>ENA-OQOA01000052-OQOA01000052.1-human-gut-metagenome-genome-assembly--contig:-NODE-52-length-65269-cov-5.585152_pt1 | contig 65269 bp, 58 predicted proteins | sample MGYA00242633_ERZ504888 | MGnify/ENA primary metagenome ERZ504888 (study PRJEB26092, sample SAMD00036372) | human gut metagenome | host: Homo sapiens | study: EMG produced TPA metagenomics assembly of...
CATTCCATCCGACTGGTTCCCGCTTCCGCTGTACTGTGCGACGGCAGACGAATTTTAGGCAATGACTGTGGAGGCAGAGAATATGAACGAGACAGAGAAACGAGACAGAAGAGACGAAAAAGAGAAATCCGGTACCATGTGATTTTCTACGGCCAGGTGCAGGGCGTGGGGTTCCGTTACCGGGCGTATTATGCTGCCTACCAGCTCGGACTGACCGGCTGGGTGAGAAACTGCTGGGATGAGACGGTGGAGATGGAGGTGCAGGGTGATGAGGAGACGATCACGGAGATGATCAAAAGGATCCGCACCTCCAGCTACATCGAAATCACGGATGCAAAATGGACGAAGATTCCGCTGGAATCGGAATTCGGTTTTCATATCCGTTGATCAGGGCTGCTTTTTCTCTTTTTCCGGAATTTCGACAAGAATGATATCGTTGCCGATCTGGCAGATGCGGTCCCATGGGATCACAAAATCCTCGCCGTGGCAGAAAAAGCCGCAGAATTTCACAGGACCCGGAAGAACGAGTCCGGTAAGATGTCCCGTTTTTGGATTGAATTCCACATCAATCGGACAGCCGAGCGTTTTGCAGGTACAGATATTGATAACTTCTTTCTGGCGGAGATCTACAACGCGCATGCGGTGCTCCTTTTTACAGATTCCTATGGAAAAACATATGCGAAAATGTTGCTGCAGTTGACTTGAATTTCACGGAAAAATGCGTATACTGTAAAAGTAGAAAACTTTCCGAAATACTTATTTAGAAACGAGGACGAAAGATATGAGATGTCCATTTTGTAATCAGGATAATACCCGGGTTGTGGATTCACGCCCGATTGAAGACAGCAATGCGATCCGCCGCCGCCGGATGTGCGATGTCTGCGGCAGACGCTTTACGACATACGAAAAAGTGGAGACGATCCCTTTGATCGTCATCAAAAAAGATATGAACCGCGAGCAGTATGACCGCTCGAAAATCGAGACCGGCATCCTGCGCGCCTGCCACAAACGGCCGGTGTCCGCCGAGAAGATCAACGAGATGGTCAACAAGGTGGAGACGGAGCTTTTCAACGGCGAGGAACGCGAGATTCCAAGCTCTGTGATCGGAGAGAAGGTCATGCATTACTTAAAAGACCTGGATCAGGTAGCGTACGTCCGTTTTGCGTCGATTTACCGCGAGTTCAAGGATGTCAACACGTTCATGGACGAGCTGAAAAAGATGCTCGACAAATAGCGGGAGGCAAAAAAATGGAAGTGTCGAACTATATTAAAAATGCGCGATCAGATGCAGGAGCGCTTTCTGACGTACGATCAGAAGGAGATCGAAGGGAAGTATGGCTTTGCCTTTGATGACGATTATTTCTATGTGCCGTACCTTTTTGAGGAGTGGAGAGTGAACCGCCATACCGGCGTTGTGGAGGGCTCAAAAGACCATTTTCTTCATGTGCACCAGGGCAGTTTCAATGAGACACTGACGATTTTCGACCTGCTCTGCTGCGGAAAGAAGGAGATTGTGCTCGCCGGCACGTATGCGCGTACCAATTCCTTAAAGGGAACGATCAAAGGCCGCACGATTGCGTCCGGCGTTCACGACAGCCGCGCCGCACGGTATGACGGGCATGTGGAACAGCTGAAAAAAGCATGCGTTTCCCTTAGCGGAAAACCATATTCCCCGGGAGACGCTGCTTTTGTTTTTCATGTCTTTCCGTTTCTGCCGCTCGTCTTCCAGTTCTGGGAGTCCGATGAGGAATTCCCGCCGGTGCTGAAGTTTATGTGGGATGAAAACGTCCTCGATTATCTGCGGTTTGAGACGCTGTATTACGTGATGGGAGACTTCCTGGACGCACTGGATCAAGCCTTCGATGCATGTAAAACAGAAGCCTGATACCTTTTGTGAGACAAAATCTTACGAAAATTTTCCGAATGTTTATAAAAATTTCAGTATACGAATCCCCTGGTTTAATGCTATAATGAGTGAAAGTAAGTAAAAAGAGAGAAGAGAAAGGGGAATGCATATGGCTTTTAGCATGAAAGTAACACCGGAAATAGAGGAACTGACAAACATCTGTCTGGATAACTCCAAAATGGATGTTTCGCTGTATGGGCAATACGATGTAAAACGCGGACTGCGCGATATCAACGGCGTTGGCGTCCTTGCGGGACTGACACAGATTTCAAACGTTGTGTCTTCGGATATCATTGACGGCGTCAAAACGCCGTGTGACGGACGTCTGTACTACCGCGGCATCAACGTGGAAAAACTGACCCAGGGCTTTTTAAGTGAAAACCGTATGGGATTCGAAGAAGTTGCGTATCTGCTCTTATTTGGAAATCTGCCGAATGAAGAGCAGCTCAATCATTTTAAGACAATCTTAAAACAGCAGCAGTCCCTGCCGAAGAACTTTGTGCGTGACGTTGTTATGAAAGCGCCGACCAAGGACATGATGAACACTCTGTCCCGAAGCGTTCTGACCCTGTACGCGTACGACAACCACGCAGATGATACCTCCCTTCCGAATGTGCTTCGCCAGTGCATTAACCTGATTTCTGTTTTCCCGATGCTGTCCGTCTATGGCTATCAGGCGTACAACCATTATATCAAGGGAAAAAGTTTATATATCCACAACCCGTCGAAGAAGCTTTCGACTGCAGAAAATATTCTTCTGATGCTCCGACCGGATCAGAAGTACACTCCGCTGGAGGCGAAGATCCTCGATCTTGCCCTCGTTCTCCACATGGAGCACGGCGGCGGTAACAACTCGACCTTTACAACACATGTTGTTTCTTCTTCCGGAACCGATACGTACTCCGCAATTGCAGCGGCGCTCGGCTCCTTAAAGGGACCGAAGCACGGCGGTGCAAACATCAAGGTTGTGCGGATGTTCGACGATATGAAGTCACACGTCAAAGACTGGACGGATGAGGAAGAAGTATCGAATTACTTAAGAAAGCTGCTGCACAAAGAGGCGTTCGACCAGAAAGGTCTGATTTACGGTATGGGCCATGCGGTTTACTCCATTTCCGACCCGCGTGCGCGCATCTTTAAGAGCTTCGTTGAGCAGCTGGCAAAAGAAAAACACAGAGAGAAAGATTACCGGCTGTACGCTATGGTCGAGGAACTGGCTCCGAAGATCATCGGCGAGGAGCGCCATATTTACAAAGGTGTATCCGCAAACGTCGACTTCTACAGCGGCTTCGTTTACAGCATGCTGGATCTTCCGCTGGAGCTCTACACCCCGATGTTCGCCTGCGCGCGTATCGTCGGCTGGAGTGCACACCGGATGGAGGAACTGATCAACACCGACAAGATCATCCGCCCGGCGTACAAGAGTGTCAAAGATGAAGTGGACTATGTTCCGCTGGAAAACAGATAAAACAGGCAGAAGGGCCGGAGCGTGTCGGGATTTTCCGATCTGCTCCGGCATTGCTCTGTGCAGGAAGTAATGTGTCATTGTGAAAAATAGGAGAGTGCAGGAGAATGAATGAGACAAAAAATTACAGCATAACAAAATCCGGAGCAGTCATACTGGAAGGAGGGGCCAATCGCGGCGTCTTTACAGCAGGAGCGCTGGACTTTCTGATGGAGCAGGAGTATTATATCCCTCATGTGATTGGCGTTTCCGCCGGAGCCTGCAATGCGCTGGACTATGTATCGCGCCAGATTGGCAGAACGAGGGACTGTATGATTGTCACGGATGAGAAAAACCGCTACGTCAATAAGAATATCAAGACAATCGTTGAGAAAAAAGCACTGCTCGACATGGATATGGTGTTCGAACGGTATCCGTATGAGATTTTTCCATTTGATTTTGATACGTATTTTGCATCGCCGCAGACGTGTGAGCTGGTTGTGACAAACTGTGAGACGGGACGCGCGGAATATCTGGATGACCGCGAAAATAAAGAACGTCTGCTTGCAATTGGCCGTGCATCATCGAGCATGCCGATCGCCTGCCCGATGGTGGAGATCGACGGAAACGAGTACGTCGACGGCGGTGTTGCCGATTCGATCCCGATTATCCGTTCCTTAAAGACGGGACACCGAAAAAATGTCATTATTCTGACACGGAATTTCGGTTACCGAAAAAAAGAGGGAACGAGAGGCTGGGAGCTGTATGTGGCGGCATTCCGCAAATACCCGAATCTCGTGCGTGCGCTTGTAAACCGCGCGAAACATTATAACCAGGTGCTCGAATGCATCGAAAAATGGGAAGAAGAAGGCTCCGTCTTTGTGATCCGCCCGGAGATACCGGCGGTATCGCGTCTCGAAAAGGACGAGGAGAAGCTGCGGGAATTTTACCAGCACGGCTATGACCAGATGAAAGCAAATTTTGAGGCTCTGCAGGAGTTTCTGAAAGAAGAATAAAGTTACTGTATAAACGAAAAGAGGATTGGAGAAAGAAGATGAGTGGAAAAAACCAGAAGAACCGGGGAACTATACTGATGCGGATGTTTTACCCGGACCGGAGAGAAAAAAGTGCCTATACGATCGATTACGCGGATCTGTACCGGAAAGGATACCGGGGCGTGATTTTTGATATCGATAATACGCTTGTTCCGCACGGTGCGCCGGCAACGAAGGAGGCGGCTGCGTTCTTTGCGTCTCTTCGGGAGACTGGTTTTTCCACCTGTCTGCTTTCCAACAATCAGAAACCGCGTGTGGCTCCGTTTGCCGATGCGGTCGGTTCTATCTATATCGAAAATGCGCACAAGCCTTCGGTGAAAAACTACCAGGAGGCATGCCGGAGAATGGGGATCAAAGAGGAGCAGGCGGTCTTTGTCGGGGATCAGCTTTTCACCGATGTGTACGGTGCAAAACGGACCGGACTTTACAATATTCTGACCGAGCCGATCAATCCGAAAGAGGAAATTCAGATCGTTCTGAAACGGTATCTGGAGCACATTGTACTGTTCTTTTATGAGCGTGATCTGGCCCGCGGCAGGATTACGAAAAAAACAGTTGAAAAATCGGGAAAAATATTATATTATAAGATAAGCCTATGGTGCGCATTTGGCGCATCGTACTATGTTAAGGAGGAAAAATCAGAATGATTTCAGCAGGAGATTTTAGAAACGGCGTTACCCTCGAGATCGATGGTCAGGTCGTTCAGATTCTTGAATTTCAGCATGTAAAACCTGGTAAAGGAGCTGCATTCGTAAGAACAAATTAAAAAATGTCATCAACGGTGGTGTGGTAGAGCGTACCTTCCGTCCGACTGAGAAATTCCCGCAGGCTCGTATCGAGCGTGTAGACATGCAGTATCTGTACAGCGATGGTGATTTATTCTACTTCATGAACGTAGAAAACTATGAGCAGATCGCTCTGAACGAAGAGACCATCGGAGATGCTCTGAAATTTGTAAAAGAAAACGAAATGGTTAAAGTATGTTCCTACAACGGAAATGTATTCGCAATCGAACCGCCTCTGTTTGTAGAACTTGAGATCACCGAGACTGAGCCAGGTTTCAAGGGAGATACCGCACAGGGTGCTTCCAAACCGGCTACCGTTGAGACTGGTGCTACCGTAAGCGTTCCGCTGTTCGTAAACCAGGGAGACAAAATCAAAATTGATACCAGAACAGGTGAATATCTGTCCCGTGTATAAGTAAGACTGTTCCCGCCGTTGTCCGTCACAACTTTCTTTGTGGCGGACACGGTTTTCTAAATAAATAGAATATTCGTCTGAAAAATGGCTGATAAAGGCTGTCGGAAGCAGCCCGGGCCCGTTTTTCTCATCGTTCGAAGTTCCGCGAACCAACGAATCTCTGGCATATACAGATCTGTACAGAGGTTTTTAAGTTGTGTTTTCCGGAGCTTTTTTGTTCCGTAAAGCAAAAATCAAAAGGCGATCAAACAGGAAAGGTGGGAAAAAAATGGACTATCAGATGTTCAAAGAGCAGCTTGCCGCGCTGCTGAAAAGAAAAGCCGGTGATGATTTTGAGGTGAAGGTAGAATCGGTGCAGAAGCTGAACGGTATCGAAAAAGAGGCGTTTGTCATCAGCAGAAAGAAGGACTGGATTGCACCGACGATCTACGTGGAGCTTCTGTATGAATGCTGTCTGCAGGGCGTGCCGCTTTCTCAGATTGCAGAAAAGGTACTGGAGCAGTACCGGAAAGTGGAAGCGGAGGCGAGAAGACCGGAGAAAGCTGCCTTTTTTACCAACTGGAAAAATGCTGCGCCGCAGATCTACTGCGAGCTCATTCATGCGGAGAAAAACCGTACGCTGCTCTCCGAAGTTCCGCACAGAAAATTTCTCGATCTCGCGGTTGTGTACTATTACCAGATGCGGGGAAACCGCGTGCCGGATGCGACAATTCTGATCCACGAGACGCACCGGGAGCTGTGGGGAATTTCGGCGGAGGAGCTGGATGCCCGTGCCTGGGAGAACACCCTGCGGGATCTGCCGGTGCGCACAGACAGCCTTATGGTGTATTTGAAAGAGGAGTACGGAGTAACGTTTCCCAGGTTCGAGCTTGGTCCGCTGGCGGAACAGTTTTACCTGGTCAGCAATCGCAGAGGAAAGCTGGGTGCAATCTGCATGTGCTATCCCGGCGTGCTGGAGAGTCTTTCGCAGCGCTTTGAGGCAAGTCTTTATGTGATTCCGAGCAGTATCCACGAGTGCATGGTGATTCCGGATTATGATGTGTTCCCGGAGGAGTGTCTTTCCGACATGGTACGGGACGTGAATGAAAAGACAGTCAAGCCGCAGGAGATTCTGTCGGATCACGTTTATTATTACCACCGGGAAAGCGGGGAACTGACGCTGTGTGAGAAAGAAACGTAAGCTGCGTGGCAGAATAGTCTGCGAATAATTTAAGAAAAAAATGGGCGGCTGGGTGGGAAAAATACTTTACAATTGCAGGAGTCTGTGGTAAACTGTCATAGTGTGGTTGAGAAAACAGATCACATCAGCGTCTGTAGCTCAGGGGATAGAGCAACGGTTTCCGGTACCGTGTGTCGGGGGTTCGAATCCCTCCAGACGCGTTTTTGCTACATGGCATGCTGCGGCGGGCAGGACCGGCGCAGGACAAGGAAAGCCCCTGCTTCGGTGTGAAGTAGAGGTTTTTTTGCTTACTGGGCATATCAATAACTGATCCGGCGGATCAGTTTTGATGAAGGAGGAAAAATATGGCAAAACCAATGACAACAAAAGATAAAATCCGGGAATGGATTTCCGATAATCTGCGCTACATGCTTCTGATCGGAGCAATTCTCCTGATTGTGGCAGCGGTTCTTCTCATCGTTCATCTGGTATCACCAAAAAACGATGGAAAATCGAGCGGCGGAACCGTAACAAGCAGCAGCACCGGAAACAATGTGCCGGATAAAAAGACACAGGTAAAAGCAGACAGCAAAGCAGATTCTGAGGACAGCACAGGCATTTCATCGGACGTTTCGGATTCCGCGAATGATTCCAGTGCAGATGCTTCCAGTACCGATACCGCCAGCGCGCCGGATGCAGAGGCTGAGCCGACAAGTGAGCCGGAAGCGGCAGACGATACCAGTAATACAGAGAATACCGATAATACGGCTGTCTCCTTTGACGCGGACAATGTCCCGGAAGTAAGCACCGTGCTGGAGCAGTATTACACCGCGCTCGGTGCAAGGAATATCAACGGTCTTTTTGCAGTAACAGATAATCTGACCGCGGAGGAGCAGGCGCAGATTGAGGCAGAAAGCGATGTGGAGTCATACGGAGATGTAAAGGCCTACACGATCAGCGGTCCAAGCGACGGAACGTACATCGCGTTTGTCAGCAGCAGATGCAAATATCTGGGAATCAACCAGACCCTGCCGATGCTTTCGGAGTATTATCTCTACACGACAGAAGACGGCAGCCTGAAAATCATGGATGATACTGACAGCGATGCGGCCGTAACCGAGGCTATGAAAGCGGCGCTCGAAAACGAAGAAGTCAAAAATCTGATCGAACAGGTTCAGAACGATTATCAGAATGCACTCGATGCAGATGCTTCCCTGAGAGCATATGTAGAGAGCATTCAGTAGGAACAATAGAATAATACAAAACAAAAAAAGCAGTTTCTGGTTTTTATGAAACTGCTTTTTTGGAAGGATAAAACCATGCGCTTAAACAAATACTTAAGTGATGCGGGCGTCTGCTCGCGGCGGGAGGCGGACCGTCTGACAGAAGCAGGCGAGATTACGGTAAACGGAAAACGCGCGGAAACCGGTATGCAGGTGGAGTCTGGCGACGTTGTTGTCGTGAAAGGCAAAACTGTTGTCCCGGAGGAGAAAAAAGTCTATCTCGCCTTCAACAAACCGCGCGGCATCGTCTGTACTGCGGAAAAACGGGAGAAAAACAACGTCATCGATTATCTGTCCTACCCGGTGCGGATTTACCCGGTGGGAAGACTCGATAAAGATTCCGAAGGCCTCCTTCTGATGACGAACGACGGTGCGATCGTAAACGGTATCATGCGTGCCAGAAACCGCCACGAAAAAGAATACCAGGTCGAGGTAAACAAAGAGATTACACCGGAATTTCTGAAAAAAATGGCATCCGGCGTGCCGATTCTCGATACCGTGACGCGCCCGTGCCGGATCCGGAAAACGGGAGAGCGCAGCTTTACGATTATTCTGACGCAAGGGCTGAACCGTCAGATCCGGCGGATGTGCGAAGCATTAGGATATCGTGTCACAAAGCTGAAACGTGTGCGGATCATGAATGTTCACTTGAAAGACCTGAAAACAGGGGAGTACCGCCCTTTAACGGAAAAGAATTAGCAGAACTGAAAAAGCAGATCGGGGAGGAAAAGCGATGAACGAGACAGAACGGATGAAGGAACTGGTCAAAAAGCTGAACGAAGCGGCAAAAGCCTATTACCAGGAAGACCGGGAGATCATGAGCAACCTGGAGTACGACACGCTGTATGACGAACTGCAGGTATTAGAGGAAAAAACAGGCGTAACACTCGCCGGAAGCCCGACCACAAAAGTCGGCTACGAGGCGATGGACGAACTGCCGAAAGAAGCGCACGAGTCGCCGATGCTTTCCCTTGATAAAACGAAAGATGTGGAAGTGCTCCGCAGCTTCATCGGGGATCACAAAACGCTGCTATCCTGGAAGATGGACGGTTTGACCGTTGTTCTGACGTACCGCGGCGGTACCCTCGCAAAGGCCGTCACCCGTGGAAACGGCGTGATCGGAGAGGTTGTCACGAACAATGCAAAAGTGTTTGAAAATATTCCTTTAAAAATCCCGTACCAGGGAGAGCTGGTTCTGCGCGGCGAGGCGATCATCCGCTATTCCGATTTTGAGAAGATCAACGAGGAGATTGAGGATGTTGATGCGAAATACAAGAATCCGAGGAACCTCTGCAGCGGTTCTGTGCGCCAGCTGAACAATGAGATTACGGCAAAACGCCACGTTCATTTTATGGCATTTGCGCTTGTGAGCGCTCCGGAACAGGATTTCGAAAATTCCAGAATCCGTCAGATGGAGTGGCTGAAAGAGCAGGGCTTCGAGGTGGTGGAATACAAGGTTGTCACCAAAGATAACCTCGACGAGGCGATGCAATATTTCTCCACGAAAATCGAGACAAACGATTTTCCGTCCGATGGCCTTGTCGCGTTGTATGACGATATCGCCTACGGAGAATCACTTGGCACAACCGCGAAATTCCCGCGGAACGCTTTCGCCTTCAAATGGGCGGATGAACAGAAGGAGACCACTCTGCTTGAAATTGAGTGGAGCCCGTCGAGAACCGGTCTCATCAATCCGGTTGCGGTTTTTGAGCCGGTCGAGCTGGAAGGAACTTCGGTTTCCCGCGCAAGCGTCCACAACATCAGTATCATGCGTTCGCTGGATCTCGGTGTGGGTGATAAAATCCTTGTCTACAAAGCAAACATGATCATTCCACAGATCTCAGAGAATCTGACGAGAAGCGGCGTGCGCGATATTCCGGAAACGTGTCCTGCCTGCGGCGGTGCCACCCGGATTCAGATGATGAACAATGTCGAGACCCTCTACTGTACGAATCCGGAGTGCCCGGCAAAATTCATGAAGGCATTCACCCTGTTTGTAAGCCGCGACGCGATGAACATCGACGGCATGTCGGAGGCAACGCTCGAAAAATTCGTGGGCCACGGCTTCATCCGTGAGTTTGCCGATATTTTCCGTCTCGACCGCTACCGCGACGAGATTGTGGAGATGGACGGTTTCGGTGAAAAATCATACCAGAATCTGATCGACAGCATCGAGCGCGCGAAAAACACAACGCTGCCCCGTCTGATTTTCGGACTTGGCATCTTAAATATCGGTCTTGCAAACGCGAGAATGATCTGCAAAGCCTTCGATTTCGATCTCGACCGGATCCGGAATGCATCGGCGGAGGATTTCGCGCAGATCGACGGTGTCGGAGAAGTGATTGCAAAAAGCATCGTGGATTACTTTGCGGATGAGGAAAATAAAGAACGCCTTGAGCGCCTTCTGTCGTATCTGACGATTGAGAAGCCGCAGGCAAGCCAGGAAGAACAGAAATTAGCCGGTCTTACCTTCGTTATCACCGGAAGTGTGGAACATTTCCCGAACCGGAATGCATTAAAGGCAAGAATCGAGGAGCTCGGCGGAAAAGCCACCGGAAGTGTAACGGGAAAGACGAGCTATCTGATCAACAACGACACGACATCCAGTTCCTCCAAAAACCGGAAAGCGCGCGAACTCGGCGTGCCGGTGATCTCAGAAGAGGAATTTCTGAAGATGACAGAAGAATAACGAAATATCTGCAAAGGCGGTTTGCATCCCGCGCGGGAATCTGCTATAATCGGAAATAGACGGCAGAAATTCCTGCCGGAAAAAGCAAACCGCCTGTCTGCGCAGAGAAAAGCGCGGCAGATCAAGAAGAATAGAAACGAGGAAAAAGAATATGCCGGTTAAAGTTCAGGCAGATTTACCTGTAAAAGAAATACTCGAAAGCGAAAATATATTCGTCATGGACGAGACAAGAGCGGTTCATCAGGACATCCGTCCGCTGAAGATTATGATCCTGAATCTGATGCCGCTCAAAGAAGATACCGAGCTGCAGCTTCTGCGCTCCCTTTCCAACACCTCCCTGCAGGTTGATGTCACCTTTCTGATGGTGGCAAGCCACGAGGCGAAAAATACATCGACCAGCCATCTGAACACGTTCTATGTGAAATTTGAGGATGTGCGGAAAAATTATTACGACGGTATGATCATCACCGGTGCACCGGTCGAGCAGATGGAATTTGAAGAAGTTGACTACTGGGATGAACTGACAAAGATCATGGACTGGACGAACACACACGTTACCTCCACGATGTTCCTCTGCTGGGGAGCCCAGGCGAGTCTGTATCATTTCTACGGACTGAAGAAACGGATGCTTCCGGAGAAGAAATTCGGGCTGTTCTGGCACAAAGTCAACAACCGCAAGATCCCGCTTGTGCGAGGCTTCGATGACGAGTTTTTGGCACCGCATTCCCGCCACACAGAAGTACCGATCGACGATATCCGTGCCTGCAAAGATGTCACGATTCTCGCAGAGTCCGACGAAGCCGGATTCTATCTTGGCATGGCGGAAGAGGGAAGAAAGATTTTTGTGATGGGTCATCCGGAGTACGACCGTATGACGCTCGACGGCGAGTACCACCGCGATAAAGACAAAGGACTCCCGATTGAGATTCCGAAGAACTATTATAAAAACGACGATCCAAATACAAAACCAGTGCTTTTATGGCGGTCACATGCGAACAATCTGTACACGAACTGGCTGAACTACTATGTATACCAGGTGACCCCGTATAATCTTGACGGAACTCCGGATTTTTCGGGAAAATAAGAGAGAAAAAGCCCCCCCCGCACCGGGCGCACACCGGCTGCGGGGGGTTGCTGCAAAAATCTGCTATAAAAAACGGAAAGCTTTCCGGGCTTACCGTTTGAAATCAAATAATGTTTTCAGCGGAATTTCGAGTGTTTCCGCAATATCCATCAGCTTGTTTAGAGACAGAGAGGTATGACTGTTTGGCGCTTCGATGTTGCTCATATGTGTACGGCTGATCTGGACAGCTTCGGCAAGCTCACTTTGCGTTAATCCGCGTGCTCTGCGATAAAAAGCGATGGTAAGACCGAGGAGGCGCATCTCCTCCGTATGACGTTCTCCCATTGCTATGGCTCCTTTCTGAACAGAGTGATACAAAGACTTATATAATATTTATCTTAAACGATTAAATACCAAAAAGAAACAACTTTAAATTTTTATAATGCACATGTAAATTGTGCAAAATATAGAAATTATCCATCAGAATAATAGGAAAACAGGAAAAAGAGTTCTTTTGACAAATGAGAGGTTTTTGTGTATGCTGTAGAAAGCACCAACAAATAAAATCGGAGGTTTTTGCATATGAAAGAGTCGATCCATACCATTCCGCTGATGGATGCATTCAAGGCGGAAGATGAGTGCCCGTTCTGCTATCTGGAGCGGGAAGCAGAGCAGCATGCGATTTCGTTTGCGCTCGGTTCCGGCGCATCCTATATGGAGGATGATGTGCGTGCGGAAACAGACGCGATGGGATTCTGCCGCCACCACTATAAAATGATGTACGATTACGGAAACCGTCTCGGAAGCGGTCTGATTTTATCTACCCATCTGAAAAAACTGAACCAGGAGCTTGCCGCACAGATGGATCTGTTTGCACCGGGAAAATCCTCGGTGTTCAAGCGGATGCAGAAGACATCCCTCGACAAACAGGGCCGTGAGACTGCGATCGGCCAGTGGATTGATGAGAAGACGCATTCGTGCTACGTCTGCGATCACTTCAAGGCAAACTATAACCGCTATCTTGATACGTTCTTTGATCTCTACAAAAAAGACGAGGAGTTTGCAAGACTGTTCCGCGAGGGAAAAGGCTTCTGTCTGCCGCATTTTGCGGATCTGGTAGAAACGGCGGAGAAAAAGCTGAATGATAAACAGAAAGCGGAATTTTACCCGACTCTGTTCAAAATCATGAAAGAAAATTACCAGCGGCTGCAGGAAGAGGTAACATGGTTTACTGACAAATTCGATTACCGCAACAAGGATAAGGACTGGGGAAATTCAAAAGATTCCATCCAGCGCTGTATGCAAAAATTAGGCGGCGGCTATCCGGCGGACGAGCCGTTTACGGAAGGATTATAATTCTTGTTTATAAAAGGAGCATAAAGTTTCGATGCAGAAGTTTTATCAGAGATTAAAAGAGAATCAAAAGGAGCGCGCCCGGTGCGCGTTTCTTGTTTTGTATTTCGGCGTGCTGGCGGTGCTGCTGTTTCTGGCGCGCCCGCTGCTGGATACGACGGCGGCAGACCGGGAGTGGAGTATTCACTTTCTGTTCCCGTGCCTGCTGGCGTGTATCATACTGACGACAGTTGTCAGTTTCTGCCGGTTTGCTGCAAAGCCGGACCAGAAACCAAAACCGCGCTATGTGGGATGGAAACAGCCGATTCTGATGCTGGCAAACGCAGCCTATCTGTTTGCCACACTGGAATTTGTCACAAACAGCCAGTTCCGGGAGATGAAATGGTATTATGCGTTGTTGAATATCGGTGTCATTTTCGTACTTTCCATTCTCGTTTCCCTCTTTCTGAACTCCATCCGCCGCGCGATGATTTTCATGAACATCTTTTATTTCTGCATGAGTCTGGTATTCTACTATGTTTATCTGTTCCGCGGAGAAGCGTTCCAGCTCATCGACCTGTACAGCATTGCGACGGCGGCGGACGTAGTCGGCGGCTACAAATTCGAGATCACAGGTGAAATCGTGACTTCGTTTATCACGATGATGCTCGTTGTGCGCCTCTGGCTGCAGAGCCGGGAATACCGTTTTGCACGGAAAACGAGGAATAAAATTCTGCTCCGCGTGGCTGCTGCTGTGCTGACGCTCGGAACATACCTGGCGTACATGAATCTGAACTGGAACGCCGAGTTCGGTGTCATCAGTGACCTCTGGAATCCGGCGAAGACATACCGCCAGTACGGAACGACGGTCGGTTTTACCGCGGTCGCCAAATACATGCGCCTGACACCGCCGGACGGCTATTCGAAAGACGAAGTGACAGCGATTGCCGATACGAGCGAGAAAGAGACGAAAACAGAAGATCTTCGAAAAGATAATGCGGATAGCGTGACACCCGTCAACATCATCGCGATCATGAACGAGTCGTGGTTTGACTACCGTTCCGTCGGCGATCCGCAGACGAGCGAGAGCTACATGCCGTTCCTCGACTCGCTGACCGAAAATATCATCAAAGGGCACACGCTGACGTGTACCAAGGGCGGCGGAACAGCAAAAACGGAGTATGAGTTCCTGACCGGAAACTCCTGTAAGCGGTTCCCGGGCATGGTGCCGTACGTCAGCTACTTTACGCACAGCCAGTATTCCCTTGTCACGACGTTAAAGGACCAGGGTTATCAGGCAATTGCGATGCATCCGAACAAGGCGACAAACTGGAAGCGGAGCACGGCATACCGTTTCCTTGATTTTGATGATTTCATCTCGATTGATCAGTTCTCCGATACGGCCAAGCGGTACCGCGGCATGATCAGCGATCAGGCGAACTATGAGAAGATCGTGGAAACCTACGAGAACAAGGAGCCGGGCAGCCCGTTCTTCCTCTTTGATGTGACGATGCAGAACCACAGCGGCTACACGAACCGTTATTTCCAGGCGGATATCAACTGCAACGGCTACGACAGTGATGAGGCCGATCAGTATTTCTCCCTGTTAAAGCTTTCCGATGAGGCAATTTCCTATCTGATCCGGTATTTCCAGCAGGTGGACGAGCCGACGATGATCATTATGTTCGGCGATCATTCCCCGAAACTGCCGGATGCGTTTGAAACATGGATTGCCGGAGACGCCTATCAGAATCTTTCGGTCGAGGATCAGGAGAAGTTCTATGGAACCCCGTTCTTCATCTGGACCAACTACAGCATGAAATCCGAGAGCAATGTCTGGATCAGCACAAATTATCTCTCAAGCTATGCGTTAAGCCTTACCGGCCTGGAACTGACGCCGTACAACGAGTATCTGCTTGACCTGCGCGAGAAGATGCCGGCGCTCAATCACCTCGGCTTTTTAGCAAGTGACGGAACCTGGTACCGCTGGAACGACAGCGATGCGCCGGAGGAGGATCTCGAGTACGAACGGCAGTATGAATGCCTGCAGTACAATGAACTGATCGACAAAAAAGACCGGGATGACAGCTTTTTTACAATTTCCGGTGAAAAAAGACGAAGAATAAGGGCTTTCCCTACTTGCCAGAAAACGGAAACCTATGGTAGACTATACTCCGTATGACCGGGAAACCCCGGCGGTAACTTCACGTTTACAATTAAGAATAAGAAAATGAGGTTTTAAAAAGTATGATTGCAGCAAATAATGTGACACTTCGTGTCGGAAAAAAAAGCGTTGTTTGAAGATGTCAATATCAAAATTCACCGAGGGAAACTGCTACGGCATGATCGGTGCCAACGGAGCGGGAAAATCAACCTTTCTGAAAATCTTGTCCGGCCAGCTTGAACCGACAAACGGAGACGTAACCATCACACCGGGCCAGCGTCTTTCCTTCCTCGAGCAGGACCACTTCAAATACGACAGCTATCCGGTACTCGACACCGTTATCATGGGAAATGCCCGTCTCTATGAGATCATGAAAGAGAAAGAGGCGCTGTACGCAAAAGAAGACTTCACCGATGAGGACGGTATCAAAGCGAGCGAGCTCGAGGGTGAGTTTGCAGAGATGAACGGCTGGGAGGCAGAGACCGATGCAGAGCAGCTCTTAAACGGCCTTGGCATTGAGCCGGAACTGCACTACGCACAGATGGCAGACCTGACCGGTAGCCAGAAGGTCAAAGTTCTTCTTGCAAGAGCCCTGTTCGGAAACCCGGACATCCTTCTTCTCGACGAGCCGACCAACCACCTGGACCTCGATGCGATCGAGTGGCTTGAGGAGTTCCTGATCAACTTCGAGAATACCGTTATCGTCGTATCCCACGACCGTTACTTCCTGAATAAAGTCTGCACCCAGATCGCAGATATAGATTACGGAAAAATCCAGCTCTATGCCGGAAACTACGACTTCTGGTTTGAGTCCAGCCAGCTGCTGGTAAAACAGATGAAAGAGGCGAACAAGAAGAAAGAGGAGAAGATCAAAGAGTTACAGGACTTCATCTCTAGATTCAGCGCCAACGCATCGAAGAGTAAACAGGCTACTTCCCGTAAGAAAGCCCTGGAGAAAATCCAGCTCGACGATATCAAACCGTCCAGCCGGAAATATCCTTACATCGATTTCCGTCCGAACCGTGAGATCGGAAACGACGTTCTGCAGGTAGAGGGACTGACCAAAACCGTAGACGGCGTGAAAATCCTGGATAACTTAAGCTTCACCCTCGGAAGAGAAGATAAAGTTGCTTTCGTCGGAAGCAACGAGCAGGCGATCACCATGCTGTTCAAGATTCTGACCGGAGAAGAAGAGCCGGATTCCGGTTACTACAAATGGGGCGTAACCACTACACAGGCTTACTTCCCGAAGGACAACACCGCAGAATTCGACTGCGACCTGACGATCGCAGACTGGCTGACCCAGTATTCCGAGATCAAGGACGTAACGTATGTCCGCGGATTCCTCGGAAGAATGCTTTTTGCCGGTGAGGACGGCGTGAAACGTGTCAGAGTCCTTTCCGGAGGAGAGAAAGTGCGCTGCCTGCTCTCCAAGATGATGATTTCCGGTGCAAACGTTCTCGTTCTTGACGAGCCGACCAACCATCTGGATATGGAGTCCATCACTGCACTGAACAACGGTCTGATCAAATTCCCGGGCGTGCTGCTGTTCACCTGCCACGACCATCAGTTTGTACAGACTACAGCAAACCGTATCATGGAGATCCTTCCGAACGGCGCGCTGATCGATAAGATGACCACCTACGACGAGTATCTTGCAAGCGATGAGATGGCAAGAAAACGTCATGTCTATACAATGACAGAGGAAGATAATTAAAGATGAGCAAAAAGACGACAGTTTCCGGCATTCTGCTGGTGTTGCTTGTGCTGGCCACAACGCCGCTTCTTGGAACGGACAACGTTTCGTTCCTGAAGTGGTGGCTTATGACCCTGGTGCTCGGTATTGGATTTTATCCGGCTGCCGCAGCGCTGTTTCCGCGGTTTCATGACCGGGGATGGATGTTTTCTAAAGTGCTTGGCATCGTTGTTTCCGGTTTTGCTGTATTTGCTCTTGGAAGCTTCGGACTGGTTCCGTTTACCGCACCGGTCTGCCTGATCACAGTCGGTGTACTGATCCTGGCTTCTTGGATTTTCGGATGTTTTAAGGTACGCGTCCATGCGCCGGAAATCGACTTCCTGATGATGGAAGAAGTGTTGTTTTTCGCCTTTTTCCTTCTCTGGACCTATCTTGCGGGCTTTCACCCGGAGGCACACGGAACCGAAAAATTCATGGATTATGGTTTTATGAAGGCCATGATGCGCAGCACCGCCGTTCCGGCAGAGGATCTCTGGTACAGCGGAAGCGGTATTAACTACTATTACGGCGGCCAGTTCTATGCCGTATTTCTGACGAAGATTACCTTCACGGATGTAAAGCAGACGTACCATCTGATGCGTACGATGGTGGCATCGTTCGCGTTTGTTCTGCCGTTTTCGATCACCTACCATCTGGCAGAGTCGCGTGCGTGCCACCGCATCCGGAAAGAGGGCGGCAATAAAAGCCAGATTGCACCGGTGCTTGGCGGTCTTCTTTCGGGAGGCGCCGTTTCCCTTGCCGGAAATATGCACTATGTGATTTACGGCTGCATCCGCCAGTGGCTGGGACTGAACGAATCGGCTTACTGGTTCCCGAGTTCGACCCGCTATATCGGGTATGACCCGCTTGTGGAAAATGACCGCACGATTCATGAGTTTCCATCGTATTCCTTTGTGCTCGGCGACCTGCATGCCCATGTGGTGAATGTCATGTTCGTCCTGCTGGTGCTGGGCCTTTTATATTCCTACGTGAAAAATACCTGCCGTGATCCGGAAAAGAGTGGAAATGGTCGTTAAAAGACGTTCTGCTTCAGCCGCAGATCATCGCGGCGGGCTTTCTGATCGGTGTGTTCCACTGGTCCAACTACTGGGATTTTGTTATCTATTTCGTCGTGATTGCAGGCTTCTCTCTGTACGGTGCGCTGTACCGGTATCATGCGCGGGCGAAAGAGACGATCGGAACGGTTCTCCTGCAGGCTGCAGAAGCTTTTGCAATTGGAACGGTTGTCGCCCTTCCGTTTACAATGAAGTTTGAGACGATGGTTTCCGGTGTCGGCATTGCCAGGCACCATTCGATGCTGTATCAGCTGGCGATTCTCTGGGGCCTTCCGACGGTGCTCGTTGTGCTGTTTATCGCAGCCGTTCTGCTAGCATGGCGGAAAAACTGTCATCTTCCGGGCATGGAGAGGCAGGGACAGATTGTACTTGCCGATGGAAAGACGCAGGAAGAGGTGGAAGAGCAGGCCGTTGCCCTGATTCTGGGAGAGAAAAAACCGGAGCCGGGCGAAAAAGAAACGGCGGAAAAGCCAAAAAAAGTTTCTGCCTTCTGTAATTTCTGGAGAGAGATTGCGGTGAGCGATATGGTGATCGGTATTTTAGACCTCTGTGCCATCGGCCTTATCATCATTCCGGAGCTCGTCTATGTGCGCGATATCTACGAAGAATCGTATGCGCGCTCCAACACGATGTTCAAGCTGACGTATCAGGCATTTATCCTGTTCGGTATCTGCATGAGCTACATCATCACGCGGTTCCTGCTCTGGAAAAAAGAGCGGATTCTGCAGGTGTTCGGCGGAATCGGGCTGGTACTGCTTTTATGGACGTTCGGCTATTTTGGAACGAGCGTGTACTCCTGGTTCGGAAATGTTTTCGATCTGTCCGAGTACCGCGGACTCGATGCGACAGCGTATCTGGAAAATGTCTTTTCCGAGGACGCAGGTGCCATCCGCTGGCTGGATGAAACAATAGAAGGACAGCCGGTTGTGCTTGAGGCGAACGGCGACAGCTACAGCGATTACGAGCGCGTTTCCGCAATGACCGGCCTTCCGACCGTGCTTGGATGGTATGTCCATGAATGGCTCTGGAGAGGGGGATCCCCGGCAGGACCTTAAAATGTCCGCGCCGAGGACGTGAAACAGATGTACACCTCGACCGATACGAATGAAGTGCTGCGCCTGCTGGAGCAGTATCATGTGACCTACATTTTTGTGGGAAGTAAAGAAAAGGAGAAAATACGGCGATGCATTGAACGAATCGCTGCTGCAGTCCATCGGAGATATCGTTTACCAGGATACTGCGTCCGGTACGTATATTCTTCAGGTGCAGGATACATAAAGAACAAAAACAGGAGAAAAGAACCGCCGGGTGCGGCATCTTTTCTCCTGTTTTTCATATAATACAGGGAATGCAGAAGAAAGTGCGAAGGGCAGACCATGCGGAGATTCCGAAAAGTGCGGCACGTTCCTCTGCCGCTTCTGGCTGTGATAATGGCGGCTATTCTGTTTGCAGAGCTGGCACGGTGTGAAAGAGAAGGCGCGAAAGAGACAGCGGCGGAAGCAGAAAAAAGTGTGCCCCGCCGTGCGGCGCTGACATTTGATGACGGGCCGAATGCGTGCTATACGCCGGAGGTGCTTGAAATTTTAAAAGAAAATGAAATTCTGGCAACGTTTTTTCTGCAGGGGCAGTGTCTTGCCGGAAACGAAGAAATCGTCCGCCGGATGCATGCGGAAGGCCATCTGATCGGAAATCATACGTTTCATCATGTTCAGCTTACGAAAGTATCAGAAGAGGAAGCGAGGGAGGAGGTCGTGAAAACAAGCAATGCAATCTACGAGATCACAGAGGAATATCCCGTCTATATCCGTCCGCCGTTCGGGGAATGGAGAGAGGGGCTGGACCTTGCAGTGACGATGATCCCGGTACTCTGGGATGTGGATTCCCGCGACTGGGAGAGCCAGAACACCGCGTCGATCTGCAGCGCGGTGCTTCCGAATGTGAAGGATGGCAGCATTATTCTCATGCATGACGGCTACCGCGCGACGGTGGAAGCGCTCCGGCGGATCGTAAAAGAATTAAAAGAAGAGGGATACACGTTTGTGACGGTGCGTGAGCTGATTGAAGAATAGCTTCCGCGGATTCCATCGAACATAGTTGCGGAGAATCCGAGATTAAGGGGTTGAGGATACCCGCCAAAATGTGATAAGATAAAAGGCAGGAAGAAAAATGGGGTGAAAAATACATGGATTTGTTTGATTATATGAAAGAAACCACAATGGAAAAAGAGTCCCCCTCGCATCGCGCATGCGCCCGACAACGCTGGACGAGGTGGTTGGACAGGAGCACATCATCGGCCCTGGAAAGCTGTTGTACCGTGCGATCAAGGCGGATAAACTCGGCTCCGTCATTTTCTACGGCCCTCCAGGAACGGGAAAAACGACGCTTGCCCGCGTCATCGCCAACACGACAAGCGCAGAGTTTACCCAGCTGAATGCCACGACAGCTGGCAAAAAGGATATGGAAGAAGTCGTAAAAGAAGCGCAGCAGCGGATCGGCATGTACGGCAAAAAGACGATTCTTTTTGTCGACGAGATCCACCGCTTCAACAAGGGGCAACAGGATTATCTGCTTCCGTTTGTGGAGGACGGCACACTCGTTCTGATTGGCGCGACGACGGAAAACCCGTATTTCGAGGTCAACGGGGCGCTGATTTCGCGTTCCATTATCTTTGAATTAAAGCCGCTCGAAAAAGAGGACATCGAAAAACTGCTGGAGCGCGCGGTGACGGACCCGGTAAAGGGGCTCGGGACGTACAACGTTGTGCTCGATGCGGATGCAAAAGAGTTTCTCGCCGACATCGCAGGCGGTGACGCGAGAGCGGCCTTAAATGCAATCGAGCTGGGCGTCCTCTCGACGGAACGTCAGGCGGACGGAAAAATCCATATCAATCTCGAAACGGCATCGGAGTGCATCCAGAAGCGCGTCGTGCGGTACGACAAGACGGGCGATCAGCATTACGATACGATCTCTGCATTTATTAAAAGCATGCGCGGTTCTGACCCGGATGCGGCGGTCTTTTATCTGGCCAAAATGCTGTATGCCGGGGAGGATATCAAGTTTATCGCCCGCCGCATCATGATCTGCGCGGCGGAGGATGTCGGCCTTGCCGATCCGAATGCCTTAAATGTAGCAGTTTCCGCGTCCCTTGCCGTGGAACGCGTCGGCATGCCGGAGGCGCAGATTATTCTGGCGGAGGCAGCCACGTATGTTGCCTGTGCACCGAAGAGTAATTCTTCGTGCGAGGCAGTCTTTGCGGCGATGAAGACGGTCGGAAGTGTGCGGACGTCGGTTCCGCCGCATCTGCAGGACGCCCATTACAAAGGTTCTGCCAAACTCGGCCACGGTCAAGGCTATCAGTATGCACATGATTACCCGAATCACTACGTCGAGCAGCAGTATCTGCCGGACGAGATCTTAGGAAGCCGTTTCCTTCATCTTGGAACGAACGGCTATGAGCAGAAGATCCGGGAAAACTTCAAAAAAATTGGAAAAGACATCGAATAAAAGGGGAAGAAATCATGACAGACTGGCTTGGAAAGCCGTATTATTCGCTGGACGCCTATCTGAAAAAGACGTTCGGGGAAAAAGTGTACAAGCTCTCGCTCGACGGCGGGATGACGTGTCCGAACCGGGACGGCACCTGCGGTGACCGGGGCTGCATTTTCTGCAGTGCGGGCGGCTCCGGTGATTTTGCCGGGGACAGAAACAAATCCATCCCGGAACAGATCCGGGAGCAGAAATCCCTCCTGCAGCAAAAGCGGCCGGTGCATAAGTTCATCGCCTATTTCCAGGCGTATACGAACACGTACGCGCCGGTGGAATATCTGGAAAAAATTTTCCGGGAGGCAATTTCGGACGAGGAGGTCGTGGTCCTTTCGATCGGAACGAGACCGGACTGCTTAGGGGAAGAGGTTCTTTCTCTGTTAGAAGAGCTGAACCGGATCAAACCGGTCTGGTTGGAGCTGGGACTGCAGACGATGCATGAAAAAACGGCACAGTATATCCGAAGGGGCTATCCGCTTTCCTGTTTTGAACAGGCAGTAAACGAGCTGCACAGGCGGGGATTCCCGTGATTGTCCACACGATCCTCGGTCTGCCGGGGGAGGGACAGGAAGAAGTCTTTGCAACAATGGATTACCTGAATGGACTTTCCATTTCCGGCATCAAGCTTCAGCTGCTTCATGTGCTGAAAAACACGGATCTTGCGGCGGACTACGCGGCCGGAAAATTTGAGGTGCTGGAGCAGGATGCGTATCTTACCCTTGTCATCGACTGCCTGCGGCGCCTCCGTCCCGATCTTGTGATCCACCGTGTGACGGGAGACGGCCCCGGGGATCTTCTGATTGCACCAACATGGAGCCAGGCAAAACGCGCCGTCTTAAATGAGCTGCATCATCGCATGAAAGAAGAACATGCGTATCAGGGACAGCTTCTGGACGAAGAAAAAGGAGGAAACACACCGTGATTGAATCATCCTTTACGTTATACAAACTGATTATTCTCTACATGCTGCAGAATGTGAATTTTCCGCTGTCAAATACACAGATTTCGGATTTTATCCTGGAAAAAGAGTACACGAACTACTTTCATCTCCAGGAGGCGTTAAGCGAGCTGCAGGATACAAAGCTGATCGAGATCGAGAAGGTGCGCAACACCTCGTACTACCACATGACTGAGGAGGGCAGCAAGACGCTTTCCTTCTTCGAAAACGAGATCTCTCCGGAAATCCGGGAGGAAATCGACCGCTATATGAAGGAACACTCCTATGAACTGCGGAAAAAAGCGTCCGTTGTGGCCGATTACTACAAGACCGCGGGAGATGATTACGAGGTCCGCTGTCAGGCAAGAGAGCGGAAGACGACTATTTTTGAGATTGTCGTGACGGTTCCGTCCGAGGAGGCGGCCAAAAAGATCTGCAGCAACTGGGAAAACCGGAGTCAGAAGATTTATGCTTCGATTATGAATGAACTGTCAAGATAACGATTGACAGGAATGGTGGCATATAATAGAATAAATTAGTATGTCTAAAAAGCATAAACATGGAAAACATAGTAAATAAGATTTTATATTCTAAAGGAGATAAAACCGTGCCTGATTATACAAAAGAAATTGAAAGACGGCGTACCTTTGCCATCATTTCCCACCCGGATGCCGGTAAAACCACACTGACTGAGAAATTCCTGCTGTACGGAGGAGCGATCAATCTCGCCGGTTCCGTAAAAGGAAAAGCGACTGCGCGCCATGCCGTATCCGACTGGATGGAGATCGAGAAAGAGCGTGGTATTTCCGTTACCTCTTCCGTTCTGCAGTTCAATTACGACGGCTACTGCATCAACATTCTGGATACCCCGGGACACCAGGACTTCTCGGAGGATACGTACCGTACCCTGATGGCAGCCGATTCCGCCGTTATGGTGATCGATGCCTCAAAGGGTGTCGAGGCACAGACCAGAAAGCTGTTTAAAGTCTGTGTCATGCGCCACATCCCGATCTTTACCTTCATCAACAAGATGGACCGCGATGCGAACGATACCTTCGAGCTGCTCGACGAGATCGAAAAAGAGCTCGGCATTGCAACCTGCCCGATCAACTGGCCGATCGGTTCCGGAAAGAAATTCCGCGGTGTTTACGACCGTGACAAAAAGAAAGTCCTTACCTTCTCCGATACAATGAAGGGAACAAAGGAAGGTATCGAGGAAGAAATCGATATCGACGATCCGCATCTTCTCGATGTGGTCGATGAGGACCAGAAAGAACAGCTCATGGATGAGATCGAGCTGCTCGACGGCGCAAGTGCAGAGTTTGACCAGGAGCTTGTCAGCAAGGGAGAGCTTTCCCCGGTATTCTTCGGATCTGCGCTCACCAACTTTGGTGTGGAGACTTTCCTGCAGCACTTCCTCACGATGACGATGCCGCCGCTTCCGCGTACGGCAGACTGCGGCGTGATCGATCCGGTCAAAGAGGATTTCTCTGCGTTTGTCTTTAAAATCCAGGCAAACATGAACAAAGCACACCGTGACCGTATCGCATTCATGCGCATCTGCTCCGGCAAATTCGACGCCGGAATGGAAGTCTTCCATGTGCAGGGAGGAAAGAAAATGCGTCTTTCCCAGCCGCAGCAGATGATGGCGAGTGACCGTCATATTGTTGATGAAGCATACGCCGGCGATATCATCGGTGTATTTGACCCGGGCATCTTCTCTATCGGAGATACGATCTGTATGCCGGGCAAAAAATTCGCATACGAGGGAATTCCGACCTTCGCGCCGGAGCATTTTGCAAGAGTGCGCCAGCTCGATACGATGAAGAGAAAACAGTTCGTCAAGGGAATTTCCCAGATTGCACAGGAAGGTGCGATCCAGATTTTCCAGGAGTACAAAGGCGGCATGGAGGAGATCATCGTCGGCGTTGTCGGCGTCCTGCAGTTTGACGTTTTAAAATACCGTCTGGAGAACGAGTACAACGTGGATATCCGTCTGGAGAACCTGCCGTATGAGCACATCCGCTGGATCGCAAACAAAGAGGAGATCAACCTGGACCGTATTCAGGGTACATCCGATATGAAGAAGGTCATGGACCTCAAGGGAAATCCGCTGCTTCTCTTTGTCAATCCGTGGAGTGTCGGCATGGTACAGGATCGAAACAAAGACCTTGTGCTGACCGAATTCAGCAAAAACTAAGAACAAAAGAGCGGGATGCCGCTTAAAAAGGAGAAGGAATGAACTTATTCGATATTCTGGGCCCTGTGATGGTCGGTCCGTCGAGTTCGCACACAGCGGGGGCAGTGCGGATTGGATGGATGACGCAGAAACTTCTCGGGGAACAGCCGGTGGAAGCAAAAATACTGATGTACGGTTCCTTTGCCGCAACGGGAAAGGGCCATGGAACGGACCGCGGTCTCGTCGCGGGTCTTCTCGGCATGCGGCCGGATGACGAGCGGATTCCGGACAGCTTTGAAATTGCCCGGAAGATGGGTCTTTCCTATTCATTCGGCATCGCCAATCTGACGAGTGCCCATCCGAACAGCGTCGTTCTGGAAGTAAAGGGAAAGAGCGGCCGGACGCTCGAGGTGCAGGCGTGCTCCCTTGGCGGCGGCCGTATCATGATCAACCGCCTCGACGGGCTGGATGTCAACTGCAGCTGCGAGATTCCGACCCTGATCGTCCACAATCTGGACCAGCCGGGGCACGTGGCCGAGGTTACGTCGATGCTGGCACATAAGTCAGTCAACATTGCGAATATGTCCCTCTACCGCGACAAGAGAGGCGGATCGGCCGTCATGGTCGTGGAGATGGATCAGCCGCTTCCCAAAGAGTCGCTGGAATGGCTGGAGCATCTTGAGGGCATTGTAAAGGTAACATACATCAACGTAACGGAAGGAGAAGAGGACGATGTCTTATAATTCACTGGAAGAAATTGTCCGAGAGTGCCAGGAAAAAGACCTGCCGTTTGATGAAGTCATCCTTCTGGACGATATGAATGAGAGAAATGTAAGCCGCGAAGAGTCCATTGAGACGATGCGCGGCATGTGGGAAGCCATGAAAGGCGCTGAACGGAATTACGACGGTTCGCTGCAGTCGAGAAGCGGTCTTGTGGGCGGCGCCGGAAAGACGATGCGCGCGTATGTCGAGAGCGGGAACACGCTCTGCGGACCGTTTGTCGGAAAAGTTATGGCATCTGCACTTGCGATGGGTGAGTCAAACGCCTGCATGAAGCGGATCGTTGCAGCACCGACCGCAGGAGCGTGCGGTGTGCTTCCGGCTGTGCTCGTGAATTACCAGAAAGAGAAGGGGACAGCGGATGAGCAGATCGTGCGTGCGCTCTACACGGCAGCCGGTATCGGCCAGGTCGTTGCGGCGCGGGCCTACATTGCGGGCGCTTCCGGCGGCTGCCAGGCCGAAATCGGAACAGCAAGCGCGATGGCGGCAGGCGCACTGACCGCACTTGGCGGCGGCACTCCGCCCCAGATCACGCATGCGGCAGCGATGGCATTAAAGAACCTGCTCGGTCTCGTGTGTGACCCGGTCGGCGGTCTTGTCGAGGTCCCGTGCGTCAAGCGGAATGTGATCGGTTCCGTGAATGCACTTTCTGCGGCGGACATGGCACTTGCGGGAATCATAAGCCGCATTCCGCCGGATCAGGTGATCGATGCGATGCGGGAAGTCGGCGACCAGATGCATCCGAGTCTGCGCGAAACCGGCCAGGGCGGCCTTGCCAACACGCCGGCAGCACGCGAGTGGTGCGCGGCACAGGAAGAAGAATAAAAAAACTTTTATTTTCGGAAAACTTTTGGTATAATAAAGGAAAGTCAGCCAAGGAGGAGGTTCTTTAAGATGGCAGAGGCAAAAATTCAGAAAAGAAACACTTATACGATATATGATGACGAAGGAATCGGAACCGTGCAGATTGCAGACGAGGTGGTAGCTATTATCGCAGGACTTGCGGCAACGGAAGTGGACGGGGTAGCCTCCATGGCCGGAAATATTACCAACGAATTAGTCAGCAAGCTTGGCATGAAAAATCTTTCCAAGGGTGTCAAAGTTGATGTACTCGACGGCGTTGTCTGCGTGGATCTTGCCCTCAATCTCAAATATGGATACGAGATTCCGGCAACCTGCAAAAACGTACAGGAAAAAGTAAAACAGCGATCGAGAATATGACAGGCCTGGAAGTTTCCGATGTCAATGTAGCCATTGCAGGCGTGAATATGGAACAGACGAAATAAAAACAACGAACCGCGAGGGAATAAGGCGACCCCTTACAACCCCGCGGTTCTTGTTAACTATTCAGAGCCAGATGAAATGGAAGAAAAATAGTTAATTAACTATACAGGAAGGAATTAAAACAGACAATGAACAGAAGCAAACTTCGCGAAAATATTTTTAAACTTCTCTATACCGCAGAGTTCCAGGAGAAAGAGGAGATGCCGCAGCAGATGTCTCTTTACTTTACGTACTCTGACGACAACGACGAGGATGAAGAAGTAACCGTAAGCGAAAAAGATCAGACCTATATGGAAGAGAAATACCATCATGTGACCGAGCACATCCCGGAAATCGACGAGATGCTGAACCGTACTTCCGAGGGCTGGAAAACGACCCGTATGGGAAAAGTAGACCTGGCGATCCTGCGTCTTGCCGTTTACGAGATGAAATTCGACGAGGACGTTCCGGTCGGTGTAGCCATCAACGAGGCCGTTGAGCTGGCAAAACGTTTCGGCAGAGACCAGTCTCCGTCCTTTATCAACGGTATTCTTGGAAAACTGGCAAGAGAAGAAGATGAGAAATAAAAATCAGAATGTTTACACCGTAGGCCAGGTCAATTCATACATCAAAAACATCTTTGACCAGGACTATATGCTCCGCCGGATTTACGTCAGCGGAGAAGTAAGCAACTGTAAATACCATCCGTCCGGCCACATCTATTTTTCCTTAAAAGATGCGGAAGGAACCATTTCCTGTGTCATGTTCGCCGGTTCGCGGCGCGGCCTTGCCTTCCCGATGCGGGACGGCGATAACGTGATTGTCGGCGGCAGCATCAGCGTCTATGAGCGGGACGGAAAGTATCAGATCTATGCAAAAGAGATCACAAAAGAGGGCGCCGGCCTTTTATACGAAAAGTATCTGGCCCTAAAAGCAGAACTGGAAGAGATGGGCATGTTTGCCCCGGAGTACAAGCAACCGATTCCTGCGTATGTAAAGAAAATCGGCGTTGTCACAGCACCGACGGGAGCTGCTGTGCAGGATATCAAAAACATTGCACTCCGCCGGAATCCCTTTGTCCAGATCATCCTCTACCCGGCCCTGGTGCAGGGAGAGGGAGCGGCGGACAGCATCGTGGAGGGCATCCGCCGTCTGGACGCACTGAATCTGGATGTGCTGATCGTGGGCCGCGGAGGCGGTTCGATCGAGGATCTTTGGGCGTTCAATGAGGAAAAAGTAGCGCGTGCCGTTTTTTCCTGCCATACCCCGGTGATCTCCGCCGTCGGCCATGAGACCGACACAACGATCATCGATTTCGTGGCAGATCTGCGCGCCCCGACTCCGTCCGCAGCGGCGGAGCTGGCGGTCGCTGATGTCCGCGCGGTACTCAACACACTGGAAAATTATAAAAGCCGCATGAACCATGCGATGGCAAACCAGACGCAGAGAGCGAGAAGCCGCCTTCTGCAGTACGAGACAAAGTGGAAGTATCTCGGACCGGAAAATAAGATCCGTGACCAGAGAGCACGCCACGCCGAGCTGGAGCGTCGGTATACAGATGCGATGGAAGAAAAGCTCAAAGAAGCGCGCCACCGCCTTGCCCTTTACATTCAGGCGATGAAGGGTCTGTCCCCGCTGGACAAGCTGAACCAGGGCTATTCCTACGTGGAAAAAGAAGGAAAAGCCATCACTTCGGTGCAGGATGTCAAAGAAGGTGATCTGCTCGAAATCTGTGTATCAGACGGAAAGATCACAGCGCGCGCAGAGAAGACATCGGCCGTATCCTGGATGGAACAATCGTGAAAAAGCAGAGAATCGAGAAAACATGGGAAATATGGAAGCAGAAGAGAGAAAAGAAGAAGGAACCCCTTCCGGTGAGACACTGGAAGCAGCATTTGGAAAACTGGATCAGATGCTCGAAACGCTGGAGAGCAGCGATGTCAGCCTGGAAGACTCCTTTCGTTTATACAAGGAGGGAATGGAGCTTTTGAACGAATGCAGTCAGAAAATTGACCGCGTCGAGAAAAAAATGCTCCAGATGAATGAGGATGGAACATTCAGAGAATTTTAAAGCGGTACTCGAAGAAAAAACGCGGGAAGCGGAAAGTATCATTGCCGCTTACCTGCCGAAAGAGGAAGGCTTTGCAAAGGAACTGGCAAAAGCCATGAATTACAGTATGACAGCGGGCGGAAAGAGGCTTCGTCCGCTGCTTTTGCAGGAGAGTTTCCGTCTGTTCGGCGGAACCGGGGAGGCTGTAAAACCATTTATGGCAGCCATGGAGATGATTCACACCCATTCCCTGATCCACGATGATCTCCCTGCGATCGACAACGATGATTACCGCCGCGGCAGAAAAACGACCCATGTCGTCTTCGGGGAGGCCGTCGGCGTGCTGGCAGGAGACGCCCTTTTAAACTATGCATACGAGACAGCCTGGAAAGCCTTTCCACTGGAGGAGCACACCGACCGCGTAGTGCGGGCTTTTGGTATTCTCTGTCAGAAAACCGGAATTTCCGGCATGTTGGGCGGTCAGAGTGTTGACGTGATGAATGAAAAAGCCGGCCATTTAGCCATCGACCGTGAGATGCTGGACTACATTTACGAGAACAAGACTTCGGCGCTTTTAGAGGCTGCCATGATGGCAGGTGCGGCACTTGCAGGAGCAAACGACGATGATCTTGACGCGCTCTGCCGGATTGCCTCCAAAGTCGGAATCGCGTTCCAGATCCGGGACGACATCCTGGATGTCACATCCACGATGGAGGAGCTTGGAAAGCCGGTTTTCAGTGATGAAAAGAATGAAAAAACAACGTATGTGACGATGTTTGGCACAGACGGGGCGGAGCAGGAGGTAAAACGGCTTACGAAAGAGGCCGTAGACGAACTGAAAAATCTGTCCTGTCCGGGAGATAAAATATTTCTGGAAGAGCTGTTTGAATCTCTGACTTCCAGAAAAAAGTAAGGGATGATTTCATGTTAGAAAAAATACAGAAACCAAACGATATTAAGAAGATTCCGGCGGACCAGCTTCCGGCGCTTGCAGAGGAAATCCGGGAATTTATTATCGAGTCTTTGAGTAAAACCGGCGGCCATCTGGCGTCCAATCTTGGTGTCGTGGAACTGACGATTGCGATGCACCGCGTCTTCGATCTTCCAAAAGACAAGCTGATCTGGGATGTGGGACACCAGTCCTACACGCACAAGATTCTGACCGGGCGGAAAGACGGGTTTGAAACGCTGCGCCGGGAAGGCGGCATCAGCGGATTCCCGAAGCGGAGCGAGAGTGACTGCGATGTATTCGACACCGGCCACAGCTCGACCTCGATTTCCGCAGGCGTCGGCTATGTGCGTGCACGGGAACTGAAAAAAGAAAATTATTCCGTTGTTTCGATCATCGGAGATGGTGCGCTGACCGGCGGCATGGCGTACGAGGCGCTGAACAATGCGGCCAGCCTGAAATCGAATTTTATTATCGTTTTAAATGACAACGAAATGTCGATCACCGAGAATGTCGGCGGTATGTCATCGTACCTGTCCGGCCTTCGGACGGCATCGGCGTACACGGATTTCAAGATGGACGTCACAAAGGCATTGAACCGCATTCCGGGCATCGGACCTGGCATGGTGGATGCGATGCGGAAGACGAAAAGCAGCATCAAACAGATCATCATTCCGGGCATGCTGTTTGAGGATATGGGACTTACGTATTTAGGTCCTGTGGACGGCCACAACATTCCGCAGCTGATCAAGACCTTCCAGGAAGCAAAACGGTTTGAAGGACCGATTCTGGTGCATGTCCTGACACAGAAGGGCCGCGGCTATGAGCCGGCGATGCGCCACCCGGCAAGATTCCACGGTGCGGGTCCGTTCGATGTGAAAACAGGATTGCCGGTTGGAAAATCCAATCCGACGTACACGGATGTCTTTTCCACAGTCATGCGGAAAATGGGAGATCGAAGAAAGGATGTTGCGGCAGTCACGGCGGCGATGATGACCGGTGTCGGACTGAAACGCTTCTACAACATGTTCCCGGACCGCTGTTTCGATGTGGGAATCGCAGAAGAGCACGCGGTGACATTTGCAGCGGCACTGTCACTCGGCGGCATTACGCCTGTCGTTGCGATTTATTCTTCATTCCTGCAGCGGGCGTACGATCAGATCATGCATGACGTTTGTATGCAGAATCTCCATGTCGTCTTTGCGATTGACCGCGCCGGTCTTGTGGGCTACGACGGGGAGACACACCACGGCATTTTCGACCTTTCCTATCTGGGTTCGATGCCGAATATGACAATTCTTGCACCGAAGAACCTCTGGGAGCTTTCGGATATGATCAAATTTGCGGTCGATTACGACGGCCCGATCGCGGTGCGCTACCCGAGGGGGGAAACGTATACGGGATTAAAAGAGTTCCGTGCGCCCATCTGTCTCGGAAAATCAGAAGTGATCCATGAGGGAAGCCGTGTTGCACTTCTTGCCGTCGGCAGTATGGTAAAAATGGCAGAAGAAGTGCAGAAACAGTTAAAAGAGCGGATGGATATGGATGCGGCGCTTGTGAATGCGCGGTTCGTCAAACCAATCGATGAAGAACTTCTTCGAAGCTTTGCCAATACGTATGAGCTTGTCGTAACACTCGAGGAAAATGTAAAAGACGGCGGCTTTGGAGAGCGCGTCCTTGCTTTTGCCGAGGAAGAAGACCTTCCGTTCGGCGTGGAGATCATTGCACTGCCGGACCGCTTTATTCCGCACGGAAGTGTATTATACCAGATGAAACAGGTCGGCTTTACGCCGGAAGATATCTGCGGCAGAATTGAGGAATACTACAGAAAACGGGGGCAGGAAGAAAGATGAAAAAACGATTAGATGTATTACTGGTAGAACGGGGCCTTGCCACATCGCGGGAAAAAGCGAAAGCCATGATTATGGCAGGAGAAGTTCTGGTGGACAATGAGCGGGAGGACAAAGCCGGTTCCATGTTCCCGGAAGAAGTGGAGATTGTCTTAAAAGGAAAACCACTGCCGTATGTGAGCCGCGGCGGCTTAAAATTAGAGAAAGCAATGAAAAACTTTAACCTTACCCTGGATGGAAAGGTCTGCATGGATGTCGGAGCATCCACCGGCGGCTTTACCGACTGTATGCTGCAGAACGGCGCCGTCAAGGTATATTCCGTGGATGTCGGCCACGGCCAGCTCGACTGGAAGCTGCGGAACGATCCGCGCGTTGTCTGCATGGAGCGCACGAACATCCGTTACGTCGTGACGGAGGATATCGAGGAGAGACCGTCCTTCGTATCGATCGACGTATCGTTTATCTCCCTGACCAAGGTGCTGCTTCCGGTTCGAAATCTGATGGAAGAGAACGGCGAAATTGCAGCTCTGATCAAGCCGCAGTTTGAGGCAGGACGCGAAAAAGTCGGCAAAAAAGGTGTTGTCCGTGATCCGGCTGTACACAAAGAAGTCATTGAGATGGTCATTTCCTATGCGAAAAGCATTTCCTTCGGCGTGCGCCATCTGGAATTTTCTCCGATCAAAGGACCGGAGGGAAATATCGAGTATCTCGTTCACCTTGTCCGGCTGCCGGACGGCGTGACAGAGGAAGAGACCAATGTCGATGTAGACGCCGTTGTAAAGAGCGCACACGATACACTGGATAAATAAAAGGGTTAAGGAGCATGATATGGAGCGATTTTACCTGATCACAAACAGAGCAAAAGACCCGGACCTTACCGTGACAGACCAGATCAGGCAATATCTGGAGGAGCGCGGAAAAACGTGTCTTCTCTGCGATAACAGCGAAAAAGGGGAAAAATACCATTATACGGATCCGGCGAAGGTTCCGTCAGATATCGACGGTATTCTGGTGCTCGGTGGTGACGGCACGCTTCTGCAGGCAGCAGGCGACGTGGTGGATTTACAGATTCCACTGCTCGGCATCAATCTGGGAACGCTCGGCTATCTTGCGGAAATCGACCGTGACACGCTTTATCTGGCGCTGGATCATTTGATGGCGGATGAGTATACGATTGAGCACCGCATGATGCTCTGCGGATCGATTTACCGAGACGGAAAGCTGATTGCGGAGGACGCGGCACTCAACGACATTACGATCACCCGTGAGGGAAACCTGCGTGTCGTCCGGTTCGACAATTACGTCAACGGGGAGTTTTTAAATTCCTACAGCGCCGATGGCATCATCATCGCAACGCCGACCGGTTCGACCGGCTACAGCCTCTCCGCGGGCGGTCCGATCATCTCACCGTCAGCCAGCCTGATGCTGATGACACCGCTTGCCCCGCACACCCTGAATACGAGAAGCATTGTCTTTCCGGCAGAGGATGTGATCGAGGTGGAGCTCGGGCCTTCGAGAGACGGCGGCATTGAACAGGGCATGGCATATTTTGACGGCGACACCCGCGTTCCGATGAAAACCGGCGACCGGATCGTGATCAAAAAGGCCAGACGGGATACTCTGATTGTGAAAATCAGCAACATCAGTTTTCTGGAGACATTAAGAAAGAAAATGGCAAACATTTAAGATATAGTTACTGGGGAAGGATGCTTGAAATGAAAATCGCGAGACATGCACAGATTATCAAATTAATTAACCAATATGATATTGAAACACAGGAGGAGCTGGCAAAGAAGCTGGAGGAGAGCGGCTTTGCCGTAACGCAGGCGACGATTTCGAGGGATATCCGCCAGCTGAAGCTCACAAAAGTACCAAAAGAGAACGGCGGAAGCCGCTATGCGGTTCTGCAGAACGCACCGTCCGAGGTTGGGAGCCGCTATGCGCGCGTGTTAAAAGACGCGTTTATTTCTGTTGATCTTGCCAAAAATATTCTGGTCATCAAAACCGTGTCTGGAATGGCGATGGCGGCGGCAGCGGCTTTCGATGAGATGAACTGGAATGAAATTGTCGGCTGCATCGGCGGAGACGATACGATTCTCTGCGTGGCAAGAGACGATGATGCGGCGCTTGTGGCAGCAGAACGACTGAAAAAAATGGTGGACGGCATGGAGGAGACGGGCGAAGAGTTCTAAAGAACGCACGTCTCTGCAAAAAGAGACAAAAAGATGACAGCAGGTGTGACACCGGAGGAAAAGAATGCTCACAAACTTACACGTAAAAAATCTGGCCCTGATCGACGAAGCGGAAGTGGAGTTCGGTCCGGGCCTGAATATACTGACAGGAGAAACCGGAGCCGGAAAATCCATCCTGATCGGTTCGATCAACGCGGCGCTTGGAAAGAAGATATCCCGCGAGATGATCCGGACGGGAGAGACAAGCGCGCTGGTGGAACTGGTCTTTGAAACCGAAAATCCGCATGTGCTGGAGCTGTTAAAAGAGATGGATCTCGAGGCGGAGGAGGGACAGGTGATTATTTCCAGAAAGATCACCGGATCCCGCAGCGTCTGCCGCATCAACGGCGAGGCATGCAATATCTCGCAGGTAAAAGCTCTTGCGTCCCTGCTGCTCGACATCCACGGCCAGCATGAGCACCAGTCGCTGCTCTATCCGGACCGGCAGATCGCGATTCTTGACGCGTTTGCGGGAACCGAGGCGGCCGCGGCAAAAGGAGAGGTCCGGGTGCTGTACCAGGAGTGGAAGAATGTCCGAAAGGAGCTCTCGGCGTACGAACTCGACGAGGAGGCAAGAAAGCGGGAGGCAGCATTTCTTACGTTTGAAATCAACGAGATTGATCAGGCAGAGCTAAAAGAGGGCGAGGACGAAGCGTTGGAAACTGCGTACCGGAAAATGGGCCATGCGAAAAAGATCGCGGAATCTCTGCAGACGGTATATGCGATCACCGGCTACGGTGCAGAGAACAGCGCCGGGGAGCAGGTCGGCCGCGCAATCCGGGAGCTGCAGCAGGCCGCGGTGTACGACGATGCACTTTCCGGTCCGTCGCAGACCCTTTCCGATATTGACGGACTGCTGAATGATTTCAACCGCGAAATTTCCGCATATCTTTCCGAACTGACCTTTTCCGAAGAAGAGTATTACGAGACGGAAAAGCGGCTCGATGAGATCAACCGCCTGAAAGCAAAGTATGGAAAGACGATGGAAGAGATCGCCGCATACCGCGAAGAACAGCAGAAAAAACTGGAAAAACTGGAAAACTTTGAGAGCTGCCGCGCCGTACTGCAGGAGCAGTTACAGAAAACGGAGCAGAAACTGGATGCGGCCGCACATAATCTGTCCAAAATCCGCAGAAACTATGCAAAACGGCTCGAAACACAGATTATCGAAGGTCTGCACGACCTGAATTTCCTGCATGTCGCATTTGAAATTTCATTTGAAAAGACAAAAAGCTACACCGAAAACGGAACCGATGCTGTGGAGTTCTTAATCTCCACAAACCCGGGCGAAGCGATCCGTCCGCTGGCGAAAGTTGTTTCCGGCGGTGAACTGTCGCGAATCATGCTTGCAATCAAGACGATTCTTGCCGACCGCGACGAGACAGAAACCCTGATTTTTGATGAAATTGACACCGGAATCAGCGGAAGGACGGCGCAGAAAGTTTCCGAAAAAAATGGCACAGATCGGGCAGCGCCATCAGGTCATCTGCATCACCCATCTGCCGCAGATCGCAGCGATGGCAGATTCTCATTTTGAAATCGAAAAAAACGTCGAAGAAAACGAGACCGTCACATCGATCCATCCATTATCCGAGGAAGATTCTGTCAGAGAACTGGCAAGAATGCTTGGCGGCGCGAAAATTACGGATTCTGTTCTGGCAAATGCCAGCGAGATGAAGGAATTGGCACAGGTACAAAAATCTGCAAGACTCAAATAAAGAGAAGTCCGCATACTAAGAGGGAAATCACGAAACAAAGCGTGGTTTCCCTCTTTTTTGCGGGCGGCGAGTCAAAGTCCGTGCCTGCACGAGAACTTGACGACCGCCGCGAAAACAAAGAAATGCCGCAGTTCTGCCCTGCGGCGGAAAGGATGGGAATGCAAATGACGAGAAAACAAAAATACCGAAGAGTCCTGCTTGCGCTGGCGGCGCTGTTTCTGATCCTCGCTGTTCTTCTTGGCTACGATGCCATGCGCGAATCCCTGCCGGATACGATGTATGTGGATGAGAACAGCGAAAGCCCGTTTCAGCCGCTCACGAAACATCCGCTTCTGACGATTTCGGAAGATACGAAGGAAGCAGAAAAAACGAATTCGGAGAAACGGGTGAAACGGTTGTAGAATGTTCCGCCGCCGGGATCCCGCTGAAAAAGATCCGTGTGATCCAGGAAGAACGGCCGAAAGTTGCCGTCTGCGGCGCGCCGGTCGGTATCTATATGGAGACCGACGGTGTGATGGTGATCCGTACAGCCGAAATCCGTTCGTCCGACGGAACCGTCAGCCGTCCGTCAGAAAATATTCTGCGGGAAGGCGACTATATCACAAAAGTAAACGGACAGAGCATCCGCAGCAAGCAGGAGCTGATTGATGCAGTAAAAGTATCAAACGGTTCCCCGGTGTGTCTTTCCCTGCTTCGGGACGGGGAAACGATCGAGGTGCAGGTGACACCGCAGAAAAGCCAGGACGGCACCTGCCGCCTCGGGGCCTGGGTCCGCGACAATATGCAGGGAATCGGAACACTGACTTTCGTGAAACCGGACGGAACCTTTGCAGCGCTCGGCCATGGAATCAGTGATGTCGATACCGGAAAAATGCTCCAATTGAACGGCGGAGAACTGTATCTGACACAGATTCTGTCTGTGATCCCGGGAAAAGCGGGTGTACCGGGTGAACTGCAGGGTGTGATCCATTACGAAGAAAAGAACCGTATCGGATCAGTGGCGGAGAATACCATCTACGGTATCCACGGCGTTCTGGACAGGGAAAAAAGCAGTGCACTGCCGCTTACCGTGACGGAAATTGCCTATCGGCAGGAGATCGAGACGGGCCCGGCCACCGTGCGGATGTGCGTGGACAATACGGTAGAAGAGTATGAGGCGGAGATTACAGAAATCGATCTTGGAAGCGAGAATACGAACAAAAATTTTGTGCTCGAAATTACCGATCAACGGCTGCTACAGAAAACCGGCGGCATCGTACAGGGAAATTCCGGCTCGCCGGTGCTCCAGAACGGAAGGCTGATCGGCGCCATTACCCATGTTTTCGTAAACCATCCAGAAAAAGGCTACGGTGTCTTTGCGGAAAACATGCTTGCACGGAACTGAAAAATATGCGTTAATTTGGTTGAAATTGTTACAAACTTCCGAATTTTTACGGAAAATGTCGATCGAATTTTCAAAAAATTACGGGAAATATATTGAAAATGCGAAAAAATAAAATTATAATGTCTGTGTGATTGGAAAAAGTTCAGAAGAAAACGGATGCAGTGAAATTCCGGAAAGACTATGAGTTTTTGCAAAGGAGAGCTTTATGGAAAAGATCAACATTGCCATCGCGGATGATAACGAACGCATGCAGGAAATGCTTGGGAACGTCATAAAACAGGATGACACGCTTGAACTGATCGGGCAGACCGGAAACGGAAATGATATCTACAGTATCATCCGCGACAAAGAACCGGACGTCGTACTGCTTGACATTTTCATGCCGAAGATGGATGGTCTGACTGTAATGGAGAAAGTCAATGAGGATAAAAATCTGAAAAAAAGACCTGCCTTTATCGTTGTCTCCGCCGTAGGAGAGGAGAGGATCACCGAAGATGCGTTCCGGCTCGGCGCTTACTATTACGTCTTAAAACCGTTCGACAACGAAACTCTTCTGAACCGGATCAAAGCAACAAAAGGAATGACAGCAGTAAGAAGATACCATCCAAGAAATTTTACAAACCCCGGAAAAGAGCCGATCTGTCCGCCGGAAAACAGTCTGGAAATCGATGTGACAAATATGATCCACGAGATCGGCGTTCCTGCCCATATCAAAGGATACCAGTACCTGCGCGATGCGATTCTGCTTTCCGTAGAGGACACGGAAATGCTCAATTCCATTACCAAGATTCTCTATCCGACCATCGCGAAACGCCACCAGACAACGTCAAGTCGTGTCGAGCGTGCCATCCGCCATGCGATTGAAGTGGCCTGGAGCCGCGGCAAAATGGACACAATCGACGAGCTGTTCGGCTATACCGTGAACAACCGCAAGGGTAAACCGACAAATTCTGAATTTATTGCATTAATTGCAGATAAAATACGTCTTGAACTGAAAAATCAGTAAAAAGTAACAAAAAAATCCGAACAAACGGAGAAATTACAGAAGTTTAGACTTTTTTTTCTGGACAAAGTACGGTATAATACAGACAGGACGTTGATTATCCTTTCGCGTTTCATAGGATCGTGACAAAAAGGAAGGAATTACAGAAAAACAAAGATGCGATAATCAGCATGAAATTACAGGAGGATTCTTTTCATGAAAAATATTTTGTTCGTGGCTTCAGAGTGTGTACCGTTCATCAAAACAGGCGGTCTGGCGGATGTAGTAGGTTCTCTGCCGAAATACTTCCCGAAAGAGTATTTTGATGTGCGCGTGGTGATTCCAAAATACGCAGGAATCAAAGAACAGTTTAGAAATCAGATGCAGTATGTGACAAACTTCTACATGGATCTGAACTGGAGACAGCAGTATGTCGGCATTTTCGAGATGGAATATGAAGGCATCAAATTCTACTTTATCGACAACGAGGAGCATTTCGGAGGAAGCACTCCATATGCGGGCATGCCGTGGGATCTGGAAAAATTTGCTTACTTCAGTAAAGCAGCGCTTTCCATTTTACCGACCATCGGCTTCCGCCCGGATCTCATCCACTGCCACGACTGGCAGACCGGTCTCGTTCCGGTTTACCTGCACGAGCGTTTCCAGGCAGATGAATTCTATCGGGGAATCAAAACCGTCATGACGATCCACAACCTGAAATTCCAGGGCATCTGGGACCGCAAGACGATTCAGAGCATTACCGGCCTTTCCGACTACTACTTCACACCGGATAAGCTGGAGTTCAAACACGATGCCAGCTACTTGAAGGGCGGTCTGGTTTACGCAGATGCGATCACCACCGTCAGCAATACATACGCGCAGGAGATTCAGACCCCGTTCTATGGCGAAGGACTCGACGGTCTGATGTGTGCAAGAGCAAACGATCTGCGCGGTATTGTAAACGGACTCGACTACAATGAGTGGAACCCGGAGACAGACGCTCAGATTGCAAAGAATTTCAATGTAAAGAACTTCCGTAAAGAGAAAGTGAAAAATAAACTGGCACTGCAGGAGGAGTTAGGACTCGAGGTCAATCCGAAGACGATGATGATCGGTATCGTATCCCGGCTGACCGATCAGAAGGGCTTCGACCTCATCAGCTATATGATGGATGAGATGTGCCAGGATGCCGTACAGTTTGTGATCCTTGGAACCGGCGAGGAGCGCTACGAGAACATGTTCCGCCACTTCGCATGGAAATACGACAAGAAGGTTTCGGCAAACATCTACTATTCCGATGCAATGTCACACAAGATCTATGCATCCTGCGATGCCTTCTTGATGCCGTCCCTGTTTGAGCCATGCGGACTCTCCCAGCTCATGAGCCTCCGCTACGGAACCCTTCCGATCGTCCGCGAGACCGGCGGCCTCAAAGACACCGTAGAGCCGTACAATGAGTACGAGGGAACAGGAACTGGATTCAGCTTCACAAACTACAATGCGCATGAGATGATGGGTACCGTGCGGTACGCAGAGCGCATCTATTACGACAAAAAACGCGAGTGGAACAAGATGATCGACCGCGCAATGGTACAGGATTTCTCCTGGGCGAATTCCGCAAAACAGTACGAGGAAATGTACAACTGGCTGATCGGATAAGCTGGTCTGCATTCTGAAAAATAAGAAAAAATCCCGAAATGGCAGAAGAGGAAAGAAAAGCCGTTTCGGGATTTTTTGCAGTATTTTTGGGTTGCAGCAGGAGAGTGGAATATGCTACACTTGTGCATAAGGATATATTCGAAGCAGCTCCGGTGCAGAGGATTTGGGAGCTGAAAAAAGACACAAGAAAAACAGTTGACAACAAAGCAGATTTGTAATAGTATGTATACAGAAGCGAACGGACGTTCGCGTGGTAAGGAGAATATTCAGTATGGGAAATAATAACGAAGATAAACTGCGTGCACTCGATGCCGCACTTGGACAGATTGAAAAACAGTACGGAAAAGGAGCTGTCATGAAGCTCGGAGATTCCGCAGCAAACATGAACGTGGAAACCATCCCGACCGGCTCTTTAAGCCTGGATATCGCACTCGGTCTTGGCGGTGTGCCGAAGGGAAGAATTATTGAGGTATATGGACCGGAGTCTTCCGGTAAAACAACCGTAGCGCTCCACATGGTAGCCGAAGTACAGAAACGCGGCGGAATCGCCGGCTTCATCGATGCAGAGCATGCGCTCGATCCGGCCTATGCCAAAAACATCGGTGTTGATATTGAAAACCTTTATATCTCACAGCCGGACAACGGCGAGCAGGCACTTGAGATCACCGAGACGATGGTCCGTTCCGGTGCGGTAGACATCATCATCGTGGACTCTGTTGCAGCCCTCGTTCCAAAAGCCGAGATCGACGGCGACATGGGAGATTCCCACGTCGGACTGCAGGCGCGTCTGATGTCTCAGGCACTCCGGAAACTGACTGCAGCGATCAGCAAATCCAATTGTATTGTTATCTTTATCAACCAGCTGCGTGAAAAAGTCGGTGTCATGTTCGGAAATCCGGAGACCACAACCGGCGGCCGTGCACTGAAATTCTATTCTTCCATCCGTCTCGATGTCAGAAGAATTGAAGCCTTAAAGCAGGGCGGAGAGATGGTCGGAAACCGTACCAGAATCAAAGTCGTGAAAAACAAAGTAGCTCCGCCGTTCCGCGAGGCAGAATTTGATATCATGTTCGGAAAAGGAATCTCCAAAGAAGGAGACGTTCTGGATCTGGCAGCTTCCGTCGGCATCGTACAGAAGAGCGGCGCATGGTTCGCATACGGCGGCGACAAGATCGGCCAGGGACGCGAAAATGCGAAAGCATACCTGCGCGAGCATCCGGAAATCATGGATGAGATCGAGCACAAAGTGCGCGTGGCTTACGGCCTGATCAAGGAAGAAGCGCCGGAAGGCACAGAGGAAACAGCAGCAGTTCCGGAAACCGAAGGAGACGACGAATAAATGTTTGTGACAGAGATTCGTCCTCTGAATAAAAAGAAATCACGGATCCTCTTCGATGACGGAGAGGATCTGGTTCTTTATAACGGGGAAATCCGCGCTTCCCGCATCAAAGAGCAGGAGGAGCTTCCCGATGAGGTTTACGAAAAGCTGGCAGGGGAAGTGCTGACTAAAAGGGCCAAACACCGCGCGATGTATCTGCTGCTCGGACAGATGCGGACGAAAAAAGAGCTGGAAGATAAGTTACGAAAAGACGGCTATCCCGAGAGAGCCATTGAAGAGGCTGTCTCGTACGTGGAGAGCTTTCACTATATCGACGACCGCGCATACGTGGAGCAGTATCTTGCGGGCAGCGGTGCGAAAAAGGGAAAAAGGCAGTCCTCTATGCGCTGGCACAGAAAGGCGTGGACCGGGAACTGGTGGAATCCGTCCTGGAAGAGCAGGAGGATGCCCGCGATGAGTATGAACTTGCAAAAAGTGCCGCCTTCGCAAAGCTCGGCACGCCGCACCGGCTGGATGAAAAAGAGTACCGCCGTGCTGCCGGTTTTCTGACGCGGAAGGGATTCGGCAGTTCCGAAATCCGTCGGGCACTGGAAGAATACCAAGATTCCGCTGACGAAGAATCCTGAATATTCCCGGCGATTCCGCCACATGCCGCGAAATTATGTGCAATAAATTACATGAATATTTTTAAAACATTGACAAATTTGTGAAAACAGTATAAAATTGTAGTGTTGTAAATGTGCAATGAAAACTAAATAAGGAGGTGCTCCGGTAATGAGTACAGGTATTACAATTCTGCTGGTATTCATTGCTGTAGTAGTCACGCTGCTTATTGCGGTTCCTGTTACCAGGAAAATTGCTGTGGACAATAAAATCAAGCAGGATGCTGAAAAAATTGGCACAGCGGAAGAAAAGGCGAGAAACATCATAGATGAAGCACTGAAAACTGCCGAAACTAAGAAACGGGAAGCCCTGCTGGAGGCGAAGGAGGAGTCTCTTCGTACCAAAAATGAAGTAGAAAAAGAGACCCGAGAGCGCAGAGCGGAACTGCAGAAATATGAAAAGCGCGTTTTATCGAAAGAAGAATCTGTAGATAAGAAAGCGGACGTATTGGAGCGTCGTGAAAACGAAATTGCAGCAAAAGAGGCAAGCGTCAGAAAGAAAGAAAAGGAAGTAGACGGTCTACACGAAAAAGGAGTACAGGAACTGGAAAGAATTTCCGGTTTTACCTCCGAGGAAGCAAAAGAGTATCTGTTAAAATCTGTGGAAGACGAAGTAAAAATCGACACAGCAAAGCTCTACAAAGAGCTGGAGAGCAGAGCAAAAGAGGAAGCAGGCCGTAAGGCAAAAGAGTATGTGGTAACAGCTATTCAGAAATGTGCTGTCGATCACGTATCCGAGAGTACCATCTCCGTGGTACAGCTTCCGAGCGATGAAATGAAAGGCCGCATCATCGGCCGTGAAGGACGAAACATCCGTACACTCGAAACCATGACAGGCGTTGACCTGATCATCGACGATACACCGGAAGCAGTCGTTCTTTCCTCGTTCGATCCGATCCGCCGTGAGGTGGCAAGAATTGCTCTGGAAAAACTGATCGTAGACGGAAGAATCCATCCGGCCCGCATCGAAGAGATGGTAGAAAAGGCCCGCAAAGAAGTAGAACAGAATATTCGTGAGGAAGGCGAGGCAGCCGCATTGGAAGTCGGTGTACACGGACTTCATCCGGAGCTGATCCGTCTCCTTGGAAGAATGAAATTCCGTTCCAGCTACGGACAGAATGCATTAAAGCATTCGATCGAGGTAGCACAGCTTTCCGGTCTCCTCGCAGGAGAGGTAGGATGCGATGTCCGCATGGCAAAACGTGCCGGGCTGCTTCATGATATCGGTAAATCCATCGACCATGAGGTAGAAGGATCTCACATTCAGATCGGTGCAGATCTCTGCAAAAAGTACAAAGAATCTCAGATTGTGATCAACACAGTAGAATCACATCACGGGGATGTAGAGCCCCAGTCTCTGATTGCATGTATCGTTCAGGCAGCGGATGCAATTTCCGCAGCAAGACCGGGTGCAAGAAGAGAAACACTCGAAACATATACCAACAGATTAAAACAGTTGGAAGACATCACGAATTCGTTCAAGGGTGTCGAAAAATCTTTTGCTATTCAGGCTGGTAGAGAAGTCCGCATCATGGTTGTTCCTGAGCAGGTATCCGATTCTGAAATGGTACTGCTCGCAAGGGATATCTCGAAACAGATCGAAGCTGAACTGGAATACCCGGGACAGATCAAGGTCAATGTTATCCGCGAGAGCCGTGTAACGGATTATGCGAAATAAAAGACTTTCTACAAAACAATTTAATAACGAAATCAAAAAGAGGCTGTGGACATGAGCAATCATGTTCCACAGCCTTTTCAGTGTGTATAAGAACAGTAAGTTTCAAAAGAATTTATACGTGCCGTATCCGGTTCGAGCGCATTTTCTGAGGTGTAGAGCCATACAGCTTTTTGAAGGTCCGCATAAAAATTTTGTAATTCGACAGCCCGTTTTTCTCCATCAGTACCGTGATCGTTTCGTCGGAATTCTGTAAATCTTCGTACAGGTGCATCGTGCGCACATCGTTCAGATATTCGAGAAAGGTCTGTCCGGTATACTTTTTAAAGAGCCGGCAGAAATACTCCTTCGAGAGTGCCAGGGAATCTGCGGCTGTTTCGAGGCTTAACGGTTCCGGGTAATGCACTTTCACCCAGTTCATAACGTGTGTCACGCGCTGCAGATCGCGCTGTGAACCCGTGAGGGATGCCGAAGGGATCTGGTGGGAATACGACCGGCAGAGATGGTACAGAAATTCGTACAGTCGTGAGGTAAAGAGAAGCTGGTATGAATCGGAAGGATTCTGCCGGATCTCGTTCATCTCCGAGAGCAGTGCGGGGAGCGGAGCCGGCTGTTCCGAGCAGGGAATGATCGTGTCGAAACGCATCGTATCAAAGTCCGGCAGATATTGGCGCATCTGGCTTGCGGAAATCTGCAGCAGAAGATATGTACAGGTGTTGGAGCGCGTCATATGGAGGTCGCCGGAGTTGATGATAATCAGATCACCCTCGTTTAACTGATACTCCGTTGCCTGGACAATCGCGGAAAACTGTCCCCTGATCAGATAGAGAATTTCCACATATTCATGCCAGTGCGCGGGAAAAACAAAAGTGAGTGCATCCAACTGTTCAAAACGGACATGCAGCAGATCGGTTTCGTGGATTGTTTCGTAAAAGCAGGATTCCATAAGTACCTCCAGGATGTGATAGAAATATACGTCAATTATAATCAAAAAAAGATAAGAATATTGTACCAGAAATTGGGCGAAATATCAATATCAACCAGAGAAAGGACAAGAAAGGAACTAGAAGTTACACGAAAAAGGGAAGATAATGGAGACATTAGCACGAAACAAAGTTTGGAGGAACAAAGACATGAAAGCAAAGGTAAGAACCTTTAACGGAACTACATCTCCGGAAGTAACCCAGCGTGAAACAGATCACCGCAAACTTGCCCGCGAGGCAGCAGCAGAGGGATTCGTTCTTCTGGAAAACAAAGATCATTTCCTGCCGCTGGCAAAGGGCAGCAAGGTAGGTCTTTACGGAGCAGGTGCGATCCGCACCATCAAAGGAGGCACCGGTTCCGGCGATGTCAATGAGCGTGACAGCGTTAATATTTTCCAGGGCATGAAAAATGCAGGCTACGACGTAACAAGCAGTGAATGGCTGGAGGATTACGATAAACTCTACGTACAGGCAAGACTGGACTGGAAAAATGAGATTTTCACAAAATTGAACGGAGACGACACAAAATTCTTTGATGCTTACTCTGCAACCCCGTTCTTTATGCCATCCGGAAACCCAATCGATGAAGAGAAAGCAGCAGCCGACGGTGCAGACACCGCATTCTTCGTTCTGGCACGTATCGCAGGAGAGAACAAAGACCGTTTTGATACGGAGGGTGACTACTTCATCTCCAAAGAAGAGAAAGCTATTCTGGCACAGGTTTCCAGATGCTATAAAAACGTTGTTCTTGTTATCAACACCGGCGGCCTGATGGATCTGGCATTCGTAGAAGAATTTGACAATATCCGCTCTATTTTACAGTACGTACAGGCAGGCCAGGAAGGCGGAAATGCATTTGCTGATGTTGTAAGCGGCGATGTAACCCCATCCGGAAAAATGACAGATACCTGGGCAAAAGATTACTATGATTATCCGGGTGCAGAGGTTTACAGCTACAAGAGCGGCGACCTCATGAAAGAAAAATACGAAGAGGGTATCTTCGTTGGATACCGTTACTTCGATACCTTTGAAGTACCAGTCCGTTACTCCTTCGGTTACGGTATGTCCTACACCGATTTCGAGATCAGAACCGATGACATCAAAGTAAGCGGCCGCGGTATGATGAATCCGAAAGTAAGCGTGACTGTTACCGTTACCAACACCGGCGATACTTATGCAGGAAAAGAAGTTGTACAGATCTACGCTTCCTGCCCGCAGGGCAGACTGGTGAAAGAGTTCCGCCGTCTGGCAGGCTTTGGAAAAACAAAACTGCTGGCTCCGAAGGAATCCCAGACCATGACCATCACCTTCCCGCTGTATCAGCTGACTTCCTATGAGGAGGAAAGCGCATCCTGGATTCTGGAGCCTGGCATGTATGGTATCTGGATTGGAAATGATCTGAATACATCTGTTCTCTCCGGCGCGCTGGAGCTGGACGAGAAAGCAGTCATGACAGCGTGTGAAAATATCTGCCCGCTGAAAGAGAAATTGAATGAGATTGTTCCTGATGCAGAAAAAGTTCAGGCAAGAGAGGCTGCATGGCAGAAGGAAGTAAAAGAAAAGAGAATGAGCGTGATCGAGCTCAAAGCATCTGAGATCCCAACTGAGAAAGTAGATTACCAGCCGGTACCGGAAGAGCTTCCTGGAAAAGCAGGAAAGATTGTGGAATCCCTTTCTGTGGATCAGCTGGCACTCCTTGCAACCGGTGATCCGGGAAGAGCACAGGGCAACGCGCTTGGCTCCGCAGGAATTTCTGTTCCGGGAGCAGCAGCGGAGACATCCCCGTGTGCTTCGGAGGAGCCGTGGAATGTAACCACCATTGCTCTGGTGGACGGACCTGCAGGTCTTCGTCTGAAGAGAGAATACCAGGTAGACAACGGAGAGATCGTAGCGAGCGATTTCCTGGCGGCACTGGAAGGCGGATTCTTCAGCAAACCGCAGGAAAAACGCGGAACAACCTATTATCAGTTCTGTACCGCAATTCCGGTTGGAACACTTCTGGCACAGAGCTGGGATGTAGAACTGATCAAGAGAGTCGGCGAGATGATCGGCCATGAGATGGAGCTGTTCAACGTAACACTGTGGCTGGCACCTGGCATGAACATCCACAGAAATCCGCTCTGCGGAAGAAACTTTGAATATTATTCCGAGGATCCGCTGCTTGCCGGTATGATGGCGGCTGCTATGACGCTCGGTGTACAGAAGGTACCGGGCTGCGGAACCACGATCAAACACTTCGCATGCAACAATCAGGAGGATAACCGTATGGGCTCCGATTCCATCCTGTCCGAGCGTGCCCTGCGTGAGATCTATCTGAAAGGCTTTGAAATCGCAGTCAAAGATGCACAGCCGATGTCCATTATGACATCTTACAACCTGATCAATGGTGTACACGCTGCAAACTGCTACGATACCTGCACGAAAGCAGCGAGAGATGAGTGGGGATTTGCAGGAGCTATCATGACCGACTGGACAACCACCAACGTACAGATCCAGGGCGAGTGTACGGCAGCGGGCTGCATGAGAGCCGGAAATGACATGGTAATGCCGGGTCTGCCGGAGGATCACGAGAACATCAAAAAAGAACTTGCAGATGGAACTCTGACGATGGCAGAATTGAAACGCTGCATCTATAACACGGTAAATATCGTACTGCAGTCCAATATGTACGAGGGCGCAGTCAGCTACCTTGATCAGTTCGATGATCTGGATACCTATCTTGTCGTGAAATAAAAGAAGTGAAAAATATCTTATGGGGATATACAAAAAGCAGGGTTTGAAATGAACGGACATTTCGGTGCGTGAGACATTGGGGGACCCTGAAAAGAGGAAAGAAGTGCCATTCGCAGATGGGGGTCTGCGGAGCAGGCACTTCTTTTACGTATATTGTCTATGAACCGTGAATACATTGACAGTAAGGCAGAAAATAAGGAGGCGCAAAAAGCAAATGAGAGAACGGGATGAGAATGCATATATTCGTTTTTTTGCCCTCTGGTTTGCGGCCGGTATGACCCTCGGTGTACTGCTGCTGCTTGCGGCATCCCACACGGGAATGAAGGAGGGAAATAGCGTCCGCCTATTTCAGGCGGAGGCGTTTTTTGGAAGAAAAATTTCCGCAAAGGCCTGCTTTTCCTATCTTCTAAAGGTACGGTTAGCACCGGCATTTGCGGGACTTCTCTTTGGATTGACGGCAATCGGTGCGTATTTTGCCACTGCTGCCGTTTGGGCATATGGTTTTCTGTGTGGCGTCTTTCTCTCGGCTGCCTATCTGCAGAACGGAATGGCAGGTCTTTTATTCTTTTTTTTGGCTCTTTTTCCGCAGATTTTCCTCTACCTTGCCGCGTTATTTCTGATGGCTGCTGCGTGTAGCCGGATGGCAGAGACGAATCACCTTGCCGGCGGCATACAGAAAAAGGAATATTTTTGCTTCGGCGTGCGCTACTTCTTTGCACTGATCCTGCTTCTGTGGGGTATTCTGCTTGAGAGTTATGTCAATCCGTGGTTTCTTGCGAAAATCCTGTAAAAACGGTCTGAAAAGGGAATTGCATTTTTGAAAAAACGTGTATATAATTAAAAGCATTGTTACCCTTTATCGGGCAGTGAGAGGGAGAAAAAAGCAAAAAGGAAAAAAGCTATGCAGGAAACGATACAGTCATTTACGGACTATCTACAGACGGAAAAGAAAGCGTCAAAAAATACAGAAGTCTCCTATCAGCGCGATCTTCGAAAGCTGGCAGTTTTTTTGAAGGAGCACGGAATAGAAAAACCGGAGCAGATGAATGCAACGGTTTTAAATTCTTATTTATTATATCTGGAGCGGGAACACTTCTCCCCGGCAACGATCTCGCGCAGCATTGCGGCGATTCATATGTTTTGCCAATATGCATGTCAGGAGGGAAAAATGGTATCTGACCCGTCGAAAGCACTGCAGCCACCGAGGGTTGAGCGGAAAATGCCGGAGATCCTTTCCATCGCAGAGGTCGATCTGCTGCTTCGCCAGCCCAAAACCGACACGCCAAAGGGGATCCGCGACAAAGCAATGCTGGAAATGCTGTATGCGACCGGTATCCGCGTCAGTGAGCTGATCCATTTGAAGATACAGGATGTCAACCTTATGATGGGCTACATCACCTGCCGCGATGAAAAGGAGCGGATCGTTCCGTTCGGCGGACCGGCGAAAAAGGCGTTGGAGCAGTATCTGGGGAGTGCGCGCGCAGCCCTGATGCATGGACGGGATGATGATGTACTGTTTGTCAACTGTTCCGGAGGTCCGATGAGCCGTCAGGGATTCTGGAAAATCCTGAAATCCTATGCGAAATCCGCAGGCATTACGGCGGATATTACGCCGCATACCCTGCGCCATTCGTTTGCAACCCATCTGCTGCAAAATGGTGCGGATTTAAAGAGCGTCCAAGAGATGATGGGACATGCCGATATTTCGACGACACAGATGTATCTCCATCTTGGCGTCAACAAAATCCGTGATGTTTACCAGAAAGCACACCCGAGAAAGTAGCAGTTTTACCAGAAAAAAAGCAAAGAAACAGCGTGTATGACAAATTTTTAACAAAAAGTTTGGCGTGTACGCTGCTTTTTTGTTGTCATACATACAAGAAAAGGGATCAGTGGAACTTTTTCTTGTTCACAGAGTACAAAAAATATGATATACTTAGTTTTACGGTGTGTGTAAGGGTAAACGAAAGATTTTTTGTATATATAGTAGAAAAACGGACTTTCACGCACAGCGGTGTCTGCGTAAGCGGACGTATTCATTTAGAATGATAACAGATAAAGAGGTATCCTATGAAACTGATGGTAGTCGAAGACGAAAAAGTAATTCGGAATGGTCTTTTAAAGCATGTGCCCTGGCAGAAACTTGGCGTTTTGGAAGTGCAGGCAGCAGAAAACGGAGAAAAAGCGCTGGAACTGGCGGAAACGTTTCATCCGGACATCGTTCTTTCTGACATCCGGATGCCAGGCATGTCCGGAATAGAGCTTTGCAGAACATTAAGAGAAAAAATATCCGGAAATAGAAATTATTTTTTCCACTGGCTATGCAGATAAAGAATATCTGAAAGCAGCGATCGATCTGCATGCGGTTGGATACGTGGAAAAGCCGGTGAATGTGAATCTTCTGGCAGAAAATGTAAAAGAGGCGGTAAAAACGCGTCGGAGAGCGCAGAAAAAATGAGCGCGCAAAACTCCGAAATTATCTGCTGGAGCTGGATACCGATGTTTCCATGGAACAGGCAGAGGGTACGTACTTCCGGATTGTCAGAATTCATTTCGACAGGGAAGGCTGTGGAAATGGCTTTCTTCCAATGTTCGAAAAGGAACTGAAAGCGGTCTTTTTACAGCATGATATTTCGATGACAGCAACACTTCTTGATCCGTTTTGCCTGATTCTTCTTCTTGGAAGTGAGGAAGAAAAGCGGTGGAAGAAAATAGAACCCATCCTGCTGGCCGCTTTGAACAAATTCACATCGGACGGCACACTGGGCGGATATTTTGTTTCCAACGGAACAAGAGGAAGCGGAAAAAGAAGAAATTCTGCGTTCCTACCACGAAGCAAAAGAGGCAGAGAAAGCGCTTTCCTGGCTTGGATGGGGAAAAAGTGTGTGCTTTGAAGAAGTGCCGCCGGAACTTCCCTGGGAATCGGAGTGGAAACAGGATGGTAAAAAACAGCTGGATGTTTTTTATCATCTGTTAATGGAAAAAGAGAAAAAAGAAGCCTGTCGTTTTCAGAAAAACTTATACGAAGAGCTGGTGCAGCGTCATATGCATATGAGCAGTACGGTTCGCTATATTTACTGCCAGATGCAGGAAATGCTGGAGAAAGCCGCAGAGTATTTTTATCCCGGAAACATGGAAAAACCGTGGGAACAGAACGGAACCGACTTTTTCTGGCAGGCAGAAACCTTTGCGGAGATGCGCGATGAGATGATCCGGCGGATCGAACAGCTTCTGGAGCGGTCTGAGGATGGAAAAGAGAAAAAGAAAACAGAGAATTCCTTTACCATCAGCAAGGTGACGGAATACATACAGGAACACTATGCAGAGACGGATCTGTCGATTGCCAGAATTGCCGATTCGGTTTATCTGACACCAACATATCTGTCCGCTGTTTTCAAAAAGCAGACCGGGCTCACCATCGGACAGTATCTGCTGGGAATCCGTGTGGAGCGTGCTAAACAGAAAATGAAAGATCCGCAGCTGAAATTCTATCAGATCTCAGAGCAGGTTGGGTATGCGGATGCCAACTATTTTGCAAAAATTTTCAAAAAGATGACAGGCATGACACTAACAGAATATAAGGAGAGTCTGCGGCTGTGATGAGAAATCCAATACAGAAATTATCGATGCAAAAGCGGATGATGCTGTACTTCGCGGTTCCACTGATTCTGGTACAGATTATCCTTTGTTTCTTTGCTATCCGCAGGTGATTCGCAGATATCGGGAGAAGACAGATTACACGGTAGAACAGTCCATTAATCAGACGATTTCTTTTACCGAAAGTTATCTGCAGAACATGACCTATCTGGCAGACATGGTGGAAAACAGCTGGGTGATTCAGGACACTTTGTCAGCAAAGGATTTTGGCGGAAACCGGCCTTATTTTGACCAGTGGCTTGAATATTATGAACTGAATCGGGAATTTAATTCGTATGAGCTGTCGAACTCGATTTACCGTTTCTGTCTGTATGTGCCGGATGACGTGATATATTCAGGAAATCATTATTTCTTTTTCGAAAACTCCCGTTTAAAAGAACGCAGTGATTATGTCGATTTGCGATATACATTAAATCAGGGAGAAGACTACGTTGCACTGAGTCAGGAACGTTCGGGGATTGATAAACAGGAAACATCACAGATGGTTACATTGTATCACCGGATTGTTTCGAAAGAAGCAAAGGATCAGGAAATTGGTATTTGCAGCATCAGCGTATCCGTGAGCTGTTTTCAGGATATTATGCAAAATGCCAATATCACGTCGAAAGGTCTGGTTTATCTGATGAGTGAAAACGGACGTCTGATTGCCAGTTCCAGCAGTACGATCCTGCAGAAAATGCAGAGGAGCGGAGGAATCTTAAGTTACGGCCGGAAATTTCGATGGAAAAGAAAAAAGAAGGTCAGATGGAATATTATGCAGTCCGCCGGAACGTAAACGGTGCCGCCTGGCAGATGATTTCCATGATTCCAAAGAGCGAATATGAGGATCAGTACCGGATTCTCTGGCTTTCGGCGATTCTGATGATGGGCGGCATGATTGTTGTCATTGTGATGATATCTTATGTTCTTTCCGGCTATTATGTCGGAAGGCTGAAAAAGCTGAAAAGCGAAATGGCCGGTCTGCAAAATGGAAATTTAAATGCGAATCTGCCGCTCGAAACAGAAGGGGATGAAATCGAAGAAATTTACCATAACTTCAATGGCATGGTACAGGAAGTGCAGCGTCTGATGCAGGAACATTACAAGCTCGGTAAAGAAGTCAAAATGGCGGAAGTGCGGGCCCTGCAGGCACAGATCAATCCCCATTTTCTCTACAATACGCTGGATCTGATTAACTGGATTTCCATGGATTATGGGGCAGAGGAGATTGGCACGCTGACCTGGAACCTGGCGCGCTTTTACCGTTTGAGCCTGAATCACGGAAAGAGCCTGATTACGATCGGGGAAGAAGTGGAACATGTACAGGTTTATGTGAACATTGAGAATTACCATTTTGACAATCAGATTTCACTGAATGTTGATGTCCCGGAGGAATTAAAAGGCTTCGCCTGCCTCAACATCATTTTACAGCCCTTTGTGGAAAATGCGATTGTCCATGGCATTGCGGAATACAGCGAAATCGAAAGCTGCAGCATCGCAATCCGGGCACGGAAAGAGGAAGAGGATATTATCTTTACCATACAGGATGACGGCCCGGGCGTAAATGTGGAACAAATGCAAAAAGAAACGGAACAGGATATCAAGAAAGCCCGGCACGGGTACGGCGTGCGGAATATCAATTTCCGTTTAAAACTCTGCTTCGGAGAAAAATACGGCGTAACATATAAAGAAAGTGAAAAAGGAACGTGCGTAGAAGTAAAAATTCCGGCCATGACTATGGAAGAAGCAGAAGAGAAGATCTGACAGAAAAAAGGAGAGACATTTGTTCTCTCTTTTTTTTGCACAAAAGGAAAGAAAACCGATACAGAAAACCAGAAAAAACTATACAAGTTCACAAAAAAGCAGGAGAAAAACAAGAATTTTCCTGTACGAGATCACGGAAAACATAAAATATTACTAGAAATCAAAGTTTTGTTGGGTACAAAATAACCAAATTGTCCGGTATAATAAGTTCATCAGTTAAGAACAAGCCCCAAGACAAAGCGATGTGTGGAGGGTCTTGGGAGCACTTAAAGTTATCGCCGGCAAAAAACAGTTAAGTGCAGGAACTATGAAAAAGAAAGGAAGTTAACAAATGGGAAAGCATGTTAAGAGTTTTGTAACAGAAGTAAAGAAAAACAGAGCCCTTTTTGTTATGGCGATGCCTGCATTTCTGCTGGTATTGATTATGCAGTATCTTCCAATGTCCGGATTGGTACTGGCATTTAAGAACTATCGATATGACCTTGGTGTATTCGGAAGTGAGTGGAATGGATTTGCAAACTTCGAGTACCTCTTCTCATCCGGAACCGGATGGTTAATCACGAAAAATACCGTTGTGTATAACCTGTTAAACCTGGTTACCTCACAGCTTCTTGCCGTTTTGATCGCGATTTTTATTTCAGAGATCAACAAAAAAGTGTTCAAAAAAGTAACACAGTCCATTATCTTCTTACCGTACTTTATTTCCTGGGTTATCGTTGGTGTATTCGTTTACAACATCTTCAACTACGAAACCGGTATCCTGAACAGCGTTCTTACTTTCTTCGGAGCTGAAAAAGTAAACATGTACGATGCTTCCAAAGCAGGCATCTGGCCATGGATCATCTGCCTGTTCAACTCATGGAAATGGTGTGGATATAACTCCGTTATCTACATTGCAGCAATTACCGGTGTAGATGCCGAGATTCACGAGGCAGCTTCGATCGACGGAGCAAACATTTTTGAGAGAATCCGTTACATCACCATCCCGTGCATCCTTCCAACCATCATTACCATGCTTCTTCTGCAGGTAGGACGTATCCTTCGTGGTGACTTCGAGATGTTCTATCAGATCGTTGGAAACAACGGACAGCTCTTCAACAAGACAGACGTTATCGATACTTATGTATTCCGTTCCCTGCTTCAGAACTCTAACCTTGGTATGACAGCAGCAGCGTCCTTCTACCAGTCCGCCATCTGCTTTGCAACCATCATGATCGTCAATGCAGTTGTAAAACATGTAGAAGAAGATCTGGCACTGTTCTAAGACAGAGAAAAGGAGGAATTCGTTATGCAAGCTGTTGCAAAATCACAGAAAATCAAGAAAAGTACTTCGACAAAAGTATTTTACGTAATCTGCTATGTATTCGTAGCACTGATGGCTCTTGTATGTCTCCTGCCGTTTGTTATGGTAGTTTCCGGATCATTTTCATCTGAGCAGGCGATTCGGTTCCAGGGCTATGGCATTCTCCCAAGAGACTTTACCACCGCTGCTTACTCACTGATTTTTAAGAGCCCGATGACCGTTGTCCGTGCTTATGGCGTATCTATTTTCATCACCTTAGTCGGAACAGCAATCGGCCTTCTGCTTACCACAATGACCGCTTATGTTATCAGCCGTAAAGATTTCAAGTACAGAAACGCTCTGTCTTTCTTCTTCTACTTTACAACCCTGTTCAACGGCGGTATGGTTTGCTCTTACATTTTCTACATTCAGTACCTGCACTTAAAAGACAGCTATCTGGCCCTGATTTTACCAGGTGTATTCAATGTCTTCTATCTGCTGATTATGAGAACTTTCGTATCTGCAATCCCGACTGCACTGATCGAATCTGCAAAGATCGACGGCGCCGGTGAGTTTAAAACATTCTTCAGTATCATCCTGCCGCTTCTGAAATCCGGAATGGCAACCATCGGTCTGTTCCTTGCCCTTGGCTACTGGAACGACTGGTACAACGCAATGCTGTACATGAACTCAGAAACAAAATACCCGCTGCAGTACATGCTGTACGCCCTGATGCAGAAAACACAGGCGATGTCCCAGATGGCAAGCTCCGCAAACATTCCGTTGCAGGATATGCCGTCCAACTCCCTGAAACTGGCGATGGCAGTCGTAGCAACCGGTCCGATCATTCTGGTATATCCATTTGTACAGAAATATTTTGTTAAAGGTGTTACAATCGGTTCTGTCAAAGGTTGATGGACTGATTTTATAAAGGCAACACAAAAAAGGAGGAAAAAGAAATATGCAGAACAAAAATTTAAGAAAAGCACTTGCTGTTTCCATGGCAATCGCCATGACAGGCGGACTGCTTGCAGGCTGCGGTAACAGCAGCTCCAGCGGATCTTCTAACAGCGGAACCACAAACAGCGGTTCTACCGCATCCGCAGATGGAGAACTCGATACATCTGAGTTTGTAGAACTTTCGATGTATGTCATCAGTGACCGTCCATCCGGACAGGATGAGATCGATGAGAACCTGAACAAACTGTTAAAAGAGAAACTGAACTGCTCCTTAAAGATCAACTGGATCGGCTGGGCAGAGTATGCAAACAAATATCCGCTGCTGTTCTCTTCAGGAGAGGAATTCGATATGGCATACAGCGCAACATGGCTGAACTTTGCATCTCTGGCACAGAAAGGTGCATTCAAGAGCCTGGATGAGCTCTGGCCAACCTACGCTCCGAAGAACTTTGCAGCACAGTCTGAGGAAGCAAAACAGCAGGCTACTGTAAACGGAAGCTACTACTGCGTACCATCTCTTCTGTCTACCTACAATGCATACGGTCCAATGTGGCGTGGCGACCTGGTAGAGGGAACCGACTGGGACGGAAAGATGGAAACTTTTGAAGATATTGAAGAGTACTGCGATCTTGTTAAAGAGACTCATCCGGAGATGGAGTGTATCGATCTTTACTCTACCGCACCGGAAATCTTCTTCATGTACATGGAAAATCAGGGACTGGCTACCTTCAATGGTATCCGTTATCTGTGGTATGATCCGACAGCAGAGAATCCAACCGTTATGACTTCCTATGAGCTGGAGAAAACTCCTGAGTTCCTGGAAATGATGGCAAGATGGAATGAGAAAGGCTTCTATTCCAAATCTGCTCTGTCTGATACCGACAGCACCAAATTCCAGAACGGCAAAGCTGCTCTGAAGATCCACAACATTGATACTTACGTAGGACAGGCAATTCTTCATCCGGAAAATGATATCCATTACGCCAATATGGTAAAAGATGTTGCTCATCTTCCATATACTCAGGACTGCATGGTTATCTCCAACACATCCAAACATCCGGAAAGAGCAATGGCTCTGTGGGATCTGATCACCAACGATCAGGAAGTATATGATGCATTCTATTATGGTATCGAGGGAACTTCCTATGAGCTGAACGATCAGGGACAGTTCAAGATCCTGGATACTGACAAATATGGCACCAACGCAATGTGGTCTGCAAGAAGTGACGCTCTGAACCGTCAGCAGCAGGGAACTCCGGATGATTATCAGACAAATGTAGATGATTTCGAGTCCAAAATTGTTTCCGGACAGGGAAATGAGAAATTTGCAGGTTTCGTACTGGATACTTCTTCCTTTGAGACCCAGCTTGCTGCATGCAACAACGTACAGCAGCAGTACTGGTGGCCACTGGAGCTCGGATATACCGAAGCTGAGTCTGGTTTAGCCGATTATCAGTCCCAGATGGAAGCAGCTGGTATCGAGACTATGAAAGAGGCAGCTCAGAAACAGCTTGACGATTATATTGCAAGCCTGAAATAAGACTTCCATAAAATAAAAATAGCAAAAGACCCGGCGGGAGAAATCCTGTCGGGGTCTTTTGTGGTGCCATACATCCGAAAGAAACTGCCGGCGGCAGCTCTGCCGGTGACGGCGAAAGCAAAAGGACAGATAAAATTCTATAAAATGTTGCAAAAATAAAGGGAAACGATTTGAAAACTATACAAAATAACGGAAAAACGTAGGATATTACTAGAAAACGTAGTTTTGTAGCCTACCAATGCAATATGGAATTTTATATAATGACGTTACCAGAAAATTTCGGACAAACAATAGTAAAAGGAAACAGCGATCCGAAAGGAAAGGAAACAAAACATGATAAAAGAACCAATGGTCATTGAAATAGCAAAAAATACGTATGCAATTAACGAGTTTGGCCTGTCTGCGTGCTATTTCCTGATTGGAGAGGAACGGGCGCTTCTGATTGACACCGCGTGCGGACTTTCTGATTTAAAAAGTATTGCAGCAAGTCTGACAGATAAACCATATGATGTTGTCCTGACACATGGGCATCACGATCATATTGGAGGGATTGGTGCATTTTCGGATGTCTATCTTCAGGAAGACGATTTTGAAATGGTGCGGAATGTAGATGTGGAGGTGCGGCGTAATTTTGCAGAAGAGCTTGGAAGAGCAGGCGGCTACGAAGCGTTTTCCTATGATCCGAAAAAAATTCAGCCGTTTGAAAGATTACCAAAGTTTCATGCTTTGCACGAGGGTGACTGCTTTGAACTTGGAAACCGTCGTGTGGAATGTATTGCGGTTGCCGGCCATACACCGGGCGGCATCTGTTTTCTGGACGAAATTACAAAGATTCTGTTTTCGGGAGACGCCTGCAACCAGAACCTTCTTGTGCTCGGATGCAGTGTGAGAAAGACACTGGAGGGCTTATATCATCTGAAAACGTATGAAAACCGTTATGAACGCTCCTACAGCGGTCATATTGGCTTTGGCGGGGAACCGTGCTTTTTCAGTCAGCCGGAGACGATTCTGGATGACTGTATCAGAACAGCGGAACAGATCCTGTCCGGTGAAGTGACGGGAAGAGAAGCGCCGCGCAAAGGCATGCTTTACGCGGAGTATGGAACCGCAAGACTTAGTTATTACCCGGATTGCCTGGAAAAGGCGCCGGAGCAATAAATCTATCTGCAAAAGCAGAGAAAAGGAGAGGTAATTGTATGGCAAAAGTAACATTACATGCAACCATCTTTGGGGAAGATGGCATCAAAACAAGAGACTATGAGACAGCACTGATTCCGGACGCGAAAAATCAGGAAATGCAGGTCATTAACCTGTACCCGGACAAAACGTATCAGAAAATTGAAGGATTTGGAGCAGCACTGACGGAATCTGCAGGCTATGCGCTGTCCCGCATGAGCAAAGAAAATCAGAAGAAAGTAGTAGACGCTTACTATGGAAAAGACGGCATTGGCTATACGATCGGCCGTATTCACATGGACAGCTGCGATTTCTCCGTTGGCAACTACTGCGCAGTTGAAAATCCGGACGATCCGGAATTCAAAGACTTCAATCTGGAACGGGATGCAAAATACGTACAGCCGCTTGTAAAAGCAGTATCCAAAACACTTGGAAAATCAGTTTCGCTTCTGCTTTCTCCGTGGAGCCCGCCGGCCTTCATGAAAGAGACAGGCGTAAGAAACGGCGGCGGACACCTGAAAAAAGAGTGCTACCAGGATTACGCAAATTATATTGCAAAGTACATCACCGAGTACGAAAAACTTGGCATGCCGATTTCCTGGATGACCGTACAGAACGAGCCGCTGGCCGTTCAGACCTGGGATTCCTGCGAGTATACAGCGGCAGAGGAAAAAGAATTCCTTCGTGACTATCTGTATCCAACCTTAAAAGAAAAAGGCCTGGAGTATGTAAAACTGTATATCTGGGATCATAACAAAGAGAGAACGTACGAGAGAACGCGAGATATCGTAGATGAGACGACAAAAGACATGATTGCCGGTGTTGCATATCACTGGTATTCCGGCGATCATTTTGACACCCTTTCCATGGTAAAAGAAGATTACCCGGATCTGATGCTGATGCACAGCGAGGGCTGTGTGGAACTGGCACGCTATGGCGCGGCAGCCGGAAACTCCCTGCGCCATGCCAAACAGTACGCACACGATATCATTGGGGATCTGAACCACGGTATGAACTACTGGATCGACTGGAACCTTGTGCTGGATGAAATCGGCGGACCGAACCACGTAGACAATTTCTGCGGTGCACCGATCATCTGCGACGGAACAACGGATACCATTGAGGTGAAACCAATGTTCCACGCGATTGCACATTTCTCAAAATACATCAAACCAGGTGCTGTCCGCATTGCAAGCTCCGTTTATTCACCGGATCTGGAAATCACTGCGGCAAAGAACCCGGATGGAACGATTGTCCTTGTTGTGATGAATACGTCAGAAGAGGATAAACTGGTCAATCTCCGTATGAACGGAACCACGACCCGTCTGACCTTCTGGGGCAACAGCATTGCGACCGTATTGATTTAACGAAATTAAAGAAGTGGGTTGCAAATATCCTTAAAAAATAATCAGAGATAAGCAAAAACCTCCGCTGCAGACCGGTAAAAATCTGCAGCGGAGGTTTTTCTATCATGCGGTGCAAGTTAGCACTCCTCAGCGATATCATAAATCAGGCGCTCTGTCTGATCCCATCCAAGGCATGGATCGGTGATGGATTTTCCATAGACATGGGTTCCACATCCGATTTTCTGGTTGCCTGACTCGAGATAGCTCTCGATCATGACACCTTTTACGAGACCTTCGATGTCTTTATTGCATCGTCTGGTGTGCAGAACGTCTTTGACGATACGGATCTGCTGCTCGTATTTCTTTCCTGAGTTGGAATGGTTGGCATCGATGATGGTAGCCGGGTTTACGAGATGTGTTTCGTTGTATTTCTCCAGCAGAAGCTGGATATCTTCGTAGTGATAGTTCGGTACGGAATTTCCGTGTTTGTTGGTCGCACCGCGGAGAATGGTGTGTGCCAGCGGGTTTCCGCTTGTCTTTACTTCCCAGGTACGGTAAATAAAGGAGTGGGAGCCCTGTGCGGCGATGACGGAGTTAATCATAACGGAAAGGTCACCGCTGGTCGGGTTTTTCATGCCGGCCGGAATGTCGATGCCGGAAACGGTCAGGCGGTGCTCCTGATTTTCTACGGAACGTGCGCCGACAGCAACGTAGGAGAGAATATCGGACAGATAGCTCCAGTTGGATGGATACAGCATCTCGTCTGCAGAAGTCAGATCGGTCTCCTCGACCACGCGCATATGCATTTTACGCATGGCAATCAGTCCGTGCAGCAGGTCCGGTTTTCCTTCCGGATCCGGCTGATGAACGATGCCTTTATAGCCTTCGCCGGTGGTACGCGGTTTGTTGGTGTACACACGCGGGATGATAATCAGCTTGTCGGATACTTTGTCAGCTACTTTTGCCAGACGGTGGTTGTATTCCAGAACGGCGTCTTCGTTATCTGCGGAGCAAGGTCCTACGATAACAAGAAATTTATCGGAATCCCCGGTAAAAACTTTTGCGATTTCTGCGTCGCGCTGTTTTTTGATTTCGGTTGCGCGGGCACTTAAAGGGTACTGCTCCCGGATCTCTGTTGGGGTGGGAAGTTTTCTTACAAATTCAAGGCTCATTTTGTTTCTCCTTTATCTTAGATGCACTTCTTTTTCGTTTGCGGACAGAAAAGGCATGTTACTGCTTTGCATACGAAAGAAGCTGCCGGCAGCAGGTTCTGCAGGTGCGCTCCGTCGCAAACTATCTATAAATTATAATACATAACGCGAAGATTGTCGATGTTTTTTCGGCGAAAATTCTGTTTCTCTTAAAAAAGATAGAAAAAAGGTATCAATGAACAGCAAATCCGTTTGCAGATTCCCGATGCAGGAACAAAAGTGCCATTGTCATAATGGTAAGTTCACTTGCAAGAATACCATAGAGATAGCCACGGATGCCGAAAACCGGGACGAGAAAAAGAATTGCAAGAATACGAATTACATCTCCGGCAAGGTTCTGGAAAAAACGAGAGAAGTTTTTCCAAGGCCGTTTAAAATGCTTCCAAGTGTCGTTTCCAGATAGAGAAAAGGACTTAAAAATGAAAGGATACGCAGAAAAACGCCGACTTCTTCGTTTTGAAAAAGGAAACGTCCAAGCCACGGACCGAAAAAGAAAAAGGCAAAAACAGCGGAAGTGCCAAGCAGCACACAGAAAGAAATTGTATAACGGATCGTGTCTGATATTTGCTCCGGCGTACCGTCGGCCTGCTGTTTTGCTACGCCGGGCAGAAGCATGACGGACACCGCGTGGGTGATGGCAGATGGAAAAAAGATCATAGGAAGTGCCATACCGGTGAGAATGCCATACTGCGAGAGCGCTGCTTTCCGGGAAAGACCGAAGGTGACCAGACAGCCGGGGAGCAGAGCACTTTCAATGCTGTGGAGGACATTCAGAAGAATACGGTTCAGCGTAAGCGGAAGATTCAAAACGGCAAGCTCTCGGAAGGTATCGTACCAGAGGGTCTTTTCTTTGAAAAAACAGAAATCGGGCGGTGTTTCTGAGGGGACCTGCTGTGCGAGACGGACAGGCAGGCCATCAGAAAGAGACACGAAAAGAGTTCGCCGGCGGCAGTACCGAATGCAGCGACAGCGGCAGAGGGGAGGCTTGTGGAAAGACAGAAAAGCCAGGCAAGGTAGGAAGCGCCCATGCGCACGAACTGTTCCAAAAGCTGGCAAAAAGAAGGCAGTGCCGTCTGATTCTGGCCAAGATACCATGCCGAGAGACAGTTGTGGATCCCGGAGGGGAGAATGCCGAGTGATAAAATCCGGAGGAGCAGAATCGTCCGCGGCTCAAAAAGAAGCCGTGTTCCGATAAAATCCGCGCTGAAAAAGAGAAAGATGGAGGCGGAGAAGGAAAGTATCACTACAATGCCGCATCCGGCCGCCAGACAGATCTTTGCCCGTCTGGAATCCTTTTTGGCAAGGTACGATGCGACAAAGCGCGAGAGCACCGTCTGCATGCCGCCTGCGCCAAGGGAGAGCATCAGTGCGTAGAGTGGTGTGGCGAGCTGGTAGATACCAAAGGCTTCCGCACCGATCCGGCGCGACAGGAATATTCTATAGAGAAATCCAAGAATTCTGCAGATGATCCCGGACGCGGTCAGGATCAGTGTGCCAAGAAGAAGCGTGTTCTTTCTTGTGATTTTCAGCATGGGATAGACTCCTTTCACGGCATTGCGCAGATAGTCTAAAATATGCGAAAAAACTCCTTGACAGAACCCCGTGATAGGTGCTATTCTGAGTGAGAAATAAATCCGATTAAAACTGTCGGAATTGGAAAACGACAGCACAGGAAAAAAGGAGAACCAGGAATGAAATTATCGACCAAAGGAAGATATGGTCTGCGTGCCATGATCGATCTGGCGAGTCACGAAGAAGAGGGTGCAGTGTCCATTGCCAGCATTTCAGAACGCCAGAATATCTCAGAGAGCTATCTGGAGCAGCTGGTGCGTCCGCTTCGAAAAGCCGGATTCATTGAGAGTGTGCGGGGAGCAGGCGGTGGATATGTACTTGCAAAACCGGCAGATTCCATTTCGGTAGGAGATGTTCTCCGTGTGCTGGAGGGCGGACTCGAGGCAGTCACGTGCTCGGTCAATGAAGGCCTGGGCGGCTGCGATGCGGCCGATTTCTGCGTCACGCGTTTTGTGTGGCAGAGGATCAATGAGGGAATTACGAACGCTGTGGATTCCATCAGCCTCGGAGAGCTGGTTCAGCAGAGCCGGCAATTAGAGAAAAACAGAAACAGCGATAGAAATGACAAGGAGTGAACAACAATGATTTATCTGGACAATGCGGCAACAACAAAAACAGCCCCGGAAGTTGTCGAGGCTATGCTTCCTTATTTCAGCGAATACTACGGAAATCCATCCAGTATTTATGCAATTGCAGGAAAAAGCAAAGAAGCCATCACCAAAGGAAGAGAGCAGATCGCAAACGTGCTCGGCGCAAAACCGGAGGAAATTTATTTCACAGCCGGCGGCAGCGAGTCCGATAACTGGGCGTTAAAAGCTACCTTTGAAGCATATAAAAATAAAGGAAACCACATCATCACCACAAAAATCGAGCATCATGCGATTCTTCATACCTGTGAGTATCTGGAAAAAGAGCGCGGTGCGAAAATCACCTATATCGGCGTCGATGAGAACGGCGTTGTCAATCTGGATGAACTCGAAGCAGCCATCACACCTGAGACCATTCTGATTTCCGTTATGGCGGCAAACAACGAAATCGGAACGATTCAGCCGATCAAGGAAATCGGAAGAATTGCAAAAGAACACAATATTTTATTCCACACAGATGCTGTACAGGCATTTGGCCAGATCCCGATCAATGTGGATGAGTGCAATATTGATATGCTCAGTTCCAGCGGTCATAAGATTAACGGACCGAAAGGAATCGGCTTCCTTTACATCCGAAAGGGTGTGAAAATCCGCTCCTTCGTACACGGCGGTGCGCAGGAAAGAAAACGCCGTGCCGGAACAGAAAATGTACCGGGCATCGTAGGATATGGAGTTGCGGCAGAGCGTGCGGCAAGAACTATGGCGGAGCGTACCGCAAAAGAAATCGAAGTACGTGATTATCTGATCAACCGTATTTTAACCGAGATTCCGAACTGCCGTCTGAACGGCGATCCGGTAAAACGTCTGCCGAACAACTGCAACATCAGCTTTGAATTCATCGAGGGAGAGTCCCTTCTGATCATGCTGGATATGAAAGGTATCTGCGCATCCAGCGGTTCTGCATGTACTTCCGGATCCCTGGATCCGTCCCATGTACTGCTGGCCATCGGACTGCCGCACGAGAAAGCACACGGTTCCTTACGTCTGACTTTAAGTGAGGAGATCACAAAAGAGGACGTTGATTTTGTTGTAGAGCAGATTAAAGCGATCGTAGACCGTCTGCGCAGCATGTCCCCGCTGTATGAGGATTACATCAAAAAACAGCAGGGTAAATAAGTTTAAAAAAATAAGACAGTCCATCCAGAAAGCCGGTACAGAAAAATTCAGGTAAAAGCTGTGCCGGAGGAGGACTGCTTTGAAATAGTTCAGGAGGAAGAATAACAATGTACAGTGAAAAAGTAATGGATCATTTCCAGCATCCGAGAAATGTAGGAGAAATTGAGAACGCAAGCGGTGTAGGTACCGTTGGAAATGCAAAATGCGGCGATATCATGAGAATGTATCTTGACATCGACGATAACGGCATCATTCAGGACTGCAAATTCAAAACCTTCGGCTGCGGCGCCGCAGTTGCAACCAGCAGTATGGCAACCGAGCTGGTAAAAGGAAAAACCATCCAGGAAGCTCTGGAAGTAACCAACAAAGCCGTTATGGAAGCACTCGACGGACTTCCGCCGGTCAAAGTTCACTGTTCTCTGCTTGCAGAAGAAGCAATTCACGCTGCACTCTGGGATTACGCAGAGAAACACCACATCAAGATCGAAGGTCTTGCAAAACCGAAGTCTGATATCAGCGAGGGCGAGGAAGAGGAAGAATACTAAGTATGGGAAAAAAGAAAGTAGTCGTTGGAATGTCCGGCGGCGTAGATTCCTCGGTGGCAGCGTATCTCCTGAAAAAAGCAGGATACGATGTCATCGGGGTGACCATGCAGATCTGGCAGGATGAGGCCGAGACAGTCCAGGAGGAAAACGGGGGCTGTTGCGGCCTTTCTGCTGTTGATGATGCAAGGCGCGTGGCACAGGTGCTGGACATTCCGTATTATGTCATGAACTTCAAAAAAGAGTTCCGTGAGAACGTCATGGACTATTTCACGAACGAATATCTCTGCGGCAGAACACCGAACCCGTGTATCGCCTGCAACCGCTATGTGAAATGGGAAGCGTTGCTTCAGCGCAGTCTTTCCATTGGAGCGGACTACATTGCGACCGGACATTATGCAAGAATCGAACAGCTTGCCAATGGACGGTATGCGATTGCAAATTCGGTAACAGCGGCAAAAGACCAGACGTATGCACTGTATAATCTGACCCAGGAGCAGCTTTCGCATACGCTGATGCCGGTCGGAGACTACACAAAAGATCAGATTCGTGAGATTGCAGCAAAAATCGGTCTTCCGGTAGCAAAAAAGAAGGATTCCCAGGAAATCTGCTTCGTGCCGGATCAGGATTACGCTTCCTTTATCCAGAACGAGACAGGAATCGTGGCACCGAAAGGCAATTTCGTGAATACAAAGGGTGAAATCCTCGGTAGCCATGAGGGGATTACCCATTACACCGTAGGACAGCGCCGCGGACTCGGCCTTCCGATGGGACACCGCGTGTTCGTACTGGAAATCCGTCCGGAGACGAACGAGGTTGTGGTCGGCGAAAATGAAGAGGTTTTCGCAAAAGTAGTAAAAGCAAACAAAGTAAACTATATGGCAATTCCGCCGCTGGAACTTGGAGAAGAGCTCTCCTGCACCGCAAAAATCCGGTACGGGCACAAAGGCTCCCCGTGCGTGATCAAACGGACCGGGGAAGATGAGATTACCTGTACCTTCCCGGACGGCGTGCGTGCTCCGACACCGGGACAGGCTGTTGTCTTCTACGTGGACGGCTGTGTCGGCGGAGGCGGAACGATTACGGAGGCCGAAAGATGAAAATAGCGGACTGTCATATGCACAGTTTCTTTTCAAGTGACAGCGAAGCACCAACAGAAGAGATGGTAAAACGGGCAGTCGAGCTGGGACTTCCGGCAATCTGCCTGACGGATCACTACGATATGGATTACAGTACCGGCGAGTTCCAGCTCGATACACCGGCATATGCGGCAAAAATCCGGGAACTGCAGGAAAAATATCGCGGCAGAATCGATATCCGATTCGGCGTGGAACTGGGACTGCAGCTCCACTTAAAAGAACGGATGGAAGAGTATGTAAATGCGTGGCCGTTCGACTATGTGATCGGCTCCATGCATGTCATTGACGGAAAAGACCCCTATTATGAGGATGCTT
>ENA-OQOA01000053-OQOA01000053.1-human-gut-metagenome-genome-assembly--contig:-NODE-53-length-65247-cov-8.190602_pt1 | contig 65247 bp, 56 predicted proteins | sample MGYA00242633_ERZ504888 | MGnify/ENA primary metagenome ERZ504888 (study PRJEB26092, sample SAMD00036372) | human gut metagenome | host: Homo sapiens | study: EMG produced TPA metagenomics assembly of...
CCTCGATAGCTCGAATGGTAGAGCATCGGCTGTACGAGGTGTGTCGAGCCCAACTCGGGGAGTGAATAAGACCTGCAGGAATCCTGCAGGTCTTTTCGTATATTGAGTTGCCCTGTGTGATGTGATACAATAAGGCGTAGCTACTGTAAACGATGAAGGAGAAAAGAAAGATGAATGAAAGTTATACCAGTTTTGCCCAGGTATATGACATGTTCATGGACAACGTGGACTATCCTGCCTGGAGCAAATATCTGATTCAGCTTTTAAAAGAATATCAGGTGGAAGACGGACTGGTGCTCGATCTTGGCTGCGGAACGGGAAACATGACCGAGCTGCTCGCCAAAGAGGGCTACGATATGATCGGCGTGGACAATTCTGAGGATATGCTCGAGATTGCCAGTGAAAAACGCGCCGAGTCCGGCTTAAACATTTTATATCTGCTTCAGGATATGCGGGAATTTGAGCTCTACGGAACCGTGAAGGCGGTTGTGAGCATCTGCGATTCCATCAACTATATTCTGGAGGAAGACGATCTGCGGGAAGTCTTCTCTCTCGTCAACAATTATCTGGACCCGAAGGGCATGTTTATCTTTGATCTGAATACCAAGTATAAATATGAACAGATGGGTGAGACTACGATTGCGGAAAACCGCGAGGAGGCAAGCTTCATCTGGGACAATTACTATGACCCGGAGGAAGAGATCAACGAATATGAGCTTGCCATTTTCATCCCGGAGGGAGAAGATTCCGATCTGTACCGTAAATTTGAGGAGGTACATTATCAGAGAGCGTACGATCTTGCGACGATCCGCCGCTTATTGGAAGAGGCAGGCATGGAGTTTGTGACGGCCTATGATGCATTCACAAAGGATGCGCCGAGACCGGAGAGCGAACGTATTTATGTCGTAGCAAGAGAAAAAGGAAAAAGTGAGAAATAGGAGAGAAACATGGATTATATTGTAAGAGCAACAGCGGCAGACGGACAGATTCGTGCGTTTGCAGCGACAACAAGAGAAACCGTAGAGACAGCACGCCAGGATCACAACACGAGCCCGGTTGCAACCGCAGCGCTGGGCCGCCTTCTGACGGCAGGTGCAATGATGGGCGTTATGATGAAGGGAGATAAAGACCTTCTGACCCTGCGCATCCATGCCGGCGGACCGCTGAACGGCATTACCGTAACAGCAGATTCCAAAGGAAATGTAAAAGGTTACGTCGGAAACCCGGACGTCGTGATTCCGGCCAACAAAAAGGAAAACTTGACGTGGCAGGTGCTGTCGGCGTCGGATTCATGGATGTCATCAAAGACCTGGGACTGAAAGAGCCGTACGTCGGACAGTGCGTTCTGCAGACGAGTGAGATCGCAGAGGATCTGACCTACTATTTTGCAACGAGTGAGCAGGTTCCGTCCAGCGTCGGACTCGGTGTGCTGATGAACAAAGACAATACCGTCCGTCAGGCCGGCGGCTTTATCATTCAGCTGATGCCGTTCTGCGATGAGAAAGTCATTGAAAAACTGGAGCAGCGTCTGGCAGAAGTCAATTCCGTTACCGCATTCCTTGACGAGGGCCTGACTCCGGAGCAGATTCTTGAAAAACTGCTTGGAGACATGGACCTTGTGATCAACGATACCGTGCCGACCCAGTTTTACTGCAACTGCAGCCGTGAGCGTGTATCGAAAGCGCTGATAGCGGTCGGAAGAAAAGAACTGAACGAGATGATTCAGGAAGCAAAACCGGTGGAGCTGAAATGCCATTTCTGCAACAGCGCCTATGAATTTTCTACCGAGGATCTGAAAGAATTATTGCGTAAGAGCAAATAGCAGTACTGTTTCAGGCGAAACGGAGGCTGTGAGAGCTTCTGTTTGCAGAAAATCTGTAACAGGGAACCAGATAGTGGAGGAAGAAAGAGATGAAACAGGGATTCGTAAAAGTTGCCGCCGCTTCCTGTGCGGTAGTGGTAGCGGATGTCAGAGAAAATACGAGAGTCATTCTGGAAACGATTCATAAAATGGAGGGCGAGGGCGCAAAGGTGATGGTGCTCCCGGAGCTGGCTCTTACCGGCTACACCTGTAGTGACTTATTCTGGCAGAGTCAGATGATTGATGCGGCGAAAGAAGGATTAAAGGAAATTGCCGATGGTACGAAAGAGACCGATGCGCTGATTTTTGTCGGACTGCCGTGGGAACAGGGCGGAAAGCTGTTCAATGTAGCCGCTGTGCTCTGTCACGGAGAGCTTCTCGGCATTGTGCCGAAAAAGTATCTGCCGAACTACAATGAATTTTATGAGCTGCGTCATTTTACGCCGGGAAAAGAAGCGGTGACAACAACGGAATTTTTTGGAAAAGAGGTTCCGTTTGGCATGAATCTGCTCTTCCAGTGTGAAAAAATGCCGCGTCTTAAAGTTGCGGCAGAGCTCTGTGAGGATCTCTGGACTCCAAATCCGCCGAGTGTAGCGCATGCGCTTGCAGGTGCGACAGTGGTCGTAAATCTTTCTGCCAGTGATGAAATGGTTGGAAAAGACAGTTACCGGAGAAGTCTTGTGAGCGCACAGTCGGCGCGTCTGATCTGCGGCTATATATACGCGACAGCAGGTGAGGGCGAGTCGACGACAGATCTTGTCTTTGGCGGACAGCATCTGATTGCTGAAAACGGAACCATTCTTGCCGAGGCAAAACGATTTGAGAATCAGATCATTTGTGCAGATCTCGATGTGGATCGTCTCACAAGTGAGCGCAGAAGGATGACCACGTATCCGGAGCAGAGAAACGATGGGTATCAGGTCGTTCGATTCTCCTTGTCAATAGAAGAGACAAAGCTGACCCGTTACTTCGATCCACGGCCATTCGTACCGTCGGATAAGCATAACCGCGATCAGCGATGCGACGAAATTTTAAATATTCAGGCTATGGGACTGAAAAAACGTCTGGCGCATACCCATTGCCAGAGCGCAGTTATCGGTATTTCCGGTGGACTTGACTCGACGCTGGCATTGCTTGTAACGGCAAGAGCATTTGATCTGCTCGGGATTCCGAGAAAGCAGATCCTGTCTGTAACGATGCCGTGTTTTGGAACGACAGACCGTACGTATCAGAATGCATGTGAGCTGACGAGATGCCTTGGCGCAACCTTAAAAGAGATCGATATCAAGGAGGCTGTCAATCTTCATTTCCGTGATATCGGACAGAATCCGGAGAAACACGATGTGACGTATGAAAACGGACAGGCGCGTGAGAGAACCCAGATTCTGATGGATCTTGCCAACCAGTCCGGCGGTATGGTTATTGGAACTGGTGATCTTTCCGAGCTGGCACTTGGCTGGGCAACGTACAATGGCGACCATATGTCGATGTATGCCGTCAATGCGTCCGTACCGAAAACCCTGGTGCGCCATCTGGTGCAGTATTATGCGGACACCTGCGGGGAAAAAGCACTTTCCGATATCCTTCTGGATGTGCTCGACACGCCGGTCAGCCCGGAACTGCTGCCGCCGAAAGATGGTGTCATTTCTCAGAAAACAGAAGATCTCGTCGGACCGTACGAGCTTCATGATTTCTTCTTATACTATATGCTGCGTGTGACGTACGAACCGCTCAAGATTTACCGTGTGACAAAACTTGCATTTGCCGGTGTCTACGATGATGCGACGATCTTAAAATGGCTGAAAACGTTCTACTGGAGATTTTTCGCGCAGCAGTTCAAACGCTCCTGCCTGCCGGATGGCCCGAAGGTCGGAAGCGTTGCGGTATCCCCGCGCGGCGACCTGCGTATGCCGAGTGATGCGTGCGTGAAGCTCTGGAGAGAGGAACTCGACCAGCTGTAAAAAACAAAACAGGAAATACGGAAAGAAACAAAGATAATCCAAATTGGTGCAGACAATCAAATTTTGAGATGCACGACAGAAAAAAGGCTTCGGAGCAGAAGAATGCTTCGAGGCCTTTTTGCATGGAAAGATCAGGATTCTGCGGAGGAAGGATTTTGAGCCTGTTCGAGCGCCTGATTGATCGCGGAGACGAGCAGTTCGGAGGTGTAGCGGTCGTCCTCTCCGTAGATGAGGCCTTCCGTCGTCTGATTCACATAGATCTGGCTTGCGATGGAATCGAGCGCGGGCTCCATGAGCGGATACATGGCGGCGGTGGTTTCACTTAAGTTATTCAGTGAAATCGCGGTGATGCGGTCCTGCTCAACATTGACCTGCACATCGAAGGTCTGGTTGCCGAGGGAGATCGTGGAGGTGTAGATGCCGGGAATGTAGCGTGCATTTTCGGCGGAAGCAGCAGTGGTGACAGAAGGTTTTTTCGCAGAATCCTTCTTCCCGGAGAACATGATCAGAAACACTACGAGAAGAATCAGCGCGAGAGCAAGAAAAACAGCGGTGTAAACCACTTCTTTCATATGTAGTACAATGATTTTCGTTTTGGAACTCATGGGCGGGCACACTCCTTTTTGAAAAACCGTCTGTGAGCGGACGAGGGCGAACGGACGGGCGTTTTTACTATAATGTATGTAAAAGAAAAATCGTTTATGAAAAAAAGTGTCTGAAAAATCATTTCCGCAAGCTGCAAGTAATCTTTGGACAGTCTTTCTTCTGCCCGAAAATTAGTATATAATGTAATCGGTCACGATAACAAACTTCAGGGAGAGTCGGGAAAAGAGGAGGGGAAAGATGAAAAAAGAAAAATCAGAAGGACCATGGGCGTTTTTTTTACTACTTTTTTGCTTCTGCAGATTATTTTACTGTTTCTGTACAAAGCGTTTATTGTTGATATTGCTAAAAAAAATGAGGAAAACCTGGTGGAAAATACGCTGCAGATTTATCATAATACGATGGAAGGTGTATTGGAACGCTTGGATGATAACCTGGATCTTTTACTGGGATATCGACTGCTTTTGACACAGCTAAATGGAGAAAATAACCTGGAAAAAGTGAAAGCGCAGTATAAAATGCTTCAGATTCTAAAGGAAAGATGTAAAGACACAAAGGAAGCGGATGCCTATGCGGTTGTTAATTGTAAAGACAACAGTATCCTGATTCAGAGAAATGGAAATATAACATATGATACAATAAAAGATATCAAAAAGTATCTTCAAAAGCGTAATACGTTTGATAAAACTCCTACATCCGGCTGGACTTCTACTGTTATGGGGGCGCAGGTGTATCTGGTAAAAATATTATAATTATGGTGCAAATACGATCGCTGTATTGATATCAGAAAAAAGACTGGACTCCTTGTTAAACTATAATGATATGTCCATCAAAGAGGCAGCATTTTATCTTACAGACAAAAAAGGGGAAATTCTGTGCGCTTCAGGAAAAGATTGGGCATATGGAGAAGAAATAGAGAATCTGCAGAAACAGGATCCATCCATCAGTATCTATCAGGGATCTGTTCTGGAAGATGCATATCAGATGTATTACAGTGTAAAATCATCCGAGTATGCCGCATATTCTACCTCCGGTATCGTTATTTTTGGATTTTTAGTACTGTCTTTGCTTTTCTTTGGAACAATTGTCTGGTATATGCAAAAAGAAATCTTCCGGCCGATTGCAGACCTGTTCTGGGTGTCCAGAAAAATTCACAGTGGAGATTTCAGGGCAAGAGCGGAATATAATACAAACAGCTACGAAATGGAAGAAGTAAAACAGGCATATAATGATATGGTACAGACGATTCTTGAAATGAGGGGGCAAAAGTACGAACAGGAACTTCGAATGAAGGATGTGCAGCTGAAGTATATCCATATGCAATTAAAACCACATTATTTCCTGAATGCTTTATCAACCATTAACAGCATGGTTTATCAGCACGAGGAAGAGAATGTCCATACCTTTATTCAGGCATTTTCACAGAACATCCGTTATATGTTTCGAACTGGTCTGCATACCGTTCCGCTGCAGGATGAAATAAAGAATGCCGAGGGATATCTGGAAATGCAGCGACTCATGTACCGGGATTGCTTTTATGTCTATATGGATGTACCGGAAGAACTGCAGCAGTATCCGGTGCCGCAGATGATTCTGCATACATTTTTGGAAAATATATTTAAGCACGTGATCAGTATTGATTCGTTCACTACGGTTCTGATTCAGGCATTGTGGAGCTTCTCGGGGAAGGAAGTTTACTTAAAACTGGAACTATATATATCGCAGGGTCAATTTTCGCAGGAAATACTGGACTTTGTGAATAAAGATATGGAAATAACAGAAAAAAAGATGGAAGTGGAATTGGAATAAAAAATGTAAAAGAGGTTCTGAAGATGATGTACGAGCAGGATCATCTTCTGTATTTGGAGAATCTGGAACCGGAAGGAACCAAAATAACCATATGGATTCCGAAAACACTGAAATGTACAGATGAGGAGAAAGACGAAGAGAGATGAATTTGCTGATTGTAGATGATGAAATTGTGACAACGCAGGTATTGGAAGAACAGCTGGATCGCGCGTTACTTTCTATTGACCAGATCTATGTGGCCTACAATACTTCTATGGCCAGAGATATTTTGCAAAAAAACAAAGTGGAACTGATTTTATGCGATATTGAAATGCCAAAGGAGAACGGGATTCACTTTCTGGAATGGGTACGAGAACAGAAAATCCAGACAGAGGTTATCTTTCTGACCAGCCATGAAAAATTTGAATATGCCTATGGAGCTGTACAGAATGGTGCGGCAAACTATCTGCTGAAGCCGATTGACATGAATAAAATCAATCAGGCATTGCTTCGTGTGACAGAAAAAATAGCCTGGAAACAAAAAACGGAGGAAATCCGGGAATATTGGAAGATCGGAAAAAGAAAGATGGTGCGATATTTCTGGACAAGAGTATTGCTGGAACCCGGTGTGCAAAAACAGGGACTCGAGGAGGAAATAAAGCAACAGGGGATAGCGGAAGAAATTCAGGAAAAATATTGTGTTGTGATTCTTCATTTTGCCAGTGGCAAACTGGACTTCGGGAAAGAAAAGGAACAGGAATCCATTTATAAATTTGCAATGGAAAATATTCTGGCAGAAGCATTCACAGAAAAAATCAGAATGGAAAATGTGATTTGCTGGGAAGAGAATACGGGGACCTATCTTGGAATTCTGTCGGAATTTTCGGAAAAGGAGACGAAGGAGAGAGCGGCACGGGTCAGAAAGATATTTGAAAAATATTTTCCTGATGCATTGCAGATCGGATACATTTCCCCGAGTGTTCCTTTTTATGAAGCAGGTTTGGAAAAAGAGAAAATAATGGAATATGACAAAACGCATATTTATGACGAAGGGGAAATAAAAGAATTTATGGCATTGCTTCGAGAAAAAGAGGCTTCCGGACATATTCTGGACGAAGATTATATCCTGCAGTGTCTGAACAAGGGTTCCAGGGTAAGTACACTGGAATATTTACAAAAAACGCTGCAGCATGTAAGGCAAACGATGCATTCCGTAGAAGGATTTCGCAATTTTCAAGTGGAACTGACACAGCTTGTAAGCAAATATCTCTATGATAAAAAGGAAAATATGAACAGCGTGATTCGTGATCCGATCTATCTGAAACTGGATATGAATGCTGTTAAATCAGAATTCTCTATGGTGCAGTGGATGACCTGGCTGATGAATAAGGTATTTGATCTGACACAGGAGGAACGGAAGGAAAAAACAGAAAAAAGGATCACAGATCAGGTAATTGATTATATCAGAGAACATTATACGGAAGATATTAACAGAAATACGCTTTCGGAGAGGTTTCATTTTTCGCCGGAATACATTGGAAAAATGTTCCGGAAGGATATCGGAACGTCGTTGAATGATTATATTAATTCCCTGCGCGTGGAAAAAGCGAAACATTTGCTGGAAAACACCAATACAAAGGTGATTGATATTGCGCTGGAAGTCGGATTTGATACTCTTCCGTATTTCTCATCTGTATTTAAAAAATATACGGGAGTTTCACCGGCAGAGTTTCGGAAAAAAGAATAGATATCTTAAAAACGAAAGTTTTTGTACTTTTTTGTGTAAGAACTTTCGTTTTTTTGCGCTATGATAAGTCTATCAAAAGGAACCGGAAAGAAGAAAGGAGAAACAAATGAAGAAAAAGATTTTGGCGATTTTGATGGCTACCCTGACAGTAGGATCTCTGCTGAGCGGATGTGGTGGAGCACAGAGCAGTGATGCAAACGGAAATCAGGAGAGCAGTAAGCAGGAAAGCAGCGACAGCGAAGAACCGGCAGAGGTTGTATTTGCGTACATGACGCAGAACAATATCCCGGAGTCATCAGAACTGGAAAGAATTCAGAACCTGATCAACGATTATACAGTAGATAAGATCAATACAAAGGTCAAGCTGGTACTGTTTTCCAATTCTGATTATATGAATCAGGTGAATCTGATGCTGGCATCCGGAGAACAGCTGGATTTGTTTCAGGCCTATAATACGTCGCATCTGAAATATATTCAGGATGGAACAGCGCTGGATATTACAGAGTATCTGGACAGTGACCTGAAAGAAACAACAGAAACTCTTTACGATGGTTTTCTGGCACCGACAACGGTAGAGGGAAAAACATATGGAATTCTGAATATGGGTTCCAACTATGTACCGGGTGGATTTACCTATCGTGAAGATATTACCGAGGAACTTGGAATCGATATGAGTCAGGTTACCAAACCGGAAGACTTGACAGCAGTGTTTGCAAGGTAAAGAAGCTTATCCGGATATGACAATCATTGATCCAAACAGAGCGAATGCGTTATTTGAAAGCTACCTGGGAAAGATTGCTAAAATTGATCCATTAGGTGACAATATTGCCTCATCCGTTTCCGGTGTGGCTTATCAGGACAATGCAACTGTAGTGGATATGTATGAAACGACAGATTTCAAAGAACTGTGCGAACTGACCAGAAGCTGGTTTGAAGCTGGTTATTATGCAAGTGATGCAGCTACTACAACAGCAACTACTGCAGAATTACTGATGTCCGGCAACTGCTTTGGCACATTCTGTGGCTTGGGTAATCCGAAGATTGCGCAGCAGTATACAAACAACTATGGTCATCCGTTTGAAAATGTACAGATCAGTGATTCGATGATCTGGTCTGGAAACGGCGGAGCATAGATGGTAAATTCCGGCTGTAAAGATCCTTCGGCAGCCTGCAAATTTATGAACCTGCTGTACACGGATGCATATGTAGACAACCTTCTGGTCTATGGAGAAGAAGGGGTAGATTACAAATTGGATGAAAATGGTTGTGCAGTAGCACCGGATGGATATACGGATCTGAACAGTGTAGCCTATACCGATAATATGAACTACTATTTCTGGGGAAATAAATGGCTGACCTATCCGGTTGTAGGCGGTCTGTATGGAGAAGAAAAAGAGACAAACAAGCAGCAGAATTATGATGGAGATCATTCAAACTATTATGGTTTCCTTTACGACTACAGTGATAAAGAAGCAGAATATACCGCATGCCTGAACATTGTAGAAGAGTATAAAAAATCTCTGTGGGTTGGTGCAGCAGATGTAGATACAACACTTGCCGAGATGACAAAACGACTGAAAGCAGCTGGTATGGATGACCTGATTCAGGCAAAGCAGGAGCAGCTGGATGCATGGATGAGTAGCAAATAGGAAAGACTTTAAAAAGAAAAGGCTGCGGAAATTTACCGCAGCCTTATTTATCAAAAAGGGAGTCGAATTATGACGAAAAGTGAGAAAAAACATGCCAGTAAAAATACATTAGCATTACTGTTGATTGCATTACCGGGTATTACATATCTGATCATTAATAACTATATTCCTATCATTGGAACCTTTATTGCGTTCAAAAAGTTCAGTTATGCAAAAGGAATCTGGGGAAGCCCGTGGTGTGGACTGGATAACTTTAAATTTTTGTTCCTGACAGATGATGCATGGGTCATTACGAGAAACACATTGTTATATAATCTGGCGTTTATCGTGATCGGAACCGTAGTTTCTGTGATTTTTGCAATCCTGCTGCATGAGCTGGGAGAACTGTTACGCGGAAAGTTTTTCCAGTCCGTGCTGTTGTTTCCACACTTACTGTCATGGGTTGTAACGGCGTATCTGGTATACGCGTTATTGGGAAGTACAACCGGTTTTGTGAACAATACAATTTTAGATGCGCTGGGGAAAAAAGGCGTAGACTGGTATACTGCAAAAGCTGCATGGCCGTTTATCCTGGTTATTGTATATCTTTGGAAGAATGCAGGATATAATGCGATCGTTTATATGGCAGGTATTGCAGGCATTGATAAGGAAATTTATGAAGCGGCAAAGATTGATGGCGCTTCTAAATTGAAACAGATTACGGCCATTACACTTCCGCTTCTGAGACCAACCATTGTTATTATGACATTGATGGCGATCGGCCGTGTATTCTATTCTGACTTTGGTTTGTTCTATCAGGTACCAATGAATGCAGGAACCCTGTTTTCTACGACGCAGACGATTGACACGTATGTATATCGTGGTTTGATGGAACAGGGTAATGTAGGAATGTCTTCGGCAGCAGGTGTATATCAGTCATTGGTTGGTTTTGCACTGGTCATGATTGCAAACTTTATTGTACGGAAAAAAGATCCGGAAAACGCATTGTTCTAGGAGGCAGGATATGAAAAAGACAGTCAGCGATGAAAAACGATTTATTGCAATAGCAACAGTTATTTTAGTGGTAATCAGTATTGTGGCGTTGTTTCCGATGATTCTTCTGGTGGTTGCGTCCTTTACCGATGAAAATGAACTGATTACAAACGGATATCAGATTTTGCCGAAGAAACTCAGCCTGGAAGCATATACCTACATGGTAAAACAGGCAGCAACAATCGTAAGATCGTATCTTGTTACGATTGGAACAACCGTTGTCGGAACCGGATTAAGCGTATTACTGACGACTTCGATCGCATATCCGATGGCACGAAAAACATTCAAATATAGAAACGCATTATCCTTTTTTGTATATTTTACCATGCTGTTTAATGGAGGACTGGTGCCACAGTATATTATGTGGACAACATTTTTCCATATTAAAGATACGTATGCAGCACTGATTTTTCCGAATCTTCTGATGACAGCATTCAATATTTTCCTGGTAAGAAACTATTACAGCAACAGCCTGCCGGAAGCATTATATGAAGCTGCACAGCTGGACGGAGCGTCAGAGCTTGGAATTTTCACCAAAATTGTATTTCCGTTGTCGAAGCCGGTAGTTGCCACCATTGGACTGTTTACAGGTCTTTCCTACTGGAACAGCTGGACCAATGCTTTATATTACGTACAGGATCCAAAATATTTTGGTATTCAGAATCTTCTGATGCGTATCATGAAAAACATTGAATATCTGCGAAGCGGAGCATCAGAGCTGGCGGCCGAAGGACAGGCAGTTTCGCTTCCGGGAAACTCCATCCGAATGGCACTGGCATTTGTCGGAATTTTACCAATCATTATTATTTACCCGATGCTTCAGAAATATTTTATCAAAGGTGTGGTTGTCGGCGCTGTAAAAGGCTGACAGAAAGGAGAAACAGATGGCAGCATATGTACATTGCAATTTTCACTCCTGTATCCTGCGGATGCAGGTAGATGTTTCGATTCTGCTTCCGGAAAAAGAGCGAATGGAAGATGTAGAGCAGGGAAAAAAGGGAGAGACTTTCGGGAAAAACAAAAAATATCAGACCCTGTATCTGCTGCATGGATTTACAGGAGACCATCTTTCGTATCTGAGGACCTCCAAGATTGAGCGTTATGCAGATGAGCATCAGATTATGGTGGTTATGCCAAGCGTATATAACAGCGCCTATACGGATATGAAATACGGACTGGATTATTTTTCTTATCTGACAGAAGAACTGACAGATTTTGTGGAGAGAAATTTCCCGGCAGCAACAAAGCGGGAAAACCGTTTTATTGCAGGAATGTCGATGGGAGGTTACGGTGCCTATAAATGGGGACTTACCTGTCCGGAAAAATTTGCGGCAATCGGAGGCGTTGCGGGATCTTATCATGCGGAATATCGTTATCAGGGAAAGGTTAACACGGTATCCACCCTTTGTGAAGCGTTATATGGTGATCCGCCTGCGATTACACCGGAGGTTCATGATGTTTTTACACTGTTGAAAAACCGGAAAGAAGAAGGAAGAGATATTCCGAGACTGTATACCTGCTGCGGTACAGAGGACAGACGTCACCAGGATTCGGTCGATCTGAAGGAGTTTGCGGATCAGCTGGGCGTTCCGCTGCTGTTTGAAGAGGGACCGGGAAGACATGATGATATTTTCTTTGATGAGTATATTCAGAAGATTCTGGACTGGATGAACTTTGCAGGGAAATCAGTAGAAGAATAAAATATACCGCAAAGTGGGGCTTGCAGATTGCGGAAATGATTTTTCAGACACGCGCTAAGCGAAAACACTACAGAATATAGAACTATTTAGCAGATAAAGACCCATATTTGTAGAAATTTTTCTTAGTGCGGCAGCCCCCACGGGAAATACAGGGAGAAGAGGAAAATGCAGATAGAAAAAGCAGCTGTAGCCGGAACACTGGAATCCAGCGATTGTATGGTTACGGTAGAAGATGGGGATGGCAACATAGATCTGGTACTGGAAAGTACAGTGATTCATCAGTATGGAAATCAGATCCGTCATGTGGTTCTGGATACTCTGGAAAATCTGGGAGTTCAGAACGTAAAATTAAGATTGTAGATAAAGGAGCTCTGGACTGCACCATCCGTGCAAGGGTGGAAGCTGCGGTATACCGTTCCGCCGGGCAGTCGGAGCAGCTGCCATGGGGAGGTGCGATCCGATGAGAGACGCAAAAAAACGATTACGTCGTACCATGATGTTTTTAAACGCACAGAAGCCGGGACTGATTAAAGATCCCTATATTTATGGAGCAGATTCTCTGATGTTGGATCTGGAAGATGCAGTGGCAGAAAATCAGAAGGACGCGGCCAGATTTTCCCTGTTTCATGCACTTCGCACGATTGATTATCATGGAGCGGAACGGATTGTACGTATCAATGGCCTGGACACACCTTTCTGGAAGGAAGATATCCGTTGCGCAGTAGCCGGTGGATGTGATGGCATCCGGATTCCGAAGACAGAGACAGCACAAGATGTAAAGATAGTGGAGCAGCAAATTTTAAAGGCAGAGAATGAGTTTGGCAGACCGGAGAACAGTACCTTAATTATGGCAGCGATAGAATCGGCAAGAGGTGTGGTGAAGGCGTTAGAAATTTGCGAGGCTTCGAAAAGGTTGTTTGGTATCGCACTGTCCGGTGGAGATTACACGAAAGATCTGCATACCCACATCACGGGAACCGGAATAGAACTGATGGGAGCAAGACAGCAGCTTGTCATCGCTGCACGGGCAGCAGGTGTACAGTGTTTTGATACCGTCTATACAGATTTGGAAAACGAAGAGGGCTTTCGGGAAGACGTCAATACGATTCACCTGATGGGCTTTGATGGGAAATCGATTATCAATCCAAGACAGATTCGTATTGTACATGAAATTTTTACGCCGAAAGAAAAAGAGATTATTTTTGCGGAAAAAGTAGTCCGTGAGATTGACAGCAAAAAGGCACAGGGAATCGGTGTGTTTACTGTAGACGGAAAGATGATTGATATTGCGTTTTATGATGGTGCAAAGCGAATCATCGAACTGGCCAAGGCTTCCGGTGTGTACGAGGGGGAACTGTAAAATGAAAAATGCAGTAGGGAGAGAAATTCCCGAGGAAATATTGAAGATAACAGGAAAAGAAGTATTTCACGGAGTGCATTATTATGATGGTTATGAATATCAGAAAGATGGTCCGAAAACCCGCTGCGTGGTGAATTCCGATGGCAGCAAACTGGTGAAAACAATTCATGAGGCACTGGTGAAATGCGAAATCCGGGATGGCATGACAATTGGATTTCATCATCATTTCCGGGATGGTGATCTGGTTGTAAATATGGTGATGGAAGAAATCCATAAAATGGGTATTAAAAATATTACCATTTGTGCCAGCTCTCTTGGGAAAGCGCATGCAGGACTGGTGCCGTACATGGAAGATGGAACGATTACGGGAATCCAGTCTTCCGGTGTGCGCGGTGAGATTGGAAAGGCGATTTCTGAGGGAAAACTGAAAGGGCTTGCAGTGATGCGCTCTCACGGCGGCAGAGTTCGGGCAATCGAAACAGGAGAAGTACACCTGGATATTGCATTTATCGGAGCACCGACGTGTGATGATTATGGAAACTGTCGTGGTATCGGTGGAAAGGCGGACTGCGGAGTGTTGTCCTATGCGATGGTAGATGCTGATTACGCAGACAGAGTCGTAGCAATTACGGACTGTCTGGTTCCGTTTCCTAATTTCCCGGCGCATATTTCCATGACAAAAGTAGACTATGTAGTAGTGGTAGATGCAATTGGAGATCCTAAGAAAATTGCAACAGGTGCAGCAAAACCGACGAAAGATATGAGAAAACTGATGATGGCGGATTACTGTACACGATTTGTAACGTCTACCCCGTACTTTAAAGATGGATTTTCCTATCAGACAGGTGTGGGAGGCGCGTCTATCGCTTCCACCATTTCGCTGGCAAAAATCATGAAGGAACGTGGAATCCGTATGCGTTTCGGTGTCGGAGGTCTGACAAAACCGATGTGTGATCTTCTGGATAACAATCAGGTTGATGTACTTCTGGATACGCAGGATTTTGATCTGGATGCGGTAGAATCAGTAAAAGATATCAGGCATTTCAGAATCAGTGCCGGTGAATATGCAGACCCTTTTAACAAGGGCGCAGTAGTCAACAAACTGGACTTTGTGATTCTGGCAGCACTGGAAGTTGATGTAAATTTCAATTGCAATGTTGTAGTAGGTTCCGATGGCGTTATAACAGGCGCGCAGGGAGGTCATCCGGATACGGCGGCAGGTGCAAAATGCACCATTGTACTGACTCCTTTATTACAGGGAAGAATTCCGGCAATCTGTACGGAAGTAACAACAGTGACAACACCGGGAGAATCTGTAGATGTAGTCATCACGGAATATGGAGTTGCAGTTAACCCACTGCGAAAAGATCTGCTGGAAGCGGTAAAAAACAGTGGACTTCCGCTGAAAACGATAGAAGAACTTCGGGATTTGGCTTACCGGATTGCAGGAGAACCGGAGAAAGTAGAATTTGGCGAACGTGTTGTAGGAATTATTGAAAGCAGAGATGGAACCATCATGGATGTAGTTCGTCAGATTAAACCATTCCGATTTAAAGAGGAAAAGAATATACTCCCGGAGCCAGTACATAAATAAGAGAAGGGAGGGCAGGCAGTGAGTGACTATATGGAAGAAACAGGGGATCCTTTTACCGGGAAAAAGAAAGAGGAACTCAAAAAATTTCTGGAATACATGGGACTTACTTATGATGAGCAGATTACACATTCCATCGTATTGCGAAAAGAGAAAGAAATCATAGCAACTGCTTCCTGCCAGAAAAATATCATAAAATGTGTTGCGGTATCAGAAGCGTATCAAGGACAGAATCTGCTGGCACATCTTATGACATCTCTGATTGAATATTTTTATGGAATGGGAATTTCTCATTTTTTTGGATTTACCAAGCCTCAGAACAAGGAACTGTTTTGTAGTATGGGAATGTATCCGGTGACACAGACAGAAAAAATTCTTCTTCTGGAAAAATGACAAAAACGGACTTGAAAAATTCCTGAAACGATTAAAAAAAGAAACACAGGAACAACAGAAGTGCAAAGTGGAAAACAGGCATGAAAACGGTATTGGGGCAGTGGTTATGAATTGTAATCCCTTTACCAGGGGACATGAATACCTGATCCGGGAGGCGGCAAAAAAAACAAATGGCTGCACATTTTTATCCTCTCAGAAGAACAGAGCTTTCTGACAACGAGAGAACGGTATCAGTTGGTAAAAGAAGGAATACAGGAAATTCCAAATGTGATTCTTCACCAGACCTCAGAATACATGATTTCGCCGGCTGTGTTTCCGATATATTTTATCAAAGAAAAAGCGAAAGCCTATGAGATGAATTGCCAGTTGGATATTCAGTTATTTGGAGAGCGTATTGCACCGGAACTTAATATAACGGATCGCTATGTAGGCAGTGAACCGGCCTGCGATGTGACACATACCTATAACCAGTGCTTACGGGAGCAGCTGCCGTGCTATCAGATCCGCTTTCATGAAATTCCCCGAAAAACATATGGAGACCAGATCATCAGTGCATCTGAGGTCAGAAAAAGATATGCGGAAAATCAATTAAAAAGCGTCTGCGGGATGATTCCGGAAAGTACCTGGCGCTATCTGGAAAGGAAAAAGAATGAAAACGGAAAATAAGGTTTCCTTAGAGCAGGTATTGTGGAGCCGAGAAAAAAGGGTGGCAACGCAGAAAGAGCTTCTTGAAAAATATCCGGGTACCTTAATCTGCTTTATGCTCAATATTCCGGGTCCGGAAAAGGTAAATGAACTTTTCGAAAAGGTCTTTTATGAAGGACTAGAAAAGATACAGAATAAGCTGGAAACGGAAAAAATTTCGACGGAAGTCCGGCTGGTACAAGAAAACATAACCGGATATGAAGGATATTTGGTTGTGAAAGCAGACGGCTGCCAGGTGAAAAAGCTTATGATTGCTTTGGAAGAGACGAAGATCGGGAGACTGTATGATATTGATGTATTGGAAAAAGAAAATACGAAAATCAGCAGAAAGGATCTTGGATTTCCGGAAAGAAAATGTCTGTTATGCGACAACCCGGCCTGCCAGTGTGGCAGAAGCAGAAAACATTCGATCGAAGAATTGAGAAAAAAGATCTATGGTATCATATGGGAAGAACAGCTGCAAAGAGGCGTAGCTGCTGAGATCAGTCAGGCACTGATGGAGGAAGTGTATACAACACCAAAACCAGGCTTAGTAGACCGGGAGGATACCGGTGCGCATACAGATATGAACTGTCAGACATTTCAAAAGAGTACAGAGGCGATCGCCGAAGATCTGGCGGCAATGTTTGAAGCCGGGTATTCCTGGGAGGCAGATCCGAAGACATTGTTTCCCCTTCTCAGAGAAAGAGGAAAAAAGACGGAAGAAAAAATGTTTGCTGCAACCGGAGGAGTCAATACGCACAAAGGAATCATTTTTACGATTGGCATTCTTGCAGCTGCAGCCGGAATTTCCCTGAGAAATTACGGAAAAATCGAGTCGGAGAATGTTTGCCGAATCAGTATGGAAATGACAAAAAAAGAGCTAGAACAAGATCTGAGGAAACTAAAACAAAGCTCGGGGATCACACATGGAGAAAAAATTTACTGTCATCTGGGCGAGAAAGGAGTCCGGGGACTGGCGATGAGCGGATATCCGATTCTGTGTGAACTTACGGTTCCTCATATGAAACAGTATATAGCAAATAACAGGGATCAAAATCAGATCAATGTACAGATTCTTCTTGAGATTATAGGAGAGCTTACGGACACAAATGTCATCAGCAGAACCAGTGAGAAAGAAATGCGATGGCTGCAAACAGAAGCAAGGGCAATTCTTAAGACAGGTGGTGCTTTTTGCGCGGAGGGTTTGCAAAAAGTGCGAGAACTGAATCAGATTTGTATCCGGAAAAATATGAGTCCGGGAGGAGCTGCGGATTTACTTGCGGCAACGATTTTTTTGTGCCGCATGGAAACCTTGATGGAACGTTTGAAAAGTATAACATAATAAAAATATATGACGCTGTCATTGATCTTAAAATGTACGGTCGCTCTTAATGCTGAATATTTTCAGCTGTTAAGAGCGGCCGTTTATGTTGGAAATATACGGCAGTATTGTCGGAAGAAAATGGTTACTGTTTGCCTGAAGGTTGATTGCATCAAAAAAAGGAGTCTGCTATACTGTAGCTATGTTTATTTTCTTGGCAGAAGTGGATCAGAACAGGAGGAGCGAAACATGAGTCTGCAGTTTATTATGGGAAATTCGGGAGCTGGAAAGTCGAGATATGCGTATCAGAAAATTCTGGCGGAAGCGATGCGCCACCCGGAGAAAACTTATCTGATCATTGTGCCGGAGCAGTTTACAATGCAGACGCAGAAAGAGCTTGTGTCACTGCATCCGGCGGGCGGTATTTTAAATGTTGATATCTTGAGCTTCCAGCGTCTGGCTTACCGTATTTTTGAGGAGACCGGAGGCAGTCTGTACCCGGTGCTCGAAGAAACGGGAAAGAGTCTTGTGGTAAAACGCGTTGCACAGGAGAAGAAAAAGGAGCTGACGATTCTTGGAAGTACGTTAAAGAGAACCGGCGCAGTTTCGCAGATGAAATCGTTGATTTCCGAGCTGAAGCAGTATCAGATTGCGCCGTCCGAGCTTGATACGTGGGCGGAGGAGACGGGAGAGAAAAAGCTGCTGGCAGCAAAGCTGAAGGACACCGGGGTAATCTACCGTGCATTTGAAGAATATCTGGAAAATCGCTACGTGACGGCGGAGGATGTGCTGGAAGTTCTGGCGGGAAAGCTGGAAGAATCATCACTCATTCGAAACAGTGAGGTACTGGTGGACGGATTTACCGGATTTACGCCAGTACAGATCGGTGTGCTTGGAAAACTGTTCCGGCTTTGTGAAAAGGTCTATGTGACGATTATTATGGATGAGCGGGAGGATCCGTATAAAAAGGCGATCCCGCACCAGCTCTTTGCGATGAGCCGCCAGCTGATTCAACAGCTTATGAAAGCGGCAGACGAAGCAGGGTGCCCAGTGGAGCCGGAAATCTGGGTCAGACGCTCGGGATATGGCCGTTTTCAGTCGGGAAGCATGATGGATCAGTTGGAACAGAACCTGTTTCGATATGGAATAAGAAGGATTGTCGGAACAGAGGCAGGAAAAAGAGCAGAGTCAAAAGCAGGGGCAGGAACAAATGGAAAGAACAAAAAAGAAATTGGGCCAAGCACGCTGGAAAATGCACAGAAAACGAAAAAGGAGCATTTGGAGTCCGGACAAAATCTGAAACAGCAGGGTATTTACATTAGTGTAGCGCCATCTCCACGTGCGGAGCTCGAGGAAACGGTGCGCCTGATCCGGCGCATGGTGCGTGAGGAGAAGATGCGGTACCAGGATTTTGCCGTTCTGACCGGAGATCTTTCTATTTATGGCACATATGCGCGGGAAATTTTTGAAAAATGCGGCATTCCGTACTTTGTGGACGAAAAGCATTCTGTGCTGATGAATCCGTTCGTGGAATTTCTGCGCGCGGCGATCGAGATGGTGGTACAGAGCTTTTCCTACGAGAGCGTCTTCCGTTATCTGCGTTGCGGTCTCTCGAGTCTGAACCGTGCGGAGACAGATGCGATGGAAAATTATGTACTCGCGCTTGGAATCCGCGGACTAAAAGCGTATGCGGAAACGTGGACGAGGGGGTATCGCAGCATCAAACCGGATGAAGTGCCGCAGCGCAATCTTCTTCGGGAAAAATTCTATGAGGAGGTTCAGCCGTTTGCGGAACAGATGAAGAAAAAAGATGCCACGGTGCGGGAACGGACGGAGGCATTGTATGCGCTTGTCGTTCAGAATCAGGTACAGGAAAAGCTCGAAGAGCGACGGTGTCAGTTTGAACAGCAGGGTCAGGAGGCATTTGCAAAAGAATACAGCCAGATTTATGGCATCGTTATGGAACTGCTAGACAAGATTGTCGAGGTGCTTGGCGATGAAAAAATGACGTTGGCAGAGTATCAGGAGATTCTGGAGGCTGGCTTTGCAGAGGCTTCTGTTGGCATTATTCCGCCGACCGCGGACCAGGTACTGATCGGTGACAATGAGAGATCACGTCTGAAGGATATCCGTGTGTTGTTTTTCGTCGGTGTGAACGACGGGCTGATTCCGCGTCACGACGCGGGAGGCGGTATTCTCTCGGAGTATGACCGCGAGGAGCTGGAGCGCGCGGATGCAAAACTCTCCCCGACGGCGCGGGAGACGATGTATCAGCAGAAATTCCATCTCTACCGAAATCTGACGAAGCCGTCGGAGCGGCTGTACCTTTCCTTTGCGAAAGCGGGCGCGTCCGGCGAGGCGCAGAATCCGTCGTATCTGATCAATGAAATCCGGAAACTCTTCCCGGAAATTCTGGTGCGGGATATCGAAAAAGAAGAAAATCCGGAGGAAAAACTGGAGATGCCGCGTTCCGGGGAGGCACTGTTTCTGGAGGAGCTTGGAAAGGCGGCAGAGGGCGAGATGAATCCGCTGTTTGAAGAGCTTTACCGCTGGTATGCGGCACATCCGGAGGCGGGGATTCCGGCGGAGACGTATCGGAAGGCTGCCTTTCTGCGCTGTGCGGACGGTGTGATCGGAAGGAGTGCGGCATCGGCGCTGTACGGGGATACCCTGAAAAACAGTGCGACACGGCTGGAAAAGTATGCGGCATGTGCGTTTGCCCACTTTATGGAGTTCGGACTCCAGATCCGCGATCGGGATCAGTATGAACTGAAAGCGGCAGATATGGGAACGGTCATGCATGAAGCGCTCGAAAAGTTTTCAAAAAAACTGCAGGAAAATGGCGAGACATGGAAGACTGTCGGGGATGATACCCGTGACCGCCTGATCGAGGAGTGCGTCGAGGAGACGATGGCAGATTACGGAAACACGATTTTCCAGAGCTCAAGCCGGAATCAGTATCGCATCATCCGCGTAAAGCGGATTCTGAAACGGACGGTGTGGGCGCTGCAGCAGCAGATTCGGCAGGGAGAATTTGAGCCGGGAGAGTTTGAGGTTTCCTTTTCCATGGAGGATTCACTGTCGGCGATCAACATTGATCTGTCGGAGCATGAGAAGATGCGCCTGCGCGGACGGATTGACCGCGTGGATCTCTGTGAGACGGACGATAAGGTCTATGTGAAAATTATCGATTACAAGACGGGAAATACATCGCTTGACCTGGTGGCGCTCTATTATGGGTTACAGCTGCAGCTGGCAGTTTATCTGGATGCGGCGGTGGAGCTGGAGCAGAAAAAGCATCCGGGTAAGCTGGTGGAGCCTGCGGGGGTATTTTATTATCATATTGATGATCCGATCCTCGATCAGGAAGAAGATGAGACCGATGAGGCGTGGGGCAGACGGATGCTGAAAGCGCTGCGGATGGATGGCCTTGTAAATGCAGATCGGAAGGTGGTGGAGCTTCTCGACCGTGTACTCGAGGACGGAACGACGTCGGATGTGATTCCGGTTGGAAAGAAGAAGGATGGTAGCTATACGAGTTATTCGAAAGTGGCATCGTCGGAGCAGTTTGATGTGATTCGGACATACACCAGAAAGAAGGTACGTGAGATCGGCGAGGGCATTTTCTCGGGAAATGTAAAAATTTCGCCATTTCAGCGGGATGGAGCAACGGCATGCGCATATTGCGAATATCAGGGAATCTGCGGATTCGATCAGAAAATTCAGGGATATGAATACCGTAAATTAAAGGGCATGGATACAGAACTGCTGATGAAGGCAATGCAGGAGACAGCACAAAGAGATCAAAAAGAGTGACTGCTTTTGAAAAAGTGAAATATGGTGCATTTTTTCCAAGTGAGGGAAAGAAAATCAGCCAGAAAGAAGAGGGAAAGAACATGGCAGTAAAATGGACAGCGGAACAGCAGAAAGTCATTGATGCGAGAGACCGGAATCTTCTGGTCAGCGCGGCGGCGGGTTCCGGAAAGACGGCGGTTCTGGTAGAGCGGATCCTTGCAATGGTGAAAGACCCTGTGCATCCAATCGACATTGACCAGCTTCTTGTCGTAACCTTTACGCGTGCGGCGGCAGGAGAAATGAAAGAGAGAATCGGCCGCGCTCTGCAGCAGAGCCTTGCGGAAAACCCGGAAAATGAGCATTTACAGCGGCAGCAGACCCTGCTTCACCATGCGCAGATCAGCACGATTCACGGATTCTGTTCGTACGTGATCAAAAATTACTTTCAGATGATCGATCTCGATCCGGTGTACCGCATGGCGGATGAAGGGGAGATCCGTCTGATGAAAAGCGATGTGATCCAGAAGGTCATGGAAGAACGCTTTACGGAAAAGGATCCCGCATTTACACGGTTTGTGGAGAGCTACGCGGCGGGAAAACAGGATGACGGACTCGACGCGCTCGTGCTGAAGCTGTATGAATTTTCCATGAGTTATCCGTGGCCGGAGCAGTGGCTCGAAGAGTGCCGGGCGGCGTACCAGATGGATTCACCGGAAGTAGTGCAGGAGAGTATCTGGGTACAGGAGCTGATGAGCGAGGCGAAAAAGCGGCTCTCGAGTATTCTGGAAGGGATTCAGGAAAACCGGAAAACAGCAGTAAGCTCTGGAGGACCGTATTTATATGATGAGGCGCTGGCTTCTGACCAGCAGATGGTGGAAAAACTGCTGGAAACAGAATCGTTTGATGAACTGGTGCGCGCGATGGCCGGAATGAAGTTTAAAGCACTTTCGCGGAAAAAGGCAGACGATGTGAGTGAAACGCTGAAAGATCAGGTAAAGGCGGAGCGCGATGCATGCAAAAAGGAGCTGCAGAAGTTAAAAGAGCAGTTCTTTGAGAAGGACAGCGCTGCGATTGCGGAGGAGATTGCCGACTGCCGGGAGCCCATCGGGGTGCTGATTGATCTGACGGAGCAGTTTGCAAAAGCGTTTGCGGAGAAAAACGGAGCAAAATATTCTCGATTATGCCGATCTGGAACACTTTGCGCTTGAAATTCTCGTGCAGCAAAAAGACGGCTGCCTGGTGCGGACCGATGCGGCGCGGGAGCTTTCGGAACAGTTCCGCGAAATTATGATCGATGAGTATCAGGACAGCAACTTTATCCAGGAGGCACTGCTCTATGCAGTGTCCGGCGAGGAGGAAGGCAGATGGAACCGGTTTATGGTTGGCGATATCAAGCAGAGCATCTACGGATTCCGCCTGGCGCGGCCGGAGCTGTTTCTGGAAAAATATCATACGTATGCGAAGGACGGGGAAAGCCAGCAGAGAATCGATCTCGACAAAAACTTCCGAAGCCGGCCGGAGGTGCTTGCGACGGCGAATTATGTATTCCGCAAGCTGATGAGTCCGGAACTCGGCGGCATCGCGTACGATGAGGCGGCGAGCCTCCATGCGGGAGCAGCGTTTCCTGCATTGCCGGAAAATGGAAGAGGAAAAGACGGAAACGTGGCATGCGGCATATGAAACAGAACTTCTTCTGCTGGATGACAAGGCGCCCGAGCTGGAAGATGATAAGTCGCGTGAGACAAAGATGGAAACGGAGGCGGCTGCCGTTGCCGCGCGCATCCGCGAGATGGTCGGAAATGAGGAAGTCGTGGGCAAAGAGACCGGGGAATACCGGAAAATTCAGTACCGCGATATCGTAATTCTGCTTCGTGCGGTCAGCGGATGGGCGGAGACGTTTTCGCGCGTACTGCAGGCGGCGGGAATTCCGGCGTACAGCACATCAAAAACGGGATACTTTTCCACGCAGGAAATCGTGACGGTGCTGAATTACCTGCATCTGTGTGACAATCCATGCCAGGAGATTCCATTTACGGCAATCTTACGCTCGCCGATCTGCGGATGCACTGATGCAGAGCTTGCTGCGGTGCGTTGTGTGGATAAAGACGTAAAAATTTATGAGGCGTGTGGAAAATATGCGGCAGAAGGGGAAGATGAGGCGCTTCGGAAGAAGCTTGGAAGTTTTCTGGAGCAGCTGGAAATGCTGCGAAGCCGCGTGCCGTATACGCCGATCCATGAGCTGATCACACAGATTCTCGAGGAGACGGGCTACGGCGGCTATGCATCCGCGATGCCGGGCGGCGTACAGCGGCGGGCAAATCTGGAGATGCTGGTGGAAAAGGCGGTGGAATTTGAGGCGACGAGTTACCGTGGACTGTTCAACTTTATCCGTTATATCGAGCAGCTTCAGAAGTATGAAGTCGATTTCGGCGAGGTGAATATTTACGGGGAGAGCGCAGACACGGTGCGTATCATGAGTATTCACAAGAGTAAAGGACTGGAATTCCCGGTTGTGTTCCTCTCGGGCATGGGCAAATCGTTTAACCAGATGGACAGCCGTGCGGCGCTTGTACTCCATTCCCGCATGGGCATCGGCGCGGATGCGATCGATCCGGAGCACCGCGTCCGTCAGGCGACACTGCCGCGGCAGATCATCCGGCAGAGCATGAAGCTGGAAAATCTGGCGGAGGAGCTGCGGGTGCTTTACGTTGCCATGACGCGACCGAAGGAGAAGCTGATTATGACGGGCATGGCGTCGAAGCTGGAGAGCCGCGTGAAGCAGTGCGCGGCGCATGCGGGGCGGCAGGAGGAGCTGCTGTCGTATCAGACATTGAGCAGTGCATCCGGGTATCTCGACTGGATTTTGCCGGCATTTTCGAGAAACCGGTGTTTCGACGGGCTGTATGAACAATTTGGTCTGGCAGGGAATGCGGACAATCCGCTGTATGCGGAGAAAATTCCGGTAACGATCCGCCTTGTATCACCGGCAGGACTTGTTGAGGGAGAAGTGCTGCATCAGATGGAGCGCGCGGTGAATGAGCAGAAGATCATGGAAATTCCGAAGCAGCCGCCGAGAGAAGCGGCGCTGAAGGAACTTGTGGAGGAGCGGTTTGCCTACCAGTATCCGTATGAGAAGGAAAAACAGATTCCGGTAAAGGTTACCGTTTCACAGCTGAAGAAGGCCGGATGGAGGAATCCGAGATCGGAAAAGAGCTGTTCGCGCAGGAAGAACTCGTACCAATTGTGCCGGGCTTTCTGAAAAAGGATCATGTTGCGGCTCTGACGGGCTCTGACCGCGGAACGGCGTACCACCGCCTGCTGGAATGTCTCGATTACCGCAGAGCGTACAGCATCACAGAGCTGATGGCACAGACGGAGGAATTGATTGCAGAAGGAAAGATGACGAAAGAAGCAGCGGAATGCATTTATTTCAAATCGATCCTCGCTTTCGCAAAAAGTCCGGTTGGAATGCGGATGCGGAATGCCTTTTTGAATGAAACCCTGAAGCGGGAGCAGCCGTTTGTGATGTCCGTTCCGGCAAGTGAGGCAGATCCGTCCTATCCGGAAGATGAAACCATTCTCGTGCAGGGAATCATTGACGCATGGTTCCCGGAGGGGGATGAGATTGTTCTTGTGGACTACAAAACGGATCGTGTGAGAGAAGCCGGGGAGCTGAAAAAGAGGTATGAAAAACAGCTCGTCTATTACCAGCAGGCACTGGAGCGGACGACAGGGAAGAAAGTGAAAGAGAAAATTATTTATTCGCTGGCTCTGGATGAAGAGTTGGTATTGTAGGAAAAAACTACTAAAAAAACAACTGTCAAAACAGGGATAAAGTATGATATCATGGTTGAGAAACAAACAGGTATTGAGAAACAAAGAGAAAAAAGGAGATTCAGTGATGATTCGAAAAATTGTTCAGATAGAGGAAGACAGATGTACAGGATGCGGGCTTTGTGCGCATGCCTGTCATGAAAGTGCGATTGCGATGGTTGACGGGAAGGCAAAGCTGATCCGGGATGACTACTGCGACGGATTCGGTGACTGCCTGCCGGTCTGTCCGGCAGATGCGATTTCGTTTGTGGAGCGGGAGGCGCTGCCGTACGATGAGGAGGCGGTAAAAGAGAACCAGCGGAAGGCAAAAGAGGCGGCCGGACAGGAGAATACCGGAGCAGGAAAAGCAGGTGAAAACAGCTGGGCGATTGACCGTGCAGATGCGCAGGAAAATTCTGCAGCAGTTCCGTCCCGGCTCCGCCAGTGGCCGGTGCAGATCAAGCTGGTGCAGGAGCGGGCTTCGATGTTTGCAGGAGCAGACCTTCTCGTTGCGGCGGATTGTACAGCGTATGCGTATGGAAACTTCCACCAGGATTTCATTCGGGATCATGTCGTTCTCGTAGGCTGTACAAAACTTGACGATGTCGATTATTCCGAGAAACTTGCGCGGATTTTCATGCGGAATGATATTAAGAGTATCACGGTTGCACGCATGGAGGTTCCGTGCTGCGCAGGAATGGAGCGTGCCGTGAAGATGGCGCTGAAAGAGAGTGGAAAGAAGATTCCGGTGAAAACCGTGGTGATTTCTACGGAGGGGGAAATTTTGTAGAAAATCAGATATAGTAATTAGCGTGTGCCCTTAAAAGTTATTTTACAATTGGTACATTCTGCTTTGTGGAATATGTAAGACGAAAAAAATGAAAAGCTCGGTAAGAGGTATTAGAAAAATGAGTATGACGAAGATACAAGAGGAGCTTCTTGGTGCGCTGATCGGTCTGGCCCGGTCGGTAGATGGAAGAGGAGAAGCAGCAAAAGGTGAATCGCAGGAGTTTTCCAGCGGTGACAGCAATGGTCACCGCCCGGACAAAGCCACGCATGAGATTCTGCTTGGCGGAATTTGTGCGGCAAATCCGGAAAAAGAGCTGAGGGAAGAAGAGGGGAAATCCTGGATTGTACGCGTGGAGGCAGAAAAGAACCGTCTGAATCCGGATTGCGCAGTGTGCAAGGGAAAATGCGGCAGAACAGATAACTATGATCTCGAAGAAATGGAGACAGATGAACCGTCGGACCGGGCACGAAAAGAGCAGATTCTTGCGGAATTGTTTCCGATGGCAGAAAAACTGCAGCAGCTTCGGAAAGAAACAAAAGAGCAAAACGAAGAATTGCAGGGGGCGGTTAATTTTTTGTATAAGGCATTGTTTGCGATTGGAAACTATGTCGGGGAAAAGAGTCTGCAGAGTGTGGTGCAGGAGATGAATAACCTTTTTGTTAAATTGGAAAATGTATTGAAATAAGTAGAAAATAAGAAAAATCCTCTGTCCGGAGTGTATAAAAAACCCCCGGAAACAGGGGATTTTTTGCGTTCTGCGCCAAGTGCATAAAACGTATTATCGCGTTTTCACAAAGTTTTGCAAAAGCAGACAAAATTGCAGACAGGCGCTTGCAACAGAAAAATGAATAGGTTATAACATTATAACAAGGCGGCAGGGAGAGCCAATACAAAGAAATGAGATTCTATTGGCATATAAACAGAAAAAATACAGGGGAAAAGATGAAAAGGGACGGAAGCGGGATGGAGCAGAAAAAATATATCCTTCTGGATGTTGGCGGAACGGAAATCAAAGGAAGTGTGTCGGACAGAAATGGAGTAAGAACAAAAATCCGGAAATTTCCAGCACAGGCGCAGAAGAGCACAGAGAAGATTCTGGACAATTTTGCAAAGATTTGCCGGGAATTGATGAGAGAAGCAGACGGAAGTGTTGTCGGAGTTGGGATGGCGATTCCGGGTCCGTTTGATTATGAAAATGGAATCAGCCGGATGCAGGGACTGAATAAGTACGATGCCATTTACGGGATTCCACTGGAGAGAGAAATCAAGGCGCGCGTGCCGGAACTTGGATCAGCACGATTTTTGTTTTTACATGACATTGAAGCATTTGCACTGGGAGAAAGCTGGTACGGAAACTGCCGTGATGCGGATAAAATTCTGTGCGTCTGCATCGGAACCGGCGCCGGATCTGCTTTTGTAGAAAACGGCAAAACAGTAAAAACGGGAAAAGGTGTGCCGGAAAATGGATGGATTTATCAACAGCCGTTTGGAGATTCCATTTTGGACGATTATCTTTCTGTGCGCGGGCTGGAGCAGATTAGCCTGGCTGTGACAGGAAAAGTGTGGAGTGGAAAAGAATTGTATGGTCTGGTAAAAGCGGGAAACATGGAGGCAGAAGAAGTCTGGAGAAGATTTGGAGCAGATGTGGCGGCTGGCCTTCTTCCTGTGCTGGAGGAATATCAGCCGGATCTGCTGCTTCTGGGCGGACAGATTGCAAAAAGTTTTTCCTGGTTTGGAAAAGAACTGGAAAGAGAGTGCGAGAAAAGAAAGATTCGGATTCAGATAGAAACGGAAACATCCGGCCGTGCCATGGAAGGCCTGTTGTCACAGTTTCCTGAAAAAACACAATAGAGCAAAAATATTTTCAGAAACAAAAATACAATGCTATGGAGAGAAAAGAAGAAGGAGAAACTGCAAAAATGGATAGAAATCCGGGAGCACCGCCGCTGTATGCGCAGCTAGAACAGATTCTGAAACAGCAGATCGAATGCGGCACGTACAAAAAAGGAGATTTTCTGCCAACAGAAAAAGAGCTGATGGAAAAGTACGAGCTTTCGCGTGTGACAGTACGCCAGGCGATGACGAATCTGGTACAGAGCGGTTACGCCCGTGCACGGCGCGGCATCGGAACAGATGTTGTCTACGAGAAAGTCGAAGAGCAGATGGAAGGTGTCATCAGTTTCACGGAAGAAATGAAAAAGCATCATATCGAAATGCAGACAACATACTGCAAGATGGAACTGATAAGTCCCGGGGAAACGGTAGCAAGAAGTCTGCAGATTCCATTGACGGAGCCATGTTATTGCCTGAAACGTGTGAGGAATGCTGTGGGAAAACCCATGGTCTATACCATTACGTATCTGAAAAAAATCTGCGAACTGCCAACAGGGCCGGAGCCATACATGGAATCGCTGTATCAGTATCTGCGGGAGAAACATGGAATCTATATTGAATCCGGCCGGGATACGCTTGAGGCGGCACTTCCATCGGAAGAGGTGCAGAAAGCACTGAAAATTGATGCGCAGATGCCTATTTTTATCCGGACACGGCAGACATTCCTGAAGGGCGGCGAGGTTTTTGAATATTCGATCTGCTATTATCCGGGAAATCGTTATAAGTACACGGTGGAACTGTAAACATATGACATCTAAAAAAACGAAACCGGACAGAAGTGCGAAATCCGCCAGATGCGAAAGCGTTGAAACAAAGATGATAGGTCTGATCGGCGCAGGAAACACCCCAATGGATGGAAGAAAAATTAAGAAAAGGAAAAGAATCCAAATGAATTTAAAAAAGAAATATGGAAACTACGAATTACATCCGCAAATGAAAATCACAGGATATGAAAATGAAATCTGGGATGAAAAAAAGGAGATCATTGAAGAATTAAAACGGGCGGTTCAGGAAAAACAGAAAGAAAAGAAAACCTGTATTCTTTCCTTTGATCTGTATCCGGGTGTACGAAAAGAAGAAATGATGGAACTGGCAAATGCGCTGCAGCCGGATCGGATTTTTGATATCGAAGACTGCGCCAAAGACGAAGAAACGCTGTTAAGAGAATTTAAAGATTACATCACCGATGACCGTGTTTTCGGCATTATGTGTCATAAAACCATAGACACCTGGTTTGAGAGCGAAAAGTTGGAAACCATGAAAAAAGCAATTGAGACAGAACGTGCGGAAGAAAAAGATACAAACGGTGGTCTGATCGTGATCGTTGGTACAGCGGCAGAGCTTCTGACCGAGGCAGATCTACTTGTTTACTGCGATCTGACCCGCTGGGAAGTTCAGCTCCGCTATCGGAGCGGCATGCCAAACTGGCACAGTACCAATTATAATGATCCGATCCTGACGAAATATAAACGGGGATTTTTCATTGAATGGCGTCTGGCGGACCGCTATAAAAAAGAGCGGTATGAAAAATTCACGTATCTTCTGGATACGGAGAAAGAAAATGCACCGGTTCTTACAACGGGAAATGCCTTCCGAGGCGCACTGCAGCAGCTTGCCAGACAGCCATTTCGTATGGAGCCGTATTTCGACCCTGGCGTATGGGGCGGTCAGTGGATGAAGGAAAACTTTGGTCTGGATGCATCGAAGGAAAATTTCGCGTGGAGCTTTGACGGAGTTCCGGAGGAAAACAGCCTGAATCTGGAAATCGGCGGAAAAGTCTTAAAAGTACCGGCACAGGATCTTGTCTTCTATGCGCCGCATGAACTGCTGGGTGAAAGAGTCCACGGCCGGTTCGGCGCAGAATTCCCGATCCGTTTTGACCTGCTGGATACGATGGGCGGTCAGAATCTTTCCCTGCAGGTACATCCGCTGACCGAATATATCTATGAAAAATTCGGCATGCCATATACGCAGGATGAGAGCTACTATCTTCTGGATGCCGATGAAGACGAGGAAACGTATGTATACCTCGGCCTCAAAGAAGGCGTGGATAAAAAAGAGATGGAGCGGGAACTCCGTGCAGCAGAAAAAGGAGAAGAACTTTTCCCTGCGGAAAAATATGCCAACAAAATCCCGGTCAAAAAACACGATCATGTGCTGATTCCGGCAGGAACGGTGCACTGCTCAGGAAAAAACACGATGGTGCTGGAGATCAGTGCGACACCGTATATCTTTACCTTCAAACTCTGGGACTGGGGCCGCCTTGGCATGGATGGACTGCCGCGTCCGATCCACCTCGACCACGGTATGAAAAATATCCAGTGGAACCGCGATACCAAATGGGTGTACGACAATATCGTCGGCCAGCAGAAAACACTGGAAAAAACAGAAAACTGTGAAGTGGAGCGCACCGGACTGCACAGCCGCGAGTTTATCGACACAATCCGCTATACACTTTCCGGGCCGCACACCGTCTCGATGGATGACACGGTTCATGTGATGAATCTCGTGGAGGGACGAAGTGTCCGCATCGAGAGCATGGATGGCAGCTTTGCACCGTTCACGGTACATTACGCAGAAACCGCCATCGTTCCGGCAGCGGTCGGAACATACCGGATTGTACCGGAAGAGGGCGAAATGATTAAAATGCTGGTAGCATCTGTGGGGTAAAGAGAGATAAAAATTTTGAACAACATAGAACAGGAAAAGGAGAAATTATCATGACACACAAAATCAGAGAAGTCTACATCGTACATCATTCCCACACTGACGTGGGATACACCGATCTGCAGGAGCAGGTGATCTACAACCAGGCAAACAACATCCGCCGGGCAGTCGAACTGATTGAAAATGGAATCAAAAACAACACAACCCAGAAAGATCTGAAATGGAACTGTGAGACATGGTACTGCGTGGAGCAGTTCTTCAAAATGGCAACGGAGGAAGAAAAAGAAAAGTTTTTCGATCTGGTAAAAAAAGGAAATATCGGTCTGTCTGCCAATTATCTGAACTTTAATGATCTTGCCGACTGCAAATATCTGAAAGAAAAAATCCATACGATACAGGAAATCTGCGGCGAAAAAGGAATCCAGATCAAAACAGCCATGATTGCAGATATTAATGGTATCTCCATGGGACAGCGCGATGCCCTGATCGAAAACGGAGTAGAATTTTTGTATACCAATATCCATACCCATCACGGCATGTATCCGCTGTATCAGAACCAGAAACCGTATTTCTGGGAAAATGAGAACGGACAGCGTCTGCTGGTATGGAATGGTGAGCATTATAACCTGGGAAATGCCCTCGGCATCGTCCTGAATAAAAATGTTAACTTTATGACAGAAAATTACTTCGGCAAAAAGAATGGTGATGTGACAGGACTTCTGGAAAATCTGCACACGAATCTGGCTGCGAGCATAAAGGAATATAAAGAAAACGGTTATCCGTACGATTTCTATATCACCAGTGTTTCCGGCGTTTTTTTCGGATAATGCGCCGATCAACCCGGCCATTGCAGATACGGTTGCGCTGTTTAATGAAAAATATGGCGAAGAAGTCACCATGCATATGGTGACGCTTCAGGAATTGTATGACAAGATCCGGGATAAAGTGCAGGATGCACCGGTGTATCGAGGTGCCATCAATGACTGGTGGGGCAATGGCGTTGGAAGTACACCATATGCGGTGAAACATTACAAAGAGGCCGTACGACTGAACCATATCTGCGACCGACTGGAAGAAAAACAGGGGTACATAACGAAGAACTGATTCAGGCATATGGCGATAATTCTCTTTTATATGCAGAGCACACCTGGGGTCATTCTGCTACGGTAACCAATCCGTATGATACCATGGTGACAAATCTGGATATGCGGAAAAACAGTTATGCATCCAAAGCACATGAGGCAGCAGCGATGCGTAAAAATGAGCAGTGCCATAAACTGGGTGATATTCTGCGCTATTATAATCTGTCCGGTAAAGTGAAGGCGGTCTCCACAAGCCATCAAAAGAGAGTATTTCCGGTAGAATTTTACGTAGAAACCTTAAGTCTTTCTGCAGTTAAAGTAACCGATGACAAAACAAAACAGGAGATGGAGGTGCAGCTGTCTGCTCATCCGCGCGGAGTCCTGATAAGTTTTCTGGCAGAATTTGAGCCAATGGAAGAGAAAACGTTCACGTACGAAGAGCAGCCGGCTCCGTCCCAGACCCTGTTCACCAGAACTGCCTGGGTAGGCGCAGAGCGGGTGCGCGATATTGTGAACACGTACGATCCGGAAAGTTACAAACTGCCTTACGGTCTGGAAAACGATTTCTTTCAGATCAAATGGAAAGTCGGAGAGGGTATTACCTCCTTTTACAATAAAAAAGCAGAGGTTGAAATGTGCAAATCCGGTCTGGAAACGTTCTTCACGCCGGTTTATGAACGCACCGAAATACGGAAGGGGGTTTATGCGGAACGCAGTCTGATCGGAAGAAATATCCGCGGACTTCACGCAGAGCAGTATCAGGGTGACCTTACGGATGTGAAAATTCTGGATCACGGACCGGTGTTTACCAAAGTAGAACTGATCTTTACCCTGGAGGGAACGTATCACAGCAGTATTGTGATCAAAATGTACCGTCATCTTCCGAAAATTGAGTTTTCTTACCGGGTAGCCAAAACATTAAGCGAGGATATCGAAAGCCTGTACCTTCCGTTATCGTTAAATCTTCCGGATGCGGAAGTGATGATCCAGAACGGAGGTGTTACCATGCGCCCTGGTATTGATCAGCTTCCTGGCACCAATATGGAATACTATATTGCGGATGAAGGGCTCGTTTACCGGACAAAAGATCAGACGATTCTGGTTAATACTTTTGACACACCGTTACTTTACATGGGGGAGATGGAATCCCACCCAATCCTTCTGTGCGATAACAAAGAGGAGAATAATAAACGGCCGGTTTACAGCTGGATTATGAATAACACATGGGAAACAAACTTCAAGATGGACCTGTCCGGATTCAGTGAGTTCCGTTATGGAGTGGAGATTGTGGAGCAGGGAACCGCAGAGAAAGATATGGAAAGCCTGTCAGATAATGACAAGGGTGTGGTTACCTTTATTTGCGGGTAATCATTGTTCCGCGGTTTTACGGCGGTGTCAGGCAATGAGGCCATGGCTGTCTGGCGGTAGTATGAAAAACAGCAGAAGATGAAAAAAGACAGCGGGGAGTATGACAATTAGACGAAAAAGTCAGACTTTCCGCTGCTTTTTCGTTAAAAATGAAAACAGGCGAAAAAGTACTGCGTTAATATTAAGATGTTATGTGACTTAACACAAGAACACAGATTTTCTGTCTAAAAAATCAAAAGAAACAGAAGAATACTCCTCGATCTATACAAATTAGGACTGGAAAATAAGAATTTTAATATACAAAATAACGAAAAGGCTATTGACAATCTTTCTAAAAGATGTTAACATCTAAACACAAGTTAAGAAACAAATAGAGGGGCTGTTGGTAACATGGCAGAGAGAAAATCAGTATCCATGCAGGACCTGGCAGATAAGCTGGGCATCAGTAAAGTAACAGTTTCCAAGGCGCTGAACGGAAAAGACGGCGTGGGAGAAGAACTGAAAGAAAAGATTTTTGCGCTTGCGAGAGAATCCGGTTATGTCCTTCCGGACTACGGAAAACGGAAGAGCAAAAAAGTCGGTATCATCATGAGTCCGCGGTTCAGCTCCGGAGACGAAGGAAAATTTTATATGGCAATGTACGAGCGGATCATCTACGAGCTGCAGAGAGCATCCTGCTCGAGTATCATGATTTCTCCGACAACAGCAACACTCCCGTCGGACATGAACACGATACAGACCAGAGGGCTGTTCGACGGCCTGATCTTTCTTGGTATTCTCGATAAGGGTGTCCGGGAGCAGATTGCACAGATTGATCTCCCGAAAGTGTATGTGGACATCTACGATCGAACCCACAAATCCGATTCCGTCATCACCGAGAATATTTACAGCTCCTATGAGCTGACCAATTACCTGATCCAGCAGGGCCACACAGACATCGGATTTGTCGGAACCGTAGGAAGTACAACCAGTATTTCCGACCGATATCTCGGATATCTGCGGAGAATGCTGGAGGAGGGAATTTCCCCGAAAAATGAGTGGAGAATCCCGGACCGAAGCGATGAAGGCATTGCCATTCCGCTTTTGCTGCCGGAGAAGCTGCCCACCGCATTTGTCTGTAACTGCGATGCCACCGCATTCAAATTAGTGCAGGCATTAAAAGAGCGTGGAATCTGCGTACCGGAGGATGTTTCCGTGACCGGTTTTGATGATTCCATTTATGCACAACTGTGCAGTCCGCCGCTCACCACGGTTGCGGTTGACACCGACGCGATTGCACGTCTTGCGGCAAAACGTATGATCAAACATATGAATGAACCGCAGAAAAAGGGCGGCGAGGTATACCGCATTCCCGGAAAGATTATTTACCGGGATTCCGTTTGTAAGATAAACGGATAAAGTGATAAGCCCGAGCAATCGGGAGAAGGAGGAAAAATCTTGAGTAAACCAAGCAAAAAGAAAAAAAACCGCTGGACCAAGAATGACACCGAGCTGACCGTCATGGCGCTGCCTACCACAGTCTGGTACATTCTGTTCAGCTTCCTGCCTATGTTCGGTTTGATTATTGCATTCAAGAACTACAAAATCACCGGTGGAAAGAGTTTCATTTACAACCTGCTCCACAGTGACTGGGCCGGATTTAAAAACTTTTCGTTCCTGATCAGATCCAATGATCTGTTCGTCATTCTGCGAAATACAATCCTGTATAACCTGGCATTTATCGCCCTGGGTATGGTGTTTTCCGTAGGACTGGCTATCATGATCAGCCTGCTGCACAACAAAAGAGCATCGAAGGTATATCAGACCATGATGTTCTTCCCGTACTTCATGTCATGGGTTGTAGCTTCCTACTTCCTGGATGCATTCCTGAACCAGGATAACGGTCTGATCAACAGCATTCTGAGAAACGCAGGCAAGGAACCGATTCAGTGGTACATGAGTGCCGGTGTATGGCCATTTATCCTGATCTTCATGTATCTGTGGAAATCTACCGGATACAACATGGTTATCTACCTGTCCAGCATTTCCGGTATTGATACAACACTGTACGAGGCAGCCGTTATGGACGGCGCCAACAAGAGACAGCAGGTATGGCACATTACCCTGCCTTGCTTAAAGAGTGTCATCATCATGATGTTCATCCTGAATGTCGGAAAGGTCTTCTACTCCGACTTCGGACTGTTCTTCCAGCTTTCTCAGGGAGCAAGCGGTTCGATCTTCAAAACGACAGCAACTATCGACACATATGTATACAACGCACTGCAGTCTTCCACTCCGATCGGAATGACTTCTGCGGCAACATTCTTCCAGTCTGTTGCATGCTGCATCACCATCCTTCTTGCCAATGCCATTGTGAAGAAGATTGATGAAGACAGCGCGATTATTTAAGGAGGTACGAAAATGGCAAAAAAGAAAAAAGATCTTGATCTGGCTTCCTCTTCACATTTAAATCAGATCCAGGGATCTACAAATGCAATTTTCAATGTTATTTTTGTGATCCTCGCCCTGGCCTGTATTATCCCGGTGGTATTCATCTTTATGATCTCGATTTCTTCCGAGCATTCGATCAAGATGAACGGCTACCAGTTTATTCCGAGTGCATACTCGCTGGATTCTTACAAATTCCTTCTTCGGGAAGGACAGATGATCCTGACAGCACTTGGCGTTTCCGTTGCGGTAACGGTTATCGGTACGGTAATCGGAGTTGCCCTTACGATGCTGATGGGTTACGTTCTTTCCAGAAGCACCTACAAACTGAACGGATTCTTTACCATGGTCGTTTTCATTCCAATGATCTTTAACGGTGGTATGATTTCTTCTTATGTAGTCAACACACAGTTTCTGAATCTGAAAAACAGTATCTGGGCGCTGATTCTTCCGCTTTGTGTTTCTTCGTTCAACGTTGTCATCTGTAAAACGTTCTTCAAGACCAACATTCCGGAATCTATCATTGAGTCAGCACAGATCGATGGAGCAACTCAATTCCAGATTTTCGGAAAGATCGCCCTGCCGTTGTCGAAACCGCTGATGGCAACGATCGCCCTGTTCCTCACCTTCGGTTACTGGAACGACTGGTTCCAGTCTTCCCTGTACATCAGCGATACCAAGCTGTATTCTCTGCAGGCGCTGCTGGATCACGTACAGAGAAACATTGAGATGATGGCAAATAACCCGTCCCTTGGCGTTACCACGGCACAGTACATGAACTCGATGCCAAAAGAGGGCGCCCGTATGGCGATGGCAATCATCATCATCATCCCGATCGCATGCTGCTATCCGTTCTTCCAGAAATACTTCATTTCCGGTCTGACGGTCGGTGCGGTAAAAGGCTGATCGACCATTTACCTTTATGGATCTCATACTGAAGCAAAAGGCTTCGGTTAAGGATAATTTCAACATTCTATATTTTATATCAGGAGGATGCTACAATGAAAAAGAAACAGTTTTTAGCTCTTGCACTTTCTGCTGTTATGGCCGGTGGCATGCTGGCAGGCTGCGGAAGCAGCAACGGAAGCAGCAGCTCTTCAAAGAGTGATGCAAAAGATGAAGTTGTTACACTGAAATGGATTCAGGTTGGTAACGGAATGCCGAAGGATTATGATGAGTGGCTTGCACAGATCAACCCATATCTGGAGGAGAAAATCGGCGTTAATGTAGACATGGAGATCGTTCCGTGGGGCGACTGGGATAACAGAAGAAGCGTTATCACAAACTCCGGCGAGTATTTCGATATCCTGTTCACCGACCAGAACCGTTACTCTTCTGAGGTGAACACCGGCGCACTGATGGACATTACAGATCTGCTCAAAGACAACGCTTCCGAGCTGTATGACATGATTCCGGAAGATTACTGGAAAGCAGTAGAAGTAAATGGAAAAATCTACGGCGTACCGACCTACAAAGACAGCTCCCTTTCCGAGTACTTTGTATGGGATCAGGATATTGCAGACAAATATAACATTGATGTAAATTCTGTAACAGATTTCAATACTCTGTACGATGCTCTGAAGACAGTAAAAGAGGGCGAAGGCGGATCTCCGTACTTCATGTCCAAAAATGGTGCAAACTTCCTGCTGAACCTGAACTACGATGATTTAAGCTCCGGACTTCCGGCAATCGGCGTTAAATACGGCGATGACAGCAAGACCGTTGTCAATCCGCTGGATGACGAAGAAATCCTTTCCAACCTGGATATCGTTCGTAAAATGTATCAGGAAGGTATCATCAACGGAGATGCTCCGACAGCAGATGATTCCAGCAAATACGCAATGTTCTTTGCTGCACAGGGATGGAGCGGCGCTGCAAAAACAACATGGGGCCCGAACAATGGTATCGCCAATTGTTCAGCAGTACAGTATGGCAACACAGTCGTTTCCAACACAACCGTACGTGGTTCCATCAATGGTATCTACTCCGGATGCAAACACCCGGACAAAGCACTTCAGCTTCTGAACCTGGTAAACACCGATTCCAAAGTGCGTGACTGGTTCTACTATGGAGCAGAAGGAACAGACTTCGAGTACACCGATGACAATAAAGTACACCGCCTGACCACTGACTGGGGCATGGCCGGATATACCCAGGGTACTTTCTTCAATGTAACACAGACAGACGATGTTGACTTCAACCAGTGGGATGAAGTAGAAGAGCTGAACGAGAAAGCAACTCCGTCTGAGATGCTTGGATTCAACCTTGATACCTCCAACATCGAAACAGAGCTTGCAAACTGCCGTGCCGTATATGAGAAATACTATTCTGAGTTATTCACCGGCGCACAGGATCCGAGAGAGCTTGTAAAAACAATCGATGCAGAGCTTGAGACCGCAGGCTGGGAGACCATCCGCGAAGAAGCTCAGAAACAGATTGACGCACAGAAATAAGTCTGATACATTAATTTTATAAGAACTACAACAGGGCATTTTCGATTGCGGAGATGCCCTGTTGCAGAATAACGGGAAATAAGAAAAATTGAGCGAAAGGATGAAAAAAGAATGAAAGAGACCTTACCAAAGTCCATTCAGGAGCTGATTTTAAGCCTGAGAGAAAAACTGAAAGACGAGCCGGAAATCGTTGATATGTTTGAACGATGCTACTCCAATACCCTCGACACAACCGTAAAGAAAATGGAGGACGGCAGCACCTACGTCATCACCGGAGATATCCCGGCCATGTGGCTGCGTGACTCGGTAGCACAGCTGCGCCCGTACCTTGTTCCGGCGCAGAACGACCCGGAGCTGGCTGACCTGATCGCAGGCCTCATCCGCCGCCAGTTTATGTGCATCAACATCGATCCATACGCAAACGCATTCAACGAAGGACCGAACGGCAACTGCTGGGAGAAGGACGAGACCGATATGGGACCGTGGATCTGGGAGAGAAAGTATGAGATCGATTCTCTCTGCTATCCGCTGCAGTTCTCCTATCTGTTCTGGAAGAACACCGGAAGAACGGATCAGTTTGACGAGGTTTTCTGGGAAGGTGTTGATAAAATCCTGACTGTATTTGAGACCGAAATGAATCACGAGGAGAAATCTCCGTACAGCTTCATCCGTAAAAACTGCTCCTACACCGATACGCTTTCCCGCGACGGAAAAGGTGCGCAGGTAAAATCCGGCATCGGCCTGATCTGGTCCGGCTTCCGTCCAAGCGATGATTCCTGCCGTTACGGTTACCTGATCCCGTCCAACATGTTTGCGGTTGTTGTTCTGAACTACCTGAAAGAGATCGCAGATGCAGTCGGCGGTAAAGAGGAGATTGCAAAGAAAGCAGAAGAGATGGCAAAGACCGTAAAACAGGCCATCGAGACTTACGGTACCACCCATATCTGGGGACTTGGCGATGTTTATGCTTACGAGGTAGACGGCTTTGGCCAGTATAATCTGATGGACGATGCCAATGTACCGAGTCTTCTGGCTATGAGCTATCTCGGCTACGAGCCGGAAAGCCAGGAAGTGGCTGACAACACAAGAAAGCTGATCTTAAGCGAGGCAAACCCGTTCTACTATTCCGGAACAAAGCTTTCCGGAATCGGAAGTCCGCACACACCGGTCCGCTACGTATGGCACATCTCCAAAGCCATTGAGGGACTGACCGCACCGACAAAGGAGGAGAAACATCAGATGATCCACGAACTGATGGCAACCGACGGCGGTACAGGGCTGATGCACGAGGGTGTTTTCGTAGATGATCCGACCGTTTACACCAGAGAGTGGTTCTCCTGGGCAAACGCAATGTTCTGTGAGCTGGTAATGCAGTATTGCGGATATGAGATTAAGAAATAAACAAAAAGAAAAACGAAAAAGATAGAAAAGAGGAGGCTGTGTTCGCTGCACAGCCTCCTCTTTTCGTCTACACCAAAGAAAACTGTCAGTAACAGTTTCCCTGAAAGGAGGGACAGCAGTGGGGAGAATACTGCTGTCCCAGGGGAACATGGGATTTTCATTTTGATTCATTTCTCTACACACGGTGTATTATACACAGTTTTTTGCGATATGTAAAAGATATAATTGATATGAAAGATATAATAAATTGGCATGACGAAGAAATGTAAAAGAATCTGAGCATCAGAAAATCTTAGGAAATTTATTGGGATTTCTTTGGAAAAGAAGAAGCGGAATCCTAAGAATGTTTTGGTAGAATCCTCTTATCAAGTGAAGATGAGAGAGGAAAGAACATGACCTGGAAAAACGAGAAAAAATCAAAAGCATTACTTGTGGTATTCGGCATTTACCTGGCGCTGCTTGTCTGGTGCATTTTATTCAAATTCGCCTTGCGCCCGGAAGAAATTCCGCACCTGCGGGGGATTAATCTGGTTCCGTATGCGGCGTCGGTTGTGGTGAACGGGAAAGTGCAGATTAGTGAAATTATCGAAAATATGCTGGTCTTTCTGCCGTTCGGCCTCTGCATCTCAGCCATCTACCCGGACAGCGAAATTCAGAACCGCATTCTCCTTGCATCGGGACTAAGCCTGTTTTTGAGGTGACACAGTATATTTTGCGATCGGCGCGAGTGATATTACGGATGTGATCGATAATACGCTTGGCGCGGTGATCGGAATTCTATTGTATCTGGGGATGAAAAAATCTGGAAAGAGAAGACGGGAAAGATCATTACCATTCTGGGAGCGGTGCTGGAAGTGCTGTTTCTGGCGTTATTGTTTTTACGTTTGCGGCGAATAGGATGTTTTAAGATTGGAATTCAGGAAAGGATAGTGTATAATCGAGGAAAGGACAAATTCCGAAAGCAGGTGTGATGGATGGAAAAAGTAATCAGTATAGGAAAACAGAATTTTGCATCCTTAAGGGAAAACCATTATTTCTTTGTGGATAAATCTCACTTCATCAAGGACTGGTGGGAAAACGGGGATGAAATCACCTTGATCACCCGCCCCGCCGCTTTGGCAAGACACTGAATATGAGTATGCTGGACTGCTTTTTCTCTAATAAATATGCCGCCCGGGGCGATCTGTTTGAAGGACTTGGCGTTTGGAAAGAAGAAAAATATCGGGAACTGCAGGGAAAGTATCCGGTGATCTTTTTGAGTTTTGCAGCCGTGAAAGCAGATCAGCTTTCGGAAGCAAAAATCCAGATCAAACAGCAGATTGCGAGAGTGTATGAAGAAAACCGTTATCTTCTGGATGGGGATCTGCTGAGCGGAAATGAGAAGAAAGCATACAACGAGGTCAATCTGCATATGGGTGATGCGGAGGCCGCAGCGGCACTCAATAATATGAGTATGTATCTGGCGCGGTATTACGGCAGAAGAGTGATTATTCTGCTGGATGAGTACGACACGCCGATGCAGGAAGCGTATGTCCATGGCTACTGGGCGGAATTTACAACGTTTGTGCGGAGTCTGTTTAATGCGACGTTTAAAACGAATCCTTATCTGGAACGTGCGATGATGACCGGAATCACGAGGGTTTCGAAGGAAAGTATTTTTTCTGACTTAAATAATCTGCGTGTGGTGACGACGACATCGGATCTGTATGCGGACTGTTTTGGATTTACCGAAAAGGAAGTTTTTGCATCTCTGGACGAGTTCGGAATGGGAGACAAAAAGGACGTTGTGAAGCAGTGGTATGATGGATTTATCTTTGGCGGACACCGCGATATCTACAATCCATGGTCGATTACCAATTATTTAAAAGAAAAGAAACTGCGCCCGTACTGGGCAGATACGAGTTCGAACGGTCTGGCAGGAAAGCTGATCCGCACCGCCTCGCCGGAAATCAAAGAGTATATGGAAGATCTACTGAACGGACAGGCAGTCACGGTGAACTTTGATGAGCAGATGGTGTTTGAACAGCTGGATTACAATGAAAATGCAATCTGGAGTCTGCTTCTCGCGAGCGGTTATCTGAAAGCGGAAGAGGTGGAGTATCGCGGAATTACTTTGAAGCCGTGGTATCAGCTCCGTATCACCAATCTGGAAACGGTGAGCATGTTTGATGATATGTTCCGCGGATGGTTTGAAGCATCGGAAGCTGGGTACAGCAGCTTTGTGAAAGCACTGATGCAGGGCGATCTGGAAGCGATGAATTATTATATGAATAAAGTGTCACTTGCGACCTTCAGCCATTTTGATGTCGGCGGGGAAACAAATGAAAGTCTGGAGCCGGAACGATTCTATCATGGCTTCGTCCTGGGACTGATGGCAGAACGCGCAGAGTGTTATCAGATCCGGTCGAATCGGGAAAGTGGATTTGGACGGTATGATGTGATGATGATTCCGAAGAATAGAGAAAAAGATCCGGCGATTATTATTGAATTTAAAGTCTGCAGCCGGGTAAAAAAGGAGACACTGGAAGATGCGGTGCAGGAGGCTTTAAAACAGATCGTGGATAAAAAATACGACGCAGAACTGGTGGCCCTCGGCGTGCCGCAGGAAAGGATCCGGCATTATGGGTTTGCATTTGCGGGGAAGAATGTATTGATTGGAGCAGAATGAGAGAAACGGGTGATGAAGGTCATCCGTTTCTTTTGGCGTAAAATGGTATTCCTATTGACTCACTATGATATAGATAGTATGATAAATTTAATTTTTAAAATTTATTTTTACGTGAGGATATTTTATCTATGAAACGATTTTCTTCCACTACCTTAAAAACTGCTTTCGTAAAATCCATCCCGATTTTCTGCAGCTACGTTTTCGTCAGCATGGCCTACGGCATGATGATGGCATCCGCCGGCTTTCCCTGGTATGATTCACTGTTGGTAAGTCTGACGGTCTATACGGGCGCGTTCCAGTTCGTTCTGATTACGTTTCTTTCTAGCGGCGCTTCCCTCATCACCATTGCGCTCACTGCACTTCTGATGAACAGCCGCCAGAGTTTTTACAGCATTACCTTCCTGAAGGAATTCAAACAGATGGGGCGCCGCAAGCTGTACATGATTCACACGATGACCGATGAGACATACGCCGTAAACTGTACCTTAGATCTTCCGAAAAAAGAAAAAGAGGACACCATGTTCCTCGTCGCTCTGTTCAGCCGCTGCTATTGGATAGTTGGTTCGGTTCTTGGCGGCATTTTAGGCCAGATCGTTCCATTTGACCTGACGGGCCTTGATTTCTGTATGACAGCCCTGTTTCTCATTATCTTCATTGACCAATGGGAAAAAGCAGAGAAGCACACGCTGTCGCTGTCTCCGCTCTGATCACCTTCGGACTCCGTGCACTCCCGTTTCTTGCATTTTCCGGCAGCCGTAAAATGCCCGCATCACTCGAACGACTCGGCCAGGCACTGCCGTCTGCCATCATGGCGGTACTGATCATTTACTGTATGAAAGATATTCCCACCGGCGGTATCTCTGCCGCAGTACCGAAACTGCTCGCAGCAGCGGTCGTTTTTATCACCTACAAATGGAAACACCAGACCCTCGTCTCCATCCTTCTTGGAACCATTTCGTATATGATGCTTCTGCGTCTCTTTTAAAAAGAAACGGTGCAGTTCTGAATTCATGGCAGAAATTCAGAACTGCACCGTTTTTCTATTCTCTATATGCATTAGAAGGATTGGCAATTATTCGATGACTTCGTACTCTCCGTCGCCCGTCTTTTTGAATAACGGAAGCTTCTGCAGAAATACAATATCTTTTCGATCAGCAGCATCGCCCTCAGCAAGGATCGCTGCTTTTTTTACAACCTCTGCACTGGCATTCGCCATCAGGCATTCCAGTGCGTGCAGGGACTCGCCGGTGGAAATGACATCATCCAGCAGGCAGACACGTTTGCCGCGGATTTTATCTGCGTCTTTTCCATCCAGATAAAGATGCTGCTCACCCGCTGTTGTAATCGAATGAACGGATGCGGAAACCACATCTTTCATGTAGGATTTTGTGCTTTTTCGTGCAACGATAAATTCTTTATGGCCCAGCTCTTTGCTTACTTCATACGCTAGGGCAATACCTTTCGCTTCTGCGGTGACAATGGCATCGACTTCTCCGATTTTTGCGGCCAGCTCCGGCGCACATGCACTTACCAGCTCGGTGTCACCAAGGACAACAAAGCTTGCAAACGCCATCTCCTCACTGATCGGGATAAATGGAAGTGTTCTTTTCACTCCGCAGAGCTCCATGCTGTATTCTTTCATACGATTTTCCTCTTATGTTACTGAATTTATAATCCAAGCAGTTTTGCAGCAACACCGGCCAGCATTCCGAGGAACGGGTTTGTTACTGCAGTGACAACCATTGTGGTTCCGCCGACGGCTGCATTGACAGCGAAGGCAGACGGCGCATCCAGTACAACGGTTTTGAAGATACCGAGTACAAACAGGAAACCTGCGATCGAAGAAGACGGAACAAATTTTCCGATTTTCGGAAGCAGTTTCAGAAGCAGAATTACACCGATCACAACCATCATGATGACACCAGCCCATACAGCGTGCGGTGCATTGGCAGTTGCGGAAATGATTGCCTCAACCGGGGCTCCTCCGAAAAAGGAAGAAAACATATCGGCCAGGGAAGAAATCACGGTCAGGTTATCGACGTTGTAATTTCCGCCGGTTGCCATTCCTGCGGTAATTCCGCCGAAGGAAATGTTGGAACCAATGTTCAGGCAGACCATACCGAGTGCGCCGAGAATTACGTTGGCATTGATTGTAAATTTCTGGCGGACAAATTTATCATCCTCTACGACAATGCTGGATTTCTCTTTGTTGAAAAATGCATTGGCAATGCAGGATGCTACAACGGAAATGACGATGGTATAAACCAGGGTATTGGCACTGTCTTTGGTAAAGTAATAGGTGATCAGTGCTGCGGCCAGGGAAACACCGCCGGAAATGGCATCACTCTTGATCATATCGATCGCGGCCTTTACCAGAATGATACCGACACCGGCCATCATTCCATAGGCAACATCCTCACCTACAAAGTTTACGATTTTTGTCAGCAGTCCAAACGCTCCGATCAGAGCCATAATCACACCGCCGATAAAAATCATCGTACAGCGTTCCGAACGGTCTTTTCCAGCCGTTCCGGCGTAAGTGATCGTCTCCGCCTGGAAGGAAATTGGTGCGACACTCTGCGTAATCGTATTGCCCACCGCACCAACAAAGAATGCCAGCGCCGTCGGAACCGATGCAAATCCAAACGTCAGAGCAAGAAGACCCTGCGGCAGACCATTCAGCACAACGCCGATGATTGCCAGAAGATCTGTTAAAATGGCTTTCATACTAAATACTCCTCCTCACTATGAAATATGTCGTTTTGAAGCAAAGAAAAGTGTAGCACCAAAACCGGTCAAAGTAAACCAGATCAGTCATGAAAGGTTTTTGTCAGTGATAATAAGTCAATCTTATATACAAAATATTATTATTTCTGTGTGCTAATAAATCAAGAGGATTTTTAAATGTCTGCATAACCAATAATCAATAGTTACAAAACTGGGTGCCATTATTTGGAATTGTGCATATAGAAACGAAGAAAAAGATTTGCTATACTGAAGCTGTATGAGGGTTTTTATCACAGTTATAAAAACGGAAAGGGGATTTTTACTTATGGTAATTACAGAGACAAAAACAAAATATGGACAGGTTCATGGTGTGCAAAAAGACGGTTACACGGTATTCCGCGGCGTTCCGTACGCAAAGCCGCCGGTAGGCGAAAAACGGTTCTGCCCGCCGGAAGAGCCGGAGTGCTGGGAGGGTGTTTACGAGGCGGATCATTTCGGATGCGTCTGCCCGCAGACCGAGCATGAGCCGGACTCCTTCTATGGAAAAGAATTTTATCTCGATCCGGAATTTGGTATGAACCAGAGTGAGGATTGTCTGTACTTAAATATCTGGACACCGGCAAATACAGTGGATGAAAAACTGCCGGTTGCCTTCTGGATTCACGGCGGTGCATTCATGCATGGCTTCAGCCACGAATCCGAATTTGACGGAGCTGCTTACTGCGAACGCGGAGTGATTCTCGTTACGATCAATTACCGTCTCGGTGCTTTCGGATTTTTGGCACATCCGTGGCTGTCCGAGGAGAGCGGTGTCGGAAGAAGCGGAAACTACGCGATTCTCGACCAGATCGCAGCACTGAAATGGGTAAAAGAAAATATCGCAGCATTCGGCGGCGACCCGGAAAATATCACCGTATTCGGCCAGTCCGCGGGATGCATGAGCGTACAGACACTCGTCAGTTCTCCGCTGACTGAAAACTGGATCAGCAAAGCCATTTTCCAGAGCGCCGGCGGCTACGACACCGGACTGAACCGCGATATGCCGCTTTCCGAGGCAGAAACCATCGGCCAGGAATTTGTAGAGCTTAGCGGAGCAAAATCGCTGGAAGAACTGCGTGCGATTCCGGCTGAGAAAATTGTGGAGCTGCAGGAGGAGTTTGGCCGCGTAAATCCATCGAGAATGCTGAGCTTCGTACCGAACATCGACAATCATCTGCTGACCTGCGGCTATAACGATGCCGTAACCGAAGGAAAAATCAAGGACATCCCATATATGCTCGGTTCAACTGCAGACGACATCGGTGTGTTCCCGGAGATGAAAGAAAAAGGCGAGCACGGCGGCATCTATAAGGGATGCATCAACTGGAGCATTGCGCTGGAAAAACTCGGAAGAAAACCGGCTTACGTTTACTACTTCACCCGTGCCCTGTTAGGTGACGACGCCGGAGCGTTCCATTCCTCCGAACTCTGGTACATGTTCGGAACCCTGGGCCGAAGCTGGCGCCCGAAAACCGAAGGCGACTATGCCCTCAGCAAAGAAATGATGGACGACTGGACCAATTTCATGAAAACCGGAAACCCGAACGCAGAGGGAAAAGACGACTGGAAACCATGCACAAAGGACGACCCGTATGTGCAGGTGCTGGATGTGAGAAAATAAGCAGAAGGAAATAAAAATGGCAATCGAATATAAAAGACTTACCCAAAAGGAACTGGATTTTTTCATTCAGATGAGAATCCATCAGCTTCGCGAAGAGGGGGCAAAAGAAGAAATTGATTTAGCACCTGCGTTAAAAGATTACTATGAACGTCATATGGCGGATGGTACTTTTGTATCTTGGATTGCTGTTGACGGAGAGAGCATCATCGCAACAAGTGGAATGTCATTTGTAGAAAAACCTCCATACTTTGGATGCCCGAGCGGCAGAATTGGATTACTGTCCAGTATGTTTACAGATCCGGCGTATCGAAGAAGAGGTATTGCAAAAGAATTGCTGTCCCGTGTGATAGAAGATGCAAAAGAATATGGATGCGGAACAATACAGATTACGGCATCGGATATGGGCGTTAAGTTGTATACAGATTTTGGATTTGTGCACAATGGGAATTTTATGCAGTATAAATTGTAATGTCCCTCAGAAAGAGATATTCTCTCCACTGGCTGCGATATTGGAAAAATATTCAACAAATAATAGCAAGGATTCTCTCACCTCTATAGGTGGTGAGATGAATTGCAAATAAGAAAGTTAACGGCAGTGGCGGGCGGAGAGAAATCGGTATCCCCCACTGACATGAGGCAAACCACAGTCAGCATTTTGCTGACATGTCAGACTCTGTGAAATTACCGACTGTGGATTGAAACAAAGAAAGAGGAAAAATTAGAATAAAGAAAGAGCAGCATTTTACCGACGTGTGAAAGGTAAAAATGCTGCTCTTTTTGCGTGGCAGAATCAGTCGTCCAGATCGTTGCGCTCGCGGAAGATCTGATAAATGGTGTCGATCAGTTCATCGTCATCGAGGCCTTCGAACTCGGCTTCGTTGACATCGAGATTCTCGGAAATGATGCGCAGAATGTGTACCGGTTCGTCATCGCCGCCGTCGGCCGGATAGAGAACGGCGTACTCATCCTCCTTGTATTCTACGATATCCAGAAGCTCAAAACGGACAGAATTTCCGTCCTGATCGGTAAGGACAATAAGATTGGAATCCATAATTGCAATATACTCCTTTATGTGTTATTTTTGCCGCTCAAAAACATGCAAATATAAATTTATTATACTATGAGCAATTGGATTTGAAAAGAAAAAAGTGTCTGGTGCGATACGCTTGATATTTTGCGCCGATACGGTATAATGACAACAGAGTAAAAACTGGCGGCTGTGGCCGTACCCGGAAAAATTGGGGGAAAGGAAGAACTTATGAATTATCAGGTATTAGATGTCAAAGTAAAAGATACAGAAGAAACTGCAAAATTATATACGTATTTTCTGGACAACTCGCGTGAGATTGCTCCGGAACGCGTGCGTCCGGTCATCGTGATCTGCCCGGGCGGCGGTTATGAATGGGTGTCCGAGCGTGAGGCAGAGCCGATTGCGCTGAAGTTTGTCGGAGCCGGTTACCACGCTGTTGTTCTGCATTACAGTGTTGCTCCGGCAGCTCACTATCCGACGGCACTCCGCCAGCTTGCCTGGACTGTTGCGCATCTGCGGGAGCATGCGGCAGAATATCACATTGATCCGAACAAAGTAGTAGTAGCCGGATTTTCCGCAGGCGGCCATCTGGCGGCATCGTACGGTGTATTCTGGAAAAAGAAAACATTTCTTGCAGAAGAGCTTGGAGTAGACGCAGAGCAGCTTCGTCCGAACGGTCTGCTGTTATCCTACCCGGTTATCACATCCGGTCCGAAAGCGCACCGCGGATCCTTCACCAAGCTGCTGGGAGACCGGTACGATGAGCTGGTAGACGAGATGTCTCTCGAGAATCAGGTCAGCCTCGATACGCCGAAGACCTTCCTGTGGCATACCGCGCCGGACGACTGCGTGCCGGTAGAAAACTCCATTCTGTTCTTTACAGCACTGCATGCACTGGAGATTCCGGTAGAAATGCATATTTATCCGGTCGGCGGCCACGGCCTTGGCCTTGCAAGCGAGGAGACACAGAGCTATGAATACCAGAACGCAGTACGCGAAGAGTGCCAGAGCTGGATTTCACTGGCACTGAGCTGGATGCAGCATTTATAAAAAAATGTCCCAGAAGGGAGAACAAAGATGAAAGTATTAATTGTAGTAGATATGCAGAATGATTTTATCGGCGGAAGTCTCGGCACGAAAGAGGCGGTCGGGATTGTTGACCGCGTTGCAGAGGTGATGGATTCGTTTGACGGAGCTGTTATCTGCACCAGAGATACCCATTTTGCGGATTATCTGGAAACGTCCGAGGGCAGAAAACTTCCGGTAGAGCATTGTATCGAAGGAACGAAGGGTCATGCACTGCAGGATACAATTCAGAAAATGGCGGAGAAAAAACAGGCCGTGGTGATGAATAAAATCACCTTCGGTGCAAAAAATCTGCCGGAGGAGATCGAAAAACTGGCAGGCGGCGTGCCGGAATTCATTGAACTCGTGGGACTCTGCACTGACATCTGCGTGATTTCCAATGCCATGCTGCTGAAAGCATTTTATCCGGAAGTGCCGATTTCGGTCGATGCATCCGCGTGCGCGGGCGTAACGCCGCAGAGTCATAAAAATGCATTGGAAGCTATGAAAATGTGCCAGATTGACATTGTAAACGAATAGACGGAAAAGAGGAAAAATTATGAGCACAACAAGATTATTTGATCAGGATGCGTACCTGGGTGAATTTGAGGCAACCGTAGAACGGAGCGTCTGCGAGGGCGGCATGTACCGCGTGCTGCTGGATCAGACCGCATTTTTTCCGGAGGGCGGCGGCCAGCCGGCAGATGAGGGAACACTGGATGGAATTTTTGTAACGGATGTACAGGAAATCGACGGCGAAATCTGGCATACCGTGGAAGCACCGCTCGAGCCGGGCAAAACGGTAGTTGGAAAACTTGACTTTGAAAAACGTTTTTCCAATATGCAGAATCATTGCGGAGAGCATATCGTGTCAGGTATCGTGCATCGGATTTACGGTTTCAACAACGTTGGATTCCATATGGGAAGTGATGTCATTACCGTTGATTTTGACGGCGTTCTGACCGAGGAGCAGCTCTACGATGTGGAGCAGGAGGCAAACGAAGCCGTGCTTCGAAATGTTCCGGTTACGATCAGTTATCCGTCAAAGGAAGAGCTGGAAACCATGGATTACCGGAGCAAAAAAGAGATCGAGGGCCAGGTGCGGATTGTGACGATCGAAGGCTGCGACAGATGTGCGTGCTGCGGAACCCACGTTGCAAAAACAGGGGAAATCCGTCTGATCAAAATCTTAAGTGCCCAGAAATACAAAGGCGGCGTCCGCGTGACCATGCTTTCCGGTGAAAAAGCGTATGCGGATTACTGCTTAAAACACATCAATACCCTCGGCATTGCACGTTTACTTTCTGTAAAACCGGAAGAAGCCGGGGATGCTGTCGTACGGCTGAAACAGAAAAATATTGAGATGAAAAAAGAAATCAAACAGCTCAAAAAAGAACTGTATGCACTGCAGGGAGCACCGGAGAGAAAATAATGGCAAAAGAAAAAGAAATCAAAACAAATGCAATGCGGATTCTGGACCGCCAGAAAATCAAATACGAAGTTCTTCAATATGAATGCGATGAATTTATCGACGGGCTTCACACAGCAGAGAAAACCGGCGCGCCGGTCGAGCAGTCGTTTAAAACGCTTGTGGCACAGGGAAAAAGCAAGCAGTATTATGTGCTGGTGCTTCCGATTGCAGAGGAAGTAGACCTGAAAAAAGCCGCAAAAGCGGTGGGGGAGAAATCCATCGAGATGATCCATGTCAAAGATATCACTGCAGTCAGCGGATACGTCCGCGGCGGATGCAGCCCGATCGGAATGAAAAAACAGTATCCGACCGTGATTCAGGAATGTGCGGCGAATTTTGACAAGGTTTACGTGAGCGGGGGAAGAATCGGAACCACGCTGTGCATGGCGCCGGAGGATCTGAAGAAGGTCAGCAGAGCGGAGTATGCGGATTTTATTCAGTAAAAACAGAAAAAACTGTATGGAAGCAGACCAGAACGAAGAAAAAAGTTCTGGTCTGTTTCTTTTTGCTGTGATGCGGCTGGAAAATTTCTTTCAAAAAAGGATCATAAAATAATAGCCAAAAAGCAGCGGTGAAATTGCGATACGATTCTACGAATCCGCGAAAAACGGAAAACCTTTCACACGATTTTTCTTTTTGGTGTGAGAAATTTTCATCCCGTTTTTGGAGGCAATTCACAAACCGGAAAAAGTTGCTGAAAACCGCTGGACAAATCGAAAAGAGGCAACTATAATGACCTCACAATCAAGTTGACCCAAACGAAACGGGAGGTGAGAGACAAAATGTCTTTGCAGCACTGTCTGGTACTGACAGTTGCGACAGGGGCGGTATGGATGGATTTAAGAACACGCAGAATTGCAAATGAATGGATTATCACCGCATGGATCGCCGGGCTGGTTACACAGCTCATCCGCTATGGCGCCGCGGGAGCGGGTATTTTTCTTTTTGGGATGCTTTTCCCGATACTCGCACTTTACATTCTGTTCTATTTTCATATGCTGGGCGCGGGAGATATCAAACTCCTATCCGCTGTTGGAGGCTTTCTCGGTGTGCCAGCGATCCTGAAATGTATGATTGTGTCGTTCCTGTCTGGAGCGGTCTTATCTATCGGAATTATTCTCGTCTGCGGAAATTTACCGCAGCGTCTTACCAAATTTTTCAATTATTTCCAAACTTATTTTACCAAAAGAAAATACCAGAAAAAAACAGAGCCGGTTCCCTATTACGATGGGAAGTGGGGCATGGAGTGCATCCATTTTTCCGTTCCCGTGCTGATGGGAGTGCTGCTCTGGATTGGGGGATTTTATTGAATACTGCAAAGAAAAAGAGTGTTTTTGCAGTCTGTGACACGGAAATGGAATATGCACGCAATTTTATGGAATATCTGAACCAGAAGAGAAATATTCCGTTCGAAGTGCATGCGTTTTCCAGTGCGGAGATGTTCCTGGAGTTCGCAAAGAATAACGAAACAGAGATTCTTCTGATTTCGGATAAAGCGATGAAAGAAGAGATCCGCCGGTATCCGATCCGTCAGATTATCATTCTGTCTGAGGGCGTACACAGTCCGGTGCTGGATCAGTATCCGGCGGTCTACAAATACCAGTCGTCGGAAAAGGTGATCCGCGAGGTCATGGCGTGCTACGGCGTAGAAAATGGTGTCGATACATCGCCTGCACTGCTGCCGAAAAAGGAAATGCGTATTATCGGCATTTATTCGCCGGTCGGACGGACGCAGAAGACCTCGTTTGCCCTGACGATGGGGCAGATTCTGGCGAAGGAGCGGGCAGTTCTGTATCTCAATATGGAAAGCTATTCCGGATTTGAACGGCTGCTGGAATGCAGTTACGACAGGGGGATGAGCGATATTCTGTATTATGCGAGACAGGAAAATCAGGGCATCATCTACAAACTGGGCGGAATGGTCCAGTCGATGCAGAACCTGGATTATCTGCCGCCCGCCGCATCGCCGATGGACATTCAGACTGCAAAATATGAAGAATGGAAATGGCTGTTTCAGGAGATTGAGAAGAACAGCAGTTATGAAGTGCTGATTCTCGACCTCGGGGATGGCGTGGCGGACCTGTATCAGATCCTGGATTTTTGCAATGAAATTTACGTTCCGATAAGGAATGATGTGATTTCTGCGGCAAAAATGGAGCAGTTTGAAAATTTGCTGCGCCGGTGGGACTGCCAGTCAGTGCTGGACAAGATGCGGAAAATCCACGTTCCGTTCCACACGGCAAACCGGACGGGAAAAGCCTACTTTGAGGAGCTTGTCTGGAGCGAGCTGGGCGACTATGTGCGTCAGATTCTGCGGGACGGCAGAAGAGGAGAAGAAACATGACAATGCCGGAAATTCTGCGGAGAAAACTGATGGAGCGGATCGATATCGCATCCGAACCGGATGACGGAGAGGTTCTCGAAGAGATTGACCGTCTGATTTTAGGGGAAGAAGAAACACGGTATCTTCCGGTGGCACAGAAGGCGGAGCTGCGCAGACAGCTGTTCTACAGTGTGCGGAGGCTCGATGTCCTGCAGGAGCTGCTGGAAGATGCGGGAATTACCGAAATTATGGTAAACGGTTATCAGCATATCTTCGTGGAACGGAACGGCAGAATCGAGAGATACGGCAAAAGCTTTACCTCCGCGGAAAAGCTGGAGGATGTGATTCAGCAGATTGTAGGCCGGTGCAACCGCGTGGTGAATGAACAGAATCCGATTGTGGATGCACGGCTGGAAAATGGAGACCGCGTCAACGTTGTCATGAAACCGGTCGCATTAAACGGACCGATTCTGACCATCCGCCGCTTTCCGGAGCAGGCGGTGACGATGGAATTTCTGGTCTCCATCGGGAGTATTACAAAAGAGGCGGCAGAGTTTCTGCAGGCCCTCGTCCGGACCCGCTACAGCATGATGATCGGCGGCGCGACCGGATCTGGCAAAACGACATTTCTGAATGCGCTTTCCGCCTACATTCCAAAGGGCGAGCGCATCATAACCATCGAAGACAATGCAGAGCTGCAGATCCAGGGTGTGGAGAATCTGGTGCGGCTGGAAGCAAAAGAGGCAAATCTGGAATCAGGAACAGAAATTACGATCCGCGATCTGATCCGCGCAGCTTTGCGTATGCGGCCGAACCGCGTAATTATCGGCGAAGTGCGCGGAGCGGAAACGTTTGAATTATTATCCGCACTTATATGTACTATATAACAATTATATATATAACGTATATAAGGATGGAAAATATAGATTAGAGGGAAGGCATAGGAACGATATGAACATTAAGTATAGGTTATTGTGTAAAAGGTTAATAGAGGAAAGGAAGAGAGTAGGTGTCATTCAATATTATAATGTACTGTTCATAATGGAGTTATTGTCAGATAAAGACATATGGTTTTTAGAACAGTGGGTGAACGGTATAAATAACATATATATGAAGGATATACATAACTGGTGTAGAATGCATTTTGTTAAATATCACACTGTATTTGTTTACAGGAAAGAGTATCCGGTAAAAGCAAATATTTGGAATGGATATTCATATATAAGGTGGCGGATGGAGCGGATGATGAATTTGGAATAAGATAAAATAGTGCTTGCATGAAAGGGAGTCTTAGAGTAGGGTATTCTTTTGAAAGTATGGATAGAACGAAGGCTGAAGGCTCTGCGCTATTCGTTTGGCAGAGCCTGAGTATTGTCCTGATCCGTAGAAAATAAATCTAACTGACCTTCTGGAGTGGAACTTTGACCGGATTCATCTTCAGTTGATTGTTCTCTTTTTTTGGGTGTTTTATGAGTGTATAATTTCTCAAAAGGAAGTGAATACTTGGATTTTTTATTGTATTCTAGTAAAAGAGCTTCTGCAAACCCTAATGAACCGGCACGACGTTCTCTGGCAGTACGACTGATTTCTCTGACAGAGACACGTCCTACTTTTTCTTTAAATGTGTCATCTTTCATTGTTTCTCCATAAGCATTATCCAGACGGGCAATAGCATTAAGCATATTGGAGCTAAAGGACATAGGCGCGCCTTCCCATGTGGCAACGCAAAGGCGTAAAACACGATCAAGAGTGTGAAAACCATATTTTTCATAGATATTAATTAAAGTGGATACAGCACATATACCTCCGGGGCGAGAGGAAGAAGTAATAGAGAGATCATATGATTCAACAAGGTCACGAATAATAAGTTCTCTATCATTACCAGCTTCAATATTAGCCATGAATATTTCATAAGGTAGTAACGATTTGACATATTTCATCTGATTTGCAAAAATATCTGCTTCTTGAGTGTAAACAAGATCATCATAAACCATGCACCAGACAGGAGTTTCTCTTGATCCAGAGACGAGAGCGACAATTTCTATAGTGTGTTGTCCGTTGAACACATAATTTATCCCATCACGTCTACTTACTTTTACAGGGTTTATCTGATAAAGGTCAAAATTAGCTGCAGCACGCTGAACGTGTTTGATAGAAAGATTACGTTGGTAATCTTGATTTGAACATAAATTTTTAATAGGTATTTGCTCAAAATGCACTTGGGGAACAAACTTTTGTAAATCTTCGGTATTTCCATCCATAATTATATTTCCTCCAATTTTTTCAAAATATTATTTGTGGTTGATATTAGGCACATAAGCTGATATTTAAGCTTATATTTTGCTGTATCAGATGCAATTTTAAAATCTGAAACTTTTAATACTCTTTCGATAGAACTGTTCCATGAGGGAATCGTCAACGTAAGACTTGCAATTTCCGCATCTGGATCAAATTGTGGCAGATTGCGTATAGATGGAATAGAAACGGAAGATTCTTTCTTTAATATCGGTTTGGCGTAATTATTCCACAGTAATTCCCTTTTCATATCATGATAACTGAGATGTTCTATCTTTTCGGCAAGAAGGTAGTTATTTAGACTTAAAAGCTGCTCTTTTGATAATCCTGAAAGTTCAATAATATTAGCTTGGGAAATCCAAAGCTGACCAGAACGAACTCGTTTGACAAGATCCGGAACTTTTTCATCAATTATATCTAGTGCACTACTGTAAGCAGAATATTTGTAAACGGTAGCCATTGCTACATTACATTCTTCGGATATTTTTTTGCTGCGATGCTTGCACCGGAAATATGAGATTTATTCGTAGATGAAAGTTGTCTTGAAACTAAAATTTTTTCAGCATCATATTTTTTCCCAATCAGGTATTTTTTATTGATATTGGTTAAATCCTCTCGTTTAAGTTGGTCAGTACATATCCATGAAATTACATCTTCTTTACTGGAAAAATGGAGTCTTTTTATTCGGAAAGGAATACTGTGTTTACGAAATAATTCATATGCTTCTATACCATTAATGACAATACCATTCCATGTGCAGATGGGGGTGTGATAGGAATGACATAATATCTGTTGCTCAAGTTGTTTATAATCTTTTTCACTGAGATATTGATACAAATTGGTGAATTCTAGTTTTGTTTTTAATGTATATATACTATAATTGCGCATACTCATCTCCCATTATTTCTGATTTGAATTCTGTTTGTGGCAGTTTTGTGATGATGTTATCCATGGAAAATAGAGCTATTTTCTTATCTGGGTAAATATTGCCTTCTAAACGAAAAATGTTAAATTTCTCCCAAGAAAGGTTAAGCTGGGAAAGTGAATATAGTAATTCTCGGCTGTACAATTCATAACTGTTACCATTGATGACAAAATAATCCTTAACTTTATGTGCCAATTTATCCTCTGCACAACTAGCCTTTATACCTATCATTTTTTGATCAGGATTAACAAGAAGTTGAATATATTCTGGGTTACCAATTTGACGGAGTGTATTGCGGTGGATTCGTATACGATTCTTTTTAAAGTCAATACATATTAGTGGATGGGAAGAGTGTTTGTTGTTCATAGGATTTTTCCTCACTTTCTGCTGTTGATGGTTCTTTTGCTTTTTCTATGGATTTATCAGTTGCCTTCTTCTTTTCTTGTATGTCAAATACTGCGTAGCCTTCAAATATATTGACTTGCATTGATTTCTGATGTTCTTCCACTGGAATACCGAATTGATTCTTCCATTCTTCAGGATAAGAAGGTGTCCTAGCAGTGGTTACAGTTCCATTGTCTTTTAGTGTACGAGGAAATATTTCAGGTGAAGTTAAATCGAAAATGAACAGTATTTCATTGCCAGAACGAATTAATTTGCCGAGAATCTTGTACCGATAATTAGGATTCCAATCCATGAGAGATATCACTTTAGCAAAGAAAATTCGACAGGTGATTTGTTTTGGCGAACGCTTTTTTCCAGAGGAACACCAACGAAAAGAGTCTTTTTCTTCTTCTCGACAGGGACGGACAGCCAGTTTTTTTCAATGGGATTGACTAATATTTGCACATATTCGACATCGGGTAGCTTTTTATGCAGGCGGTATTTACAGATACCTTGTAGTTATTAAACGTAAACGAAGGTTCGTAAATATGAGCGAAGAATTCGCCACGTACAACTTGATAACCGTCATAGCTGAAAGAATCATCGTCAATGACTTCCATTTGATTTGAGGGGCTGGGTGCGACTGTTATTGGCATAGGTGTGTTGATTTTCATCATATCAGAAGGTTCTGTAGTCATATTCCATTGATTTATAGGTTGCTCGCTCATTGGGTGTCTCCTTTAATTTCTGTAATAATATTCTTTATATTTTGTATAATGGTTTCTTTGGGAGTGGTTTGTAGCTCGGGTTCTTTATAAGGTTTACTTTCTGAAGCAGTTTGCCAGTTTTTGTCCACTGTAAATTCTGTTAATTCTGGCGCTTGAGACTGAGTATAGTAATTATTACCGAAGCTATTCATCCAGTCGGCAGGATAAGCTAACACACTCTTAGAATCAGATATTGTATCAGGCGTGTTGTTATTGGGGGCGGATACTTCGTTGGTACTTGTCGGGATTCGTATTTCTGTATCGTCCATGTTGAAAATAAGGACATTTTCATTGTCTTTTTGGTGGGCAACTCCTAATATTCTATATTTGCATTTTTTGTCCCACTTAAATATCTCGTATAATGTTGGCAAAAATGCAGCACCGGAAATTGGTTTTGGAATAAGTTGACCATCTTTGAGACGTGACCACTGCACTTTATTTTTTGTTTCAGAGGAACATGGTCGAATAGCAAGTAGTTTTGAGCTCGGGTGTATTAGCATTTCGACAAATTTTATGTTTGGAAATTTCCGTATAGCATCTTTGTTAAAAGAGATCTGTTTATATGAAAAAGAAACAGAAATCCGACCAACCGAGGAGAAAAATTGTCCTCTAGCAACTTCATAGTCTCTTAAATCGAAGGAACCGGCGGAAGCAGTAATTGTATCAGGTGCATTCATATTTGCCGGTTTAAGGACGCTTTGAGATGCTTCAAAGTAGTCTCTGGATTTAAATCCAGACCATCTTGGATTAATGCTTATAAATCCACTTAGAGAGCCTTCTTGTATCACATGTAATTCTGGTAAAATCTCTTTATTTCCATATTTCGCATTTGTAATTAATTTTTGAACAGCTATGAAATCATCTCGGGAGATAATAGCTTCATGATGTCCGACTTTTCTGTATTGATTACGGTCTTGATTGTTTTTCCTTGATTTATGGTCAAGATAATTCGGAGTCCATGTTTTTCTCGCCAGAACATCCCCACAATGGCGTTCATTTTGAAGGATTTGTAGTATGGTACTGGATGACCAGACATCATTATTCTTTTTTGTTTTACAACCGAGTTCTGTCAAAGAATCAGCAATTTGTTGAGTACTACTTCCATTAAGATACATATAAAAAATAAGCTGCACAATTTTAGCTTCATGTGGATTGATTACAAGATCTCCATTTTCGTCTTGGTCATATCCGAGCAGAGGAGGTGTAAGGAATATTCCCCGACGAAAACGCATTTCAATGGAAGAATTCATAATTTCACTTTTGGTATGACTTTCTTCCTGCGCAAGTGTTGACATGAATGACAGAATCATTTCGCTTTTGGGATCAAGAGTATTTAAATGCTCTGTTTCAAAAAATACACCGACGGGTGGACGGAGTGAAGAAAGCTCTCGTACATATCGGATACAGTCAACAACGTTTCTTGCAAATCGGGATACACTTTTTGTTATGATTAAATCAATTTTTCCGCCTTCACAATCTTCAATCATTTTTTTGAATGCATCTCTATGTTGAAGCGAAGTGCCGGAAATGCCTTCGTCGGCATATATTTCTACAAGCATCCAATTCGGATTTTTATTTACTACATCCTGATAATGATTTTTCTGTAATTCATATGAGGATGTTTGGCGTGGATCATCCGTAGATACCCTTGCATATACAGCTACTCGTAGTTTTTTTCTGTTTTAAAAATATCCTCTGGTGGAAGTGCCGGAATTACTTCTAGTTCTTCTGGATCAATACCTTTGTATCTTTGCCGGATTCTGGCTTTCTGTTCATCAATATTACTGCTTCGTTCTTCACTTTCTTTCATCAATAGCGACATCCTTTATAGTTGATATAACTATCATAGAATTTTTGGATTGAAAAAGACATAAACCATCGGTTAAGTGATTAACGGATGGTTTATGTAGAAATAGATATTTGATTGTTATTGAATGATTTAATAATCATTCGGGTTATCAGCATCGTAATTGTGTTTTGAGGATAGATGCCAATCATTGATTCGTAAAATGTTTTTATGGCTGAAAGAACCTCGAATATGTAACGTTTTTCAGTGCTGGTACAATCTGCCATTAATAAATCAATGTCAGTTTGATATTCCGTAGGATTGTATAACAAGTTCCCATAGAGTAATTCATCAATAGTAATTTCAAGTGCGTTGCTAATTTTGATTAAAGATTCTAAACTGGGTTTACGCTTGGCATTTTCAATATAGCTTATATAAACAGTAGAAAGATCAGCAATTTCAGCCAGCTCCTCGGCAGATAATCCTCGTTGTTTGCGGGTTTCTCTTATACGTTTGCCTATAAGTGCATAATTTATTTCCATGTCCTCACCTCCTTTCCATCACAACTTGACTTTCTTGTGTTGTAGATAGAAAAAATGGTGAGCTATACAACAGCAATTGGTTGTATAAAGAGAAGTATATCATATGTATATAGCAAAAAGAAGATTGTCGATTGATGGGAGAAAAAGGCGATAAGTTGTAATTGAACAACAGCGAAAAAAGGGTTATCATTTATGTATTAAAAATTATGTCTGGGAGGAAAATACATGGCAGATAAAGAGGAAATCAAAACACTGGAGGAATTAGAGGAAAAAGGAAGAGTACTGCGGGAGTACAAAGAAAAATTCCGGCAGATGTGCCAAGAGAATAAAATGATAAAGGGTTCGACAGTGCTGAAACTATATGATAAAATTGAAGAAATACAAAGAGAATATGAGCATTTAGATAATAAGCTGACATTAATGGAATACAACTTTATATAGTTCTATTTTTTTGTTTTAATACTACTGTTTCCCTTAGTAAATACTTGTAAGATACATCTCTAATAATTTTGCGGATTTCTAGTTACAATTAAGGTAACTACTATCGGAAAGAGGTGTATTTACTTGCGTACAGAGGATTATATTGCGGACAATATTATAGCTTTATGTAAAAAACGTGATATGAGTAAATATCGGCTGTCACAATTGACTGGTATATCTCAATCTTCGATTGGAAAAATTATTGCTAAAGAAAGTTTACCAACTATGCCTACTGTAGAAAAGATATGTGATGCACTGGGAGTAACAATGGCACAATTCTTTGCCGGAATGGATGTTCCAGTAAGCTTATCAGAATCACAACAAGAGGTTCTGAATATTTGGAATAATCTTGATGAAAAAGAACAGAATGTAGTGATACAAATGCTCCGGGGACTTCAAAAATAAAGGAAACAGTTGTAACGAAAATGTTGACTGTTTCTTTTTTATGGAGTTGAGAGATTATGGTGATTGAAAAGAAATATTATGATATTGCACAGCATGAATTGGAAGAAATGCAAAGAGAAATTAATGAAGAAAAAGCGCAAATGTCAGAAGAAGAGATACTAGAGGATAAAAAATGGCATGATGAACAATTGGAAACAATTATTAAAAAGGCAGAAGCTCATATGCGTCGTTTTAAGAAAGTTCCAGATCCTCAAAAAGTAGTGAAATTCACTTTTTTACAAAAAGATGCATTGGAAATTGCACGAAATATGCAGATGAATATAAAAACTGAGCGTAAAGAAGATGATTTATGGGGGACGATAGAAATGTCATTTAATAATATGTGGTTTTTAGATTCGGCTCCTAGTGAATGGAAAGATATTTGGAATAACTTGCTGAAAGAAGCTCAGAGAGTGTATATAGAAGCAAAAGATAACATGATCATGTATCAATATTATTATGATTTGGCGGTAGAAGTTCCTTGTGTGCAGACACAATACAAATAATGATATATGAATGCTGTTCTGTAATAATTTTATGATATACTGTGGATATGATATGTAAAAATAGTCGGAGAAAGATTTGTGAATGCACGATTATTTAGGAGGAAAAAAGCATGACAGATGCAGAACAAAGAGAGGCTGCCCGTCAATTTGTAAACCGATGGATGGGAAAAGGGAAAGAAGATGAAGATGGACGTTCTTATTGGATTGATTTATTGACGAATGTTTTGGGAATGGATAATGTGACAGAACGTTTGAACTTTGAAAAGAAAGTTGTAATTGATGGAAATACAAAACGTATTGATGTGTATATTCCTGAAACACGAGTAATTATTGAACAGAAGAGTCTTGGAAAAGCATTGGATCAGAAAATCAGGAATTCAGGAGATGTTGATCTTACTCCATTTGAACAGGCAGACAGATATAATGGAAAGCTGACTTTTGATGAAAGAGCTCGGTGGATTGTTACGTCAAATTTTGCTGAAATTTGGATTTATGATATGAACCAGAAACAGCCAGAACCGACAAAGATTGCTTTAGATGAATTACAAAGCAAATATCCATTGTTGGACTTCTTGGTGAAAAAGGAAGTAAAGACAATATCGCATGAAATGGAAGTATCAATAAAAGCAGGAGGTATTGTTGGGCTTATTTATGATGCGTTTTTAAAACAATATCGTATACCAGATATTAAGGAAAAGGATGAAACACTTGAGCAGAGAGAAAAAAGAGAGCATAAACTAAAGAGCCTGAATGCTTTATGTGTGCGAATTGTTTTTTGCTTGTATGCAGAAGATGCTGGTATTTTTGGAAAGAGAAATATGTTCCATGATTATTTGGAAACATATGAAGTAAAGGATTGCCGGAGAGCTATAATAGAATTATTTAAGATATTGGATACACCTGTATCAGAGCGAGACGAGTATTTAGAGGAAGAACTTGCTCAGTTCCCGTATGTAAATGGTGGGTTATTTGCTGATGAAACTATTGAGATACCACCTTTTACAGAGAAAATTAAAGAATTACTTCTTACAAAAGCGTCAGAAGATTTTGACTGGAGTGATATTTCTCCAACTATATTTGGAGCGGTATTTGAATCTACATTAAATCCTGAGACCAGACGTTCAGGAGGAATGCATTATACATCTATTGAAAATATTCATAAAGTTATTAGTCCTCTTTTTTTGGAAGATTTGCAGAAGGAATTTGATAGTATTAGAGCAATTCAAGTGAAGCGTACCAGAGATAAAAAATTGGAAGAATTCCAAAATAAATTGGCATCACTTACATTTTTTGATCCTGCGTGTGGTTCCGGAAATTTCCTTACAGAAACATACCTGTCGCTTCGTCGTTTGGAGAATGAGGTGATAAAGGAAAAAGTTGGCGGACAAATGACATTGGTAGAGGTAAATAATCCAATTAGAGTTTCTATTCAGCAATTTTATGGAATAGAGATTAACGATTTTGCAGTTACAGTTGCGAAAACGGCTTTATGGATTGCAGAATCTCAAATGTTGGAAGAAACGAAAAATATTGTGTATGGATTTAATGACGATTTTCTTCCTTTAAAGACATATGTAAATATTACAGAAGGAAATGCATTAAGAATTGATTGGAATGATGTAATTCCTGCAGAAAAATTATCGTTTATAATGGGAAATCCGCCATTTGTAGGAGCACGTTGGATGGCGTCGGAGCAGAAGGAAGATGTTGAGAAGATATTTGAAGGATGGAAGAGTATAGGAAATCTTGATTATGTTAGTTGCTGGTATAAAAAAGCGGCTGACTATATGGGAAATTATAATATCAGAGCAGCATTGGTATCAACTAATTCAATTACACAGGGAGAAAGTGTTTCGATTCTCTGGAAACCGCTTTTTGAATCAGGTGTACACATTGATTTTGCATACAGAACATTTATATGGGATAGTGAAGCGTCAATAAAAGCGCATGTTCATTGTGTAATTGTTGGCTTTAGCAGAGCTGTAAATAATAAGCAGAAAATAATTTATTCAGGTGAGAACGCAATTCCGGCGAATAATATTAATGGATATTTGCTTGATGCAGAAAATATATTCATTGAAAAAGAATGAAACCATTGTGTAATGTTCCTGAAATAGCATTAGGTGGGCAAGCAATTGATGGTGGATTTTTAATATTGACGGAAGAGGAAAAGGAAGAGTTTTTGGAAAAAGAACCACAGGCTTCTCCGTTTTTTAGACATTATATGATGGGAAAAGATTTTATTGATCGAAAGCCGAGATATTGTATTTGGCTTGTTGGAGCTGATCCTGGATTATTAAAAAAATGTCCGATGATATTAGAACGAGTGAATAAAGTACGTGAATTTAGACTTAGTAGTACAAGAGCGAACACAAAAAAAGCGGCTGAGAATCCAACTTTATTTGCATCAATACTTGAACATAAAAATCAATATATTGCGATTCCCAAAGTTTCTTCTCAGAATCGTAGATATATTCCAATGGATTATTTAGATGGTGAAATTATTCCGGGAGACAAATTATTCACTATGCCCAATGCATCATTTTATGAATTTGGTGTATTGATGTCGAATGTTCACATGGCATGGATGCGAGCAGTGTGTGGAAGATTAAAAAGTGATTATAGTTATTCAAACACAATAGTGTATAACAATTTTCCGTGGCCTGTAGTAACGGAGAAGAATCGGGAACAAATTGAAAAATCGGCACAGGAAATTTTGAAAGCAAGAACATTATATCCTAGTAGTAATCTTGCGGCTTTATATGATCCTTTAACAATGCCAGCCGAGTTACGACGAGCACATACTGCAAATGATAAAGCTGTTATGGCTGCGTATGGCTTTAGTACAAAAATGACGGAAGCAGATTGTGTGGGAGAGTTGATGAAATTATACCAGAAAATGCAATGATAAAAGTTTATAGAGCTGTTTTTTGCTCAAAGTAAAATATTTGAAAACATAGAATATTCCAAATCCATAAAAGATGAATGAAAACCAATATGGGAATTTTACATGTGTTACAAAATTTGTAAAATTTTCATATTGGTTTTTTTGTAATCTGTAAAAATTATAAATTTGGATATCGAGTAAGGTTTCGGATTTTTGATTTTTATGTATTTTTCAATTTTGGATATGGCTCCGAAATTGGCAATTTTGCGGAAGTGTATCCACACTTCCTGTCCTTGCTATTTTTTAATCACATGGTGATTTCACAGGGATATAGGGCTGTTTAGCCTATTTTTTCTCCCTGTGCTGTGACCGAAGAAATTCGAGGAACCAATTATATATTTATGCTGAATGTGAGGAACTGGGGAGCACAATCCTCAGCAAGATTCCAACATCCGAAAAATGCCGTATTGCTAAAATAGCGATATGGTATTACCGGGGTGGATCTTGCTCTAATGTGTACAGTAACCTCGGCATAAATAGAAAGAATGGGTTTGGGGAATCCCCAGCAAGATAAAAACCTGATGAAAGAACATTTGTCGGAAAGACAATATTGTTAAACACAGGTGGATCTTGCTCTGGGGTAAGAAAGAAGTATCTTTATATTATCAAAATGATATTTGGAGTTTATGTTGTTGGAAAGTCGTAAGCAGGAAGATAACTTCAAGTTGTTGGTGCAAATATAATGAATAGAAGTGTCCGGTACATTTTTGGTGATGGGTATTTTGGTGGAATCCATTTTTATTTATTTTGAATAATAAAATTTTGAATCTGCAGCCGATTCTGCCTGCCGGACAATGTTTTTAGATATCTGTAAACGTCACGGACTGGAACTTGATGAAGAACCATCGTATGATGGAAGAAAGTATTTGGAAACACGATAGAAGCAAACGCTGTACTTATCGTCTTGTCTGGCAGGGAAGATTATTAGGCATTAACCAGAGAGATATCGGCAGAGAAAACAGAAGTGATAGACAATGATATTTGTTAGATATGCTTCTTGTCGTTGGCTGTATCATATTAAAACGCTTTTTACGTTAAAAAAGTGCTGTGATCACAAGGCTTTTTTCAAGCAAAAATGAAAAGGCTATATATAGGTAGCCTGTGAAACTGGAAGTGCCCATTTTGGGCCTGATTTAAAGTATAATGTTCTGACAGAGACCAATGGAATGACTCTCTGCTGGGGCTCAAAAAGAAAGGAAAAATGATTATGGAAAAAATGATGAATACAAAAACAGAGGGTAACACATTTACAAAGAAAATCGGGCAGACAGTCTATGTTGTCCGTTATCATTTCAATGAAAATGCAAAGGAAACAATGCAGGAGAAGATTAACCGGATGCTGGTTACAGAAGCAAGTCGACAGGCAGTATATTAAAATTAGGTGGATGTAATTGAAGAAAAAATATGATATCATGTGAGTAACAAGTCGGTATTTATAAAGGAGAATATTGATGAAACTATTTTTATGTTCGCACTTTTCAAGTGTAGGAAGTCTGATAAAAGAAGAAATTGAAAATAAGAAAGTCGCATTTATTCCAACAGCTTCGTTGCGTGAAGGCTACACCGGTTATGTCGGCTCGGCTCGAAAATTATTCAAAAAGTTGGGAGCAATCGTAACTGAAATTGATATTTCAACGGAGGCTTATTCAACGATACAGTCTGTTTTTGAAGATGCAGATGTGATATATTTTACCGGCGGAAATTCTTTTTTCCTTATAGACCAGCTCCGTAAAACGGGAACTGATGGGCTACTGAAAAAGGAATTGGCAAATGGAAAATTGATGATCGGCGAGTCGGCAGGCGCAATTATATGCGCTCCAAGCATCCAATATATCGAGCAAATGG
>ENA-OQOA01000054-OQOA01000054.1-human-gut-metagenome-genome-assembly--contig:-NODE-54-length-65205-cov-6.354928_pt1 | contig 65205 bp, 63 predicted proteins | sample MGYA00242633_ERZ504888 | MGnify/ENA primary metagenome ERZ504888 (study PRJEB26092, sample SAMD00036372) | human gut metagenome | host: Homo sapiens | study: EMG produced TPA metagenomics assembly of...
CCTTGCCTTTATAATTGTATCGGCACTTTTCCAATTCTTACCCCAGATATGGTAAAAAAGCATCTTACTGTTTCCAAATACACCTTCCTCATAGTCCGGCTTATATCTCTTTGCCAGCCGCTTTAATCGTTGACAAAAATATTATTTCTCTCATAAGTCAGTCTGGTTCTCTTAAAAACTGCCTTTTTTCCCCCACATATCCATGTAAACATTGTTCCCTATGGTTTTTCCGGCGAATGACTCATATTCACCAATCCGCAACAGATAGGAAAGCACCTGCAAAAGCTTTTCCTTTGAAGTAATTTCATTATAGCTGTAATCACCAAAGCCTAACTGTTCAAACTGTAAGGGTGTACTTCCCTTTTTAATCTCTCGTTCCATTATCCTGTCCACATCTCTCATTGACTCCATATATCTTTTTGCTCCTTCCTTCTGACAATAAAAGAGCAGCCATGTTCTGACTGCCCCACCTTTGGACAAAATGTCCAGAAGTTCTATATTTCCACTTTTGGACTTTTTGTCCAGAAGTGTCCTGTTATAATACTGATAAGCTCTCCTGCAATGCCGATTATCTTAAAAATCAGCACTACACCGCCGATTAAACCGCCTGCACTCATTGATCTGCTCCTCTGCGTCCTTGTAATCGTCCACGCTTGGTGTACCATTGCAGTACAGATTAAATGCCATTCTGACTACTTTTACGCTTCCGCTAGTCTGCCAACCTTCATACAAACATTCTGTTTTTACACAGCCTGTCTTAAAATCATAAATGCGGTCCGCATTTCTTCTAGTATCGTTGTTAATACCAAGGCAATAGCAAAGTGCCTTGTGGTACACATCCTGATACCTTACCTCTTTTAATTTCTCGTAGTAGAATTTCTCATGTGCTTCGCTAATAAAAATAATTTTCTCTGCGCCTAACGCTGTATTGTTCATGTTCTGAACCTCCTTTTTTGAAAATAAAAAGGACTCTACTAATTGTTTTTCACAACTAATAAAGTCCTAAGTTTCATATTCATTTCTAAATTCGTGCTAGGGATTTCTTACTAATTTTTTGTTCTTGGTAAATTCTTAGTAAATTGCTCCCTCAGAGTCCAAAACATACTATAAATTCAAGGTTTTCAGCGTTTTCGGAAAATACTGCCGTGGCAGATGAAAAGTACTCGTATCATAAAAATTTTTCCTCCTATAGCTATCCTCTTAATTAACGCAAATTCCAGATGCGTGGAACCACCCTTTGCAATCATTCGTGCTTATTGTTTCTAAGGCCGCTTTTACAGCCTCAGGTAGTTCAGCAGCAACACGGACTTTCCTCTTTCGGAGAAAGGCTTTCATTTTTGACCACATTTTTTCAATAGGGTTCAAATCTGGACTGTATGGTGGCAAATATAGATAGGAGATCCCCGCCTTTTCTAAAAGTTCCGTCACTATTTTGGCATGATGAGAACGCATGTTATCCATGATTACAACATCGTCTTTCTCAAGGCTCGGTATCAATTGTTTTCCCATATATTTACGAAATCGCTGTGCAGTTGTTCCACCTTGGTACGTAGTATATACCAGACTGCCGTTAAGCCGGATGGATGACAAAACAGTTGTTCCGGCAGGCGTGTTGATCGGGGTAGCATCCATGGCACGTTTCCCATGTACTGCATGTGCATAGTGTCTTGTGAGGTTTGTATTAATACCGCTTTCATCGAGATATATTTGATGTTCTGCATTTGCACCAGATATAGTTTCTATCCATTGACTGCGTTTTCTCTGCACATCGGGGACGATCCTGTTCTTTTGCGTGCAAAGATTTTTTCTTATAAGTATAATAAAACTATATTCTGTTCATTTTCTTTCTTTCCAGTTTATCCCAGTTCAGTTTGTTCTTCTTGTATCCCACAAATGCAGTCACACGGACAAATTCCAGATAAAAGCGGAGAAAAGTTGTTTCAAAAAAACAAGCAGTAATAGCAAGGATCAGCTCTCGAAAAGAAAACCTCTGGTCAATGGTATAGATTCTTGAAAAATATGCAGTTAATGTGAGTAAAATACCATACAGGGCATAGTATGCAAGAAATACCAGCATAAATTTCACATTCAGCATATCCATCATCACAGATAAAACCATTGTAAGTACACCCAAAAGTTCAATAAATGGTGACAATAATTCGTAAAGCAGAAAATAAAGATAGGATAAAAGTCCTACAGCTCCGTACCGTGGGTTTGCCAGCATTTTACGGTGTCCCCACATACACTGGAACAATCCTCTCTGCCATCTTTTCCGCTGCTTGCCTAATTCACTTAATTTTTCCGGAGTCTGCGACCAGCAGATGGCATCCTGTGCAAAATCAATCTTATATGGCTTACGATTCATGCGGCTGAATTCATGAAGTCTGACTACCAGTTCCATATCCTCGCCCATTGTACTGTTGTCATATCCGCCTACGGCAATCACTGTTTTTTCTCAAATAATCCAAAAGCTCCGGATATGATCATGTTTGCATTGATTTTATCCAGCAGAATACGTGCTGCCAGAAAAGAACGGGCATATTCCAGGGATTGCATTCTTGCTATTATATTTCTGGGCAGCCTGTATTTTATCACATGACCTTTTTTTATGACAACACCATTGGCTGGGCGGACACTTCCACCAACGGCTATTACATTTTCGTCCTCCAGAACCGGGCGAACGATTTTCTCCAGCGAATCATGCTGTAAAATAGAGTCCGCATCCATACAGATAAACCAGGGATACCTGGCTGCATTGATTCCGGCATTTAAGCTGTCTGCTTTTCCTCCATTCTTCTTGCGGATCAAAGTAATGGGCACTTTCTGGTTCGGGCATTCATAAATTTCTTCCTCAGGCTGACATTGGATCAGATGACGGATCGGGCGTTCCACTCGCTCCATATGAAATGCATCAATCAGAACCTGAGATGTTTTGTCTTTAGAACCATCATCTATTACTATAATTTCATATAGTTTATAATCCAGGTTGAGAAGTGAAGTGACTGTATCCTTCACCGTAACCTCTTCGTTATAAGCCGGAACAAGAATGGAAACCGGTATGTAATAGCTTTGCCACAGTTTATTGTGCATCTGTTCAAGGCGGTATGATCTGTACAGCTCAATTGCGCCTGCTACAACCGACAAAAACAAAAAGCTGGAATATCCAATCAGGTATATAATAAAAAACAGATTGACACATTCCAGAAAAAAACGAAATGCATCGGTCATAAACCCGCCTCCTTTGTACTTTTACTTCATCCAGCTGGTACTCTAACATTTCTTTTGCGTAGCGGTCATTTCCCTGTAAAAATATCAGCTAATGCATCCCTGTCTGTATTCAGAACTGCAAGGCTTTTTGCAGCATTATAACGGACATACCAGTTTTTACTAGAAGTCTCTTTTTTCAAGATTTCCAGTGTCTGCGGTCCGGGATACACAGCAAGAGCAGAAATACAGGCATTCTGCAATTCCCAGAACCCTTCCTTTTCTTCTTCAGCGTGATGAAGCAGAAAAGAAACACTTCTTTCATCCTGATATCTGCCAAAATGCGGACACATGCGATTTGAATTTTCCATATCCTGGCTTGTTTCCAGCATAGACAGCATTTCATCCTTCCAGTTTGACGATGCATATCGAATATAATCCAACAAGCTTACCTGCATCCTTGGATGAAATTCACTCAATTTTTTTCCAAAGAAGTGGTATCAGTTCTCTTTTTTATCGAAGGAAAGAAGTCCATCTGCAAGATTTTTTTATGCGGAAGCAGCTGCTCATTTGCATCCAGAAATGTCAATGCCTGCATAACCGCTTGTATATCTTCTGAACTGTATAATGCCCGCAAAGCATTCTCCCTGCAATAGAGACTTTTATTTCCAAGCAGGTCAAAAAGAAATGGGAAAACAATTTCCTTAGCCTGGAATTTCGTCATATGAAATATGGCAAATACATAAGCCAGGCAGGCCTTTTCCATATCCGGTTTTCTTTTATAAACCGGTATCAGTTCTTCCATCAGCCGACTTACAGATGCTATTCCCTGCTGGAATTGTTCCGGCATACTGTTTTCAACTTTAGATAATGCTTCACTGAACGTCAGAAGTCTGCTGGTTGAATGAAGCTCTTTAACCAGCCTTTTTTCCTGCTTTTTATTTTCCGTTATATTTTCTAAAAACAACTGTCTGTATTCTTCGCAATATCGTTGTTCCCTCCTTTTCAGAACACAGGAACGATATCTTGAAATTATCTCTGTAAAGCAGTTAAAAATGATAATCCCCACACAGACAATAAAATAAAAACAATCACAAGCTGTGCTATCATTCGTATTCCTTTCCTGTCCAGTATGTCTTCAGAACCTGGTATGCTTCTTTTAATCTTTCATGGTAGGATACTGTATTCTCCCATTCTTTCAGTTTTAAGGCCTCCCCATCTCGATTGTATTTCCTTCTCCGCAAAACCTATAAACATCTCTTTGATCCCCACTGATTCAATGCCATAATTTCCGTCATAATAATCATCATGGATCTGCATTCGGGACGGATCAGAAAATTCAGCAGCTGCCATGGGATTCTAATTTCCACATCATCTCCGTTGCAGATAAAATCTGCCCTAGAATCATAAGCAGATGCAGATGGATTTCCATTACCATAATACAGCTTTCCACTTTCAAAGGTTTTAACGGTGTGGCAGCATCCTGATACTGACCAATAACATCCCGTAATACCATGCTGATATTTTCGAATACAGCGCTGTCCCTGGCTGGTGGATCAATATAAGGATCTTTTCCTGTAATATCTTCCTCATAATTGGCATGAATGGGATTATACCGATCCTGAACCAACAGACGAGTATTATCTTTTCCATTTAAGACCAGTACAAAATCTGCAGGTCTTTCAAATTCTGCTGTACAATTTTCCATACGGGTACTGCCTGTTTTTTTTGTCGTATCAACCGGAACATACAGCGTGTCATTTTCCAGATCAAAGTCCTTTTTATGGAGATATAAATAAACACCGGAGGCATCATACTTCACACTGATGAAAGAGCCGTCTTCATATTGGATCACCCTATCTTTATCCGTCCATTCGGAAGTATCACCGTCCACGTAACAAACACTTTCTTTTTCCCCACAGTCAAATGCCAGCAGGCCAAAATGCTGGTCATTTGTCTGAGCATCTTCCCAGTAAATATTACGGCTTAAATCTACAGCATACATGGTATTCCAGGTATGCTTGAACCATTCATCCTGCCAGGAATAGACACAGCCTCCGGAAAGTCCGGCAGCCATAATGTCTTCATAACAATCTACCAGAATCTTTCCCTGTTCTTTTTCAGAATAGTATCCAAGTCCTCTGCTGGTCACCTGATTCTTCTGAATCTCACCTCGTCCTGTGGCTGCACCAAATTCAACAGCCAAAACCGGCATTGTATGATGTTCGTTTAAAAGTCTTAAATATGCCCGATAAGTATTCCGTTTTCCGTCAGGAGTGATACAGTCACTAAAGTCAATCTTTTTATCAGACAAGCTGTTCCATGTTGTGTATTCCATACAGGAAAAGTAATCCTGATCATATGGAGATGCACTGTAGCTGGCAAACTGACCTGATATAAATTTATCAGTTGCAGTTATATGTTCTGTGTCGATCCGGGCACATTTTCTGAAATATTCTGCAATCTCTTTAGGATAATCAAAGGGATCTGTTGCATTTCCACTGGAAAAGGAGATCAGACGCTGCTCATCATATCTTGTTGATTCATAGTGCAGCATCCTGTCACCTGTTTTGGCAAGCAGGGATTCAAAGGCAGAGGCATCTTTTGAAGCAGTAAGATAGGTTCCTTTATAAGGTTCCATATCCGGATATTTCTCATCTGTATATGCAACTGTTGTATCTTCCCATCCATTTCCGATAATATATCCCAGCACCCATTTCGAGACATCGTGTAAATAAAGTCCTGTACTTGTATCTGCATCATTATTGATGATAAGTCGTTTTCCATGGATCACATCTACAGTGACCAGGCAATTATCCAGAAGCTTTCCTGCAAAGGAGTCGGCATATGCATCCACTCGGGAGTTCTGTATATAATCATTTACCCAGATTCCCTGAAGTAAATATAACGGCTCCTCATGTTGGGAATTGTATTCATAGAACGCTTTATAAAAAGACGGATTCTGGACAGAATAGACTCTCAGCGTATTTGCTCCTGCTTCCTGGATCAGCTGAAACCAGTGCAGATAGGTTTCTTTGGTGATCGCATAATCTGTAGACCATTCACCAGGAATACCGCTTCCCATATCAATTCCCCTGACTTCAAATGGTTTCCACTTATCTTTGTCCTTTATAAGTATCTCTTTATTCTCAGTCCGGACAAATGTGTTTATATGATTGTCCCGGTCTGAGTCCATATAAAATCCGCCATAAAACACAGCTATAAATCCAATAAATAGAAGCAGAATGATGGCAGATATGCTGATAATAAATCGTTTCATATTTTAATCATTAACCTCATTATACTGCTTTACACGGGAGGATGCTGAATACTGACGCAGAGTCTCAATGTTTTCATCCAACCATTTTCCTCTGTTTCGCAAGTAACCTTTTAACTGTCCTTCAGCGGCAGATCTGCTGTCCAGATTTCTTGATACCGGAACCAGAAGTCCCTTTGCCTGCTGTTCTACACTTCCCCATCGTGCATCGTTTCTTGCAAGAGCTGGTGCGATAAAATCAAGGGTTTCATCGATATAACGATAAAGTGATTCCTCACTTAACAGACCTTTTCGCAAGGAATGATATCGCTGGATGATCCGTTCAGTAAAATCCTCATCTTTGATAAGCATTTCAAACCATAATCGGTTGTTCAGGAAAAATCCAGTATAAGGAAGTTCCTCCTCGAAATAGTTATTACAGGCATTATTAAAATCCCATACACACATATGGTACAGATTATCTGTTCCCTTATAAATATAAGTGGAATAGTTTCCGGCATCTGCATTACTGGAAAGCTCATTGATAATAAAGTAATCTACAAAGCTGTCTACATCTATCATAGAAGTGTAGCCATGTTTTTCCCTGTCATAATCATATGAGTACAGAGTTTTTTCAAAATTTGAAAAATCCTGCCGGATTTCTTCTGTCAGTCTGGCATCCCTGTTCCTGCTTCCGGGATATTCTATCTGCAGCATGAAGGGGGTTTTGTAGGTATACGTTGTAAAGCTGTTTAAAGCTTCTTCGCCCGCATGCTGATGATCCAGGCGAAGCAGGTATCCGGAAAATGTGCTGCGCTTGGCATTTACACGAAGTCCCAGCCTGGCGCCATCTTTTCCGCCGGTTATCATTTCAGTCATTACATATAGACCTTCATATTCACCATTAAGAATTACTTCGCAGAATCTTACATTTGGCGCATAAGACATCATTTCTCCGGCAAGATTGTAAAACATATAATTTCGTATGGCTGTTTTATCGAGCCAGGGACCGTATAATACCCATTCATGGTGCGCATCCATTCCCATAATGGAAAGCGGATTGTTTCCCCTTTTTATCTACAAGTCTAATGGCATAGCTTGGCTTATCAAACTCTCTTGAGGAATTACCTCTCATTCGTATGCGGATTGCAGAAGATACATCTGCCGTTTCATTTGCATGATGGTACTCTTTGCTGTCATTTCCGATTATATCCATCTGAGCAGCAATTGTAGTTTCCCCATCAGCAGCACGTGTATAAATGCGGTTGTTTCCATCATCCTTAATGGGTCTTCCCGGGATTACCACCCCATCTGTATCAATTTTGACAATCGGAAGATATGTACACAGACCGCCATCCGCAGGATCCGTACATGGTTCCTGGGGAATTTCCTGTTCATGCTGATGAATTCTCTCTGTTTTTCGGTAGTCCTTATAAAACAATGGCGCAAAAACGGCAATCAGAATAACCGCAAAGCAGCATGTAAATCCTATTATTTTATATTTCATATCAGTTATAAATCTCATCGCTTTGAGCTACAATATTAACACTTTCAATTTGTCCAAGGTTATAGAAATCATCTGTTAAAGCCGGATGCTGTTTCTGAACTTTTTCCAGTATTTTTCTGGATAATTCATAAATGTACTCAGCATTCTCCTCTGTCGTATTTTTTACCCGAAGAACGGCACCAGTCCCAAAATAACGAAAGACCTGGGATTCTATATTTTCACAGCGGCTTCTTTTTGCACGGATGATCAAAAGCATACGGTTATCACTGCGGATTGCTCCCATGATAAGAAAGATAAGAAAAATAGCAGAACTGCCTACTGCAGCAACCAGATAATCTCCAACTCCACAACATATTCCCACAATGATCGTCCAGAAAATATATACAGTATCTCTGGAATCTTTTATTGCAGTTCGAAAACGCACGATAGATAATGCACCGACCATACCAAGCGACAATGCAATATTGTTTCCTATGACAGTCATAACTGTTCCTGTCATAACAGTCAGAACGATTAGTGTTACTCCAAATTTTTTACTGTAAATCGTTCCCTTATGTGAGATCACATATGAAATAAAAATAAACAGACCAATGACAGCACTTACCAGAATATGCATTGTAATTTGCTGCCAGGTCATATCCCCCTGCTGGGCAAGCAGGTTATAAATCGTCTCTTTCATTTCCTTTCCTCCTAAAATCTGTAGTCACAGCCAATTTGTCTTGCCATACAGTATTTGCTCACAGAAAGCTCGCTTTTCTGAACGGGCAGAAGCATATGCTTGATATAGCTTAACAAAAAACCGTTATATTTTACTTCCAACACTACAGCAAAAGGAGACATTACACTGTTTAACACCAGATTTCTATCAAATATATTGAAATTTACTTCATTAGCCCGTATTCCAGAATCAAAAGTTATTCGAATAGAATTTTCCGGCGCGATAAATGCAAATCTGTCATATTCTACAACTGTTTTAGGACGGTATGCCCACATTTCCATAATTGAATAACATTCCTGTCCAAACTCACTGCCACTGTTTAAAAGTACAGAATAATCACCCTCAATGAGAGCCTGCGCTTCCCTTCTGGATAATCTTAATGATCGCTTCCGCTGATAAGGTCCCTGCTTCTGCTTCATTTCAAACAGTGCAAAATCCGCATCAGGACTATATACCCGCAAACGAAACTTCCTTCTTAACTCCAGACCATCTTCCTTTTCCTGAAAATCCCGATTTGACAAAGAATCAAAGTACAAAGAACGTACCTGATAACCATCCGGTCCGTTATGTGAGTCAGTATGAACCACATTTGACAAATAATTCCGAAGTTTTAATGCTTCTGCCTGATTAAGTAGAAATTTCTTTTCTTCCCGCAGTACATCGCGCACAGTATTATTTCCTCCTGCTTTTGCTTTTTAGTAAATACTACAATAGTATACATCCATAATTTTTTTTGTCCATATATGGAATAAAACTTTGTAGTATACAATGAACTCTCGATAAAATCAACATTTATTGACAATATATACCAAAAGATATGATATTTTATAAACAAATATATAAAAATCATAATGGAAATGGGGATTCCTTATGAAATGGGGATGTTGTATGATATCAAACTACCAAAAATATCTTGAAATACTATTAACATTTATCTGTGTGATCGTACTGTATCCACAATCGCCCTATGCCACCGAAGCCATTTCACAGCGTGAAACCATACGCGTGGGATTCTTTGAGATGGACGGATACCATATGCAGGATGAAACCGGAAAACGAAGCGGCTATGGATATGATACCTTACGTCTTATGGCACGCTACTGGAATGTTCATTTTGAATACATCGGCTACGACAAAGCTTGGTTTAATTGCCTGTACGGATTTACGGGAAGATAATCCTTTCAGCTTTGACTTAAACTTCTTCCATGACTACTCCATTCTCCATTACACCGCTTTTCAGATAACGCTTAATCAGCTGCACCACTCGTTCATCCTTTTCATTCCTGCGAAGTAAGTTCATGAGAATTTCATGATTGAGTGTGTCAAAGTATTTTGATAAGTCCAGCTCTGCCCATTCTGTGTCCGATTTTAACGCCCTTATTGCCTCCGTAATCATTTCTTTAAAATCCTGAAGAAAGGCTTGTTTCTTCTCACTCACTTCAGCAGTTCTCTGAGTCTCCTGATATTCCTGTATGACCCCTTTCATATCAATCCGATTGGACTGCAGCTTATTCTGCAAAGCTAACATTTTCTGTATATCGTTGATCTGTGACCACCAAAGAAATATAGACCACACGAGATTGGCTACAGCTTCCGGTGCCTGTCCCCGGAAAAAAATGAGGAGAAGGTACTGTAAGAAATAATTGACTCCCTTAGGAGTAAATATGTAGTAGCAATAATTCATACCTTTTTAGCTGTATTTTGTATCGTAAACAGAAAGAAAATGCACTATAATCCAAGGCAATGAAAGTACTTAAAAAAGTAGTTTCGTTGCCTTGGTTCCATTTTTAGAAAGAATAATACTTAGGTGGGAAAATTCCCAGGCGCTGTGTGGAGTTTTCTGTAAGAAGCCGGGGACAGACCGCACTGTTTCTTGAAAAAGGAAGAAAAGTGGTGAGGGTCTAAGAACCCAAGCTGTGTGGAGATGGCAGAAACAGGAAGAGTGGTGCGGCTTAGCATGGACTGGGCCAGCTTGCATTTCTGGGACAGGTAATACTGGTAGGGAGCAACATGATATACCTCCTGGAACAGGTGGATGAGCCTGGAGCGGGACAGGGAAACGGTATCTGCCAGATGATCCAAGGACAGACTTTCTGTTAAGTGCATATCGATATAATTGCGGATCGCCAGTGCAGTAGGATTGATGGGAACTTTGTTTGCCAGAAAATCCGCAAGCTCCTGAATATATTGATGGAGCAGTACAGCCAGCTTGTCAGCAGAGTGTACAGGGTCGGCGGTAAAGGCATCAAGGATCCGGGTCAGAGGTGTTTCGTTATGGAAGCGGGGGATCAGGGTGACACCGTCTAAGCCGTAATCGGAGAGAAGATGCTGTACCAGACTGCCGCTGACATTGAACCAGATCTTGGTCCAGGGATCAACTTTGTCTGAATAGTAGTGGTGGTAGGTGCCGGCAGTAAGGATATAGGCATCTCCGGCATTTACAGTGAGGATACTGCCGTTTCGCTCGATATGTCCACGGCCGCTTAAAACGTATTCAAACACACACAGGGGTCTGCGATAAACCAGGATCTCATAGGCAGGATCCGGGTAAGTGATACCGGCCATGGTGGGAGAAAAGCTTTCCGCGGTAGGGCCGGTGTAGACAGTGTATTTTTCAGTCTGTGTGCGTGTAATTTCCTGAGGCATGGTGGTTCCTCCATTTTTTGAAAGCAAATTGCAATAATGTAATAACAGCATTGTAGTAAAAAGGAGCAATCCTGTCAACTATGGCTTTCACCATATAAAATAAAAAATGAAAATCAACCCAAATAAATGATCACAGGAGGACAAAATTATGACACAAATACCCAGACCGGAGCATCCCCAGCCCCAGATGAAGAGGGAGCATTGGAAAAACCTGAATGGAGAATGGGATTTTTCCTTCGACTTTGGATGCAGCGGCATAGATCAGAAATGGCAGGAAGGAAAGACAGATTGGGAGAAGAAGATCCTGGTGCCCTTCTGCCCGGAAAGTGATCTGAGCGGAATCGGCTATAAGGACTTTATCCCCGGCGTATGGTATCACCGCACCATCACATTGACAGGGGAGGAGCTGAAGGGAGATCTTCTCTTACACTTCGGCGCAGTGGACTATGATGCAAGAGTATGGATCAATGGAGTAGAGGCAGGCAGACACCAGGGCGGTTATGTTTCCTTTACGTTTGATATTACAAAGCTTGTAAAGGAAGGAGAAAATGACATTACGCTTTTTGCAGCAGATGATGTGAGAAGCGGAAAGCAGCCCAAGGGAAAGCAGAGTCATTTCTTCTACTCCAGAGGCTGTGATTATACCAGAACGACAGGTATCTGGCAGACGGTATGGCTTGAGTGGGTACCGGAAAGCTACATTGAAAAAGTGCAATATTATCCAAACCTGGCAGAGGCAACTCTGGGAATTAAGGCGGTAGTAAAGGGGCAGGGCACACTGGAAGCAAAGGCCTTTTATGGGGGAGAGCCCTGTGGCAGCGTAAGCGCAAAGTCAGAGGGCGGCACCGTTACCATGACACTCCCTTTGTCCCGTCTGGAAAAGTGGGAGCCGGGTCATGGCAGACTGTATGACCTTACATTAACCTATGGAGAAGATAAGGTAGAAAAGCTACTTTGGTATGCGTGAGGTAAGACTGGATGGAGAGAAATTCCTCATCAACGATAAGAGCGTGTTCCAAAGACTGGTGCTGGATCAGGGCTTCTATCCGGATGGCATTTACACAGCGCCTACAGAGGAAGCACTTGTCAAGGATGTGGAACTGTCCATGGCTGCAGGCTTCAACGGCGCAAGACTCCATCAGAAGGTATTTGAGCCTCTGTTCTTGTATCACTGCGATAAAGCAGGCTATCTGGTATGGGGCGAGCAGGGCTGTTGGGGACTGGATTACAGCAATCCCGCAGCATTAAAATATTTCCTTCCTGAGTGGATGGAAGCCTTGGAGAGAGACTTCAACCATCCCGCCATCATCGGCTGGTGTCCGTTTAATGAGACATGGGATTATGAGGGAAGAAGGCAGGATGACAGCTTACTGGCCAATGTGTATAAGATGACAAAGCTGTATGACACCACCAGACCCTGCATTGATACCAGCGGAAATTATCATGTGGTGACGGACATCTATGACTTACACAATTATGAGCAGGATCCGGCAAAGTTTGCAGCAACCTACGAGTCCTTTAAACAGGGAGGTGATTTGGAAGATAATCATGGCTACAGGCAGACACCTGTAAAGGGTATCCCTACCTTCATCAGTGAGTATGGCGGTATCAAGTGGGACGAGGAAGGTGTTGAAAAGGATGGCTGGGGCTATGGTGCAGGTCCTGCTACCAAGGAGGAATTCCTGAACCGATATAAGGGACTGACCGATGCCCTTTTGGACAATCCCCATATGTTTGCCTTCTGCTATACCCAGCTGTATGATGTGGAGCAGGAGTTAAACGGTCTGTATACCTATGAACGTAAACCCAAGTTTGATATGGATGTGATAAAGGCAATCAATGCCCGTAAGGCAGCAATCGAGGATTAAAAGCATCCCGCAGAGTATAAAAGAAAGCGTGTGTGAGACATTGGGATCTGACCCTCTTACAATTTTCTTGGTGAGATAAAAAGCAAGTGCAAAACTTTTAAATGTATAGCTATAAATGAGCAAATTTGAAAAACTGTACAAACAAATCTGCTATACACGGATATTAAGAGGATTAAACAATTTATTGTCCGCTACACTTGGCGGTAAATACCCGTGACTGGACTTGCACCAGCAAGATTAGTGCCATGCTCGGCACACAAAATGACTGCCCCGCCTGCTCAAATGCAGGCAGAACAGTCATCTGATCTTTTTATTCACTTTTTATGAAACAAATTTTCCAACGATCAGGCAGATTACAATCGTAATCACCATATCCGGCAGAGTGTTTCCCAGCGGCATGTCGATGTTCATCAAAATTCGGTATACCACAAATCCAATCACCCAGATGATCAGATTCGGAATATGTACGGCCAGGCTGCTCTTGTCCCGTTTCAGCAGGAAAAAGTCGGCAATCTGGATTGCGATCATCGGTGCAAAGACCGAGCCGATCAGATAGAGGAAATCTGTGATGTTGCCCATCGGATATACAATCGCTGCGATGGTTCCAATGACGGTGACAACGATGGCCACATGCTTTCCATTCCATTTGCTTACGACGGTCTCGCTGGAAATTCCTGCGGAGTAGGCATCCAGAAATGTCGTTGTTACTGTTGAAAATACAATAATCAGAAGGCCCGCAATGCCAAGGCCTGCCTTCAGCATGATCTGCGCGATGTCATATTCTCCGGTGATGATCGCTGCTCCCATTCCAATCACATACATCCAGCAGCTGACGATTCCATAGACAACCGCGCTGATGGCCGTTGCTTTGACCGGTTCTTTTGCTTCTCTTGTGTAATCGCTGATCAGCGGCAGCCAGGATAACGGCATCGCAACCGCAAGTTCTACTGCTGCACCGAATGTCATACTGTCATCCGATGGTGCTCCTGCTCCGCCTCCGGCAAAGATGACCTTGCTCAGGATCAGGCTAAGCAGAAATAATGCTGTCATGGCAACCGTGTTGATTTTACCAAGATTCGTGATTCCGATCACAATCCAGAGAATAATCAGGACTCCGATCACAAGGCACCAGATCCATCTGCCCGTATGCATTACGCCGTCTGCGGCGAGCGCTCCGTCATAGATCATGATGGCGGTCCAGCCAACGAGCTGCAATACATTCAGGACAGCAAAAAGGATGCTTCCCTTCTGTCCAAAACTCATTTTTACGGTTTCCATGGCACTTTTTCTGACCCTGCCGCCGATCACGCCCGACAGAAACAGCATCAGGCATCCGATGATATGGCCGATAAGAATCGCTGCCAGACCTTTTCCCATGCCGAGCGGTGCAAGGTATGTTCCGGTCAGGATTTCGGCAATCGAGACACCTGCCCCAAACCAGATCAGGCCATTCTCGAACAGGCCGGTACGTTTTTCGTTCATTTTCATGTTCCTCTCTTTGCTTATATTTTCATACCGGAAACCATTTTAGCACAGAAGGGAAAATGCGGCAATGAATTTACTCTATCCGTTCATCTGACTCCCAATCTTTCTCCAATCATCCCAGCTTTTCAGACCATTCTGCTTCCTTAAAGCCGATCAGCACGGTATCACCATCGATCAGCAGCGGGCGTTTCACCAGCATACCATTCGTGGCAAGAAGCTGCAGCTGTTCCTCTTCGCTCATGGCAGGAAGTTTGTCCTTCAGTTTCATTTCTTTATAAAGAAGGCCGCTGGTATTAAAGAACTTTTTAAGTGGAAAGCCGCTCTTAGAATACCATTCCTTTAACTCACCGCAGGTTGGATTCACATCCACGATGTTGCGCTCGGTATATTCTATTTTCTGTGCGTCTAACCATTTTTTCGCTTTCTGGCAGGTTGAGCATTTTGGGTAACATATAAATAACATTTCTCCATCTCCAATCAAATATAATTTATCCATAATCCTGTATCTTTTGCCGGAATCATTTCAGCACAGGAACGGAGGATCGGCAATTATTTTCCTTCTTCCAAGATCAATTCCAGCACCTTCATCAGCTTCGGAATCCAGCCCATCTATCTTATATAGACGAGCTGTTTGAGCTCTTTTGGTCTTTCCTTTTTCACAATTATGCAATAATAATCTATAACTTTGCACATACCAAATCATACAAAGCACTCATAAGTTCTTCCCCGTTCCGGCATTCTGCGACCATCGAAATAACCGCATTCTTGTCCGGAAGGATCATGGAAATCTGAGAATATTTTCCATCCGCCCGGTAGGAATTATATTCTCCTCTCCAGAAAAGATAACCATAATTGTCTGTATCGGATGCTGCTGTACTTTCTTCTATCCATTTTTCGGATAAAATCTGTTTTCCATTCCATTTTCCCTTATTCAGGTAAAACAATCCGAATTTATGAAGTTCAGAAAGTGTAAGGAACAATCCACCTGCGCCAAAACTGTTTCCAAGAGGATCCGTCTCCCATGTCGGCCGCTTGATTCCAAGATGTTTAAAAAGCCTTGGTGTAAGATAAGAGACCAGATCGCATCCGGAATGTCTCTGTACAAGAATGCCTGCCAGGTAGGGACCAACATTATTATATACAAAATGTGTACCTGGCTTATATTGAAACGGAATCGCCAAAGACATTTTTACCCAGTCATCCTCCTGGTATAATGGCCGCTGTTCTCCCATAAGGCTGCCCTGTTCCTGTCCTAAACACATCGTAAGCAGGTCTCGAACCGTTGCCATTTTCAGATTATCATCGATCACATCGGGTAAATCTTCGGGAAAGGCATCCGTCAGTTTTTCATCTAAAGACAGTAATCCTTCCTGGACAGCAAAACCAACTGCACAGGATGTGAAGCTCTTCGTTGCAGAATAGATATTTCTACGGCATTCGGGTTCGCTGTACCATTCATTTATGAGGTCGCCATCTTTTGTGACCTTTATTCCAAGAACGTGAAAGGTTTTTGCAGCTCCTATAAAATCAGATATGTCCATAGCTAGGTTCCTCCTTTATTTTTACTATAATAATTTGTAGTATCTTTGCCATGTTGTCTTTCTGAAATTTTTATAAACCTATGTATATTTCCTCCTCATCAACCACTTCTGATCAATACATTTCACCTCACCATCAAACCGAATATGAAGATGAACTCCACCAGATCTCAGATTAATCTTTTCTATGATTCCATCTCCGAATTTCGGATGTGTGATATTGTCTCCAATTTTATATTGAACAACTTCATCCTTCTGCTTCTGTGCTTTCTGCTGGCGCTGATACGTATCTCGAATCGGCACTGTCTTATCATGAATCCGGCTTTTTAATACTTTATCATAGTTATGATCCAACAGCGCCTCTCCTGCCTTATAATAAGGTGTCGGTGCTGCACCTATAAGAGAACAACAATATTTCCACGCACTTCCATGTGTTCCAGCCTGCCATTTATACTTCTCAGGTATCCGCATATTGTACTGCATGTAATGCGCATATTCATGCTTGAATAAATCGATACGGTCCTCTTTTGACAACGGATTGTTGACTCCATACGCAACAAAGAGCAGGGAAAAATGAAAATGTTCCTTTTCATAAGCACTTTGCCTTGTATAGGATCCCAGAGAATCGGTCTCAAATCCAAATGTTACCGGTATTTTTGCTCCATTCAAATGAAATTTCCGGTCCAGTTCCTGATATAAATTCTGAATTAATGCTGTCAAAATTGGGATTTCTTTCTGCAGCCGCTGGCGTAAAAACTGGTTTTCTTGATCATAATAAGTCATTCTTTCATGTTTCCTCCTGGCTTTTCTATTGCCACTTCTTCCATATCTCCGGCTGATAACCGAGCGTAGAAAGTTTTCCATTTCTGACCACCGGCGTCTTAATTACAGATGGATTTTCCAGCACTTTTTGAAGCTTCTCCTCATCGGCAATGTATTTAATCAAAGCTAATAAATCTTTGTCTTTGCCATCCCAATTAATCATATTTTCCAGTCCGCCATTTGCCTGAGCTACAGAATTAAATTCTCCTTTGCTCATACCTTTTTCCTTCATATCTACAAACTGATACTTGATGCCGCGCTCTTTGAAAAAACGCTCGGCTTTCTTTGTATCGTTGCATTTCTTTGTTCCAAATATTTGTATATTCATTGTAATATTCCCTTCTGGAGCCAAAATTGCCGTATGCCATAATCTTGCGTATTATCTTACATACTTTCTTCCTTGATTATACAAGATTTCAGTTCTTACTTTTTAATTCCGACCTTTTGAACCTTTATCTGCCTAGAATCAGCTTTACTGCATCAATCAGATCCTCACTAAATCCTTCGAGCTCATCCATCGTAATAACTCCATCTCCGACTAAATATGCAATATCCCAAATTGCCGTAGATTTCCGAAGTTCAATCAGAACTCCTGGATTTTTCTTGTCCTGCCTAATGCGCTTCTCAAGTGTCCAAAAATGATCTGATGCATTTCCCGTGTTCGCGGGGTCAGGTACCTGTTGCAGATGTCGTCTTGTATAGGATCCCAGAGAATCCGTGTCAAATCCAAAAGTTATCGGGATTTTTGCTCCGTTTAAATGAAACTTCCGGTCCAGTTCCTGATACAAATTCTGGATTAATGCCCTCAAAATCGGAATTTCTTTCTGCAATTGCTGGCGTAAAAACTGGTCTTCTCGATTATCATAAATCATTATTTTATGTTTCCTCCTGATGTAAGGTGCTGACCCCAATGCTATGAATCTTCTATGTTCTCGGTCACTTAATTATATATTTTGTTCCTCTGCCTTTTCCTTCAACTGCAACCACACCCTTTTCTCCCATGGTTTTAAGTAAATGTGTTGTTTTTGATTTTCCAAATGGGACATATGGTGCAATTTCACTTATTGATTTTAACATCGTCTTACTTAATAATTTGTAAATTACTTTTTCGTCCTCAGTCAAATTAACATTCGTTTCAAATAGCGGCAGCACAATTTTTATAGCATTTTCTGATACCTCAAAATCTGGTTTTATCAGACTCTCTGCATACAGTTGTTTTATTCGTGTAATTCCCGTTCCAAATATCTCTACAAATCCCAATCTGTAAAACACATTTGCAAGATTTCTATTCCTTAAAACAGAAAGTTTACCTGATAAATATTCTTCGGCTGTTATTCCAGCTGGCAATCCACCAGGAGATACAACCTCTATTCTATCATCAAACATAGAAACTCTGATGTGTGAATCAATATCCCATACCCTATGAATTAAAGCATTTGCAATTGCTTCTCTGAAAGCTGCTTGTGGTATTTTCTCCATCGTTTTTCTATCAGCGCCCTGTATGACTTCATATTGGTAATAGTCTTTAAATACAGCAAGTGTTTTTTCATATACATCTAAAACTGATACATTTTCAAAGGTTACTCTTTTTTGAATAATACTGATGTTCTCACCGAACTTAACAAGATCAATTCCGGAAAAATGATTTTTATCTGCTAAAAGTCCTGCTGCATTATTAAAACCATTTGCATTGTCATACAGATTCAGTGTCTTTAAAGTATCCTGATTGAAACTTTCAATCTGAATATTTTCTTTTAGTTTATGCTGTAAAAAATCAAAAGATAGCTCCTGATCTTTACACTGTAATTCTTCAAAGCTAATATTTTTTCCTTCTAATACAAGCCTTGAAAATTCAAGTGTGTCTACCTCTATCGTTGCTGTATCATTTCGTTTGTATGCTTTCGATTTATATAAATATGGCTTCTGAAGACCACTTTTTACAGTAAGTTTTATCGTTTGATCATTATTCTGTAGTTCAAGCATATAATTTGGCTGAGGCGAAATACTGTCATTGATTTTATTTTCGATATCCAGGCAAGCCTGCTTTACATCTGGCAAGCCTTTTACATTTCCATTATCATCTACGCCAAAAAGAATCATTCCGCCATTATAATTCGAAAAGGCACTGACTGTTTTCAAAAAAGTATTCGTAATCGTTTCCTTGAATTCCAATATTCTTGTTTCACGCATAGCAATCATTTCCTTTCCCAGTCTTAATGGTTATATTATATGTTTAAATACGCGAAAAATCAATCGTAAATTTTTACGATTGATTTTTCAATTGATTTTGAGTGTGTTTTTCTGTTATTCTTCTTCATTTCAATTCACGTCTTCACGGGAGACGACCAATGCCGCTTCACTTTATAGTAAGTGTTCTACCGGTTGCGATTTTTCTGGGCTGGTATAATTTATTTATGTTTTTTTAGATTTTTTATTTTCTCTTTCGAGTCCCAGGCATCCTGACAAATGCTTTCATCATTATTTTTATTTTTTCTTTCCTGAAACCTGGAACTTTAAATATGCTTTATAAGTTTTTTCCAATATTTTCAAGTTCTTTTATAGAATCCTTGTTTTTTGCAAGTTCATCACTGGCTGTTGCATAATATGATTTTTGGAAAATCATATCCCATGAAAGATATTTCGCCATGCAGTCGAACTGTTTGTCAATTAACTCATACTGGATACTATCCACCGGTGATCCTCCCACAACGATTGTTCCAACTTTTTATTTTTCAGCTGCAAACCGCGGCAGTAGCACTTATCAATGATAAGTTTCAACTGCGCAGACATTCCCCACCAATATACCGGAGTAGCAAAAAGAATCACATCTGCAGCAGTAATTTTATCAATCGTGGGATTTGTATCATCCTGATCAATACATCCTTTATAACATTGACAGACCCCACATCCCTTACAAGGTGTTATATGATATCACATGCTCCGCTGACTGCGTCCTTTGCACTTTCCACTCCTTTTTCTTCAGAGATATAAGCTTCCGCTGTCTTCTCAAGCGGTTCCTTTGTCTTCTACAATGTGATCCAATGCAGCCAGCGGCTCAAGTCCTTTCTCCTTCGCGATTGTCGCACGTGTGCGGCGCTTTGGACGATATGGGCGATACAGGTCTTCTACTGCCACAAGCGTTTCCGCTGCCAGAATCTGTTTCTTTAATTCTTCTGTCAGTCTCTGATTAATATCCATTCTTTTTAGTTCTTTCCACTTTCATAGGCGTTCTGCACCCGTTCGGTCAGCACTTTTCCACCGTTTGCATACCATTCTACCACAAAAGTATCAAAGTAATCCACTTGTTTCTCCCCACTAATGATCTGAAGAAATGCTTCCTGTTCCAGTTCCTGTAATTCTTGCGGAATTTCTGCATTTACATTTTCCAGAGGCAATGTCGATGTACTTGTTATTCCTGCCTTCTGCAGTTCCCCCACAGCCTGAATTCTTGACGCATACGCCGCCCATCCATTCGCGGTTGTCAGCTGTCCATTCAAGTAAGATTTGCATGTATTAAAATAAGACTTTTCCAAACCGCTAAGCTCTGATACATCAAGCGTCTTATCCAGTGCTGCCTGAATATGTTCTGTCGTACGGTAAAGTGCATCCTCATAATCCACATTAATATTCAGTGGCCGGGCCGTCGGATCTACATTAATAGAAAAATAATCATTCACTTCTCTTGCCGCACTATCATTTGCATATCTAGACTGATCAAAAATCGCACTCACATACTTTGCTACAATTTCCGGATGCTCATATCCTTTACGCACCACCACATACATCCACTGGTCATACGATTCAAAAACTGATATCTTCTGCGTCTCATTTACCTGTTCTTTGTCTAAAAGATACGGTTTCCACTCTGCATTTGAATCGACATTATATGCTGCACTCAACGGGTTATTCGGAGCCCACCAGCGTCCATAGATAGCACCGCAATGTCCGGTTTTTAACAGATCATCTATGTTTTCCGTCTTTCGTAGCAGGAATCTCTGGTCGAGTATCTCATCCTCATATAGATTGTGAAGTTTCAAAAGCGCTTCTTTTGTTTCCTGTGTTACTGACCCATAAACTACATTTCCATTTTTATCCAGGATCCAGTGACATGGCATTGCACCGGCATGTATAAAAGTTGCATCCACTCCATAAGTCTGATCCGCACCGGCAACCACGTCTGTACTACAGGCAAGGCCGATTGTCTGACCGTCTCCTGCTGCATCCTGTTCTACAAATGCCCGGATCACTTCCAACGCTTCTCCTACTGTTTCCGGTTCCTTTAATCCCAACTTCTCAATCCAGTCTTTCCGCAGCCAAAGAAGCGGAGTTCCATCGTCAATCACCGTATTCGGAAATGCATATAGCTTTCCATCCACGGTTGCAGACTGTAAAAGAGAATCTCCATAACTTTCATACATTTCTTTGATCGTATCTGTCGTACACTCTTCATACGTTTCTGTAAGTTCTTCGATCAGGCCTGCTTCAATCAGGCGGAGCAGGTTATCTCTTCCCTTCACAACAAGCACGTCTGGAATATCACGATCTTCAATCGCTACATTGACCGCCTCTTCATAAGTATTGCCATCCTGCAATTCAAAGACATCTTCATTCTGAATATTAAGTATTTTCTTCAAATATCTCGTATATGCATTATTTTCGTACGTATCTCCTACAGGAAGATTCGAATTATTCGCCCCTGCAATCTTGCCAAGTGTATAGGTAACAGTCTCAGGATATTTCCCAAGTGGTGTATGCATCGCTTTATACATCAGCTTTCTTTTCACTCTAACTGCATTGTTTGCACCAGACTCACTTTGAGATGCTTTTAACTGTTCCATCTGTCTTTGACTTTCCTTCGTCTCAAAATAGGTTCCGCACCAAAGCATCAGCAATAAAATTAATGCAAGATGGGCTGAGAGAATTCGCTTTTTTCATATCGTTTTTCATAACACCTTCGCCTCCGTGTTCTTCGGAATCCGGATAAAGACCCGCGTTCCTTTTCCTGGAGTACTTTCTATCTTCATCTCACCTTTTTCTCCATAAAGGACATGGATTCTGTCACAGACATTTCGCACACCATAACCGGAGGACTGATATGTCAGAATCTGATCCGCCTTCTCCTGCGTCATTCCCGCACCATTGTCCCTGATTTCAAAGAAAATGTGCTCAGCCTCTTCACGAATCGTCAGCCACAACGTCGGATTCTCATTCTCTGACACATCAATTCCATGATCGATTGCATTTTCTGCAAGTGGCTGCAGGATCAACTTCGGTATCAGATAATCATTAAGACCATCCGAAATCTGTTCAACCACACGGAACTCGTTATCATGCATAACAAGTTGGATTTTGAGATATGCACGGATGTTATCAATTTCTTTTGCCACTGTAGTCATTGTTTCACCACGATTCAGGCTTGTCCGATAATAAGTAGACAGTGCCAATGTCACATGACTGATTTCATCCTCCCCGCTTCAATTGCTTTCCAGTTGATGATTGAAAGCGAATTATAAAGGAAATGTGGATTGATCTGTGCCTGCAGTGCTCTCATCTCACTGTTCTGAAGCTGGATCTTACTCTCATATACTTCTGAGATCAAATGGTTCATCTGATCCATCATGCGCCGAAATGACTGGATCAGCACACCCACCTCGTCTTTGGATTTACTCTGCACGGTAACTTTACGAAGTCCCATATTGATCAGGTTCATATTTTCAGTCAATAACTCCAATTGCGATACCATACGGAGGGAAAAAACATATCCCAGAAAACTCAGAAGAAGAACACTGATTAAAATAATCGGAATATTTTTGAGCAAAAGCTTATGGATTGCGTTTTCACTTACTGCCTTTGGACGATAGATATAGAAATTCCATCCTGTATCCTTCATTGTCCGCCGTACCAGATAATAATTCTCACTGATACCTTTCAGACTCTCAATATCCTTCGGACGATATTTCTTATCCATAGAACACTCGGCATAGACAATATTTCCATTATCATCCTGAATCATGCCTCCTGTATTATCTGTGAGCTGGCTCATGAATGGTTCAAGAACTTTTTCATAATCCAGACGCATCTCCAACACCGCTTTGATCGTATCATTGTCATAGAATTTCCGACTGGCAATGATTGATTTATTCACACCGCGAGTGATGCTCCACTGCATTAATGTTCCCTCATTCAACCTGGAATACCACTGTTGATTCTCCGCTTCCGACATTGGAAGAAGTGTATCTCCATGTGGCACTTCTATATTGTCAGAATATAATGTAATGCTCTGGATCTCTTTGTGATAGATCGTCGGCATCTGCAACAGTGGATCAGCCACCTTCACATATTTCAAATACTTCTCATAATCCGACTCTGTCTCCACATCAAAAATATTCCTGAGATTTTGAGAATAAGACAGATAATCAACCAGGTTCTCATAGATCTGAGACTGATTCTCAATCGAACTCACTGACTGTTCCAACATTTTCTCCAGATTGTACTGTTCCTTCTCTCGCAATTGATTCATCATGCCATACTGCATGGAAAAAGCAAGGAATCCTACCGGAACCAGTCCTGCAATCAGCATCAAAACAGACAGTTTTTTACGAAATTTCAGATTTTCAAATCGATGGATCAACTTCCGTATTTGTTTTTTCATCCGCCGCTATTCCTTTCCTGCATGCTTCCGGTGTATCTCCGAAAAACTCTCTGAAACTTCTGCAGAAGTATGAGTTATTGGAAAATCCTACTTCTTTCGCAATTTGGGAGATTTTCATATTCGTTGTCTCTAAAAGCTCTTTTGCTTTATTCATTCGCACTTCACGGATAAAACGGTTCAGTGTCATCCCTGTTTCTTCTTTAAATACAGCGCTTAAATATCCCGGTGACAGAAAAACCATTGCGGAAAGTGTCTCTGCTCCCAGATCCTTTTCCTTATAATGGTGATAAATATATCCCTTCACGGTTGTAACTTCTGATCGGAACCCATCTTCCTGCTCTTGCATGCAATGTTCATATTCCTGAAGTACTTCTTCTACTATAGCAATCACATCATTAAGGTTTCTGCAGCGATATAATCGATCCACTCTCTTGGAAAGCATCTTTTCATCCAGCCCTTCCATCTGGTCGAGCAATTCTTTCATAATTCCAGAAAATACAAACTTTACATACATATCCGAAAATTGCTTATGCGCACGATATTTTTCTTCCAGTCTCTGAAAATCCTGACGGAGATGTGGCAGATCTTTATATTGAATATCTTTCGTAATCTGTTCCATGATTTCAGAATCTTCTGCCGGATCAGCTTTCTTCTCTTCCTGCTTCTCCCCGTGGAAAAACAGATGCTGACGTGGCTGATAGAACTGCTCTTCTAACATTCCTTCCAGCACCTTAAATTCCTCTGCCAGATTTTTTCCATCTTCGATTTCCTCACTGACTGCAAAATAACATTCACTGTCAAACTGGTGCGCAAAAAAACGATACATTTTCTCTACGATTCCATGATAATCTGCATATTTTTCCGTGAACAAAAAGATGGATTCGTTCGAATTCAGATTCACATAATGAAACTCTCTCTGCACCTCTTCCTTCAGGCTCATCAGGAAATGTTCCTCTTCCGTTTCGAAGAATCCATTTGAGGCACTGACAAGAACCATACGGGTAAATTGGGACAGATCATCTTCCATTCCATCTGTAAGTTTCTTAAACTGAACAAAATCTTCCTCTTTTCCCCCATACAGATATTTCAGTAAAAAGTATTTTTTTCAGATAATCTTCTTTCTTTTCCTGCTGCTCTTTTTTCTCTATCTTAGAAGAAATATTTTCCATCACTCGTTGAAAAGTCTTATGGAATTCCTCCGGATCAACCGGCTTCAGAACATAGTCCACAACTCCATACCGCAATGCTTCTCTTGCATAAGAGAAATCATTATATCCGCTGAAGATCACGATTTCCATATCCGGATGATCTTCTCTCACTGCTTTCGTCAGCTCCAGTCCATTCATATAAGGCATCTTTACATCCGAAAATAAAATATCCACATGGTTTGATTCTAATACTCCCAGTGCATCCTTTCCATTCGTTGCTTCTAGGATCTGGAATTCTCCTTCCTCCCTCTTTAACAGAAAGCGGATTCCCCTTCGCTCCAGTTTTTCATCATCCACGATCAATATTGTAATCATTTCCCCACGCCTCCCACACGTTCACTTTACATTTTCACTATTCCTTTTATAACGTCCGAAAACAGCAGGGAATGTTCACTCACTCTCTGCTGTCTTTTTTAATTTTTATAATTCTATTTTAATTCATTTTTTAGACAATGTCCACACTAGCCTTTAACCGCTCCGGCTACAACGCCTTCGATAATATATCTCTGGCAGAACAGGTAGAAGATGATAATCGGCACAATTGCAAGAACCAGAGTTCCCATCATTGCTCCCATATCTACAGAGCCGTATCCACCTTTCAGATACTGAACTGCCATCGGCACTGTCTTATATTTTCTCTGATCCAGTACAAGTGATGGAAGCAGGTAGTCGTTCCAAATCCACATTGCCTGAAGAATTGTAACTGTTACACAAGTCGGCTTTGCAATCGGAAGTACAATTCTGAAGAATGTCTGGGTTGGTGTGCATCCATCAATCATTGCAGCCTCTTCAATCTCCAATGGAATGGATTTCATGAACCCGGTAAACATAAAGACGGAAAGTCCTGCACCAAATCCAAGGTAGATCACAACCAGTCCCCACGGATTTCCCATATGAAGCATATTTGCGATCTTGGATAATGTAAACATTTCCATCTGGAATGGCACGATCATTGCAAACAGGCAAAGCATGTAAAAGATCTTTGTAAATTTTGTCTTCACGCGGCAGATATACCATGCACACATGGAGCAACATAAGATAATCACTGCTACAGATAAGATTGTGATAAATAAACTCCATCCAAATGCCTGAATCAGCCGTGTCTGCTTAATACCACGGATATAGTTCTCTAATCCGACATACATCTTTCCGGTCGGTATCTCGAACGGTGCTTTACTGATATAGACTTTTTTCTTAAAGGAGTTGATAAATACCAGTATGATCGGATACAGATACAGCAGGCTGAGTAGTGTAAAAATAACGGTTAATAATGTACCATGTTTTACTTTTTTATTCATTACTGCTGCACCTCCTTTGATGTTGTCAGTTTATTCTGGATCAATGCAATCACTCCTACGATAATAAAGAAGATAACTGCTTTCGCCTGTCCTACACCTTCCCAGCCAGTTCTTCCATAGAATGTATAATAGATATTCAGGGCAAGCATTTCTGACATCTTGTCCGGTCCACCGTTTGTCAATGCAAGGTTCTGGTCGAAAAGTTTAAATCCGTTTGTAAGTGTCAGGAAAGTACAGATTGTAATGGATGGCATAACCATCGGAATTGTAACATATCTTAAAAGCTGTACTTTATTCGCTCCATCAATCTGTGCTGCCTCGATCAGCTCTCCAGGAATATTCTGGATTCCTGAGATGTAGATGATCATCATGTATCCAACCTGCTGCCAGAGCATCAGGATAACCAATCCCCAGAAACCATATTTTGAAGAATATGTAAGTGTTTTCTGGAAATGTGCCAGAATACCATTTAATAACAGCTGCCATACATACCCAAGTACAATACCACCGATCAGGTTCGGCATAAAAAATACAGTACGGAAAATATTGGTTCCCTTAATATTCTTTGTCAAAAGCATTGCTACCGCAAATGCAAAAATGTTGATCAATAATACTGTCACAATTGTAAATAATGCGGTAAACCAAAGAGAGTGAAGAAAATCTCCGTCTCCAAGGATCTTTGCATAGTTGCTAAGTCCAATAAATTTAGCGTCTGTCACCGTTGTGAACTTGCAGAACGAAAGATATACGCCTAACACAAACGGTGCAAGGAAACCTATCGTGAATGCAATCAGCGTCGGCAATACAAATACCGGAAAATATCTCTTTATTGCTTTTTGCATGTTCTTCTCCTCCTGTCTTTCTTTTCTGTAAAAAGCCTTTCTGCGCCTTTGCTTTTCACAATTCTAATTACATAATTTCAGCCTGCCCCGGTATGCTCGTTGGCAGGCTGTTTGATCTTCTTCTCTATTTCACAGCCTTTTTATCTGCCTATCCTGTGAAAAGTCTTTTTTATTCGTTTGCTGCTGCGTATTCTTCAGCCCATCCATCAACAAATGCTGTCTGTACACTATCCCATGCGCCTGTACCCTGTGCATAGTTCAGAAGAGCTCCACCAAGATTGTTTTTCCAGTTCTCAGATGGCATTGTTGTAAAGTTCCAGCTTACTGGTGTCTTTCCTGCCTCTGTATACTCAGCATTTGCTTTTACAAGCGGGTTGTCCGGAAGGTAATCTGAGAATGTTGTGAACGGTGTTACAAATCCCATCTCGTTAGCCAGCATGTCACGGCCTTCATCGCTCTCAACTACCCATTTCATAAAATCAAGTGTTGCCTGAATGTCTTCTTCTGAAGCGTTCTTATTTACACACCAGTAGTTCTCAGATCCTGTACAAAGTCCCTGATTTTCTTCTCCATCAACTCCGATGTAGATTGGAAGCATTCCCATATCTTCATCTGCTACTTCATTATCTTTGATATCATTGTAAGCCCATGTACCATTCTGATAGAATACTGCTTCGCCAAGTGCAAATTCACTTGCTGCGTCATCTCCTGTCTTAGAAGAAATCATAGATGGCTCACATGTAGAGTTGTTCAGATACAGATCCCAGATCTGTTTGTAGTTGTCAAGGTATGTTCCTTTGATTGCATCTGTGCTGTCAATTCCGTCTGCCTTATACTCATAGTAGATTGGAAGATTTGCAAGGTGTGTCTTGAATCTCCAGTCAGAGGAAGAATCCATTCCTGCTGAAGTAAAAGCTCCTTCTACTCCAAGATCATCTTTGTGTGCCTGAATCTCTTCTGCAACTGTCTTAAGTGCCTGGAAGTTATTCAGATCATCAATTGATTTGATACTTGCATCCGGCAATTCGAAGTATTTGTTCAGAAGAGCTTTGTTGTAGATCAGACCATAAGTCTCAATAACATAAGCGATTCCATCTACTGCGTCGCCATCTTTTAATATATAATCGTCAGACTCGACATCTTTATAAACATCGCTGTCTGAAAGGTCATAGCAATAATTTTTCCATGTAGCAAGTCCAACCGGTCCGTTTACCTGGAACAATGTTGGTGCCTCATCTTTTGCCATCTCTGATTTCAACTGTGACTCGTAAGTTCCTGATGCTGCTGTCTGTACATCAACCTGAACACCCGTCTCATCTGTATACTCTTTTGCAAGTTCTACCCACTGGTCAGCCTGCTCTGGTTTAAAGTTCAGATAATAAACTTTTCCGGATGACTTATCTCCTTTCGCTGTTTCATCTCCGCTTGATGTGGCTCCACATCCTGCAAGCATTCCTCCTGCCATTGAAGCTGCAAGTACAAGTGCAAGAATCTTTTTCTTCTTCATAATTGAATCCTCCTTTTATGATTACTTGTCTTTGTTTTTCTTGATGATGTTATTATAAGAAAAAGTTCCAAAATAAGATATAATAAAATTCCAAGAAACATAACACTATTTCAAGATTATTGTAATTTTTGAAGATTTTGTGTATGATACAAGAGTTCGCCAAGAACCAAAAGTGAAGTTTGAAACAAATAAGTAGAGAACAGCCACGAAATAGAGGGCATAGCAAACAAACCACCGGATTAGCTGGTTTTGAAAATTGAATATATAAACACAACACCTAATTAGGAGACCGGCGAAGGCTCATCTTTAATGAGATACCCTCGTTGCCTTAGAAGATTAAGTGCCTGTGAAGTTGTAAGAACTTTTTCTTTTTTCACAGGACGTGATTCAAGAAAACCATCGGATGTATAAGGTTTTAAATCTGTGAGTATGTGCCAGATAGCGGTCAGGATCATACGGCAGCGTGCAATAATGGCTTTCTTGTGGCCACGACGTGTTTTGATACGCTTATAGCGGGTGGTAAATTCAAAATGTTTCTTCGATTTGATTAAAGCATTTGCAATCTGTACCAGAACTGGTTTAAAATAAGAACCAGCACAGGAAATCCGAGTGGATTTGATTTTACGGTCGCTCTTATCATTTCGGGGACAACATCCAGCCCAGGAGACGAGGTGTTTTGCTGTGAGGAAGACAGACATATCACCACCAATCTCTGAAAGCACCTGAATTGCAGTCATTGGATTCTTATCGAATCCAGGAACCGTTCTTATTAAGTTTAAAGCAGCCTCGTATTTATCACTGAGACGAAGGATTTCCTGTTCTACTTCTGAAATGTGCTTTTGAAGTTCGTCTATGTGATCAAGGCACTGTCTGAGCTTTACATCCTGTTCTTTCGAGATATTACCATCAACGGCCGCCTGAATTTCTTCTATTGGAGTTTTACAGCGGCTGTCAACAAAGGGTGACACATCAAATTTTTCCCCAGGGTGCTGCAAAATCTGTTCCGTAATGGAACGGGAAGATTTCCCGAATACATCAGAAAAGACATCATCAAGCTTCAGATTGGAAACAGTAAGACAATTTTGGGCACGATTCTTCTCACCGGTAATCATACAGGTGAGTTTGAAACGGTATCTTACGAGATCCCTGAGTTCTCTGATGTCAGCAGGTGGAATAAAAGAAGGTTTCACCATGCCGCACATGTATAGATCACAGATCCATTTGGCATCTTTGCGGTCGGTCTTGTTTCCTTTCATGGGTTTGGTGTATTTCGGATGGGATAGAGTAACCCGGATTTTGTGTTGCTCTAAGATATTGAAAACAGGGATCCAATACTTGCCGGTAGATTCCATACAGACATCGTTACAGTTGTATTTAGCAAGCCAGACACACAGCTGATGCAAACCTTTAGAAAAGGAAGAAAAGCGAGCCTGCTTATACTCTGTACGATTATTGGAATCCGTGATACCGATACAGGCATAAATCCATGTTTTGTGGACATCAAGTCCACAGCAGTTAAATTTAAAAATTTTAAAAGACAAGTAACTACCTCCTGATAGCATAATGATAAAACGGACAGTGACTGGTCATCCGGCGAGATCGAGTCGACTTCGGAAGAGATAAGTTTCCGGGCTACAGTTATGCGCCACTCATTGATGCCTTAACGGATGACCGACAACATATAAATATGCGAGGTTGCCGCTATACAGCCCCGCCACTCACCTCCACGTGTTCTGTAGTGTGTCAGTCTTATGGAACCATCATATCAGAAGGGAACAAAAATAGAAAGTGAAGGTAACCAACACGTTTCATGGCGCATTGGTGGCTTTCGCAGAAAGACGGGAAATAAATATGGATAAATCCATGTTCATAATAATTCTTTCTCCATAGTCAGATAGTGCAGCTAACCTAAACCAAACAAAAAACTTCATAAACAACGTCATGGCGAAGCCCCCTTCGCTCTTTTGTTATGTCATTTTTTATTTCCAGCCCATTATACACTATTTCTGACGATTTGAGAAATTTCCTATAAAGCAAAAAAGGCTCGGTGGGTGCAACACCGAGCTTTCGTTTTTCTATTAGAAACTATCTGACAAATCAGAGCTTTAGCAGGTTGCAAGAAATAGATCGGCTTTAGGTTCTGCAACCGAACGGTTAATATAAACAAGATTGAATTCACCAGTGATCTCCATGTCCTCCACTCTAAATGTTGCCAAGTCATTTCGGCAGTGGCTAATTGGTTCATATGCAAAAGTAATCAAATGATCCATTGCAACCAAGTCGCAAATAATAGAAAAATTACTGATGGACGAATGCCGACTGAAGCTGTCCAGTGAATAACCTCTTGCGGCCACGGCTTGTTCCTGAAGCATGTGTGTTCCGGAACCTTTCTCACGCACAAGCAGGCTTTCCTGAAGAACTTCCTCAAGAGAAACGGTTCTGCCTGCAAAAGAATGACGGCGGCTGCATATGCCCAAAAAGCTCTCTTTTTTATAGAGGCGGTGCGGATACTTTTCTTTATCGAACACGCCTTCAATTATTGCAAAGTCCACAGGCATCTGCGGTGGCTCTGCCATTGCCGCTATCGCCCCCACCATCGACGCGGACGACAACGACGTTGCCTACGCCATGTCCGCCACCTTCCTATTTGACATGGCGATGATCGTGCTGTTTCCCATCATGGGCCGGGCACTGGGTATGACGGATCAGGCCTTTGGCATCTGGGCAGGTACGGCGGTGAGCGGCACCAAGACTGCCAGCAAGTTCCTGATGGTCTGCGCACTGGCTACCATCGGATTGAATACCTCCTTCGCCAGCATGAAGAAGGCTGGCATCCGCCCCATGATTCACGGTTTCATCATTTCTGCGCTGGTTGTAATTGTGGCGCTGCTGGTGGAGATGGGCATGGGAATCGTGTAAGAAAGCTACAAGACAATTGAGCAAAGCCACAGTTCAAAACAAAACTGTGGCTTTGTCTTTGGATTGAGGAATGGCGTTACGTATTTGCTCGAATTACGCAGCTGATGGATGATGCAATTCTGAATTTCCGTCTTGGGAAATACAGCCCCAATCGCCGCAGAGAATCCCGTCAGGTTATCCGTGCAGGCAATGAAAATGTCCTCCACGCCTCGTTTTTTAGCCCGTTGAGTACCGTTGCCCAGTACTTGGCACTTTCGTTTTCTCCTACCCACATCCCCAACACGTCTTTTTTAAGGGCACAACGCACATATCCTTGCTCACTCTTTTTTCATTTTCTTGTTACGGTCTTTCGGGGCAACAGCCCCATCAAATCGCTTGTAAAGCGATTGTGCTTTCGAAAAAAGCATGATACGATATTGCCATAAGCAGTGATGTTGCAACACATAGCTACAATCTACAATAGTGAAAGGAGACGATCTCACCAATGCGATGCTCCCTTGTTTCCAACAAAATAATCCAAGCCCGTGAACGTTTGGGACTCACACAGCAGCAGTTAGCGGAAAAGCTTTGTGTAACCAACAAAGCCGTTTCCAAGTGGGAATGTGGCGTCACACTTCCTGACATCTCGCTTTTGGTGCCGCTATGCCGTGTTCTGGGTCTGACGGTGCAGGAACTGCTGGATGAATACGACGGCAAATTCGGTAATACCCCCGGCTGCCAGACCACGGAAGATCCTGCGCAGGACACGCTGTTTGCGGCGCAGCAGCACAGCCATTACCTGTATATCGATCTCAAAACCACCTCTACGGTGTCGCCCCATTTGTTTGGCCACAACCTGGAGCATACCAGAGCCAGCATCATGGATGGTCTCAGCGCCCAGATGATCCGCAACCGGAAGTTTGCCGGCGCTGCGGCGCGCAACGGCGTAGCGCTGGACTGGGAAGGCATCGGCGAATGCGTGTACTTTGCCAATGAACACCGCCTTCCCGGTAGCAACGCAAACGAAGCTTATGTATGTCATTACGCGCACAACGGCATGTGGCGGCGTAACGAATGTCAGTCCCAGATGATTCAGAACCCAATTCCGAATCAGGTGAGCGGTATCCGTCAAAAAGAGCTCTTCCTTCAAAAGGACAGGAGCTATCCGTTTGCCGTCGTTGTCAAAGTACAGCAGCCGCTGGATGTGCGCGTCGCGCTCACCAACGCCGATGGTACGCAGATTTATGCGGAAACCGTTTTTCCTGTTCAGCCCGTTCTAGCGAAGGAGGATGCACAGGAAGAGGTGGATGAATGGCAGCGCTTTGAGACGATTCTGACCCCCGGCGTCGACGATGCGCATGCCGTGATAAGCATTACCTACACGGAGCAGGCACAACTGCTCATCGGCGCAGTTTCCATGATGCCGGACAATCATTTCCATACCATGCGCAGGGACACCGTGGAAAAGCTCAAGGAAATCGGCGTGCGTCTGCTGCGCTGGCCGGGTGGCAACTTTGCCGGCGAATATCGCTGGCAGGATATGTTCCTGCATCCCGACAGGCGCGCTCCCATGGAGGGCTACATGGAAAATGAAACGCAGCCCTTTACACACGGCTATGACATGCATGAAATAGACACCGACGATTTTATTGCACTGTGCCGTGAGATCGGCGCGGAGCCCTTCCTCACCATCAATGCCGCCTGGGATTCCCCCGAAGTATGCGCCGCCTGGGTGGAATACTGCAACGGCCCTGCCGAGAGCAAATACGGCAGGCTGCGTGCCCAGCGCGGTCATCAGGAGCCCTACAATGTCAAATGGTGGTCGCTGGGCAACGAAATGGGTTATGGCCACATGGAGGGCGCAAATACGCCGGATGGATACGCATCGCTGGTGGAAACGCATGCGCGTGCCATGCTGAAGGTTACGCCGGATCTGAAATTTGTTTCTTCCGGCCCCTATCCGAATCAGGAGTGGGTAGATGTTTCCATCAAGAAGCTGGCTCCCATTGCGCCATACGTTTCTCTGCATACGTACAATTCAGTCCATTGGGACTTCACCTCTCCGGAGGGCATGGAGCGCTGCTATAACGAAATGATCCGCATGCCCATCCACAATCTAGGAATCCTGCGCAGGCTGCATGACATGCTCCCGGAAAAGACATTCATCTCCTACGATGAATGGAATCTGTGGAAAACATGGTGCCGCAATCCTTCCTCCATGGAGGGCATCTTCACTGCGCAGATGCTGCACATGTTCATGCATGAAAGCGAAAAACAGCGCATGCCCATGGCCTGCTACTTTGAGCCGGTTAACGAAGGCGCCATGCAGGTGCATCCGGATCATACCGAGCTGACGGCAACCGGTCAGGCCTTTGCGCTGCTCTCCCGGCATGCCGGCGGAAAGCTGTGTACGGTGGATGGTGTAGAAGACTTTGAAGTCGTTGCCACCATCGATGATCATCATGTGCTGACCCTGACGATGCTCAACCTGAACTGGCAGGAGGAAACTACTTACTCTCTGAATAAATGCGGAACAATTCTGGAAAACAAGGTACTTCAGGCCGAAAATCTGTTGCCTGGTACCCCGTTTACGGAAAATCCCCTGATGATTCATGTCAAGGATGATATTATCAAGGCGAAGCTTCCACCCCGCAGCGTTGCCTGTATCAGTATTTCACTCGTCGAATAACATACACGGAATGCAAAAAAATAAAATGAAAACAGCAAGTCGCTCACAGCATGAAAGGAGTAATTTTATGAAAAATGGAAAGTTGACGGTTGCCATCGTGGGCATGGGTTTCGGCAGCTGCTTCCTGCCCATCTATCTGAAGCATCCGGATGTGGAGCATGTCATTATGGTGGATACCAATCCGGACCAGCTGAAGGCGCTGGCAGATATGTACCTGCTGGACGAAAGCTACTACACCACCGACTTTGAAGCGGTATTGCAGAACCCGGATGTGGATGCGGTCCATCTGGTCATTCCGCCCGCGCTGCATGCGCCCATGTCGGTTCAGGTGCTCAACGCAGGCAAGCACTGCGCCTGCACCATCCCCATGGGTATGTCCATGAAGGAGCTGGAAGACGTTATCAAGGCGCGGAAGGCTTCCGGCAAACACTATATGTTCATGGAAACTTCCGTCTACACCCGCGAGTATCTGTATGTGAAGGAGCTGTACGAATCCGGCGCAATGGGCAAGCTACAGTATATGCGCTGCGCCCACTATCAGGATATGGAGGGCTGGCCCTCTTACTGGGACGGCTTCCCGCCCCTGGCACATCCCACCCATGCCATCGGCCCCTGTTTTGCTCTGGCAGGGCAGCGTCCGGTCAGCGTCTTCGGCAGAGGCTCCGGCAAGGTCCGTCCGGAACTGGAAAAGCAGTACGGCTGCCCCTTCGCCTTTGAGTCTGCTCTGGTGGCCTTGGAGGATGGCGAGACGACCGTTGAAATGGAGCGCTTCCTGTACCATGTCGCCCGTGGCTACAGCGAATGCTTTAATATCTATGGTGAAAACAAGTCCTTTGAGTGGGATCAGCTCAACGGCGACAAACATGTGATGTTCAGCCGGGATCTGGTTTGGGAGAACGAGAACCGCGGCGGCAAGATCGATGAGGAATACGTTCAGGTCCCCGATTATGCCCATCTGCTTCCGGACGTCATTGGCCGGTTTACCTACGAAGTGGCCTATGACGAGGTCAATCCCCATCTGTCCTTCAAGCAGGGCGGCGGTCATGGCGGTTCCCATCCGCATCTGGTCCATGAGTTCGTTACCAGCATTCTGGAAGACAGAACTCCCTTCCCCTCCGATATCGATGCGGCCTACTGGACCGGCGTTGGTCTCCTGGCCCACGAAAGCGCCATGGAAGGCGGCACCGTAAAGTCGCTGCCCAAGTACGAAGAGCTGTAACGGGAGCCGGTAAAAACGCAGTCTCCCCAAAAAAGCCGAACCAATCGTTCTGCCTCAAATTGTCCATACAGCCAAGAGGGCTTGCCTTGATTTTGCCCAGCAATGCATCTTCAGCAAAGACCGCGGTCAAGGCTTCTCCCACAATAAAAAAGTGTCTGCGACACTCTCAACTCCCCTAACCCCTCATTCATGAGGGGAAGGGGTTTTCTTATCTCCTTCTTTATTGTAAAATTCTATTATGAATATATTACAATCCATCTTTACCGATTATTATGAACTCCATCCTCGTCCTGCTGTCATTGAAAATGTCAACAAGATGATTCATTGTGGTGACCCTTCTTACGGTGGTGCCATGTATGGCTGTCCTCACTGTGGAAATCTTAAATTTGTTCCCTTTCGCTGTAAAAGCCGTTTTTGCCCTTCCTGCGGAAACAAATACAACCAGCTTCGTTCTTTTCATATGTCCTGTAAGCTTGTTTCTTGCGTTCATCGCCATTGTGTTTTCACTATCCCAGCGGAACTTCGCGTTTATTTTCTCGAAGACAGGACTCTCTTAGATTGTTTATTTCATTCTGTTCGTGATGTTGTTTTACGCATGTTTTCCAAAATGAATAAAACCGAAAACTTTACTCCTGGGCTTATCTGTATTCTTCACACTTTTGGGCGTGATTTAAAATGGAATCCTCATATCCACGCTCTCATCTCCGAGGGTGGGGCTGGTAACATCACTCCTTGGCGTCCTGTCAAACACTTTGATTACAGTTTCCTTCGTAATGCTTTCCGCAAAGTCCTGCTTGAACGACTTACCTCCCGCATTGGTCCGACTTTTCGCAAAGTCAAAAATGAAATGTACACGAAACACGCTGACGGCTTTTATGTCCGTGCAAAGCCAAATCTTTGCACTCCTGATATCACCATTAAATACATCAGCCGATACCTCGGCAGACCTGTTATTGCCACATCGCGTATTGATACTTATGACGGCAAAAATGTAACCTTTCATTACACCAGACACGAAGACAATAAAACTGTTACTGAAACCATTCCTGCTTTGAACTTCATTCAAAAACTCATTGTCCACATCTCCGAAAAACATTTTAAAATGCTTCGCTACTATGGGATATATGCCAAACATCATAAGCAGGAAATGAAGCTCCGTAAATGTATTTCTGCCGAAAAACAATGTTTCCTACATTTTTATACTGGCATAAAGTTGCTATTATCTCTCGGACATCTCTGCGTATTCTCCCATACAATACCTTCTTTCGGTATTTAGGAATAAACACAATGTGATACTGGCATTTCCAACGAGTATGTGATAAACTTTTATTGTCCATTTGGACCGCCTCCTTTGATTTTGAGTTTGGCTTGCGACACCATTCTCATTCTATCACAGGAGGCTTTATTTTGTTATCCTCACCACTTCCGACTACTCTATTCTCCCCAGCATAGCTGGGGGATTAGACTTTTCATTTATAGTTTGCTTTCTGTATTTTGCTTTTTTCTATTTTTCTGCAGAAAGCCCTCTGCAACGAGCAGATCCTCCGGTGTTGTGATTTTTATATTTTCATAGCCGCCTTTTACCATCACTGATGCGATTCCCATCTCCTGCTCCACAACCATGGCATCGTCGGTGATTCCTTCTGTGGAATGCTGCATCAGTTTTTCGAATGCCGGAAACAGAAGCTCTGCTGCAAAGGCCTGCGGGGTCTGTGCCTGCCATACGAGATCTCTTCGCGGGCTTTCCCTGATTTTTCCGTTTTCATCGGTAAGCTTGATGGTATCCTTGACCGGCATGCCAAGGACACAGGCTTTTTCTTCTTTTACACATGCGCAGAGACGTTCCAGCATTTCCTGGTTTAAAAACGGGCGGGCGCCATCGTGAATCAGAACGTAATCGGTCTTCTGCTCCTGTTCGCTTTCCAGGCTTTTCAGCGTCTGCAATGCTTTCCAGACAGATTCATACCGTTCCCTTCCGCCTGCGCATACGGAAACAGTTTTCTTAATTCCATATTTTTCGATAATCTCTTTCTGACAGTATTCTATTTTATCCGCACCTGTCACAAGAATGATCTGGTCAATCTCCGGCGAATGTTCAAAAACCTCCAGCGCGTAAACCACGACTGGTTTTCCTCCGATTTCCAGAAACTGTTTTGCTACGCTTCCGCCCATCCGGGTTCCCTTTCCGGCTGCCAGGACAACCGCAGTGTATTTTTCTTTCTTCTCGCTCATCTTTTCCTCCGTTTTCTACAAATGCAAAAACTCCGCAGCAGATCTCTCTTCTCCGTTCTGCTGCGGAAGTTTCTTTTTCTTATCGTTCTCCAAGCTTCAGGTTCGGTACGGCATTCAGGTCCCAGCCGTGGCGGGTTCCCTTCTGGTACTCGTAGTAAGCTGCCACACCGATCATGGCCGCATTGTCGGTACAGAAGATCGGGGACGGACGGTAAAAGCGGATGCCCTCTTTTTCACATGCTGCTTCCATCGCCGCGCGGAGTGCCCCGTTCGATGCAACGCCGCCGGCGATCGCCAGACGGTCCATATGGTAATCTTTGGCCGCACGGATGGCATTATCCACCAGAACGTCCACAACGGCCTGCTGGAAGGACGCAGCGATGTCTGCTTCGACAATTGGTTCGCCTGTCATCCGGCATTTGTTCAGATGGTTTAAAACGGCAGATTTTACGCCGCTGAAGCTGAAGTCATACGGCGCATCCTCCATGTGGGCACGCGGGAAGTCGATGGCGTGCGGGTTTCCTTCTTTTGCCAGCTTGTCGATCTTCGGTCCGCCCGGATAGCCGAGTCCGATGGCACGGGCTACCTTGTCGAAGGCTTCTCCGGCTGCGTCGTCTCTCGTTCTTCCGAGGATTTCGAAAGAACCGTAATCTTTTACAATGACAAGATGGGTATGGCCTCCGGAGATGATTTCACACAGGAACGGCGGCTCCAGATCCGGGTGTTCGATATAGTTCGCCGAGACGTGGCCTTCAATATGGTGAACGCCGACCAGCGGTTTCTTTTTGCATAGGCGATCGCTTTTGCCTCTGCCACGCCGACGAGAAGTGCGCCGACAAGGCCAGGGCCGTACGTAACACCGATCGCATCGATATCATCCAGAGTGACATCGGCTTCTTTTAAGGCCGCTTCTACAACCTGGTTGATTTTTTCGATATGTTTTCTGGATGCAATTTCCGGCACAACGCCGCCATACAGGGTATGGATGGCGATCTGGGATGAAATAATGTTAGCCAGCACACATCTTCCGTTTTTCACGACGGAGGCTGCGGTTTCATCGCAGGAGCTCTCAATTGCAAGAATCAGGGTATCTTTTTCACTCATTTTTCGTTTCCTCTTCAAATAACAGTTCTACTGATCTTCCGTCTTTTCCAAGCTCTGCGGCCGGGAAAATCTTCTGTACCTCATCCATGTACCGCTGCGGGCCGACGAGCGACGGGGAAAAGTGGGTCAGCCACATTTCGGCAGCCTCAGCATCTTTTGCCAGTTTTGCCGCCTCGTAGAAGGTCATATGCTTAAATTCTTTTGCTTTTGCCTGTTTTTCCGGCTCGCCGTACATTCCCTCGCAGATGAAAAGGTCGGAGCCTTTCGCATGTTCGGAGATCGACGGAATCGGGCGGGTATCGGTGCAGTAGGTCACCTTCAGTCCCTTTCTGGCAGGGCCGAGGACCATGTCCGGCGTATACGTCTTTCCATCCAGGGTGACAGTCTCGCCTTTCTGCAGCGGATTCCAGCATTTAATCGGAATTTCCTGTGCTTTAGCGCGCTCCACATCGAATTTTCCCTTGCGGGAGATCTCCAGCGAATAGCCGTAGCAGGTGATATTGTGCTGCACGCGGAAGGCTGTGATTTTGTAGCCGTTCATCTCGATCACTTCCTCCGGCGCTGTCACCTCGTGAAATACAATCGGGAACGGCAGCTCCGGGCAGATGACACGCAGTGAATTGACGACGCGCTCCAGGCCTTTTGGTCCGATCATGGTCAGCGGTTCTCTCCTGTCAGTGTTTCCCATCGTCAGGAGAAGTCCTGGAAGGCCGCTGATGTGGTCTGCGTGGTAATGGGTGAAGCAGATGGCATCAATCGGCTTAAAGGTCCAGCCTTTTTCCTTGATGGCAACCTGGGTTCCCTCGCCGCAGTCGATCAGAAGGCTGCTTCCGTTGTATCGGGTCATCAGGGCGGTCAGGCGTCTGCCTGGCAGAGGCATCATACCGCCTGTTCCCAGTAAACATACATCTAACACGTTTTTCCTCCATATTCTATCCGGCTTTTTCGAAAGCCGGTCAGGTATTTTACGTTGAAAAAGCGTGTCCAAAACGGTTTGTTTCAGACACGCTCTCATCTTAACACAGTTTTTTCAAACACGCAATGACGCGGGTTTTATTTATTTGCTGTCATGACAGCTTCCTTCATCATGCGGACATACGTATAGATGTGCTGCTCCGCATGAGTGCCGTACTTCGCAATCATTTTGACGATAGCGCTTCCGACGATGACACCGTCCGCAATTTTTGCAATGTTGGCCGCCTGATCGGTCGTGTTGATGCCGAAGCCTACGGCTACCGGAATATCGGTTACTTTGCGGATTGCGGCGATCATGGAATCGAGGTCTGTCTTGATCTCGCTTCTGACACCGGTAACGCCCAGAGACGATACGAGGTAGATAAAACCTTCGGCATCTGCGGCAATTTTCTGGATGCGCTGCTCAGACGTCGGCGCAATCAGGGAAATGACATCTACCTGATGGCTGCGCGCAATATCGTTTAATTCGCCTTTTTCCTCATACGGCATATCCGGGATGATGATGCCATTGATGCCGACTTCCTCGCATTTTGTAAAGAACGGCTCGTATCCGTAATGGAACACCGGGTTTAAGTAGGTCATAAACACCAGCGGAATGTCTGTTTTTCTGCGCACGGAGGCTACCATATCGAAAATTTTATCGGTGGTGGTTCCAGCTTTTAAGGAACGGAGGTCTGCCTCCTGGATGACAACGCCCTCGGCAATCGGATCTGAGAACGGGATTCCGATCTCGATCAGGTCTGCGCCTGCTTTTTCGAGCTCCAGGATATAGCTCTCTGTCTTTTCAATGTTCGGGTCTCCGGCTGTCAGAAACGGAATGAATGCTTTGCCATTTGAAAATGCTTCTGTTACTTTACTCATGAAGGTCCCTCCCTCTGTATCTTGCAATCGCTGCTACGTCTTTGTCTCCGCGTCCGGACAGGCAGATGATAATGGAGTCTTCCGGATCAAATTCTTTGGCGATCTTCATCGCATGGGCTACCGCATGGGCGCTCTCGATCGCACAGATGATACCTTCGGTTCTTGCAAGGTATTCAAATGCTTCTACCGCCTCGTCGTCCGTTACCGGAACGTATTCGGCGCGGCCGATGTCATGCAGATATGCATGCTCCGGTCCAATGCCCGGGTAGTCAAGGCCTGCGGAAATCGAGTAAACCGGTGCGATCTGACCGTATTTATCCTGGCAGAAGTAGGATTTCATACCGTGGAAGACGCCGAGTGTTCCGGTTGCAATGGTTGCTGCAGTCTCTGCGGTGTTGACGCCGCGTCCTGCTGCCTCGCATCCAATCAGGCGGACATTTTTGTCATTGATGAAGTTATAGAACATACCCATCGCATTGCTTCCGCCGCCGACGCATGCCATGACGGCTTTCGGGAGTTTTCCTTCTTTTTCGAGGATCTGCTCTCTTGCCTCTTTGCTGATGACAGCCTGGAAATCGCGGACGATGGTCGGGAACGGATGCGGGCCCATAACGGAACCGAGAACGTAGTGGGTGTCATCGACACGTGATACCCACTCGCGCATCGCCTCATTGACGGCATCTTTTAAGGTCATAGTTCCGGTAGTAACGGCATTTACTTTTGCACCGAGAAGCTCCATCCGGTATACATTGAGGGCCTGACGGTCGGTGTCTTCTTTTCCCATGAAGATCTCACACTCAAGTCCCATCAGCGCTGCTGCCGTTGCGGTTGCCACACCGTGCTGGCCGGCTCCGGTCTCTGCGATGACACGGGTTTTTCCCATTCTTTTTGCGAGGAGGCACTGTCCGAGCACGTTGTTGATTTTGTGGGCTCCGGTGTGGTTCAGATCCTCTCGTTTGAGGTAAATTTTTGCTCCGCCGAGATCCTTTGTCATTTTCTCTGCGTAGTAGAGAAGGGACGGGCGGCCCGCGTAATTTTTCAGCAGGTCATCGAGTTCCTGGCAGAACTCCGGATCGTTTTTATAATAATTGTACTGTTTTTCCAGATTGATAATTTCATTCATCAGAGTTTCCGGTATGTACTGGCCTCCGTGAATACCAAATCTTCCGTCAGACATGTCTTATCCTCCTTATGCATTCTGTGATTTTTTTCGGGTCCTTTACGCCGTCTGTCTCGACACCGCTGCTGATGTCGACGGCGAAGGGATGTGTCTGTAAAATCGCCTGTTCCACATTTTCGGCGTTCAGGCCTCCCGCAAGGAAATACGGGCGGTCCATGTTTCTGATCAGTGACCAGTCGAACGATTCGCCGGTACCGCCTTTTCCGTGGTCGAGAAGGATGTAATCGGCGCTGCTTTTTTTCGCCTTTTCGACGTCCTCCCTGGTTTTGATGGAAAATGCCTTGATCAGTTCCCCGCCGGTGCGGAACCGGAGCGAATGGATATATTCTTCACTCTCATTTCCGTGGAGCTGTGCCAGATCGATGACGCCCTCTTCGAGGTATCCTGCGACAATCGCCGGAAGCTCGTTCGCAAAGACGCCGACCGCCTGGATTTCGGGATCCAGATAGCACCGCAGCGTCACGGCATGTTCTTTTGTAATCTGTCTGCGGCTTTTTGCAAAGACAAAGCCGACATATTCGGGCTTCAGCTCATTCACCGCATCGATGTCTTCCAGCCGTGTGAGCCCGCAGATTTTGATTCTGGTCTGTTCTTCCATAACGTTTGACTCCCCGTGCGCTCTGTTTTGTTTCGCGCACTTACGTTACCACTTTAACACATTGAAGAGAGTTTTTCAAGCTCTGCTTTTTGTTGCTGCTCCGCATCAGCGTTTCGCCGATCAGAACGGCATCGGTTTTATTCTGATACAGTCTTCCGACATCCTCCGGCGTTTTGATGCCGCTCTCGGATACGAAAACAATGTTTTCCGGGACAAGCTCCCGCAGCCGCTCACTGTTGTGGATATCGACCGTGAAATCTTTTAAGTTGCGGTTGTTGACGCCGATGATCCTTGCTCCGGCGCGCATGGCCTGTGCAACCTCCGCCTCATCGTGGGCTTCCACAAGAGCGGAAAGGCCGAGGGAATGCGCTGTTTCCAGATATTCTTTTAAGGTTTCCTCCGGCAGCAGCGCACAGATCAGAAGGACAGCGGTGGCTCCGAGCACCTTTGCCTCGTAGATCATATAGGGATCCACGGTAAAATCTTTCCGCAGAACCGGGATGGATACGGTTTCTGCAATTTTTTTTAAATAACGCTTGTCGCCTTTGAAGTATTCCGGCTCGGTCAGGCAGGAAATGGCGGAGGCACCGGCCGTTTCATATTCCTTTGCGATCTCCAGATAGGGGAAATCTTCTGCGATGATGCCCTTCGATGGGGAGGCTTTTTTTACCTCGCAGATAAAGGACATGCCCGGCTTTTTCAGCGCCTGTTCAAATGGGAATCCGGTGTCCGGGTTCATCGCCGTTGCTTTTTCTTTCATTTCTGCAAGAGAACACTTCTCTTTTTCTGCAGCGACACGTTTTCTTGTGGCTTCTGCAATCGTTTCCAGTATCATATGTTTATTCCTCTTCTGCCAATTTGTTGGTGAGTGACACAAACTCTTCGAGTTTTTTCTGTGCTTTTCCGCTGTCGATCAGCTCCTCTGCCAGTTTTACAGCATCCTGCATCGGGATTTCTTTTGCTGCATGAAGGGCTGCGGCGGCATTCAGGACAACAGCGTCTCTTGCCGGGCCTTTCTTTCCTGCAAGAATTTCTTTCGTAATTTCAGCATTCTCCTGCGGAGTTCCGCCGACCAGCTCTTCTTTGGTGCAGCGGGTCATGCCGAACTCTTCCGGTGTGATGACGTATTCCTCAAACGTTCCGTCCTTGATCTCGCAGACGCTTGTCGGTGCGCTTAAGGAAATTTCATCGAGGCAGTCCTGGCCGTAGACAACCATGCCGCGTTTGACACCAAGATTGAAGAGAACTTCTGCCATCGGGCGGACAAGTGCTTCCTCGTAGACACCCATCACCTGCATCGTGGCTGCTGCCGGGTTGGTCAGCGGTCCGAGGATGTTGAAAATGGTCCGGATACCGAGCATCTTGCGGACCGGTGCCACGTATTTCATGGACATGTGGTATTTCTGTGCGAACAGGAAACAGATTCCAATTTTTTCCAGAACTTCTTTGTTTTTCTCCGGTTCCAGGTCGATTTTGACGCCGAGCGCTTCGAGACAGTCGGCTGCGCCGGATTTGCTCGATGCGGCGCGGTTTCCGTGTTTTGCAACTGCGACACCGCCTGCAGAGATCACAAGGGATGCTGTTGTGGAGATGTTGAAGGAATTGGATTTATCTCCGCCGGTTCCGACGATTTCCAGAACATCCTTGTCATGTTCCATATGAACACCGTGCTTTCTCATACCGTTGGCACATGCGGTGATCTCTTCGATTGTCTCGCCTTTCATCGTCATGGCAGTTAAAAATGCGCTGATCTGGATCGGATCGGCTTTTCCTCCCATGATTTCATCCATGGCGCCCTCTGCCATCTCGTAGGTTAAGTTCTCTTTATTTACCAGTTTTACAATCGCTTCCCGAATCATATTCTGTTCCTCTCTTTCTTTGCTGTCCTGTGATCTATCTTGTAATTTTTAAGAAGTTTTCTACCATCTGTCTGCCCTGCGGGGTCAGAATGGATTCCGGATGAAACTGGACTCCGTAGATCTTTTTCTCACTGTCCTCGACTGCCATGACCTCGCCGTCTGCAGTTCTTGCCGTTACCTTTAAGGTTTCCGGCAGTGTCGCTTCATCAGCTGCAAGGGAATGGTATCTTGCAACCGGAACGGTTTCCGGCAGCCCCTGGAATAATTCCGAGGTAAGATCCAGCGTTGTCTCGGACTGTTTGCCGTGCATCAGCTGTTTCGCATAGGTGACGGTCGCGCCGTACGCGGCACAGATTGCCTGATGGCCGAGGCAGACACCGAGGATCGGGATCTCGCCGCCTAATTTTTCTACAATCTCCATGCATCGGCCTGCCTGCTCCGGACGGCCCGGTCCAGGAGATAAAATGATGGATGCCGGTGCCAGTGCGCAGATTTCGTCGATCGTCATCTCATCGTTCCGGATGACCTTCATGTCCGGATTGATCGAACCGGCGAGCTGATACAGGTTATAGGAAAAACTGTCATAATTATCTACCAGCAGTATCATAAGTTACTTCCTCCTTCTGCCTCTGCAAGTGCGACCATCACGGCCTTTGCTTTGTTGATGCATTCCTGATACTCTTTTTCCGGTACGCTGTCGGCTACAATGCCGGCACCGGAGCGGACGAACACTTTTCCGTTTTCTTAAACGCAAGCCGGATTGCGATGCAGGTGTCCATATTTCCGGTGAAATCCAGATAGCCGATCGCACCGCCGTAAATGCCGCGCTTGTTGTTTTCCAGCTCGTTGATGATCTGGCAGGCACGGAGCTTTGGTGCACCGGAGAGGGTTCCGGCCGGGAGAACGGAATCGATGGCATCGACTGCGGTCTTGTCTTTCCGAAGCTGTCCTTTTACAGTGGAACCGATGTGCATGACGTGGGAGTAACGCTCGATTGACATGTATTTTTCTACTTCCACGGTTCCGAAATCACAGATCTTTCCGAGATCGTTTCTTCCCAGATCAACCAGCATGTTGTGCTCGGCACGCTCTTTTTCATCGGCGAGGAGTTCTTTTTCCAGCCGCTGGTCTTCTTCATAGCTCTTTCCTCTCGGCCGCGTTCCGGCAAGCGGGAAGGTCCGGACCTCTCCGTCCTCGACTTTTACAAGAGTTTCCGGGGATGCACCGGCGATCTCGACATCATCACTCGAGAAGTAGAACATGTACGGCGACGGGTTCGTCGTGCGGAGGACGCGGTACGTATCGAGGAGGCTTCCCTCAAAATCAGCTTCGAGCCGGTTGGAGAGAACGAGCTGGAAGAGGTCTCCCTCGTGGATATAATGTTTGACCTGCTCGACTTTCTCACAGTACGCTTTCTCATCGAAGAGCGGGCGGAACTCGGATTTCAGGTGGCCGGCTTTCGTCTCGGCCGGTTTTCCGAAGCGGATCAGCTCTTCCATTTTTTCGAGTTCCTGTATGGCTTTTTCGTAATTTTCTTCGAGATTTTCGGTTTCGATATTAATCATCAGTACGATTTTCTGACGGTAATTATCATAGGCGATGACCTTATCGAACAGCATCAGGTCAACATCTTTGAAATGTTCCTGATCTTCTGCGTCCAGCTTTAAGGTCGGCTCGCTGTACTTGATGTAATCGTAAGAGAAGTATCCGACGAGGCCGCCGGTGAAGGTCGGCAGTGTCGCGATCTTCGGACTTTTATTTTTCTCAATCAGGGTTTTGATGACGGCTCCCGGATGGGCTGTCTTTGCGGTCAGCCGGATCTGTCCGGTCGGAAGCTGTTCTTTGCGGCTTTCCGGAATATCTTCTACTTTTTTCATCTCTGCCGCATCGGCGGTGATTGTCAGGTTTCCGTTGACACAGGTGAGTTCCAGCGACGGATCGTAGCCGAGAAAGGTGTATCTTCCCCACTGTTTTTTATCCTCCACGCTTTCGAGCATGTAGCAGTGGCTGCTGACGCCCTGCAGGACTTTCAGTGTTTCTACTGGTGTACGGATATCCGAATAAATTTCTCTGCTTACCGGGATTTTCCGAAAAGCTCCCGATGCGGCTGCTTTTGAAATTTCTTCTAACGTCATCTGTTTCATCTTGTTATCTCCTCTCCTTGTGTCTGCAAAGGCTGTCATCAACACTGGTCCTCAGAACCAATTTCTGATATACAAAAAACCGCCCCCGGCAAAGAATCACTTTGTTCTTTGCCAAGGGCGGGTATATTTTTATACTCGTGGTGCCACCTTGTTTTGCGATTGCTCACACGCTCTGCAGAATACGATCATATTCCTGGCAACTAACGTATGCCTGCACGTTACAGAATACTCAGACGGTTTCCCGCTTTTCCCTGTACCCTCCGTGGTCCATTTGCTGATCCGCTTTCTGTCCGGCTTCCACCTGCCCGGGCTCTCTGTGAGTGCGCTTCCAACGTTATCTCCACTTCATCGGTTTCGAAGTATTTATTTTTTCTTATGGGCCGTATTATAGTCCCATTCTTTTTGCTGTCAAGTAATTTTTTGTTCCTTTTGTTCAAAGTCCGGTATTTTTATGATATTCCCGTGTCCACGCCGCAAGAGCTTCGTCCAGATCGCGCGGGAGCTCGACCTGCATTGCCTCGGTGATCTGGCGGTCCATCTCCCGTTTCGTCTCGGCATCCACTTTCCGCTCGGTGCACATCTGCTCATAGGCGTCCTGTCCTTTGCTCATGTAGACCGCAAACAGCCAGCTCTTTAATGATGCTTTCGTGTGCAGCTCTTCATTTGCTTTCTGAAAGCACATAAGTGCTTCATTCATCTGGAACAGACTTGCGTAGGCACAGCCCATGTTGTTGTAAATACTTCCGGTGAACTGGCTTCCCATGTTGGTTTCGTTTTCCTCGGTATCTTTCAGCGTTTCCTGGTAAACCTGGATCGCATTGATATATTTTTCGTGGTCGACAAGGTAATCTCCCTTGATTTTTTTCCGCACAATCTCCGGCTGCTCCTCGAACCGTTTCAGGCGCTCATTCATCTCACGGAACTGATCGTGGGAAAGATAATTGATCTCCTTGAAGATCGGCAGGATAAACTCACCGATGTTCTTTTTCTCCTCCAGAAGGACGTAGAGACGCTGGTACAGTCTTCTTAAGTGGAGTTCTTCTTTCATCCACACCAGCAGCTGCTCGTTAATGATGGTCTCGTCCAGCAGATAGATGTTGTGGTACAGATAATAGCACAGTTCCTCGATGGAATATATATTTGTGCTGATGTTGGAAATATAATACGGATTTTTCGCCCGTTTGACCTGACATAAAATATAACCGCTCATCGTTTACACCTCCCCCATCGTCTCGTGCCAGATTTTGTGACTTGCCGGGAACATATCGCCAAAACCTAAATCCTCTGCGGTGATCTGACACGTAACCGGAGAATCATACTCCAGACGCAGACGGATCCGTGTTGTCTTCGGCGGCCGTTTGGGCAGCCCGTCCAGCTTCATGGTATAGCGGTTTCGTTTTCCGCTTTCCATGGAACTTACAACAAATTCCAGCTCCTCCGTTCCGTCGAGGATCAGCTCACATTCTTTTTCTGCTTCATACCAGTTCACACCGGCTGCAATCAGCGCATAGTATGCCGGAGAACCATTAATCGTCATCTCCATGCCGATGTTGTAGCGCACGAGGTCATTTCCGAGGAAGAGATAGCCCTTTAAGCGGCGCTCCTCCACTTTTTCGCGCGCGGAAAAGCAGGCGCCCTGTGCAAACAGGTTCGTTCCGCCGAAGATTCTTCTCTGGTTTTTCTTTAACTGACGCAGAGAGTTGTCGGCCCAGGCAAGGTCGAACTCCTCGCTCACCAGAAATACGCTGGAATAAATTTCATTCCCCATCGCTTCTCCCATCAGATGGCAGAAATCGCGGTCGCGCTCCATCGGCTCGATCGAAAGTGCGGCTTTTGGCCCCCGTTTTACGGTCACAGTTGCCGGCTTCGTTTTACGGCTGATGGAAAGTTCAGAAAACGATGCTTCCTCATCTTTCAGGAAAAACAGACCGACTTTACGGCTCCAGAGCTCCGGCTTCTGGTTCAGCACATGGCAGTAAAAGCTCTCGTCATGCTCCTGCAGGTAGGCTCTGCCGCGCGGCAGTCCGATTATCTTGTATGCTTCACGCACATTTTCCACAAATGGACGGGTCAGATGGCCCGTGGTGATCATCATCGCCTGGATCTGCTGGTCCGGGCGCTCGATGCCGATCATCTTCAATGCTTCGCGAAGGAACGTGCCAAGGACTTCTCCCGGCGTATAATCCCGGTTTTCGATCTGGCAGATGCGGGATCCCATGCAGATCTCGTACAGATTGTCCAGCCAGATGCCGTTTTCCGCGTGAGCAGATTTTTCTGCATCCGGTCCTGTTTTCCACGTTTCCTCATTCCGTTTTTTGGCAATGGCGGTCGGAAATTCCACCGCCTCTTCTCCTTCTTTTACCGGGATGGAGACGGCCGTATGGGTTCCCCTGTCATAGCAGCAGAACTGGGAATATTTCTCTCCAAAATCAAATCCTAAAATTAAATTTTTCTGTTCCATGTCGTATCCTCCTGCTGCTTCTTTTCATCCACAAGTGCAAAACAGTTCCGAACCAGAGCCTCCTGCTGCAGATACTTTTGGAATGCTTCTTCTGCTTTTTCCGAATCTCCTGCCGCGCGCGCTGCTTTCATCTGATTCAGAAGCTGGTACCGCGTCTTTCCTGCTTTTGGTTCGCCGGTCATGGAGACGGTTTTCACCTCTGTTTTTCCCTCACCCTGACGGTTCGTAAAGGTCAGGTAATACTCCATTTTCTCGCCGTAGAACAGCAGAAACTCTTTCACAAAAATGCCCTGATACATATTGCGCATCGGTTCGCTCTTCCATGTTTCTTCGGCGTTTGTCCGGTAATGAATCGTCACCTTTGCCTCCGCTCTCTGGCGCTCCTCGATGAACATGCGGTCGCCGATCTGGAAGCCTTCGGTCAGGTGCTCCGGCAGATCCTTGTAGAAGGCAAAGCGGAGTCCCTGTTTCGTAAACGCCAGAAGCAGGGTATGCGCCTCTTTTTCTTCCTCCTCGGAAAGCTGCGGCTTCGTGGAAAGATGTTTCAACATCGCAAGATGGCAGATCTCATCCAGCTCCCAACCCTGTTTCCAGGCGCGGTCCAAGTAGTCAAACATCTGATCCGAAAGCGGTTTTCCGTCCATAAAATAGCCGATCGCAAGATACGTCAGGTATGCCAGAATGACATGCTCTTTTCCGCTCTGGCGGATGTAGCTCTCCAGCATTTCCTGCTCCCACTTCGGGTGGCTGCGCACAAAGACGGACCAGGTCAGAATGCGCTCCTCCAGCTTGTCGCTCTCCATCTGGAAGCCGCGGATTTTATCCCATAAACTGCACATATCCTCAATAGAACCGGTGAAATAATCTCTCAGATAGCACAATACAATTTCATCGTAGATGCCCTGTTTTACCACGTAGGATGCCAGATAGAGAAGCTCCTCGTCCTCTGTAAACTCTTTTTCCAGAATCATCGCATGCGCCAGACGGAAGAGACACGACACCGGGATCTTTTCGTAGCCGTACCGATCCGTCAGGGCAAAGGCGCGGCTGTAACAGCCGTAGCGTACCAGAAGCTCGATCGTAGAAATACGGTCCACCTTTGCGTAAGCGCTGTCCTCCAGCTCTGCAACAGCCGCCTCAGTCTCACGCTCATCCGGATGGGCAAGATAGTATTCCAGCAGTTTCTGACGCACTGTTTTCCGGTAAGCACTGGAAAATGCGCTCGTGCGCGCTGCCTGCTGATACCAGGCAAGATTTTCTGCGGTAAGCTGCATCTCCTCTTCCTGTTCCCCGCACAGGTGCAGCAGCAGACCCGGATTTTCAATGGCAAAACCGCCGCAGGCACAGGCAAGCTCTTCATCCGTAAATAATGGCTCTACGCGGCAGGTTTCTGTCACCGCATATCTTCTGCGCTGCTCATCTTCGAGAAGAATCCGCGCTTTTTTGCCGTACAGACGGATATAAGCACCCCGTTCCGTCATCGGATAGGACGTTTCGCCTGCCATCGCCGGATGGCAGACGATCACACGCGTGATTTTCGGATTTTCACACGTTACATGATGGGTAAACAGCACATTTGCGATCGCTTTTGCGCTGTCGGGATCTTCCGGTTTTTTCAGAAAAGTCCGGTACAGTGCGGCGTATTCGCGGTTCATGCGGCCTTTCTGGATCTGTCTTGCCGTGAAAACCTCCATCGCCGGGCGGTAGCTCTGGAATGTATGGCGGTCTTTTTCGCGGTTTTTAATCACGTTGGCGTAGATCAGCGCTTTCTTCTGGCCTGCCAGTGTGTTGCTGTAGGAGAAATACATCCGGATGACCTGCGGAAGGACCTCGTCGAACGACGCATCCATCGTTTCGATATAGTACTCGTACAGGCGCGTGATGCGGATGTTCCGCTCCACGGCTTTTGCATACCACGGGAAATATTCCTTCCGCACCGGGCGGCCCTTCATCACCAGTTTGCAGATGGCTTCGAGCACTTCATCGGATGGAAAACGCCCATAGCCCGCAGTCAGAATCTGATAGACATTCTCATCGAACGTTTTCATCGTCTCTGTAAGATAAGCGGCCCGTTTTAACAGTTCCCCGCTTAAAATGCCTTCTTTCTGCGCAAATTTCAGCACCTGAACGGTGAACGGCGAAATCCGGCGGAGCTGTCCCTCCTGGCGGAGATAGAGCTGTGCCGCATCCAGATACAGAAGCGGGCTCTTGCACCCGCACTCATAGCAAAGTTCCATCGCGTAGAGCTGACGGGTCAGCGACTGCTGCCAGGAATCGTCGGCATCAATGGCAAGCTTTAACAGAAAATAGCTTGCACTCTCCTGCCGCATCAGTGTTCCAAGGCGTGATACCAGCCCGGTATGGCCCACTTCCATTTTCAGCTTCCATGCCAGATACAGGTACGCTCCTTTTTTCTCCGCGGTGTCCAGCAGTTCCTGATGCTCTTTTACGTAAGAAAGCGTTTCTCTTGCTTTTCCGGTTTCCTCATGGCTCTCGTACAGCCATGCTTTTCCCAGCGTCACCCACGCCATGTCTCCGCCGGCTTTTTCGAACTGCTCGATGGCCTCCCAGGTGTCCTGATACCAGGTACGGTAGTCGCGTTTATGGACTGCCAGATCGAGATAGCCGCGCGCGATGGCAGTTATCTGACGGTCGCGCTCCGTATTTTTCCTGCTGGTCACATGCTTTTCGCTGTTTGTCACTTCCAGTTCAAAGCGAAGATCCTGTTTTCCCTGACGCACCGTAATTCTGCCGTAATGGCGGCCGTTTCCGATTTTCTCCTGATGGATAATGTATTCCACACCGTAGACGCTTCCGATGAAATCTTCTGAAGTGACGACTTTCTTTTCCACTTCCAGAAAGTCTCCCTGCACCTCGATTTCCATGCGGACGTAGCCCCAGGTATTTTTATACAGATACAGTGTTTCCTTGCGCGGCTGGTCCACGGTAAGCACAGTTTTCTCCGGCTGTTCCGCCGAAAGCATCACCGGCTCTTTCTGACCGAGGGCAACCAGAAATTCCTCCAGATGCTGAAATGTCACCGGCTTGTGGGACAGTCCCTGATAAAGTGCCATCTGCTCCGGTGCCTCTTTCTGAAGAAGACGTGCAAACTCTTTTTTTACAAAGAAGCGGTACGCTGCGCCGAAATCATGGCTTGCCAGATGCACAAAATCTGCCAGGGAATGAATCTCCTGCCCGGAAATGTTCATTGTCTTTCCCGCAATCGAGACGTGTACCCGCACGCAGCGTTCCTCCAGATTGCTGCTGACGGTGATGTTTCCACAGATTTCATCGCCTGCTTTTAATCCGCTGGTATCCACGCCGTACTCAATCGTACTCGCCGTTCCCTGGAACTGATTTTTCGCCAGAACGATTCTCTGATGATCTGTGGTCACAATTCCTTTTACTCTTCTCCCGTCTTCCGCTCCGATATTCAGCTCTCCGCGGAAATTCTGCCCCTCGTCCAGCGTCAGGGCCACCTCCGTCTCGGACAGCAGCAGATGGGGAACCTCATATTCAAATCTGCCGTTCAGCAGTTGTTCCAATCTTCTTCTCAATGTTTTTCACCTTATTTTATCTAAATCGTTTTCGTTCTTTTCCACAACGTCTGATTATACCCCAAGACGCACGGGATTGCAACGGAAAGGGGACGCTCCTTTTAATAGTCGAACAGCGAAAACTGGTTGCTTTCGGGCAGATCTCCGAAGACACCGAGGTCCGCCATAAAGTCGATAATCGTCTTGCTGACCTTGGTGCGGTCGCGGAAATCATCTTTCGAGAGGAATTTTCCGTTTCGTGCCGCAAGGACAACGGCGTCGGCCGCCTTGTCGCCCAGACCCTCGATCGAGTCGAGCGCCGGCATCAGATGTTTGTCATCGTAGACCTGGAAGCGGTGCGCCTGTGCCTTATAGAGGTCCACCGGCACGAAATCGAAGCCGCGGGCGTACATTTCCTGGACAATCTTCATATCCTTGACAGTTGCCTGCTCCTTCTGAGTCAGCGTGTCTTTCCGTTTTTCATAATCTTTCATATAATATTCCAGCCGGTCGCGTCCCATGCACATGAGCTCGTAGGAGAATGCAGACGCACGAATGGAGAAGTACGCCGCATAGTACGCCAGCGGATAGAAAATTTTATAGTAAGCGATGCGGTACGCCATCATGACGTACGCCGCCGCGTGGGCTTTCGGGAACATGTACTTGATCTTTTTACATGACCAGATGTACCAGTCCGGCACATCGTGGGCCTTCATCTCCTCTTCCCACTCCGGTTTTAAGCCCTTTCCTTTTCGCACACTCTCCATGATCGTAAAGGAAAGCTCACTTTCGAGTCCCTTGTCGATCAGGTAGATCATGATATCGTCCCGGGTACAGATGGCGGTGGAAATCGTCGCCTTGCCCTCCTCGATCAGGGTCTGCGCATTGCCGAGCCATACGTCGGTTCCGTGCGACAGACCGGAGATACGGATCAGGTCAGAGAACGACTGCGGCTTCGTGTCCAGAAGCATCTGGATAACGAAATCGGTACCGAACTCCGGCACGCCAAGACATCCAAGCGGGCAGCCGCCGATGTCCTCCGGCTTGATGCCAAGCGCCTCGGTGCTCTTGAACAGCGACATGACCTCCGGGTTATCGAGCGGAATCGTCTGCGCATCAAGGTGCGTGATATCCTCGAGCATACGGATCATGGTCGGATCATCGTGTCCGAGAATGTCGAGCTTTAAGAGGTTGGCATCAATGGAGTGGTAATCGAAATGGGTCGTAATGATGTCGGTTGTCATATCGTTCGCCGGATGCTGCACCGGGGTGAAGGAGTTGATATCCTCACCGAACGGCAGAACGATGATACCGCCCGGGTGCTGGCCGGTGGTACGGCGGATGCCGGTGCATCCTTCCACGATACGGTCGATCTCGCAGTTCCGTTTGTGCTGGCCACGCTCTTCGTAATAGTTCTTCACGTAACCGAACGCTGTTTTATCCGCCAGCGTACCGATGGTTCCCGCACGGAACGTCTGACCGGCGCCGAAAATAACCTCTGTGTATTTGTGCGCCTTACTCTGGTAATCACCGGAGAAGTTCAGGTCGATATCCGGCTCTTTGTTTCCCTTGAATCCAAGGAACGTCTCGAACGGAATATCAAATCCCGCTTTTTTCAGCGGCTTGCCGCAGTTCGGGCAGACGGCGTCCGGCATATCGCATCCGGCACGGCCGACGTACTCTTTGACGCGCGGCGAATCGAACTCGCTGTAATGGCACGACTCGCAGTAGTAATGCGGACTCAACGGGTTTACCTCCGTGATTCCCGCCATCGTCGCAACGAACGAGGAACCGACGGAACCACGCGATCCTACGAGATAGCCGTCCTCGTTCGACTTCCACACTAGTTTCTGTGCGATGATGTACATAACGGCGTATCCGTTGGAAATAATGGAGTTCAGCTCCCGTTCGAGGCGCGCGGAAACGATCTCCGGCAGCTCCTCGCCGTAGATTTCATGCGCGCGGTCGTAACAGATTCTCCGCAGTGTCTTGTCGGAATCCTCGATGACCGGCGGGAATTTTCCGGCACGGATCGGGGAGATTTTCTCGACAAGGTCGGAGATTTTGCGCGGATTGGTGATGACGACCTCCTCCGCTTTCTCACTTCCGAGATACGAAAACTCTTCAAGCATCTCCTCGGTAGTGCGCAGGAACAGCGGTGCCTGCTCATCCGCGTCGTCAAAACCTTTTCCGGTCATGATGATGCGGCGGTAGATCTCGTCCTGCGGATCCATGAAGTGGACGTCGCACGTTGCCACAACAGGCTTATGGAACTGCTCGCCAAGTTTGACGATGCGCCTGTTGATCTCCTTTAAATCCTCCTCGCTCTCTACGGCAGAAACGTCCTCTTTTTTGATCATGAACGCGTTGTTGCCGATCGGCTGGATTTCCAGATAATCGTAGAAGTCCACGAGACGCGCAATCGCCGCATCCGGTTCACCGCGCAGGATTGCCTGGTAGAGTTCGCCCGCCTCGCAGGCAGATCCGATCATCAGACCGTCCTGGTATTTCAGGTAGACGCTCTTTGGCAGCTTCGGCCGGCGGTTGTAGTATTTCAGGTGGGATTCCGACACGAGGCGGTACAGATTGACACGTCCCGTCTCGTTCTTTGCCAGAATGATCGCATGGTACGATGGAAGCTTGCGCACTGCCTCCTCCGATACTTTTCCCTGCGCATTCAGGTCATCCAGAGTCAGAATATTGCGCTCCTCCAGCATTTTTACGAATTTCACGAAAATTTCCGCCGTACAGCCGGCATCGTCCACCGCACGGTGATGGTTTTCCAACGATACGCCGACCGCCTTCGCAACGGTATCCAGCTTGAAACGGTTCAGGCCCGGCAGCAGGAAACGCGCCATGGCGACGGTGTCCGCCGTTGTAAATTCCCGCTCGATCCCCTGCAGGACGCAGTTGTGCTCGATAAAGCTCATATCGAACGAAGCATTGTGGGCAACCATAACGGCTCCCTCACTGAACTCCAGGAATTTCGGCAGCACCGTTTCGATGTCCGGCGCGTCAAGAACCATGTTGTCGTTGATGCCGGTCAGGTTCTCAATCCGGAACGGGATCGGGACTTTCGGGTTGACGAAGGTGGAAAACTTATCGACAATCGCTCCGTTTTCCACACGGACGGCACCGATCTCAATGATTTTGTTGACAACCGGGGAAAATCCCGTCGTCTCGATATCGAAAACAACGTAGCTTCCGTGGATGTCCTGTCCTTTGCTGTTGACAACGATATCTTTCAAGTCGTCGACGAGATAAGCCTCCATGCCGTAGATGACCTTGAACGGAGCCGAAACTTTTTTCAGCTCATCTTTTGTCGCATCCGGGTGCTCTGCCTGGTATTTTTTCCGGTAAGCGCCGTCGATCGCCTCGATCGCATGGTTTGCCTCCGGGAAGGACTGCACCACGCCGTGGTCGGTGATCGCGATCGCCGGATGGCCCCACTCGTAGGCACGCTGTACCAGACGGGCAGCATCGGTGACACCGTCCATATCGCTCATCTTTGTATGACAGTGCAGCTCCACACGCTTCACCGGACTCGTATCCTGACGGCCGGTACGGAAATCGGTGATCTTCTTGATGCCCCAGACAGACATAACCGTCAGATCGTGGTCAAATGCATCAACCGTCGTTTTTCCTTTTACTTTAATGAACGCGCCTTTTTTGATCGCATCCTTTAATTCCGGCACTTCCGCGTTCTGGACGAAAATCTTGACGCCGATGGTATCCGTAAAGTCGGTGATCGTGAACATGAAAATCGTACGCTCATTCCGGATCTCGCGCATATCCACACTCTGGACTCTTCCTCGGATGACAACATCACCGATCTCATCGCCGATTTTCAGAATCTCCACGCTCTCATCCTCGAAATCTCTTCCGTACAGCACATCCGGATTGGAGGATTTGCGCGGCTGATTGTCCGCATTCCGGCCGAAACTGCCCTTGCCTTTTTTGAAGGAACCGCGTCCGCCGCCGGAAAAACCTTTTCCCCTTCCGCCGTCTGCTGCTTTTCTTTTTCGCCTCGCCGTCCTTGGCTGCTGCGGCTGCTTTTGGCTGTTCGCCTGCTGCTTCCGCCTGCTCTTCCATCCGGTTCTGCTCTTTTTCGCCGAGCATCTCACCGTAATGGGTATGCGCCAGAACGTGGCGCACTTCCTCCCGGATGCGGAGCTCGGAATTTCTCATGGCGCGGCTCTCGCCCTCCGGCTTTCTCATCTCGGTTTCCACGATCAGGTCGAAGCCGCACCGCTCACAGAAGATTTTCTCGAGAATGTGGACCAGCTCCTCCTCGCGCTCCTTTGCTACAACAGAATCCACGAGCACCAGGTGCATTTTGTTCGTCTCCGGGAAGGTAATCTCGGCAGTCGAAAACAGATGATTCAGAAAGACACTGTGGTTTTTCAGCTCGAGCAGGATACTCGGACGGTACACCTCCAGAAAGTTTTCCGGCGTATACTGGCGCGACAGATAGAACCGCTCAATAATCTTCACGCGCAGCGGCACGTTGGAAAAGAGCTGCTCCTCGATCTGGCGCTCCAGCTGATAAATATATTTTTTGTGAATCCACTGGTGGCTGACCACATAGATCCGCAGCAGATCTTTTTTCTTATTGATCGATACCCGTGAAACCTCCACGGTATCGAGAAGCTCTGCCATGCCCCCTTCGATTCTCAAATCCGGAAATACTTCCTGAAACTGTTTTTCCATTCCTATTCCTGCTTTCTTTTCTACTTGCCCCAGTGATCCAGCTCGTCCTTTAAGACGGACAGCAGCTCGCTCTCCGGTACTTTTTTCACGATTTCACCTTTTTTAATTAAAATGCCGACGCCTTTTCCGCCTGCAACACCAAGATCCGCCTCTTTTGCCTCGCCCGGTCCGTTGACCACGCAGCCCATGACGGCAACCTTGATATCAAGATCGTAGCCCTGCACCAGTGTTTCCACCTGGTTTGCCAGTCCGATCAGATCAATCTGGGTCCGTCCGCAGGTCGGACACGATACGACCTCAATGCCGCCTTTTCGAAGTCCCAGGGTCTTTAAGATCCGTTTTGCGGATTTGATTTCCTCGAGCGGATCGCCGGTCAGGGAAACACGGATTGTATCTCCGATGCCCTGATATAAAATAATACCGAGCCCCACTGCCGATTTGATGTTGCCGGAATACAGCGTTCCCGCCTCCGTAATGCCGACATGAAGCGGATGATCCGTCTGGTTCGTGATCAGCTCATGCGCTTTTGCACACATCATCACATCAGACGATTTGATGCTGATGACGAGATTGTCATAGCCCATCTCCTCGATGATCCGCACTTTGTCGAGCGCGCTCTCCACCAGGCCCTCTGCCGTTACGCCATTGTATTTTTCCACCAGCTCTTTTTCGAGTGAACCGCTGTTGACGCCGACGCGGATCGGAATCTGGCGTTCTTTTGCTGCATCTACAACCGCCTGGATCCGGTCGCGGCTGCCGATGTTGCCCGGGTTGATGCGGATTTTATCGGCTCCGTTTTCGATCGCGGCAATCGCCAATCGATAGTCAAAATGAATATCTGCTACAAGCGGAATCGAGATCTGTTTTTTGATCTCGGACAGCGCTTTGGCTGCCTCCATGGTCGGGACGGCGCATCGGATAATGTCACATCCGGCTTCCGTGAGCGCCTGGATCTGCTTTACGGTTGCCTCCACATCTTCTGTTTTGGTATTCGTCATGGACTGGATCAGAATCGGATTTCCGCCTCCGATGACCCGGTCGCCGATTTTCACAACTCGTGTATTTGCTCTGCTCATTGTCTTTCCTCCATTTATTTTCTCCGTGATGGCATAAAAATCTTATTTTATTATAAGACAATTTTTTCTCCGGCACAACCGTCTTTTCTCTTGCAATTTTTTCCCAAATTTTCTATAATGCTAGGAGTGATTTTTTTTTATTCAACTGGAAAGGAAGACATACAAACGATGAAAAAGATGATCCTCGTAACCTCGCCGCCGGCGTGCGGAAAGACATACATTTCAAAACAGCTCGCCAAGGAGCTGAAACACGTTGTTTATCTCGACAAGGATACGGTCATTCCGCTGTCGAACCGCGTTTTCAAAGCGGGCGGACAGGAAATCAACCGCAGTTCTGATTTCTTCGAGGAGAATATCCGCGATTATGAATATGAAGTAACGGTCAATTTCGGACTGGAAGCACTCGAGTATGACGATATTGTGCTGATCAACGCACCATTCACACGCGAAGTGCATGATGAGAAGTTCCTGAAAGACTTCTCCAAAAAGCTCGCTGACCATGGGGCAAAGCTTGTTGTGATCTGGGTTGTCACAAAACCGGAGATCTGCCACCAGCGCATGATCGACCGCAACTCCGTGCGCGATACGTGGAAGCTGGAGCACTGGGATGAATATGTGAAAACGATCGACTACTCCATCCCGGAATCACTGAAGAAAATGAGCAGCTGCCTCGATCTGATGCTGTTCTACAATTCTTCGGATGAAGAATATCAGAAATCCATGGAGATGGTTATCTCCCGTCTCGAAGACGAATAACGACTAAACGAAAAAAGAGAATTTTGCCGGACCTCATTTTTACAGTCTGCAAAATTCTCTTTTTATTTATAGAAACTATTTTCACATCCGATACAAAAGATAATCCGCCGCTGCCGCCCACAGCACCCAGGAAACGCAGAGAACTGCGAACACACTCTTATATCCGAGTACGGCAAAGTGGACGCGCCATTTTTCCTTCTGCGTGAATTTCTCCGGGTTTTTGCCTTTTACCATCAGCATTCCGGCGATCACGAACATGCCGAGGGCCGCGATCAGCAGCAAGCCGTCTTTCGCCGCCTCAAGGGCAGCGCGGAACGTGAATCCCCCAAAGAGGAATCCTCCCAGCAGCAGCACAGCTGCCGCAGCGCCGCCGGAGAGCAGGCCGATTGTAAATGCTCTGCCGAGATCACAGCAGATGTTCTTTATCTTTTCCATGTTTTACAATTCCTTATTTTCTTCTAACGCATCACAGAAATGACATGCCACAAAGTGATTGTTGCCCACGTCTTTTAATTCCGGCATCTGCTGTCGGCAGATGTCTTTTGCGTACTTGCATCTTCCCTGGAATTTGCAGCCCGGCTTCGTGTTGATCGGGCTCGGCACCTCGCCTTCGAGGCGGATTTTTTTGCGGTTGCGCTCTGCCTCTACTTTCGGGTCCGGAATCGGAATCGCGGAGAGCAGTGCCTGTGTGTACGGGTGGCGCGGGTTGGCGTACAGCTCCTCGGATGTCGTCAGCTCGACGAGCGTTCCCAGATACAGAACCGCCACACGGTCGGAAATATGTTTGACCATCGACAGATCATGGGCAACGAAAAGATAGGTCAGTCCCATCTTTTTCTGCAGATCCACAAGAAGATTGACGATCTGTGCCTGGATTGAAACATCGAGTGCGGAGATCGGCTCATCGAGAACGATGAACTCCGGCTGCACGGCAAGCGCACGCGCAATACCGATTCGCTGGCGCTGTCCGCCGGAAAACTCGTGCACAAAACGGTTCGCATGCTCGCGGTTCAGTCCGACCAGTTCCAGATATTTGTAGATCATCTCCTGGCGCTCTTTTTTATCTTCGCCAGATGATGGATATCGATTCCCTCGCCGATGATATCGGCAACTGTCATACGCGGGTCAAGCGATCCATACGGATCCTGAAAGACCATCTGTACCTGTTTTTTGAAGGCAAACCGCTCTTTCCGTTTAACGCATGGACATCGGTTCCCTTGTAGAGCACCTGTCCGTCGGTCTTGTCATACAGGCCGATGCAGGTACGGCCGCACGTTGTCTTTCCACATCCGGACTCGCCAACCATTCCAAGTGTCTCACCCTTGTAAATTTCGAAGGAGACATCATCCACGGCCTTTAAGGTCGCATGGTTTCCGACCTGAAAATATTTTTTCAGATGGGAAACGGAAAAAAGCACTTCTTTTTCGTTATTTTCCATTACAATTCTCCTCCTTCCAGATTTGGCATTTCTACTTTTGGTGCCATCGGGTGATGGAGCCAGCAGGCAGCTTTATGCTCGCCGCCGAATTCCGTTGCCTCCGGCATCTCTTCCTTACAGATCGGCATACAATAGCTGCACCGCGTGCAGAACGGACATCCGACCGGCGGGTTTAAAAGATCCGGCGGAGTTCCCGGAATTGTCGCGAGTTCCTGCTTGTTTTTCAAATCCAGACGCGGTACGGAACGGATCAGCGCCCAGGTATACGGGTGACGCGGACGATAGAAAATATCCTCACACGTTCCGCTTTCCACGATAATACCGGAATACATGACAGCAATCTTCTGTGCGATATTCGCCACAACACCAAGATCATGTGTGATCATGATAACGGACGTCTGGTTTTTCTTCTGCAGATTCTTGATAATATCGAGAATCTGTCCCTGAATTGTCACATCGAGTGCGGTCGTCGGCTCGTCACAGATCAGAATTTTCGGATCACAGGCAAATGCAATCGCGATCATAACACGCTGACGCATACCGCCGGAAAATTCGTGCGGATACTGTCTGACACGTTTTTCCGGCTCCGGGATGCCGACCATGCGCAGCATCTCGACAGCCTCCTTTTCCGCTTCCTGTTTTGTCATGTTTTTGTGACCCATCAGATTTTCCATAATCTGTTTTCCGACACGCATCGTCGGGTTTAAGGAAGCCAGCGCATCCTGGAAAATGATTGCACACTCGCCGCCTTTGTAATGCTGCCACTGTTTTTTGTTGTATTTCAGAATATTCTCTCCATGATAGAGAATTTCACTGTTCTCTTTAATCTCACCCTGCGGCGCCTTGATGAGGCCCATGATGGATTTCGCCGTTACAGATTTTCCGCAGCCGGATTCGCCCACAATTGCGAGCGCCTGACCTTTCTCGAGAGAAAACTGTACACCGCGGACTGCCTTTACTTCACCGGCATAGGTGTGATAAGAGACTCTTAAGTTTTTTACTTCCAGAATCGGATTGTTTTGTTCGTTCATATCGTTATCTCCCACTTATTACTGGCGAAGTCTCGGATCCAGGGCATCGCGCAGGCCGTCTCCCAGAAGGTTGAATGCCATAACGATGATACAGAGCACGAGACATGGGAACAGAAGCTGTGACGGATAGAAATCCATGTTCTGCTGTCCCATCGAAATCAGGACACCAAGGCTGATCGACGGTGCCTTGAGGCCGATGCCGAGGAAGCTAAGACCTGCCTCCGTAAAAATAAACATCGGGATTGCCGTCGCCGTATCCAGAATCAGGATACCCAGCATATTCGGTACATAGTGTTTTAAGATGATGCGGAGCGGTTTTGCACCGAGCACCTCCGCCGCGTAAACGTATTCCGTCTCACGGAGCTGTTTGATCATACCGCGCACCTGACGTGCCGTGTTACACCATGCGGTGACACTAAGCGCGACCAGAAGTGCAAACAGGTTATTTCCAAGAATCATCATGATCAGAATCGTAAGAAGCAGAGACGGAATCGAGTTGATAACCTCGATGATCCGCATCAGAACCTCATCGACCCAGCCGCCGAAATGTGCCATCAGCGCGCCATATACCGTTCCGATGATGAGTTTGATTGCCGTTGCAACGATCGCGATGATCAGTGATGCCCGCGCGCCGACCCAGACTCTTGAGAAGAGATCACGTCCCAGGTTGTCGGTTCCAAACCAGTATTTTGACGATACGCCCTGGTTTTTCTCGGCGATATTCATGGATACATAATCATATCCTTTGATATGCGGTCCGATGATGACCATGACAAGCAGAATGCCGAGCACAACAAGAGATCCCATTGCGATCGGATTTTTGCGGAGCCGTCTCCAGGCGTCCTGCCAGTAGGAAATGGTCGGGCGGTCAATCCGGTTCGCATCTTCCTCGGTGTATCCTATTACTTTAAATTTTTCCGGTGTTAATGCTGCCATAATATCCTCCTTATCTGCTCTTTCCTGTCAGACTGATTCTCGGGTCAACGACCACGTACAGCAGGTCCGTGATAAAGAGAACACCGATGTAAAGTGCTGCGATAATAACCGTCTCTCCCATGATAATGGAAAGATCCTGGTTATTGACCGCCGTCACATAATACTGTCCGATTCCCGGGATGGAAAAGATGCTCTCGATGAAGAAGGAGCCTGTGATACACATGGCAACCGACATCGGAAGCTGTGTGATAACCGGGATAAACGAGTTCCGAAGGATATGGCGGCGGATAATCTGTCCGCGGCTTAAGCCCTTCGATTCAGCAGTCAGCACGTAATCCTGATTGATCACATCGAGCATCGAGGTTTTCAGCAGACGCGCATACGTTGCGATATAAGAAAAGCATCCTGTCAGGGTCGGAAGAATCGTGTATTCCCATCCTCCGAACCACAGATCCTTTCCCGCAGGCCAGCCGATCGTCGGCAGAACCTTCAGGTTACCTGCGAAAATTTTCTGAAGCATCAGACCAAAGATCAGGTTCGGAATGGAAATCAAGAGGACCGACAGGGCGATCACCATATAGTCCCAGAAGCTTCCCCTCCTCATTGCCGCAAGAATTCCAAGCAGCAGACCGATCGTGATACCGGCCAGCACCTGCTGGATACCAAGGCGGGCGGATACCGGAAGACGGTCATGAATCAGCTTCTGTACCGTCTGTCCCGCATAGACAACAGATTCCCCGAACTCTCCCTTGCAGATTCCCTTCATTGTGATCACATAGCGCTCCATCATCGGCTTGTCGAGACCGTAGCGCTTATAGAGGTTTTCCTTTACGGTCGGCGAGAGCTTGCTCGCACGCTCCGTCAGCGGATCTCCCGGAACCGCTTCCAGAAGGAAAAACGTGGCCGTTGCAATCAGAAACAGTGTGATCAGCATTTCCGCGAAACGGCGCAGTAAATATTTTGGCATAAAAATCCTCTCCCTGTCCGGTCTTTTCCGACCGGAAATTTTTATTATGATAGCGAAAGAAGAGCCTATTGTTTCATAAGCCCTTCTTCCCTCATTTCTTCTGTTTTGCTGCTTTTTATTTCTGTACAGTTGCTCTGTAAAGCTCCTGGCTTGCGCCGAAGGAGGATGTGTAGAAATCTTTTACCCAGTTCTGATAATAGTAATGTTTATCAGAGTAGTACAGCGGTGCAACACCACAATCCTGTGCAACCAGCAGATCTTCCAGCTTCTGGTAAATCTCAAGGCGTTTTGCGTTGTCGTTCTCTCCGGTCAGAGAATCGATCAGGCTGTCGTACTCGCTGTTGCTATAGAGGCCGTAGGAATCATAAACGCCTGTCTTCATGATGTTCAGGAAATCCAGCGGATCGTTGTAATCGCTGAACCATCCGCCTACAAAGATATCGTAGTTCTTGTTGTCGCGCTCGTTTGCAAACATCTGGTAATCGCCAACGGTGTTCAGCTCTACCTTTACGCCCAGATTCTGGGAAATGGACTGCTGCAGGTACTCTCTCTCGAGCTGATTCTCGGTAGCAGAACCCTGGGACAGCAGTGTAATGGTGATGTCTTCCGGTTTGTCGGTGATACCAAGCTCATCAAGGCCTTTCTGGAACAGTGCTTTTAGCTTGTCTGCATCTCCTGCATACTGCTCATATTCCTCTTTCATGGTCTCCGACGCCTGCTTGCGGTAGGAAGTTCCGTCGAGCGTGATCGCCGGGGAAACGAAGCCGTAAGCTGCGGTGTATCTTCCGTAAACAGCTGATACCATCTCCTCACGGTTGATGGAGTAGGAAATTGCCTTGCGGATGTTTACGTTTTTCATCAGACCGGATTTTCCGCCCTCAGACTGCTCGTAGCACAGAACCATAGTTCCCGGGTACTCGGTGGTCATGGTCTGCATATTGCCTGCTTCTACTTCTTTGTCATATTTTGCAATGTAATCGCCTGCTGCATCGAAAACGTCCAGCTGTCCGTTATCGAACATGGTTGCTGCTGTTGCGTTCTCTGCTACACAGTACCAGTTTACCTGATTCAGTTTTACGTTGTCCTTATCCCAGTACTGGTCATTCTTTACCCATGTCATGGAGTTATCTTCTACCAGGTTTGTCATGGCAAACGGTCCGTTGTAGACACATTTTGTCCAGTCTTTTCCCCACTGGTCTCCGGCTGCCTCTGCGACATCCTGACGGGTCGGGTAAAGCGGAGTTGCTACCAGCTTGGACTGGAAGGTCGGATCCGCTACCTTTAAGGTAACCTCGAAGGTGTAATCGTCAACTGCTTTGATTCCGATCTCATCGGCAGAACCCTGTCCGTTATAATACTCCTCTGCTCCTACTACGTTAAACAGGAAGAAAGAATAGGAATATCCGTATTCCGGATTTAACAGACGTTTCCAGCCGTACTCATAATCTGCTGCGGTAACCGGCTGTCCGTCGGACCATTTTGCATCCTTTCTCAGATGGAAGGTATAAACCAGTCCGTCGTCGGATACGTCCATGGATTCTGCACCGGCGTACTCGAAACGGTCTCCGTTCTCATCTGCTACGTCACGCATCAGTCCTTCGTAGCACTCTGCCATCATCCAGCGCCATCCCATATCCTGTACATCGAAGTTGTTTCCAAAGGATACCGCGCGAAGATTGATCTGTCCGTCCACTTCACCTGCAGTCTCCGGTGCTGCTGAATCCGCTGCTCCAGTACTGGTTGATGCCGCTGTAGCATTGTCAGCAGTTGCTACCTGTGCCTCTCCGCTGCTTCCGCATCCGGCCAGAAGACCGGCTGCCATGCATCCTGCCAAAAGCAGAGAAACGACTTTGTTTCTTTTCTCATTGGTGTTCCTCCTTTGTTTTCCGCAGACCCTCCCGGCTGATCCGGCTATGTCTGCACACGGGCCATTGTTTTTCATATAATTATCCTGAATTTTTTCTCTTATTCGGACAATAGCACG
>ENA-OQOA01000055-OQOA01000055.1-human-gut-metagenome-genome-assembly--contig:-NODE-55-length-65140-cov-5.314122_pt1 | contig 65140 bp, 62 predicted proteins | sample MGYA00242633_ERZ504888 | MGnify/ENA primary metagenome ERZ504888 (study PRJEB26092, sample SAMD00036372) | human gut metagenome | host: Homo sapiens | study: EMG produced TPA metagenomics assembly of...
CCGCCGCCACGTCCACGCCCGCATCGACGCACTGGCTGAGAAGCTGGCCGAGATGGAAAAGCGCCGGGGCGAGAGCCGGAAAGCCCGCGCCAAGACCGGAATGCCGGTGGTCAGCCTCGTGGGCTACACCAACGTGGGCAAATCCAGCCTGATGAACGCTCTCTGCGGCCCCAGCGTCGCCGAGGCCGACATGCTCTTTGCCACCCTCGACCCCACCAGCCGGAAGCTCATCCTGCCCAGCGGCATGGCCGTGCTGCTGGTGGACACCGTCGGCTTCGTCTCCCGTCTGCCCCACAATCTGGTGGAAGCATTCAAATCCACGCTGGAAGAGGCCGCATGGTCGGACGTCATCGTCCGGGTGGCCGACGCCGGCGATGAGCAGCGGGAGGAGCAGCTGGCCGTCACCGACGAAGTGTTGGACGGCCTCGACTGCGCCGACATCCCCCGCCTGACCGTCTACAACAAGTGCGACAAGCCCGGCGCGCTGAGCTTCGACCCCGACATCCTGCTCACCAGCGCCAAGACCGGCTACGGCCTCGACAAGCTGCTGGCCAAGCTGGACGAGACCCTCAGCGACCGCGTCCACACCATCCGCGTTCTCCTGCCCTACGATAAGCTGGGCCTCGCCGCCCCCATGCGGGAGCGCGGCAGCGTCCAGCTCGAGGAGTACCGCGAAGACGGCCTCTACCTCGAAGGCATCGTCAAGACCGAAGACCTCCACTGCTTCGAGGGCTATCTGGTCTGAGGACCCGCATACGAAAAGAACCGGACTCCGCAGAGTCCGGTTCTTTTGCATTTCAAGGCATCAGCCTGCGGCAGGGGGCGCTTCCTCTGCGCCCATCATCTGGTCGTACCGGCCGGTGAACACCCGTTCCGGCAGGGCCGCCGTCAGGGCGAGGGCGGCGGTGAACCGCTCCTCATCGGTCAGCGCTTCCTCCACCGGAGGGAAGTGCGCGAGCACTTCGTCCAGCTGCTTTTTGACCCCCCGGGCCACGAAGATGCCCCGGTCGGTGAGGTAGATCTTGCCGTAATACTCCTTGACGATCATCCCCCGCTCCATCAGCAGGTTCAGCACCCGCACCACCGAGGGTTTGGTCACGCCCAGCTTCTCGGCGATGCTGCGGGAGCTGATGTCAAGATGGGTCTGCGAGACCTCATAGATCGCGAGCAGGTACCGCAGGTGTGCTGGCGTCAGTTCCATCTCGTATCACTCTCTTTTCGTTATATCACACAAACTCTGGTTTACAAAAGGGGCGCGGGCCAAAGCCTTGACCCGCGCCCCCTTCTCCTACGCGATCGCTCAGTGGCAGCCACCGCCGCAGCTGCTGCAGTTTCCACTGCAGCCACCGTCACAGCCGCCGCTGCATCCACTGCAGCCGCCATGCTTATGAGAGTGCCAGGTGATCCAGCCTACACCGCCAAACACGATGGCTCCGACGATGATCGTCGGCAGATTGAAATTAGCAGCCAGGAACTCCATCATAACAATGCACTCCTTTCAGCGCGTTTTGAGAAGTTTTTTACTTGATCTTGGAAACGTCGATCTTGACTTCGTTGTCGTTCACATACTTGTTGGGACGTACCATCAGGTAGATGAAGGCCGCCAGGATGACAGCAGCCACGATGGTGAAGAAGTTGAAGCCGACCTCACCGGTGATGAGGCCGCCCAGCTGGTACACGACCAGAGCGGAGCAGTAGGCCAGTGCGCACATATAGCCGATAGCGAATGCCGTCCACTTGCCGTTGTTCATCTCACGCTTGATAGCGCCCATGGCAGCGAAGCAGGGAGCGCACAGCAGGTTGAAGATCATGAATGCGTAAGCGCTCAGAGCGGTGTAATCAGCAGCAACGAGGCTCCAGATCTCGTCGCCGTTCTCAGACAGCTCCTCGCCGCCGAAGTGATACAGGACGCCGAAGGTGCCGACGACGTTCTCCTTTGCGATCAGGCCGGAGACAGAAGCGACGGTAGCCTTCCAGTTGCCGAAGCCCAGAGGCGCGAAGATCCAAGCGACTTTGGTTGCGATAGCAGCCAGGACGGAGTTGTCCTGATCCTCGACCATGCCGAAGGCGCCGTTCTCGAAGCCGAAGCCCTGCAGGAACCACAGGACGACGGTAGCAGCCAGAATGACGGAGCCGGCACGCTTGATGAAGGACCAGCCGCGCTCCCAGGTAGCACGGAAGACATTGCCCCAGGCGGGGATGTGGTATGCGGGCAGCTCCATAACAAAGGGAGCAGGGTCGCCTGCAAAGGCCTTGGTCTTCTTCAGGATGATACCAGAGCAGATGATGGCAGCCATGCCGATGAAGTAAGCGGAGACAGCCACCAGAGAAGAACCGCCGAACAGAGCACCTGCGATGAGGCCGATGATGGGCATCTTAGCGCCGCAGGGGATGAAGCAGGTGGTCATGATGGTCATGCGGCGGTCGCGCTCATTCTCGATGGTACGAGAAGCCATGACGCCCGGGACGCCGCAGCCCGTGCCGACCAGCACAGGAATGAAACTCTTACCGGACAGGCCGAACTTACGGAAGATACGGTCCATGATGAAGGCGACACGGGACATATAGCCGATGTCCTCCAGGATGGACAGCAGGAAGAACAGGACCAGCATCTGGGGAACGAAGCCCAGAACTGCGCCGACACCGGCGACGATGCCGTCCATGATCAGGCCGTACAGCCAGCCTGCCACGCCGATGCCCCTCGAGGAAGCCGCCCAGCGCGTTGGGGACGATCTCACCGAACAGGACGTCGTTGGTCCAGTCGGTCGCAAAGGTGCCGATGGCCCAGCCGCCGTCTGCGATGGAAGTACCCATAGACAGGGAGTACATCAGGTACATGATGACCGCGAAGATGGGCAGAGCCAGCACACGGTTGGTGACGATCTGATCGACCTTATCGGAAACGGTCAGGTGCTCGACGCGGGCCTTCTTCTTGACAGCCTTATCGACGACACCGTTGATGTATGCGTAACGCTGGTTGGTGATGATGCTCTCGGCGTCATCGTCCATCTCAGCCTCGCAGTCCTTGATGTGCTGGTCGATGTGAGCCATCAGGTCGGAGGAGAGCTTCAGCTCATCCATGACCTTGTCGTCGCGCTCGAACAGCTTGACAGCGTACCAGCGCAGGAAGCGGTCATCGACTTTGCCCTGGATGGACTCCTCGATGTGCGCGATGGCGTGCTCGACGCTGCCGGTGAAGACATGGGGCAGCTCGCCGCCCTTGCCAGCCTTTGCAGCCGCCATAGCAGCCTTTGCAGCAGCCTCGGTACCTTCGCCCTTCAGTGCGCTGATCTCAACAGCCTGACAGCCCAGCTCGGCGCTCAGCTTCTTCAGGTCGATCTTATCGCCGTTCTTGCGGACGAGGTCGATCATGTTGACAGCCATGACCACGGGGATGCCCAGCTCGATGAGCTGAGTGGTCAGGTACAGGTTGCGCTCGATGTTGGTGCCATCAATGATGTTCAGGATGGCATCGGGCTTCTCCTTGACCAGATAAGTACGGGAGACGACCTCTTCCAGAGTGTACGGAGACAGGGAGTAGATACCGGGCAGGTCCTGGATGATGACATCCTTCTCGCCCTTCAGCTTGCCTTCCTTCTTCTCGACGGTAACGCCGGGCCAGTTGCCGACGTACTGATTAGAGCCGGTCAGATTGTTGAACAGGGTAGTCTTACCACAGTTCGGGTTGCCGGCCAGTGCAATTTTAATGCTCATTGCAACTCCTCTCCTCTCGTTACGATCAAACGACTTCGATCATTTCGGCGTCGGCCTTGCGCACGCTCAGCTCGTAGTTGCGCACGGTCAGCTCCATCGGGTCCCCCAGAGGGGCGACCTTGCGGACGTAGATCTCCACACCCTTGGTGATGCCCATGTCCATGATGCGGCGTTTGACCGGGCCTTCGCCGTGCAGGCGCGCCACGGTGGCAGTCTCGCCGACCTTAACGTCTTTCAGAGTCTTCATAAAAAATCCTCCTCTACTTGTCTTTCTATTCAGAGACTATCCAGTTTCGGAGCGTCTCCCAAACAGCGTTTTGCCGCTGCTCAGCCAACCATAATGCGGTTTGCCATCGTCTTGTCGAGGGCCAGACGGCTCTCCTTGACCTGAACGATGAGGTTGCCTGCGATCTCATTGACGACAGTCACCTGACTGCCCACCACGAAACCAAGCTCTGCCAGATGCAGACGCACTTCATCCTTGCCGGTGATCTTCTGGATGGTGACGGTATCGCCTGCTTTTGCCATAGTCAAAGGCATCATAATTGTTCCACTCCCATTCGTGCTCCCCATTCTGCGGGGAGCTTTTCGGTTCGCTTTTTTCGTCCTCGGGGATGGCCGCACCAGCCAGACGCCGCAACGCGCTCGCTCATGCCCGCGTCCCCCTCCGAAAAGCCACGGCAGTTAGTCAGTCGCAACTATCAGCATAGATAGTTTATACTTACTAACCCGCATTGTCAACCATTTTCCGGCTCAAAAAAGTTAGTTTGTATGAACAAACAAATTTTCTTCCCTTATTTCAAGAAGATTTTTACAGTTTCTATATGCTAACTTTGTTTGCACATATTTACGATTTTTCTCTTTTACACTCCCCGCAAATGACACAGCCGCCCGGTGCAGGGGGTATTCTGCAACGAGCGGCCGCGTGTCAAAAGGAGGATTCTTCCCGCCAGTGCGTGGTTTTGCTCTGGCGGGCGCCAGGATAAAAAGAGAGTATTTGGAAGAGAATGTCAAAATTCAGGGGCGTCAGGCTGCGACAGCCAGACGCTGGATGGGCGTTCCGCTGCGGAACAGACGGAGATACACTGCCGTACACTTGTTCAGCTGAGCAAAATGCCGCTGGGCGGCACTGGGGTCACCATAGGCTTTCCAGCAGCCGCAGCAGGTGAAGTTGCGGCCCGCATTTTCGATAAAGCCCACCACATCGTAAAGCGGATAGCCCAGAAATACGCCGATCTCATGGGGGAAATCGGCCTCGCAGCAGAGCCGGCGGGACAGCTGCCGCAAAAGCGGCGCGTAATCGTCCGACTGCTCAGGCAGAGTGTAGCCTTCCTTGCACAGGAAATCCCGCACCTGCGGCTGGGCCAGCACAGCGCGGAGCTTGCTCTCGCGGTAGACATACACCAGATACCGATGGGTCCGCACACAGCCCTTGAGGACGCGGACACAGAGGCCCTTTTCGCCCAGCTGTTCGTTCCAGCTGCGGACGCGGCGGGCAAGGTCGGCGCAGTCGCTCGTCTCGTAGCGGAAAAGTCCCGCAGGCTTTAAGCTGGCCAGCACCGGGGCGCACTGTTCGATCATGACTGTCTCAAAGTTGCGTTCCATGTCTTCGGCCTCCCTGCCCGTTTTCCACTATTGTCTCCTGCCGTGTGGTGCTTATGCAGGAGATACAGTTAGAAAAAGCTAACCATAATTCCAAAAAGAATGCGGCAGCCTGCCCCTCTCGAGCTTCTTCCGCTTCTAGGTTAGTCGTTTCTAACGTGGCATTATCTTACCATAGGTCCGGCTCTGTGTCAACACCTTTTTGCAAAAATATTTGCTCCATTTTCTCCGCCGTGCTATACTGAGCCAAAGCTGATATAAAGGAATGGTATCCCCATGCATCTTATCTCACCCGAAGAGCTGGCCTCGGCCATCGCCGACCGTCTGGCCCGACAGTCTGCCGTCCTCGTCGCACTGGATGGCCGCTGCGGCAGCGGCAAAACGACGCTGTCCGAACGGCTGGCAGAGCGTTTTCCTCAAAGCATCACCGTCCACACCGATGACTTCTATCTCCCGCCATCCCGGCGTGTCACGGGCTGGGAGAGCATTCCCTGCGCCAACATGGACATCCAGCGCCTGCGGGATGAGGTCGTCGCTCCCGCCCGGGCAGGGCAGGCATTCTCCTACCAGGCCTACTCCTGCCGCGAAGGTGCCTGTCTGCCGCCGCATCTCCTCGGCCCTGCGCCGCTGGTCATCGTGGAGGGAAGCTACAGCCATCATCCCAGCCTTGCACCCTATTATGATATAAGAATATTCGTCACCTGCTCTCCCGATGAGCAGGCCCGGCGGCTCCGCAAACGGAGGGGGAGCTGTATTCGAATTTTGTGGAGCGGTGGATCCCGCTGGAAGAGGGGTATTTTGCAAATTACTCCATTGAGGAGAACGCGGAGATGATGGTCGTTACGGATTGACGGCATCGCGCGCCGGTAGCGCGGATTTGGTTCTCTTTTTCGGTCAAATGGCAATGCGCTCCGCGCGGGCCAGAGGCAGAGCTGGTTTTTTCTTTAAGCTGTTTCTCGCGCCGGTGCGCGGGGCAGTTTTTTCTTTCGGTCAAATGGCTTGCGCTCCGCGCGGGCCAGAGGTAGGGAGGGGTGTTTCGAATCCCCCTCCCTACCTCTGGACTCCACTCTCCCCGCAACGAGTTAAGGGCTGCTCGCCCTTAACAAGCCCAAAGAAGAAGTCGAAGCCCAAAAATGCTAGCCGCTTCGCTTAACGCATTTTTTTGTGCTTCTCCCATTTACGGCTTCGCCGAAGATTTCAGGCTTTCGCAGAACTTTACCGTCAGCAGAGAGGTAACACCAGCTGCGAAGCAGCAAATCGGAGAAACGAGAAAAAAGCGTTAAGCGCAGCGACTAGCTTTTTTCCGTTCGACTTCTCCTTCGGGGTCTGAAAGGGGCGAGCAGCCCCTTTCTCGTGGATCCAGCGCGTCGAAATCGCTGGTGGTTTTCTGGTTCTCTTTTGACATCAAAAGAGAACAATTAGCCTTAATGAAAAAGCGCTCTGCCCCGCGCACAGGCGCGCGAAGCGGGCACTTTTCTGGTTCTCTTTTGGTGCGCAAAAGAGAACTTAGCCCAGCGTAAAAGCGCTCTAACCCCGCGCACCGGCGCGCGAACCATTTCTGGTTCTCTTTTAGCGCGCAAAAGAGAACTTAGCTTAATGGAAGAGCACTCCACCCTTGTAAATCTTCCTCAAAAAGGGTATCATAAAGAAAAAACAAGGAGCCTTACTTATGCGTGCTTACGAGCGACTGCTGAAATACGCCAAAGTATACACCACCTCGGACCCCGAGTCCGGCACCCATCCTTCTGCCGCACGGGAATTCGACCTCGCCCACCTGCTGGTGGAAGAGATGAAGTCCATCGGCATTGAGGACGCCTTTGTGGACGAGCACTGCTACGTCTACGGCAGCATCCCCGCCACCAAGGGCTGCGAGAAGAAGCCCGCACTGGGTCTCATCGCCCACATGGACACCGCCCCTGACGCTTCCGGCGAGAACGTCAAGCCCATCCTCCACGAGAACTACGACGGCGGCGACGTCACCCTGCCCGGCACCGGCATGGTCATGAAGACCTCCACCTTCCCCTTCCTGAAGGAGCTGAAGGGCGAGACCCTCATCACCACCGACGGCACCACCCTGCTGGGCGCTGACGATAAATCCGGCGTCGCTGAGATCCTGACCGCCGCCGAGACCCTTATCAAAAAGAAGCTGCCCCACGGCAAGCTCTGCATCGCCTTTACCCCCGATGAGGAGATCGGCGAGGGCGCTTCTCTCTTCGACATCCCGGGCTTCGGCGCAGACTTCGCCTACACCGTCGATGGCGGCGACGTGGGCGGCATCGAGTACGAGAACTTCAACGCCGCATCTGCCACTGTCACCATCCACGGCTTCTCCGTCCACCCCGGCAGCGCCAAGGACGCCATGATCAACGCCTCCAACGTGGCAATGGAGTTCCACATGGCCCTGCCCGTCATGGCCCGCCCCGAGACCACCGAGGGCTATCAGGGCTTCTACCACCTGTGCCAGATGTACGGCGACGTCACCGAGGCAAAGTTGGGCTACATCCTCCGCGACCATGACGCCGGCAAGCTGCAGTTCAAGAAGGACAACCTTCTCCACATCGCCTGCTACCTCAACGGCAAGTACGGCCCCGGCACGGTGGAAGTCGAGATCAAGGACAGCTACCGCAATATGCTGGAGAAGATCAAGCCCCACTTCCACCTTGTGGAGACGGCCCCGCAAGGCCATCGAGAAGGCCGGCCTGACCCCGGAAGAGATCCCCGTCCGCGGCGGCACCGACGGCGCTGTACTGAGCTGGAAGGGTCTGCCCTGCCCCAACCTCGGCACCGGCGGCTTCAACTTCCACGGCGTCTGCGAATGCACCACCGTCGAGCGGATGGACAAGGCCACCGAGATCCTGCTGAATATCATTGAGCTTTATTCTAAATAACTTTGCATCGTAAAAAATGGCTCCGGCATCTGCCGGAGCCATTTTTTGCTTCTTAAAACTCGATGCTCTGCGCCGCCTTGGCGATGGCTCCCAGCAGCTCCACCAGCTTGCCCTCGTCCATCCGGCTGCTGTTGTTGGCAAAGGCGTAGAAGCAGCCCTGCACGCAGAACGAGAGCAGGATGCCCCGGTTCAAATCAGCCGCGAAGGTCGGGTCGGCTTCCTCAAAGCGCTGGCGCAGCCCCTTCTCGATGCTGTTGGCGAAGATGCCCTGCCGACTGCCCGAAAAGAGGATGTTCACGGCCCGCTGGTTCTGCATGAAGGCATGGAACAGCTCCCGCGTCAGCGTCTCTGCCTGATGCAGTGCCACGCTATCGTTGGTGCGGGGTACGCTGGCCAGGATAGACTCGATGAGCTTGTTTTCCAGCGCATTGGCCAGCGCGTAGATGTCCTCATAGTGGGCATAGAACGTCGATTTGTTGATGCAGGCCATCGCACATAAATCTTTTATCTTGATTTTTTCCAGGGGGTTCTTCTCCCGCAGTTCCATGAAAGCCTGTTCGATGGCGCGGTCGGTACGGGCGATACGGATGTCCACAAAATCCACCTCTTCCGTGTTTTAGTTGATTATCCAACGGTTTTCGTCTTTCGTCGATGGACAAGACCCCGTGGATTTTTTACAATGAAAGCAGTGCCCTTATTCTTCTTTTTTATAGAGCAGGCCCTTGGCGTCCAGTGCCGCTTCGATGCGGCGGAACGCCTCCGGCGTGGGGCAGCTCAGGGTGTGCAGATGCACACCGCCGGTCATCCGGCTCAGCAGGCACTCGGGCGTATCCGCCGCCTGCTGGATAAAATGATCCACGTCGTACCGGCTGGCGAGGTTGAGGTTGCCGCGCAGCTCGCCGTAAAGCGGATTCTCCACGGCCACATCCACCACGATGCCGCCCTGGTCCACCACGGTATACAGCTCCTCCCGCATCTGGTCGGCGGTGCTGTGGACACAGGCGAGGATGCCCGTATAGCCCCGCGCCGCCGGGTGGAGCTGATAACCCCGGGGCGTTGCGTCGATCTGCGTTCCCGACGCCCGCAGCAGGGCCACGTCACCCACCACGATCTGCCGCGAGACCCCCAGTTCCCCGGCCAGTACACTGGCACTCAGCGGTGCATCGGCCTCCGTCAGCCGCTCTAAGATCACTTTTCTGCGCTGCGCAGCATTCATCTTCTGCACTCCCCCTTTTTATCCTACCAGCCGCAGCAGGGTGGCGTAGTTGGAGGGCAGCTGGACTTTCAGCTTACCCCACTCCACCTGCGTCAGGATGGGCTGACTGCCCACACAGTCGGCCAGCAGGTCTTCGACACCCGAAGCCTCCACCGGCAGCTGGAATTCCATCGAAACCGGGCTGTCACCGTTATTGTACACCGCCACGACAGCCTGGCCGTCCAGCACCCGGGCGTAGGCGTAGCTCTGGGTGGTCAGCGTCAGCTCCTTGAACTCACCCCAGCTCAGCTCGGGACACTCCGCTTTCAGCCTGCCCAGTGCGGCATAGATGCTGGTGACAGGGTTCGTCTTCTCGGCGTCGGTGTAGTCGGCCAGCTCGAGGCAGGGGCGGAGCGGCCAGTCGCTGCCCCACTCTTTTTGCCCTCGATGCCAAATTCCGAGCCATAATAGATGGACGGAATGCCCCAAAGCGTATATACTAGAAGAGCAATATGCCGGATGTGGTCGCGGTTGCGCAGTTTGTTGGGCAGCCGCTCCACATCGTGGTTATCCGAGAAGTTATAGAGCCGGGTATCGTGGCAGAGGCCCTGCAGACGCCGCATGGTATGGGCGATCTCGAAATAGTTGTGGTCGTTGTGGCCGCTCCACAGACCCTTATGCAGTTCGTAGTTGGTGACGGAGTGGAGCATCTCGGGGTTTGCCCAGCGGCTGTAGTCGCCGTGGATGACTTCGCCCATCAGCCAGAACTCAGGCTTCACCTCGTTGGCAACGCGGCGCAGGCCCCTCATGAAGTCGAAGTCCAGCACGTCGGCAGCGTCCAGACGGATGCCGTCAATATCAAATTCATCCACCCAGAAGCGGATGGTGTCGAAGTGGTAGTTCTGCACCTCGGGGTTGCGCTGGTTCAGCTTGACCAGCAGGTTGAAGCCGCCCCAGTTGCCGTAGGAGAAGCCGTCGTTGTACTCGTTGTTGCCCCAGAAATTCACGTCGCAGAACCAGTCGCGGTAGCGGGCGTTCTCGCGGTGCTCCTTCAGCTCCTGGAACGCGAAGAAATCGCGGCCCACATGGTTGAACACGCCGTCCACGATGACCTTCTGGCCCCGCTCATGGCAGGCGGCGACAAACTGCTTGAACTCCTCGTTGGTGCCGAGACGCCGGTCTACCAGCCGGTAGTCGATGGTGTCATAGCCGTGGGAACCGCTCTCGAACAGCGGGCCGATATAGATCGCCGTACAGCCAAGCTTTGCCGCGTGTTCTGCCCACGCATCCAGCTTTTTGAAAGCCCCGGGGACAGGCTGTCCGTCGTTTTCATGCGCGCAGCCGCACAATCCCAGAGGATAGATGTGATAGAATACCGCATTGTCATACCAAGCCATTGTCTGTACCGCTCCTGTTTTCAAAAAGTTACAGCAGAGCACTTTTCCGACAAAAGTGCATCTGTGTCCTATTCAGTATAGCACATTTTCCGACAAAAGTGTGGTAAAAGTGTTGTATATTTCTCATTTTACATATTCCATAGTATGCGTTCTCTGTAAAAATTGCGATAAAAGGAGTCTTTCGTATGAATCTTCCCTCCATCTCCAAATCCTTCTTCAACGGCGACTGCTTCGACGCCTACCGCATCCTTGGCGCACACCCCTGGCAGGGTGACCACGGTGAAGAGGGCTGGCGCTTCGCGGTCTGGGCTCCCGGTGCCACGGCTGTGGAGGTCTGCGGCGGCTTTGACGGCTGGGGCGCAGGCATCCCGCTCCAGAAAGCCGACACCGGTGTGTGGAGCGGCTTTGTATCCGGGCTGTGCGAGGGAGAGCTCTACAAATACCGCATCCACGGGGCCGACGGCAGCGTGGTCATGCGGGCCGACCCCTACGCTTTCGCGTCCGAAGTCCGCCCCGCCAACGCCAGCCGCCTGACCAAACTGGACTTTTCCTTCGACGACAGCGCATGGATGGAGCGGCGGGATAAATGCCGTAATCTGCCCATGAACATCTACGAACTCCATGCCGGCAGCTGGAAGCATAAGCCCAACTCCACCCAGCCCGACGGCTCGGACGGCTGGTACGACTACGAAGAGCTGGCCCGGGAGCTCATCCCCTGGCTGCTGGAACACCACTTCACCCATGTAGAGCTTCTGCCGCTGGCAGAACACCCCTTCGACGGCAGCTGGGGCTACCAGACCACCGGCTACTTCGCCGTCACCAGCCGGTACGGCACCCCGGCCCAGTTTGCCTCCTTTGTCAACGCCTGCCACCGGATGGGCATCGGCGTCATCATGGACTTTGTCCCCGTCCACTTTGCGGCCAACGCCGACGCACTGGCCAACTTTGACGGCACCCACCTCTACGAGTACGACAGCGATGTGGGCCACAGCGAGTGGGGTACCTGCAACTTCAACTACTACCGCCGGGAGGTGTGCAGCTTCCTGAACAGCGCCGCCGCTCTCTGGATGGAGGTCTACCACTGCGACGGCATCCGGATGGACGCCATCTCCCGCGCCCTCTACTGGCAGGGCGACCCTGCCCGGGGCGTCAACGAGGGAGCCGTCACCTTCCTGCGGAACCTCAACCACGGCCTGAACGAGCGCTGGCCCACCGGCGTTTACATGGCCGAAGATTCCACCAACTTCCTCAAAGTCACGGCCCCCACCCGCTACGACGGCATCGGCTTCGACTACAAGTGGGACATGGGCTGGATGCACGATACGCTGGACTACTTCGCCACCCCCTTCGGCCAGCGTCCCGACGCATACGGGAAGATCATTTTCAGTATGCACTATTTCTACAACGAGCTCTACCTGCTGGCGCTGAGCCACGACGAGGTCGTCCACGGCAAAAAGACGGTCATCGACAAGCTCTGGGGCACCTATGAGGAAAAAATGTGCCCAGCTGCGCACCCTCTATTTTTTATATGTATGCGCACCCGGGCAAAAAGCTCAATTTTATGGGCAACGAGCTGGGGCATTTCCGGGAGTGGGACGAAAAGCGGGAGCTGGACTGGGATCTGCTCAAGTACCCCTTCCACGACGCATTCCAGAAATATTTCGGCGCTCTGAGCCGCCTTTACGCCACCCAGCCCGCCCTCTACGCGGGCGAGTATGACCCCCGCTGCTTCGAGTGGGTGGCCAGCGAGAGCCGGGACGAGGGCGTGTACGCCTGGCTGCGCAAGGGCGCGGGACAGACCATCCTCTGCGTCATGAACACCCAGAACACTGCCCACAAAAAGTTCCCGCTCTACCTGACTTTCCCCGCCGGGGCCGAAGAGCTGCTGAACACCGAGGCCCCCTGCTGGGGCGGTGCGGACAAATCGAAGCCCAAAGCCCTCCATACCTTGGACGGCGGCGTCTATGGCCGGGACTACACCCTCACCGTGGACCTGCCCGCCATGGGCAGCCGGATGTTCAAGCTCACCCCCGAAGCGCCCCGCCCCGAGGCTGCACAGGCCAGCGCCCGCCGGGCCGCTGCCGCACGCCGCAAGGCAGCCCGCACCCAGAACGCCAAGGCGGATGCCGCCGCATACAACTCCAAAAAGTAATATTTGTTTCGGAATATCCCGTCTGCTGAAAATGCAGCGGGATATTCTGCGTTCTGGCGCGGTCTGCGGCTGGACAAGCCTTAACGGATTCATTATACTGTTAGATGGAAAGTTGTGTTTTGCATTTTCCGGAAGTTAAATGAAAGGGATCATCCTTCTATGCTATCTGCTGCTGTTCGCCGGCTCTCGCCTCTGCAATGGGCGGGGGTCGGTCTGGGCAGCTGTGCGGTGCTGCTGGCTCTTCTGGGGCTGCTTGCACCGGCCAGCGCCTTCTTTTTCCCGCTGCTCAGTCTCTGGGCCAGCGTGGGGCTCTTTGTTCTGGCCCTCTGCGTTCTCCGTGTGGCAGGCGCAGAGCTGGGCTTCTTCCACAAAGCCGTCGTCTTCGGCATCTGGGCTGTGGCTGTCGTCTATTTTTACTGGACATTATCGAGCCGGAGCTTTGTATACGTCTGGGATTACGCCAACTACCTGCTCAAGCAGTACGACGCCGAAGCCGCCTTTTCCCAGAGTGCAGGCGCGGGCCTTGCGTACATCTTCGGCTCCATGGCCGACGACTACACCAATTTCATCACCCTCTTCACCGAGTTCCCATTCTGTCTCACGAGCCACACCGGCGACGCCTATTCCTTCAGTCAGGTGTTCTGCATCCTGCCCACCCTGCTGGTGCTGCTGGCGGGCCTTGTCGTCAAGGTCGGGCAGATCCTGAATGTGAAGAACCGGAGGTACTATTTCCTCTTCGGGATGACGCTCACGGCGGCTTATCCCTTCCTGCGGATGAGCGCGGTATTGGCCCAGCCGGACTGGTTCGGCCTTATCTTTGCGTTTGCGATCCTTCTGCTGACGCTGGATCTCCGGTTCGACAAGCTGGAGCCGGTGCGGTTCGGCCTCATCTTCCTGGCCACTGCTGCCATCATCCTCGCCCGCCGGTGGTTCCTTTACTTTGTGGTGGGCTATTACTTCGCCTACGCGCTGCTGCTCATCGCGGGCTGTGTGCGGTTGGCGAAGGGCGGCGAAAAGGCCGCTGCCCTTGTTCGGATCAAGAACCTCGTCCTCTTCGGCCTTGCGTCCGTCGTGGCGATGGTCATCCTGCTCTGGCCCATGGTGTCCCACATCCTCGCCTACAACTACGCGGGCCGCTACTCCTATTATAACGGCGGCGGTCTGACCCTCGAGGCGTTCTATCACATCGGCCGGATGGGCCTGTTCAACATCCTCCTCATGGTGCTGGGCCTCGCCTTTGCGGCGAAGCACAAAGTACCCGCCCTGCCGTGTCTCGCCGGGTGTGAGCTGGTGGTGAGCATCCTGCTCTTCACCCGGGTGCAGAACACCGGCTCCCATCAGTTCCTGCTCTTCCTGCCGGGATACTTCATTCTCTTTCTGCTGGGTGCCGCCGCGCTGGCCGAGGGCATCACGCGCCGCCGGAACCTCAAGCTGGGCTGCTGGGCCTTCGTGCTGGTGCTGTCCATGTCGGTGCGGTGTTCGCCGCTGACCACGCTGGCCATGCCGGGTTTCGTCATTGAACACTTCCCGATCCAGATTCCGGCCACCCAGTATTTCATCTCGCTGGACAAGCTCATCTACGACCGGAAGGACATCGGCCAAATACAGGCCATTGCCGACTGGATCGACACCCACTGCGATGAGGGGGAGCTGTGCTACATGATCCCCCACGATATGCTCTACAACCCCGACCACTTCAAAAACTGCCGCCTGCCGGACGCCCCCATCAACGACAAGCTGGCCTTCGGCTTCTCGGTCCCCGGCACCCACAACTTCCCCACCCAGTTCTTTGAAGCAAAATATGTCATCACCTGCGAGCCCTTCCCCCAGACTTACGTGGGCAGCGGCGAGATGTCCATCAAGCTGAACGACCGGTTCCTCGCCGTAAAAGACCAGTATTTCGCCTTTGAGCAGAGTTTCGATATGGGCAATGGCACTACCTTTACCATCTGGAAACGCACCACTGCCCCCACCCGGGCAGAGGTGGAGTATTATCTGAGCGCTTTCGCTGAGGAAGACGCCCAGTACCCTGAAATGTTCTCTCAGGTGGCCGAAGCCTGGCTCACCGCTCACGGGCTGTGAGCTTGCCCTTTCTGCTGAAAACGTGTATAATTCGATTTGTTGCTATAAAACCCGCAGCGCCGCCCGCCGGCCTGCTTACGTCATAAGGAGTACGCCACTATGGATAAGAAGAACACGCCTGAAGTGAAGCTGGGCCAGTACAAGGGCCTGGCTGTCACCCGTCACGTCCGCCCTGTCACCGACAAGACCGTGGACATCGAGCTTGTCCACCAGGCCCGGATGCACGCGGTCTACCACCCCACCACCGAACCTGCCAGGCGCGGCTTCCGCGCCCTGCTGGACTTTGCCGGCTACATGGACGGCAAGGAGATCCCCGACAGCCGGATGGAGAAGGTCATGGTCGTGCTGGGCGACGGCAAGCTGATGCCCGCCGCCGAGCAGGCCATCTACGGCCACCGTGCCGGCGAGGTGTTCCGCTTCGACTTTACCTACCCGCAGGACTTCCGCCTGCCGGAGCTGTCCGGCAAGACCGCACAGTTCGAGATCGAGCTCCGCTCTCTGGCCGAGAAAGTCACGCCCGCACCGGATGAGGCTTTCGCCAGGAGTCTGGGCTTCGACTCCCTCGACGCGCTGAAGGCTGACCTTCGCGCCAAAAAGCAGAAGATCCACGAGGAAGGGGCTGACCGCGCCGCCGGAAAGCAGCTGCTGGACATGGCCGGTGCCAACATGACCGTGGACCTGCCCGCCGAAATTCTCGACCGCACCGCCCAGAACGAAATGAAGCTGCTGAAAGAACGCCTCTCCCGCAGCGGCATCACCCTCGAGCAGCACTGCAAAAACAGCCGCACCACCCCGGAAGCCCTCGAGAAGGACTACCGCGCACAGGCCGAGAGCCGCATCCGCTTCGTGCTGGCCGCCAAGGCCATCGCCGAGGCGGAGAACATCGTCGTCCACCCCGAGGAAGTCAACGCCGAGTACCGCCGCCTGTCCCAGCTGCAGGACACCCCCGAGGCGGAGATCCGGAAAGCCCTGCCCGAGGATACCATCGCCGCCGCGCTGGCCGCGAAGAAGGTGCAGCGCTTCCTGCTGGACAACGCTCAGGTCACCACCGTGACCGATGCCCCCGAAAAGGAGTGATACCGCTATGGGTCTGTTTACCCGTTATGCAATGGACGCCCTGATGAAGACCTCCCACCCCGAGGTCATCCGTCGTCAGTGCTGGAATCTCCACCCCCACCGCACCCCCTGCACGGCCTGCAAGGACATCTGCCCCTACGGCGATGCCATCTTCACCCGCCCCAACCTCGTTAAAGACTGGGACCCCTGCACCGACTGCGGCCTCTGCGTGTCTGCCTGCCGCTCGGGCTGCATCGTCCCTTCGCCGGAGCAGGTACAGCGGGACACCTCGCTGGCTGATACCGACAACGACACCCTCTGGCTGGGCTGCGAGAAGAGCACCCGCAAGAACACCGCCGTCCGCACCTGCATCGCCTCCTTCTCGTGGGAAGCGCTGGCCTATCTTGCTCTGAACAAGAAGCTGGTCCTCGACCTGACCCCCTGCGGTGAGTGCGAGAACGACGCCTGCGCCGCCCAGCTCCGCAAAGAGCTGACCCGTCTGGTAGAGTTCCTCGGCCCCCAGCTCTTCGAGAGCCGGGTCACGCTGGCCTATGAGCAGGACGAAGCGCCCTACCATGTGCAGGAGCTGAGCCGCCGGGAGATGTTCTCCCACATGACGGAGGGCTCCCGCGCCGGCACCAAGAAGCTGCTGCAGATGCTGCCCGGCCTGCGCAGCGAGGAGGACAGTGCCGCCGACTTCCGCCTCATGCTCCACCAGCGGACAAAGCAGCTCAAGGCTGCTTCCGAGACGCCGCTGCGCTACGGCTGGTATCTGCCGAACTTCACCCAGAAGTGCTTCGGCTGCGGCAAGTGCGAGAAAGCCTGCCGCTCCGGTGCGCTCAAACTGGAGGACCTGCCCGACGGCCAGACCCGCGTGGTCATCACGCCCTGGAAGTGCAGTGAGTGCGGCGTCTGCGTCGCGGCCTGCTCCAACAGCGGCATCGACGGCATGAAGCTCCGCCAGCTCACCACCCTCGGCCCGGTGAGCATCTACAAATGCAGCAAGACCCTCTGCGCCGACTGCGGCAAGCCCATCGCGCCGAACAGCTCCGAAGGCATCTGCTCGGTCTGCCGCATCAAGCGCCGCACCAAGCAGCGTCAGGAGGAGGCCGCAGCCCGCGCCAGGGAGCGGATCGCCGAGCGCGAGGCCCGCAAGGCAGCGGAAGAGGCCGCAAAGGCCGCTGCCGCAGAGCTGGCCGCTGAAAATGCAGCAAATGCTGCCGGTGCCGCCGCAGCCGAAACGGCAGCGGTTCCCGTCACTGCCGCACCTGCCGCCGCAGCGGCAACAGCTGTTTCTGTTGCAGAAACAGCATCTGCACCCAAAAAGGATTGACGCGGCCGCAAATCAATGCTATACTCAGTCATGACCACACGGTTTGGTGGCCGGGACTGTTACAAAGGAGTAACGGATGGATTTCCGTTGCTCTTTTTTCATAAAAAACGGTCCATTTGTCCGTTGCCGGGAAACAGCGGACACCGCACAACGCGATGCTGTCCTTTGTACAGCAAAAACAAGAAAAGAGGGAATTTATGATGAACACTTCCATCTCCCGCCGTCAGTTCCTGAAGGCCAGCGGCCTGGCAGCCGCCGGTGCCTGCGCAGCCGGCCTGCTGACCGGCTGCGGCGGCTCTTCCTCCGGCAGCGCTTCCGGCGCAGCCTCTTCCGGTTCCGGCTCCAGCTACACCATCCTGTACGACAGCCAGCCCGCTACCCTGAACTACCTGACCACCGGCACTGACCTTGAGATGGTCGTGGGCGCAAACTGCGTGGATACGCTGGTCGAGTACGACAACAAGGGCGTCATGCGCGAAGGCCTGGCCACCAGCTGGGACTGGGATGTTGACACCCTGACCTGGACGTTCCATCTGCGTGAGGAGAACTGGGTGGACTGCAACGGCGAGGTCGTGGCCCCCGTCACCGCACAGGACTTCGTGGACGCTCTGAAGTACGTCCTGACCCCGGACTACGCCGCCTCCAACGTGGGCCTCGTCACCGCTTACATCGCAGGCGCTGACGACTACTACAACTACCACCTCTATCTGAACAACGCCAACACCGGCGTCGTGGACGATGACGGCACCACCTACACCGTGGACGGCAGCGGCGTCGTCACCGTGACTGCCCCCGACTCTGACCCCGCCACCTACGCACCGGTGGACTTCGACGCCGTGGGTGTCACCGCTGTGGATGACCACACCCTGACCTACACCCTGACCTACGACTTCCCGGGCTTCCTGAGCCTGCTGTGCTATCTGCCCTACGAGCCTGCTTACGGCCCGCTGCTGGAAGAGACCGGCGACCAGTTCGCCACCAGCGCAGAGACCACCTACAGCTGCGGTGCCTTCTATCTGGCCGCCTACGAGTCTCTGGAGACCTGGGTCATGAAGAAGAACCCCGAGAACTACGACGCTGACAACGTCTTCATCGACACCATCAGCCGCATCTACAACGCCGAGGCCAGCGTCAACGGCCCCGAGATGATCAAGCGCGGCGAGATCGACGAGGCCACCATCGGCTCCGACATCCTCGACAGCTGGCTCTCCGACGACACCACCAAGGACATGGTGTCCATGGACCGTCCCAACACCAACTACACCTACTTCTATATGTTCAACTTCATGCCCTTCTCCCACGAGTTCTCCAACTGGAGCGTGGAGGGCATGGACGCCGAGTACGAGCCGGAGAACTGGGCCAAGGCCATCAACAACACCAACTTCCGCAAGTCCTTCCTCTACGGCATCAACAACTCTGTCACGCTGGCCGTCAAGGCACCCGAGGGCTACGACAACTACAAGCTGAACACCATCACGCCCCCCAGCTTCTGTGCCAACGCTGACGGCGTGGACTACCTCAAGTGCGGCGACCTGGCCAACATCACCGAGTTCTTCGACGAGGCCAAGGCCAAGGAGTACCGCGACGCTGCCATCCCGGAGCTGACCGCTGCTGGTGTGACCTTCCCCATCAAGGTGCAGATGCCCTACAACCCCTCTTCCACCGACTGGGACAAGCAGTGCCAGGTGTTCAAGCAGCAGCTCGAGGGTGTGCTGAACGACGGTTTCGATTTCATCGACATCATCATCACTGCCGGCCCCTCCGACAGCTTCCTGTCCAGCGTCCGCCGCAACGGCAAGTTCGCTTTCCTGCAGTGCAACTGGGGCGCTGACTACTCCGACCCCCAGACCGAGACCGACCCCTTCTATCAGGCCGAGGGCGCACGCGGCAGCCGCTACGCCTTCCTGCGCACCGGCGTCGAGGACGGCTTCATCACCGGCGACACCGCGGACGCCGTCATGAACTACATGAAGGCCATCGAAGAGGCTGTCAAGATCACCGACGACATCAACGCCCGCTACGATGCCTTCGCCAACGCCGAGGCTTCCCTCATCAACAATGCCCTCGTCGTCCCCATGGGCATGAGCATCCCGGCCTACATCGCCACCCGTCTGAACTACTGGGAGGGCCAGTACGCTTCCACCGGCTTCTCCAACAAGCGCCTGAAGGGCATCCACGTCCTCGACCACTACATCTCCATGAGCGAGTACGAGGCCAACCGCGACGCCCGCTAAGACTTTTTGAGTCTGTCTGCTCCAAAGCTCTCCGTTTTCCCACAGGAAAGCGGAGAGCTTTTCGTTTCTGAAGCCTCTTACATGAATTTTTGTAACGAACTTTGCTAAATCACTTTCCAAAAGTGGTTTTTTGTTGTATTCTATTCCTATCCGACATTCATTTTATAAAAGAGAGGGGTGCGCACAGATATGCTCAAATATCTGGCGAAACGCATCGGGCGCTCGATACTGACCCTGTTTATTATCGTCACGCTCGTTTTCTGCCTTTTGCGGCTGATGCCGGTGGAAGGCTATTTTGCTAACTACGAAAAAATGACCGAGGCCCAGATACAGGCCGGCTTACAGTCCATGGGCCTGCTGGACCCGCTGCCGGTGCAGATCGGCCGCTTCTGGGTCAATATGCTCCACGGCGACCTCGGCGTGAGCCACATCTATAAGGTCAACGCCTCCGTCACCGGCATCCTCGCCAAGAAGCTGCCCATCTCCATCCAGATGGGCGTGTACGCCATGCTGCTGAGCCTTGTCATCGGCATCCCGATGGGCCTGTTCATGGGCCGCTTCAAGAGCCGCTGGCCCGATAAGATCGGCACGGCCATCATCGTCCTCATCCAGGCTGTGCCTGCGGCAGTGTATTATCTGTACATCCAGATGTACGGCACCACCGCGCTGAACGTGGGCCTGCTCTTCGACGCCTCCAACTGGAAATACTGGGTGCTGCCCGTCTGCTCCATGAGTCTGGGCAACGTGGCGTTCTACGCCATGTGGCTGCGCCGGTACATGGTGGACGAGAGCAACAAGGACTATGTCCGCCTTGCCCGTGCCAAGGGCGTGAGTGAAAACAACATCGCCCTGCGCCACATCTTCCGCAACGCAATGGTGCCGCTGGTGCAGTATATCCCCTCCGCCTTCCTGAACACTGTGGTCGGCTCCATCTACATCGAGAGCCTCTACAGCATCCCGGGCATGGGCGGCCTGCTGGTCACCTGTGTCCAGCGCCACGACAACACGATGGTGCAGGGCATCGTTCTGCTCTACGCCTGCGTGGGCATCATCGGCCTGATCCTGGGCGACCTGCTCATGGTGCTCATTGACCCCCGCATCAGCTTTGGCAAGAAAGAAGGTGGCCGATAATGCTTTTCCGTATGAAAGATGAAAAAGCACACCAGCTCGAGGCAGAGCTGGATAAGTTACAGGCGGACGGCCCCGCCGCATGGGCAAAGCTGCCCGAAGAAGAGCTGTTCACCCCCGCCGGGTTCAGCGAGGAACGGGCCGAGGCCACGTCCTACTCCAACTACAGCTACTGGGGCAGCACCTTCCGCGCCTTCTTCAAGAACCGCGTGGCCGTGCTGCTGCTCGTCGCCCTCATCGCCGTGGTGGCCTTTGCATTTTTGCAGCCCTGCCTGCCCGGTCAGGCAGACCCCAACCTCTGCGCCGTGGACCCCGCCACCGGCATCCAGTACCGCAACATCGCCCCCGGTGAAAAGGGCTTCATCTGGGGTTCCAACGCCATCGGCCAGGACCTCTGGGCCCGCATCTGGGCCGGCGCCCGCACCAGCCTGACCATCGCTTTCTTCGTGGCCCTCATCGAGGCCGTGGTGGGCATCACGGTGGGTGTGCTCTGGGGCTATGTCCGTCAGCTGGACTTCTTCTTCACCGAGCTGTACAACATCTGCGACAACGTGCCTTCCACCATCATCCTGATCCTTATTTCCTACGTCGCCAGCCCCAGCGTCCAGACGCTGATCCTGGGCATGTCCATCACGGGCTGGATCGCCATGGCGCGTTTTATCCGCAACCAGATCCTCATCATCCGTGACCGTGACTACAACGTGGCATCCCGCTGCATTGGCACCCCCACCTCCCGCATCGTGGTGCGCAACCTGCTGCCCTACCTCGTGTCGGTCATCATGCTCCGCATGGCCCTGACCATCCCCGCCGCCATCGGCAGCGAGGTCTTCATCACCTACATCGGCCTCGGCCTCTCTGTCGAAGTGCCTTCTCTGGGCAACCTCATCAACGATGGCCGCAAGGTCATGATGCAGGCCGGCCTGCGCTATCAGCTGCTCTACCCCACCATCATCCTCAGCTTCGTCACCATCGCGTTCTACCTCATCGGCAACGCCTTCTCTGACGCAGCCGACCCCAAGAACCATCTGCAGTAAGGAGGAACAGGCATGAAAAAGAATGAACTGATCCTCTCTGTGCGGGATCTCAACATCAAATTCAATCTGCGTGGAAAGATCCTCCATGCTATCCGGGGCATCGACCTCGATGTCTACCACGGCGAAGTCCTCGCCATCGTGGGCGAGTCCGGCTCGGGAAAGAGCGTGTTCACCAAGTCCTTCATGGGCCTGCTGGACTCCAACGGCTCCATCACTTCCGGCACCATCGACTACTTCGGTGCCGACGACCACCAGCCCATCCGGCTCTCCGAGTTGAAAAAGGAGAAGGACTGGCTGAAAGTCCGCGGCCACGAGATCGCCATGATCATGCAGGACCCCATGACCAGCCTGAATCCTCTGAAGACCATCGGCGACCAGATCATGGAGGCCGTGGAGCTCCATCAGGGCCTCAAGGGTGCCGCCGCCAGGGAGAAGACCCTCGAGTACCTGCGGGATGTCGGCATCGCCGACCCGGAAGTGCGCTTCAAGCAGTATCCCCACGAGTTCTCGGGCGGTATGCGCCAGCGCGTCGTCATCGCCATCGCTGTGGCCTGCAACCCGCAGATCCTGATCTGCGACGAGCCCACGACGGCTCTGGACGTGACCATCCAGGCCCAGATCCTCGAGCTGCTGAAGGAGATGCGGGTCAAATATAACCTCACCATCATCCTCATCACCCATGACCTCGGCGTCGTGGCCAACATCGCCGACCGTGTGGCCGTCATGTATGCCGGCGACATCGTGGAGATCGGCACTTCGGATGAGATCTACTACGACCCCCGCCACCCCTACACCTGGGCGCTGCTGTCCAGTATGCCCCAGATGGGCGTGAAGGGCGAAGACCTGTTCAACATTCAGGGTACGCCCCCGAACCTCTTCACGGAAATTCACGGCGACGCTTTCGCGCCCCGCAACCCGCTGGCGCTGAAGATCGACTTCGTCAAGCGTCCCCCTTATTTTGATGTCAGCACGACCCACCGGGCCAAGACCTGGCTTCTCGACCCCCGCGCACCCAAGATAGAACCGCCCGCCGCTGTGCGGATGCTGCAAGAGGAGGGCAAATAACATGGCAGACGAACGCGAAGTTCTGGTCGAGGTAAAAAACCTCGAAGTGACCTACGGCTCCGGCCGCAAGGCTTACAAGGCCGTCAAGAACGCAAACTTCACCATCTATAAGGGCGAGACCTTCGGTCTGGTGGGCGAGTCCGGCTCGGGCAAGACCACCATTGGCCGGGCGATCATGCGCATCCTGCCCACTTCGGGCGGCGAGGTGTTCTATAAGGGCCAGAAGATAAACGGCAAGATCTCCCACGCGCTGGACAAGCAGGTCATCAAGGAAATTCAGATGATATTCCAGGACCCCCAGTCCTCCCTGAACGAGCGCGCCAAGGTGGGCTACATCGTAGGCGAGGGCCTGATGAACATCCGGCCCGACCTCTCCGCCGCCGAGCGGGACGAAAAAGTCCGTCAGGCGCTGCTGGATGTGGGCCTGCTGCCCGAGTTTGCGTCCCGCTTCCCCCACGAGTTCTCGGGCGGCCAGCGCCAGCGCATCGGCATCGCCCGGGCTCTCATCGTGGAGCCGGAATTCATCATCGCCGACGAGCCCATCTCGGCACTGGATATGTCCATCCGCGCCCAGGTCCTGAACCTTCTGCGCCATATGCAGAAAGAGCGCGGCATCACCTACCTCTTCATCGCCCATGACCTCTCCGTCATGCGCTACATCTCCGACCGCATCGCCGTCATCCACAAGGGCGACATCGTGGAGCTGGCCGACGCCGAAGAGCTGGTGACCCACGCCATCCACCCCTATACCCGCAGCCTGCTGTCGGCCATCCCCATGCCCAGCCCCGCCGCGAGCGGCAGAAAAAGCTGCTGGTCTATGACCCCTCCATGCACGACTACTCTACGGAGGCTCCCCAGTGGCGGGAGCTGCGGCCCCGTCACTGGGTGCTCTGCAGTGCCTCCGAGGCCGAAGACTGGTGCCGGGAATCGTAAACTTTTTCTTGCGTTTTTCTCATTGTTGCCTCTCTGTTTATTGACTTTTGTTCTCTGCTCTACTACAATAACAGGAGTGGCTTTGTAACAAAACGAAACAAAACATTGGCCCCCGCGCGGGTCTACAAACATAAAGGAATGAGAAATTGATGACGACGCAGAATCCTGTTTACGCATCCCAGGCCAAGCCCTGGCTCAAGTATTACGACCAGAAATTCATCGATCAGACCCTGCCTGCCCTCTCGGCCTTTGAGTATGTCTGCCAGCGGAGCAAGAACCACCTGAACGACACGGCTCTGGAATACTACGGCCGCAAGTTCGCCTACGCCGACCTCATCGTCAACGTCAAAAAGACCGCCGCCGCCCTGCGGGGCGCCGGGGTGAAAAAGGGCGACATCATCACGGTGGTCAGCATCATGACCCCGGAGATCATCGCCCTGTTTTATGCCGCCGACATGATGGGAGCCACCCTGAATCTGGTGGACCCCCGCTACAGCGTCGAGGGCATCCGTGAGTATATCGAAGAGGTGGATTCCCACCTTCTCGTCTGCCTGAACGTCGTGTACGAGCGCTGCCGTCAGGCCGCAAAGCGCACCAACGTGGAAAAGGTGATCGTCCTCTCTCCGGCCGACTCTCTGCCCCCGGTGATGGCCGTAGGCTACAAGCTGACCACCCCCGACAAGAACAAATATGCTTCCAACGTCATCCGCTGGAAGCAGTTCATCAAGGGCGGCGAGGGCCAGAGCACTGCTGCGGAGCCCTATGACCCAGACCATGCCTGCGTGGTGGTACACACCGGCGGCACCACCGGCTCCCCCAAGGGGGTCATGCTGACGGACGACTGCTTCAACGGCATCGCCCTGCAGTTCCAGGCTTACCCCAAGCTGTTCCACCGGGGGCAGAAGCTGATGAACGTGATGCCCCCCTTTATCGCCTACGGCTTTGCCTGCGGCATCCATCTGCCGCTGGTGCTGGGCTTCACGGTCATCATCATCCCCAACCTGGACCCGGCCAAGCTGGGCAGTCTGGTGCTGAAGCACAAGCCCGAGCATATGTTCGGCGTGCCCACCCACTACCAACAGCTTGCCTCTGACCCCAAGCTGCGGGACAAGGACCTTTCTTTCATCATCAACTACGCCGCCGGCGGCGACTCCCTCTCCCGGGGGGCCGAGCAGACCGTCAACGATTTTCTGGCTGCCCACGGGGCCCGGTACCCCATTGCCAAGGGCTACGGCATGACGGAAGTGTCCTCGGCAGCCACGGTGGCCGCCGGGCTGGACAACAAGCCCGGCAGTGTGGGCATCCCCATGGTGAACACCGTGGTGGCGGCCTTTGAGCCGGGTACCGATCAGGAGCTGCCCATCGGCCAGCGGGGCGAGCTGTGCATCTCCGGCCCCTGCCTGATGAAGGGCTACTACAACAAACCCGAGGAGACCGCCATCCTGCTGCGCCGCCACCCCGACGGCCGGGTGTGGGCCCACACCGGCGACATGGGCTATCTGGACGAGGACGGCTTTTGTGTTCCTGGATTCCCGGATCAAGCGGATGATCATCCGCCACGACGGCTTCAAGGTGTTCCCCTCCATGATCGAGAACGTCGTCAGCCGCCACCCGGCGGTACACCAGTGCTCGGTGGTGGGCTGCGCAGACAAAGACCACACCCAGGGCCGTCTGCCCTTCGTCTACATCGTGCTCAAGGCCGACACCACTGCCAAGAAAAAGCAGGTGATCCGGGAGCTGGAGCGGATGTGCGCCGAGGAGCTGCCCGAATACGTCCAGCCCGTGGCCTACAAGTTTATTTCCAGTATGCCTATGACCCCTGTGGGCAAGGTCGATTACCGTCAGCTCGAAGCTGACATCTCCCCCCGCGACTATTGATTTTCATGAAAGGACTCTTCTGCCATGAACAAGCGTTTTGCAAGTCTGGCGGTCTCTGCCCTGCTGCTCGTCTCCCTGCTCAGCGTCCCCGCGCTGGCCGAGGGGACCGAGGCCGCTGCGGACGCCGCCGGCGATGATCATGTCATCGTCACCCTGAACCCGGAGGCTGCCCTGCAGCCCGAGACTCCGGCGGAAGCCGCGGCTTCTGCCACCGAGACGGCTCAGGCCGACCCGGTCCCTTCTGCGTACGACGCAGCCTCAGCAGCGACCGCTGCTAAAGCCGAGGTCAAGGCTGATGGCACCAAGGACGAGCAGCTCACCTACGTCGCACTGGGCGACAGCATCGTGTCCGGCGTCGGCCTGGCCGATGTCCAGTACAGTGCGCGCTCCGGCTACAGCGTCGATATGGCTCCCAACTTCCATGGCTACTCTCCCGACTGCTATGTCGGCAAGGTGGCTGCAGCTCTCGGCCTCGACCGTGACCACGCCATCAACCTCGGCCTGCCGGCCCTGACGGCTCCCGACCTCGCAGACATGATCCGGTACGGCAAGATGCCCCAGATGAACATGGCGTCCGGCTGCGAGTACAACTACCCTGAGTTCCAGGACTACATCCGCAAGGCCGACGTCGTCTCCGTCCAGATCGGCTCCAACGACGCCTTCGTCCCCTGCATCGTGGCTCTGGGCAACGCCACCAACTGGAAGAGCGAGAAACTGGCCGCTACCATTCTGGCCGGCGATCTGCGCAATGAAGGTTCCGGCTCCACCATGTCCACCATCTACCGCAGCATCAAGGCGATGGACCTGACCAAGGCCGAGAGGGACGCCACCTGGAATCTGCTCTTCTCCGGCATGAGCAAGATCTGCGACGAGACTTACCCCAAGACCACCGCAGCCCTCATCTCCATCGTGCAGGAGATCCGCAATCTGAATCCGGATGCCCAGATCATCCTCGTGGGCTACACCAACCCTGTGCCGCTCATCCCCTGCTGGCGCAGCTACTTCAACAAGCTGAACAAGTTTGAGAAGCAGATCGCCAAGACTTATAACTTGACTTATGTGGCCATCCCCAACACGGAGACCACCATCGACGTGCATCCCACCATCAAGGGCCACCAGTACATCGCCAACAAGCTTGTGAACGCCATCGAGAACCCGTAATCAACAAATACAGCAAAGCCCCCGTTTCCAGCTGGAAGCGGGGGCTTTTTCCTACGATACGTTATGCGGCCAGAGCCTTTTTGATGTTTTCAAAGACGGTGTCGCTGTCCTCACAGCAGACCATGACCACCTCGCCGGTGGGGACTGTCGCCACGCGGGCGGCAGAAGCGATCTGGTACTGGTCTTCGAGGTAATGCTCCATGGACTTCTGCTGGCTCTGGACATAGGCATCCAGCGCATCCACCACGTCCTGCGTCTTGCCCTCGGCGGGCTTGACGATGGCCACGCCGTAGACTCTGACCATCATGCCGGACACCGAGGCGGCGAAGTCGTCGTACATATCGTCCTCGAGGCCCAGCAGAGGCATCATCATGTTGGCCACCTCGTCGGAGAGCTGGTCGGCCTCATACTCGGCGCTGTAGCCGTACTTGGCCGTGAACTTGCCGTCCTCGCCTTTGGTGAATATCATCTCATACTCGTTGTCCTCGTCGCTGCGGGCGTCGTGGAGGATCTGGGTGTAATCTTTCTTCGCGGCAGAAGATGCGCTGCCGGAGCTGCCCGACCCGCCGCAGCCCACCAGAGCCAGCAGCATGACGCCGGCCATCAGACAAGCAATGATACGTTTCATATTCAATTTATCCTTTCGTTCGCAGGGTGAGATTTTCGGTGTGCAGTGATAGTATTTGATGATTTATCCCTGCTATTCGGTAAACGACCCACGGCGGGCGAAAATTGCACCCACAAGTGTAACAGTTCTATGAACGCTTACAGCATCATGGCCTCAAGGTCACCGTGATTGACGGGCGTCGAGAGGATGATCTGGGTGCTGGTGGTACCCAGCTTCTGGAACTGTAAGATGAGGTGTTCCAGCTGGGGCATACTGCCGCAACTCACCTTGATGAGGAAGGTGTAAGCGCCCGTGACGTGGTAGCACTGCAGCACCTCTTTGCTGTTCTTCATCAGCTCCACCAGCTCGTCCCGCTGGGACGGGGCCACCGAGAGGCTGATAAGAGCGTCCACATAGACCCGGTCGGACGGGCGGTTGAGCATCACGGTATAGCCGCTGATGATGCCGTCCGTTTCCAGCTTGTGGATGCGGCTGGAGACAGCGGGACTGGTCAGCGCCACCTTTTCGGCGATCTCCTTCACCGGCATACGGGCGTTCTTTGCGAGGAGGGCGAGAATCTTGCGGTCCAAATCGTCCATAGGAAAAGTACTCCTTTTGAAATATGTTACATTACATAAAATTTTCTGAAAGTAAAGTTTTATTGTTGTGGCAATAGCACAACCTGTGCAAAAATCAGTTTTCGTTTTGCCGTCTTTAATTATATAAAGTTTTTGTCAAAAAGTAAAGTGCTAAATTAAAGCGAAACCAAATTTTTGCATTTGACAAGAAAACAAATTCGGGTATAATACATACTGCAAGGCAGCGTCACTGAAGTTCTGATGTGCCGCCGGGGATCCCGGTGTTCGGGTACGTTATGCTGCCGACTGATCACGCGATTCACCACTTTATATACTTTCCCACCCCTCTATACACAAAAACCCGCTGCCAGGCGGGTTTTTGTGTTTTATACAGGTTTTTATGGCTCTGCCAAGGCTCTCCCTTAGGGAGAGCCTTTCTAACGGTATCTTACACGCCAAAGGCCCCCATCCGGCAGATACCGGATGGGGGCCTTTGGCTGTTTATACTTATCGCAATCTTCAAAAACAGTGCCGGTCAAAACGGCATCTTTGCGATATGCAGTTTGCGGCTGTTGCTTGTGCATTAAAAACGCAAACTGCTATGAAAAGGAGGAGGATCGCCTGATCATTCTTCGGTGCGGGTCTTCTTGAGCAGGCCCAGGATGACCGCACCCACGACGCTGCCGACCGCCAGAGCCACACAGTACATCACGGCATGGTCAACGACCGGGAAGACGAAGATGCCGCCGTGAGGGGCGCGGAGGGCGCAGCCGAAGGTCATGGACAGCGCACCGGAGAGGGCTGCACCGATGACGCAGCTGGGCAGGACGCGCAGCGGGTCAGCGGCAGCGTAAGGGATCGCGCCCTCGGTGACGAAGCAGAGGCCCATGATGTAGTTGACGATGCCGTTGCGGCGCTCGTCGGGAGTCCACTTCTTGGGGCAGAAGGTGGTGGAGAGGGCGATCGCAATCGGAGGCACCATGCCGCCCACCATGACAGCGGCCATGACCTCATAGTTGCCGGAGGCGAGGGCTGCGGTGCCGAAGACGTAAGCCGCCTTGTTGAAGGGGCCGCCCATGTCGATGCTCATCATGCCGGCCACGATCGCGCCCAGCAGGACCTTGGAGGTGCCGCCCATGGCGTTCAGCCAGTTGGTCATGGCAGTGTTGATCATGCCCATGATGGGGTTGATACCGCACATGACAGCGCCCACGATGAGGATGCCGCCCAGCGGGTAGATGAGCATGGGGCGGATGCCGTTCAGGCTGGCGGGGAGCTTTTCGGTGACCTTCTTGAGGAACTCCACCACATAACCGGCCACGAAACCGGCCAGCAGAGCGGCCAGGAAGCCGCCGGAGATGCCGGTGGTCTCACCGGCGGCGATACCGGCGAAGTTGGTGCCGTTCATGGCCAGCACGCCGCCTGCGAAGCCGACAGCCAGACCCGGACGGTCCGCAATGGACATGGCGATGAAGCCCGCCAGGATGGGGAGCATATAGCTGAAGGCCGCAGAACCCACCGTCTTGAAGAAGGCGGCCAGCGGGGTGTTCATGCCGAAGTTGGAGGGGTCGATGCTGTAATCGTCCAGCAGGAAGGCCAGCGCTATCATGATGCCGCCGCCCACCACGAAGGGCAGCATGTGGGAGACGCCGTTCATCAGGTTCTTGTAGAGGCTGCGGCCAAAGCTGTCGGAGGCAGAAGCGTCCTCCGCGGCCTGTGCGCCGCCCTTAGCGTGGAACTCCGGCACCTCGCCGGAGGTTATCTTATGGATGAGCTCTTCAGGCTTGTGGATGCCGTCGTCCACGCGGGTGAAGAGGACCGGCTTGCCGTCGAAGCGGGCCGTCTCGATCTTCTTCTCCGCTGCCACGATGATGCCGTCGCAGTTGGCAATTTCATCTTTCGTCAGGATGTTCTTTGCGCCGTCGGAGCCGTTGGTCTCGACTTTGATGGTCACGCCCATCTTGGCACCGGCCTTGTTCAGGGCTTCAGCGGCCATGTAGGTGTGGGCGATGCCGTTGACGCAGGCGGTGACGGCCAGCACACGGCAGCCCGCCTGCCCGATCTCCTGGTCGGTGAAGCTCTCGTCGCCGAACTGGGCTTCTTCCTGCGCGTCGATGGCGGCGAGGAAGTCTTCCGGGGTCTTGGCGGTGCGCAGCTTCTCCACGAAGTCCTCGTTCATGAGCATCTGCATCATACGGGCCAGCATATCCACGTGGAGACTGCCGTTCTTGGGGGCTGCGATGGCAAACAGCAGGTCGGTCTTGCCGTCGTCCTCGGCATTGTACTGCACCGGGGTCTTGAGGCGGAGGGCCGCCAGGCTGGGCCGGGTCACGCAGTCGCACTTGGCGTGGGGGACGGTGATGCCGTTATCCACATAGGTCGAGCCTTCGTCCTCGCGCTCATACAGGCCCTTTTTGTAGGCTTCCTTGTCTCTGATGTTGCCGTGGGTCGCCTGCAGCTCCACCAGACGGTCGATGATCTGGCTGCGGTCCTGCTGGGCTTCGTCCAGCGCGATGGACTGTGCCGTGAACAATTCCGTGATTCGCATAGTGTGTCTCCTCTCCTTGTTTCCTTCTATCGCTCAAATCGTCGCCAGCAGGGCGTCGATCTTTTCCTTCTTTGCCAGCCCGAGGCTGAACGCAGTGGCACTGCCGCAGGCGGTACCCAGACGCAGGGCTTCCAGATAGCTGCCGCTGCGCAGGTAGCCTGCCACGAAACCGGCCACCATGCTGTCGCCTGCGCCCACGCTGTTGACCACCTTGCCCTTGGGCGTACCGATGCGGTGGACCTCGCCCTTCTCGTCCAGCAGGAGTGCACCGTCACCGGCCATGCTCACCAGTACGTTCCGGGCGCCCTTTTCCTGCAGGGTGCGGGCAGCGGCAGTGATGTCGGTGTCGGTGGTGAGGGTGCGGCCCACGATCTCACCCAGCTCATGATCATTGGGCTTGATGAGGAAGGGGTGATACTGCAGCACATTCACCAGCAGGTCGCGGGTGGCGTCCACCACCGTATGCACGCCGTGGCCTTCCAGACGGGCCAGCAAACGCTCGTAGGTGGTCTGGGGCAGGCTGGACGGGATGCTCCCCGCCAGAATGAGGATGTCGCCCTCGGCCAGCTGATCGAGCTGTGCTTCCAGCTGCTCCATGGCGCTCTCGGGGATGTCCGGGCCTGCGCCGTTCAGCTCCGTCTCCTGCCCCGCCTTTATCTTGACGTTGATGCGGGTCATGCCCTGCTCCAGGTGGATAAAGTCGGTGGTGATGCCCTGCGCGGCCAGACCCCGCTCGAGCCACGCACCCGTCTCACCAGCCACAAAGCCCAGCGCCGTGTTCCGGCAGCCCAGCTCGGCCAGCACACCGGACACGTTGATGCCCTTGCCGCCCAGCACACAGTCCTCGCCTTTGGCGCGGTTCACCTCGCCCACTTCCAGCGGCGTGTCCAGCCGCACGACGTAGTCGATGGCCGGGTTGAATGTCACAGTATAGATCATTCTGCTGCCTCCTTTACCAGAGTGAATTGTCTGTATTTCGGATTCGGACAATGATTCGTCAGGATCGCGCCGCCGGACAGCTCGGCGATGACCGCCGGGTAGATGCGGGCGAACTTTGAGTCATCCACGAGGAACCAGGCTTCTCTCGCCCGGCGCACGACCGTGGCCTTGACAGCCGCTTCCTCGGGGTCAGGGGTCGTGAATCCTGCGTCCAGCGCCACGCCGTTTGCCCCCAGGAACGCTTTCGTGAAGTTGTACTGCTGCAGGCTGTGGAGAGCCGCAGCGCCGATGATGGCCTCCGTCTCGGGCCGCAGCAGACCGCCCACCAGAAAGACCTTGCAGCCCTTCTGGGCCAGCAGACGGGCGTGAGCGACGCCGTTGGTGACGTACCGGGCGTCCAGTGCCGGGCCGCTCAGCTCCCGGGCCAGCGCCAGCGTGGTGCTTCCGGCGTCCAGAAAGACGAAATCCTCTGCAGTGATAAGGGCCGCCGCCGCCTTTGCGATGCACTTTTTCTGGACGACGGCCAGCGCTTCCTTTGCGGCCATCGTCGGCTCGTCGGCGAGGAACTGACTGTCCGGCAGGGTCGCGCCGCCGTGTACCTTGTTCACCTTGCCCATCCTGTCCAGCTCGTTCAAATCGCGGCGGATGGTGGACTCGCTGGCGTCCAGCGCCTCGCAGAGCTCCTGCACCGTCGCGGTGCGCTGCTGGCTCAGAATCTTCATGATGCGGGAAAGCCGCTCCTCTGCCAACATCTTCATCCCTCCTGTTGCACGTTTTTGCTTGTGTTTGAATTGTTTTGGCTGTTTCTGTCTGTATTATAGCAAATGTTCCGTCAAAATCAATCACTTTCCGTCCGTTTATCTGCCAAAATATTTCCGTTAAAATCGTGCATCCTGCACAAGAAGTGGGATACAACCCATAAAAGAGCACAAAAAATCCGCCCCAGAGCGGTCAGCTTCGGGGCGGATGACGGTTTTGTGGGTCGATTTGACCGTTTTTGACGGTTTTGTCGGAAATGATTTTCCCTTCCGGGTCGGATGTGATTCAGGCGTCCGAACGGGCGTAGGCGTTCTTCATGCCGCTGCTCAGCTCAAAGAGGACCTTATCCAGCGTATCGGAAGCCCTCTTCTTCAACTCGGCAGCGATGGCGGTGTTGGCCTCCTCCCGCAGGGCGGCGCGCTGGCTTTCCTCGGCCGAAGCGATGTTCTTATCGTACTGGTTCAGCAGAGCGCGGCTGGCGGAGAGGACGCCCTCCTCGTACCGCTCCACATGGATGAGGCTCTTGGCGTAGGAGGCGTCGGCCATGGCGGCGATCATCCGGCTCACCCAGTAGAAGCTGTCGGTGGACACTTCACCGGTGGTGCAGGCCAGATAGGCCGGGGTGCGCTCGACGTTGGCGTAGAACGGCACCATGGTGTTGAAAGCATTGGAGGCGTAGGCGATCCACTCCACAGCGCGGATGTCTTCCGGCACATCAGGCCGCATCTGGATGAGGGCCATGAAGTCGTTGCGGTTGATGCCGATGGAGCGGTAAGCGCCCTTCATGCTCTTGTCGCCGTAGCTGGCGTAGGGGTCGAAGGGAGTCCCCTGATAGTGGGAGGACAGCACATACTTCACATCCTCCGGGGTCAGCTTCCGCTCCGGCACCATGCACCAGGGCAGGTCGTCCGAGCGGGGCCGTAGTCAGCGGCAGGGCCGTCCCAGACCCAGGTGTTGGGGTTGAGGTGGCGGAGCATGAACCATGCGCGGGGGTGTTGTAAACGTGGTCGGCGTCGTCGTGGCTGCCGAAGGCGTCACGCGGGTTCAGACGGCCATCCAGCGAGAGGTCGAGGTGATTGTCCCGGATGAACTCCCTCAGGTCGGCAGAGCAGAGATAATTCTCCTGTGCGCCGAAAGCGTCGTCGAGGTCGAAGGCGTCGATGCCCAGCTGGTTCGGCATGACCACATAGGAGTCGTCCGGCACACGGCGGGCCATCCAGTGGTGGCCGCCGATGGTCTCGAGCCACCAGATCTCGTCCACATCCTGGAAAGCGATGCCGTTCATCTCATAGGTGCCGTACTCTTCCAGCAGCTTGCCCAGACGGAGCACGCCCTCGCGTGCAGAGTGGATGTAGGGCAGGACGAGGTAAACAATATCCTCTTCGCCGATGCCGCCGGGGACTTCCGGCTGGCCGTCCCCGGCGGGCTGGTAGACCACCAGCGGGTCTGCGCCCAGAACGCGGGGGTTGGAGGTGATCGTCTCGGTGGCGGTCATGCCGACGTTGGCGGCGTTGACGCCCGAAGCCGCCCAGATGCCCTTGCCCTCCACGGCGTTGGGCATGGCGGTCATCCGCAGGGCATTGCCCGGCAGGGGAACTTCTACATGAGAGATGACCGACTTATAGACTGCCGGGTGCTCCTCCGGCTGAACGACAACGAACTTTTTCGCGGTGAAGTGGCCGGAGCCGGAATCGTCGTTCCGGGCGATCATGGTAGAGCCGTCATACGAGGCTTTTTTGCCGACAAGGATGGTAGTACAAGCCATAGCTGTTATCCTCCAAAATTTTACATCTTGTATGTATAGTGCTCATTTATACAGTTTCGCAGGCGTGTTTGTTCTGCAAAACCCATTGTATCGCGTTTGGCCTCCGGGCGCAAGCCCTTACATTTCGCCAATGTAGGCAAAGCGCGGCTGACGCTTGCCGTCCCGCTCCACCTCTTCGGCCCACATAGCCGCCGGGCGCACCCAGAGCCCGCCCTCGCCGTACAGAGGGCGGTAGACCACCATCTCCTCTTCGGTCTCGCTGTGGCGAGCCATCCCGATGACCTGATATTCGTTGCCCTTGAAGTGCCGGTAACGGCCCGGCTTGATGTCGTATTGGAACTGGTACATAAAAACTCCTTCTAAAAAGCCCGGCCGCAGACTGGTCTGCGCCGGACTTTTCCACTTGCTTCACCCCTGCGGGTGGAAATATTCGTAAATGGTCTGGGCCATCTGCCGTCCGACGCCGGGGGTGTTCTCCAGCTGGTCAGGGGTGGCCTCTTTGACGGCGCTCACGCTCTTGAACTGGGTCATCAGGGCTTTGGCCGTCTTGGGGCCGACGCCCGGCACCTCGGTGAGGGTGGACGAATAGCTCTTCTGCTTCATCTGCTGCTTGCGGTAGGCGTTGGCGAAGCGGTGCGTCTCGTCCTGAATGGCGGTGACGAAGGTGAACGTCCCGCGGTTCATGTTGATGGCGATCTCCCGGCCCTCGCTGTCCACAATGGCGCGGGTGCGGTGGTGGTCGTCCTTCACCATGCCGTAGAGGGGTACATCGGCCAGTGCCGTCCCGGCCAGTGCGGCCTTCGCGGCGCTCACCTGTCCCCTGCCGCCGTCCATCAGGAGCAGATCAGGCTTCTGGCCGAAGTAGTTGCTGCTCGGCTCGCCGTTTGCGGCCATTTCGGAATACTTTTCGTATTCAGCCGCACGGCGGGAGACGGTCTCCGCCAGCGAGGCGTAGTCATCGGTGCCGGCGACGGTCTTCATCTTGAACTTCCGGTAGCCCGCCTTGTAGGGCTTGCCGTCCCGGAATGTCACCATGCCGCAGACGCTGGTGCCGTCGCCCCAGTTGGAAATATCGTAGCTCTCGATGGTGCGGGGGGGCTTGGGCAGGCCCAGCACCTGCGCCAGCTCATCCAGAAGTTTTTCCTCCCGGGCATAGCGGCCGCTCTCGCGGGCCAGCCGCTCGACGGCGTTGGTGTGGGCCATCTCGACGAGGTGCGCCTTATCGCCCCGCTGAGGGACATAGAGCTGCACCTCGCTGCCCCGCTTCTCGTTGAGGGCCTGCTGCAAGGCGTCCACATCCGGCGGCAGCTCGTCCACGGCAATGACTTTCGGTATCTGTTCATCGTCGAGGTAGTACCGGGGCAGAAATTCCTCCCGCACCGCCGCGATGTCGGCGGTGTCGTGGAACAGAAACTCCCGCTTGTCGGTCAGCCGCCCCTCCCGGAAGCGGAGAACAGCCGCGCAGACGCTGCCGGGCGTACCCGCCAGCGCTACCACGTCCATCTCCACGTCGGGGTCAACCACGACCTTCTGCCCTGCCGTCACCTTGGTAATGGCGGCGATCTGGTCGCGGATGAGGGCCGCTGTCTCAAATTCCAGCCGGTCAGAGGCTTCCAGCATCCGCTCGTTGAGGGTTTTCAGAATATCCTTTTTGCCGTAGCGGATGAGGTGGACAGCGCTTTTGACGGCCTGCTCGTAGTTTTCACGGCTTATCTTGCCGCTGCACACCGCCATGCACTTGCCGATGTGGGCGTTCAGGCAGGGGCGGCCCCGGCCAATTTCCTGCGGGAACCGCCGACTGCACCGGGGCAGCAGAAAAGCATCCATCGCCGTCTCGGCCATCTGACGGGCCGCAAAGCTCGAGGTATAAGGGCCGATATACTCCGCGCCGTCATCCTCTTTTTGCAGCGTGAACGACAGCCGCGGCCACTCGTCCCTTGTCACCTTGATATAGCTGTAGCCCTTGTCGTCCTTGAGCAGGATGTTGTACTTCGGGGTGTGGGCCTTGATCTGGCTTGCTTCCAGCACCAGCGCCTCGAACTCGCTCTGGCAGACGATGACGTCGAACGCGTAGGCGTGGGCGATCATCTGGCTGACCTTGTTGTCGTGAGGCACTCCCTCCCGGAAATACTGGCTCACCCGGATGCGCAGACGCTTGGCCTTGCCGATATAGATGATGGTACCGCTTTTGTCCCGGATGATATAGACGCCCGGCAGAAGCGGCAGCATACAGGCCTTTTGGTAAAGTTCTGCCTTGGTCATCCGATGTTATGCCGGCCTTTCTGCATCCTCTCGGTCCTGGCAATATTCGACGCCGCCAGCGCCAGACCGCACACGTCGAGGGCCACGCTCCACCACTTGGGCTTCCGCTCCGAGGTGAGCAGAAGAGTGATATTGACGATGAGCGTCACCAGATAGACACCAAAAAAGCAGTACCACGGCTTGCCGGAATCACAGAACTCGCCAAACTTGAACAGTGCTTCTTTCGTCGAATCTTTCATGAGGCTGCCTCCTTTGTTCTGATGCATCATACCAAAAAAAGCGGCAAGGATGACCCCCGCCGCTCATACACGAAATGGAACTGAATTACTCTGCGAAGCCGGACTCCACCAGCTTGATGAGGCCATCGACAGCAGCCTGCTCGTCTGCGCCATCAGCGATGATGCGGATGGTGGTGCCGCCCACGATGCCCAGAGACAGGACGCCCAACAGGCTCTTAGCGTTCACGCGGCGCTCTTCCTTCTCGACCCAGATGGAAGACTTGAACTCGTTGGCCTTCTGAATAAAGAAGGTTGCCGGACGGGCATGCAGACCAACCTGATTTTCAACGGTAACTTCTTTGACGTACATAGTAAAACGCTCCTATCTATTATCGTTCGGGAAATGCAATTATGTTTCGCGCCTGTTGCGTTGTGATTATTTTAGCGCAAATCGAAACCGTTGTACAGTCCCCAAACGCATTTTTGGCGGTTTTCCCAAGGATGAGGGGGGCATTTTCCACCTTTTATACAAAGACAACAAAATTATTCCCCCAGTGTTGGCGGGGTAATACAAAAGTTTTCAACATTTTTTCGACGGAGGGTCAGCACTCCGACTTTCTTTGTGCTTATCCGGCAGAGTATGACCTTTGCCGCAGACTCCGCTCAACCCTCGTACTGCATCCACAGCAGCGCGCATTTCTTTACAACAGAAGGATATTCTACAGGGTCAAATTCCATGTCTTTTTCGCCTGTGAATTTCCATCCCATCCGACGATAGAGAGCAATGGCGCGGGCGTTGGTGTCCAGCACGCTCAGGCGAGGATGCTCATACTCTTCCAGCTTTTTCCGGGCGAAGTCCAGCATTTTCTGGCCGATGCCCTTTCCCCGGGCATTCCCAGACACAAAGAGATGCTCAATGCGGCCGGTCTTGTGGTCTACGCTCACCATGCCGTCCGGCACATCTTTCGTCGTGTGCAGGTAGCAGGCCCAGCCGCCTTTTTTCTCCGCCTTGAGCTGAGCGAGAAACTCCTCTTCTGTCAGGCTTGCACAATACTCTTCCGTCCAGTTTCCGGCGCAGACGGCGCGGCGTCCCTCCGCAAACAGCTTTGCCGCAGCGGCAAACTGTTCTTCCGTCTTGACGAGGCGGACATTCTCGCCCCGCTTCCACTTGGGCAGCTCGGTGATGGGGTGGCTCTCGCACCACTGCTCATACAGCTCCGGGCGGCGCAGACGGGTGCGCTCCCGGCTCTTTTCGCCCCGCCATGCGTCGATCTTCTGGTGGTCGCCGCCCAGCAGAACGTCGGGTACGGCACGGCCCTCCCAGACCTCGGGGCGGGTGTACTGGGGGTATTCCAGCAGGCCGTCCCAGTAGCTCTCCTCCTCGTAGCCCTTCTGCTCCGCCAGAACGCCGGGCTTGAGGCGGAGGACGCTGTCGGCCACCACAAGACTGGCCAGCTCGCCGCCGGTGAGGATATAGTCGCCAATCGAGATCTCTTCGTCCGCAAACGCTTCAATGACGCGCTCGTCGATGCCCTCATAGTGGCCGCAGACCAGCGTCAGGTTATCGTACTGGGCCAGCCGCCGGGCGTGCTCTTCGGTATAGCGCTGACCGCCCGCCGTCAAGAACACGATATGCGGGGCCGGGCGTCCCTGTTCCGCTGCCTCTTTCTGGACGGCGCGCAGGCAGTCGGCGATGGGCTGGGCATAGAGCACCATACCGCAGCCGCCGCCATAGGGGTAGTCGTCGGTCTGCTTCTGCTTGTTGAGGGTGTAGTCCCGGATCTGATGGCAGTGGGTCTCGATGTAGCCGCGCCTGGCTGCGCGGCCGATGATGCTGGCGTCCAGCACCTGCTGGCACATCTCAGGGAAAAGGGTCACGATGTCCACACGCATTCCCATCGCTCACTCCTCCTCCCGCTCACTGTCGAAATCGTCGTCCAGCAGGCCCGGGATGGGGGTGACGAGGATATAGCCTTCCGGCGGGTTGCGCTCTTTGAGAAAGGCGTCCACGCCGGGGAACATATATTCCTTGCCGCTGGGGGACTTGACCGTATAGATGTCCTGTGCGCCGGGGTGGTCCACGCTGGTGACGACGCCGTACACCTTTCCGGTATCGGCGTCCCGCACCTCGCAGCCGATGAGGTCGGCCACATACCACCGGCCCTCAGGCAGGGTGGCGTCGCTGCGGTCGAAGTAGAACACCTGACCCCGCAGGGCGCGGGCGGCGTCCATATCGTTCACGCCCTCCAGCTGGAGCAGCGCCATCTGCCCCTGCGGGCGGATGGAGATGATGTTATAGCACTTGCCGCCCTTTGCCGAGGCGTAGAGACGGCCTGCCTTTTTGAGGAAATCCACGCCGTCGCACCACAGCTCCAGCTTCATTTCGCCGCGCACACCGTGGGTGGTGACGACCTTGCCTGCTTCCAGATATTGCTGCATAAATTTGCTCCTGTTCAACCTCTCAGTCTCGCTTCGCTCGACAGCTCCCCTATCGAGGGGAGCCTCTGGCGAAGAGGGAAAGCTTTCCGGTATGCCAAGGCCTCCCCTCGATAGGGGAGGTGGCACGCCGCAGGCGTGACGGAGAGGTTATTCCTAATTAAAAAGGCCCTTTGCCATTACAGCAAAGGGCCTGTAGGGTGCTTAGTCGATCTCAACAAGGACCTTTTCATCGACCCGCACAGCAGCCGCGCGCATCACCACACGAATGGCTTTTGCGATCCGGCCCTGCTTGCCGATGACACGGCCCATATCTCCCTCTGCCACGCTCAGGTGGTAGACGATGGTGCCGTCCTCACGGGGGGCGTCCACCGTGACCTTGACGGCGTCCTTATCCTCCACGAGGCCGCGGGCAACTGCCAGCAACAGCTCCTGCATGAGTCAGCCCTCCACCTTACAGAATGTTGGACTTCTTCAGCAGCACGCGAACGGTGTCGGTGGGCTGAGCGCCGTTGGCGATCCAGGCCTTAGCCTTCTCGCCGTCGATGCTCACGACAGAGGGCTCCTGGTTGGGGTCGTAAGTGCCGATCTCCTCGATGAAACGGCCATCGCGGGGAAGCGGCTGTCAGCAACAACAACACGATAGAAGGGAGCCTTCTTGGCGCCGACGCGGCGCAGACGAATCTTAACTGCCATGGTAATATCCTCCAAAAATTTCTTGTTCCCCGGTTTGCGGGGATTAAATCTATCTGTACAACCCCACAGCGGGGTGTATACCGGAATTATTTCATGCCTCTGAAAGCGCCCGGGTTGCCCATCAGGCCGCCCAGCTTGCGGGCAAAGCCCTTGGGGCTCTTCTTGAACTGCTTCATCATCTTCTGCATCATCTCAAACTGCTTGAGCAGCTTGTTGACGTCAGACACCTGAGTGCCGCTGCCCGCAGCGATGCGGCGCTTGCGCTTGGGGTTGATGATGGAGGGGTCTTCGCGCTCGGCTCTGGTCATCGAGTAGATCATGGCCTCAATGCGGTCGAAGGCTTTCTCGTCGATCTGGCTGGCGTCGATGCCGGACATTCCGGGCATCATGCTCAGCATGGCACCCGCGCCGCCCATCTTGCGGATCTGGGCGAACTGGGCCAGCATATCGTTCATATCGAACTTGTTTTCCATCATCCGCTTGGCGGTCTCTTCGGCCAGCTTCTCGTCGGCGGCATCCTGTGCGCGCTCGATGAGGCTCAGCACATCGCCCATGCCGAGGATCCGGCTTGCCATGCGGGAGGGATGGAAGACTTCGAGGTCATCCAGCTTTTCGCCGGTACCCTGGAACTTGATGGGCTTGCCGGTGACAGACAGCACCGAAAGGGCTGCGCCGCCGCGGGTATCGCCGTCGGTCTTGGTGAGGATGATGCCGTCGATGCCGACCGTTTCGTTGAAGGTCTTGGCGACGTTCACGGCGTCCTGACCGGCCATGGCGTCCACGACCAGCAGAGTCTCGTCCACGGGGACAGCCTCTTTGATCTGGACCAGCTCCTGCATCAGCACTTCGTCGATCTGCAGGCGGCCTGCAGTATCGAGGATGATGATGTCGTTGCCGTAGTCCTTGGCGTGGGCCAGCGCCTTTTTGGCAATGGCAGGCGGCTTTTCGCCGGGCAGGGTGAAGACCGGCGCACCGGCCTGCCTGCCCACCACCTGCAGCTGGTCGATAGCGGCCGGACGGTAGATGTCGCAGGCCACCAGCATCGGGCGGCGGCCCTGCTTGATGTAGTATTTTGCAAGCTTTGCTGCGTGGGTCGTCTTACCGTTGCCCTGCAGGCCGCAGAGCATGATGATGGTCTGGCCCTTGTTCTTGATGACCAGACGAGGGGCTTCCTCGCCGCCCATCAGGGCGACCAGCTCCTCGTTGACGATCTTGACGACCTGCTGGGCAGGGGTCAGGCTCTCCATGACCTCCTGGCCCATGGCGCGCTCGGAGACCTTTGCGCAGAAGTCCTTCGCCACCTTGTAGTTGACGTCGGCTTCCAGCAGGGCCATCCGGACCTCGCGCATGGCGGCTTTGATGTCCGCCTCGCTCAGTTTGCCGTGGCCGCGCAGCTTTTTGAACACACCGGCAAGGCGGTCGGTCAAAGATTCAAATGCCATTGTTCGGTGCTCCTCTCAAATCCGTTTTCAGCTCTCATTCACTTCGTCGATGGAGCGGATGAGCCCCAGCATCTTGTTCAGAGTGGCGGCATACTCGGTGGTGGTCAGCCGGGCGTTCGGGCCGGTGCATTCAAACCGGGCGTCGATAACCAGCTGCTCCAGCTCTTCCAGTGTCTGCTGCACCCGGCGGTACCGGGCCGCGAAGCCGACCTTTTCTTCCAGCTCCCTGAGGGCTGTTTCGCCATGCTTGATGGCGTCCCGCGCCCCCTGCCGGGTGATGCCGAAGTTTTCTCCGATCTCGCTGAGGGAGAGGTCATCGTTGTAATACTGGCGCAGCATCTCGCGCTGTTTGGGCGTGAGCACTTCGCCGTAAAAATCGAGCAGATAGCCCATTTCAAAGTCTTTTGCCATGTTCTGTCCTGCTCTGACCTCCGCTGTATGTAAAGGTTTTTTGCTTTACATACGGAGTATAGCAGACGGGGTGTCCCTTGTCAAGGACTTTTTGCGTCATTTTGCCAAATTTTCTCCCGATTTTTCTCTTTTCTGCCCAAGCCCCGCTTGACGCTTCCTCTCCTTTGCGTTAAAGTTATAGGCGTAAGCTTTCCCCCGGACGCGAAAGGAGACCGCCCGTGCCTATCTACCCCAACATCTACCAGACCCTGCTGCCCGGCCCCATCGTCGAGCTGCGGGGCTATCTTGCGGCCTGCGGGCTGCGGGGGCGGCTGTACGCCTATCTGAACTACAACGGCCCCACCGGCACGGCGCGGGACGAGCTGGCTGAGGGGATGCTGGCGCTGGCCCTTGAGCGCGGGGCGCTGACCCCCGGCCAGACCATCGTGGAGGCCGTGTCAGGGCCTTTTGCCACAGCGCTGACGCTGGCGGGGCTGACGGCGGGCCACCCGGTGACGCTGGTCATGCCGGAGGACGCCCCCGCCATGCGGCAGGAGAGCCTGCTCCGCCTCGGAGCGCAGATCATCCATACCCCGGCCCAGGCAGGCCCTGCAGGCGCACGGGCGCTGGCAAAAGCCACCGCCGCCGAAAAGGGCTGGTACTATATGGACTGGCTCAACAACGACGACAACCCCACCTATCACCGCCGGGTGACGGGGCCTGCACTGGTGCGCTCCATCGCGCGGGAGGGTTCCAGCATCGTGGACAGCATCGTCATCGGCGTGGGCAGCGGCGGCACCATCACCGGCGTGGGCGAAACGGTCAAGGCGTGGACGAATGACGTCCGCATCGTAGCCGTGGAGCCTTACGAGAGTCAGGCTCTGAGCAGCGGCCTCACCGGCTCCCATGGCATCCCGGACATCGGCTTCGGCCTCGTTCCCGGCAACTACAACTCCTATGTAGTGGACAACATCGCTGCCGTCACCACCGCCGATGCCATCCGGGCGGCGCAGCGGGTCCTGCGCACCGATGCCATCCCGGCCTCCCCCAGCGCAGGTGCCGCCCTTCACGCAGCGGCCCAGCTTATCGCAAACGGCAAAAGCCGTTCGGCACTGGCCGTGTTCAGCGCACGCCAGAACATACTATAAAAAGGAAACGAGAAGGAATCCATGACAAAAGATATGACGACCGGAGCCATCACGCCCCTTCTGGTCAAATTCACCATCCCGCTGGTGCTGGGCAACCTGTTCCAGCTCACTTATAACGCCGCCGACAGCATCATCGTGGGCAAATTTGTCGGCGAAGACGCCCTTGCCGCCGTCGGCACCTCCAACCCGCTGATGACGCTGGCCATCCTCTTCATCAACGGCCTCTGCCTCGGTGCCGGCATCCTCGTCAGCACGGCCTATGGTGCCGGAGACACCCAGCGCGTGGAGCGTCAGGTCTCCACCACCGCCATCGCAGGCACGGTGTTCTCGCTGGTCTTTTCGGCCCTCTGCGTCCTGCTGGCGACGCCGCTGCTCCGGCTGATGCAGGTTCCGGAAGAGATCCTACCCATCGCGGTGCAGTACCTCCGCATCGTCTTTGCGGGCCTCATCTTCACCTTCTTTTACAACTTCCTCGCCGCCACCATGCGGGCGCTGGGCGATAGCAAGAGCGCCCTTTACTTTCTGATGATAAGCTCCGTGCTGAACATCGGCGGCGACCTCTTCTTTGTCGAGGTGCTGGGCTGGGGCAGCGAAGGCTGCGCCCTCTCCACCGTCCTCAGCGAGGCGCTCTGCTGTGTGCTCTGCGTCGTCTATATCCAGTTCAAAGTTCCCGTCCTTCAGCTGGGGCGGCGCTGGTTCGTCTTTGACGGCTCTCTGCTGCGCAGCACCGTCCAGTACGGCTGGACCAGTGCCATGCAGCAGGCCACCGTCCAGCTGGGCAAGATCGCCGTGCAGGCCATCGTCAACACTCTGGGCATCAACGCAATGGCCGCTTTCACCGCCGCCAGCCGGGTGGACGACTTCACCTATATGCCCCAGCAGAATATCGCCCACGCTATGACCACCCTGATGGCCCAGAACCACGGTGCCGGCAAAAAGGAGCGGGTGCGTCAGGGCTTTTTCTGCGGCCTGCGCATCGAGCTCATCTACGGTTTCTGCCTGATGGCCGTCTGCCTGCTCTTCGCCCGCCCCATCATCTCCCTCTTCGTGGATGACCCCGCCGTCATCGACCTGGGCGTCAAGTTCCTGCGGTGCGCCTCCCTCTTCTACCTGATGCCCGGCGTGACCAACGGCATTCAGGGCGGCTTCCGCGGCCTCGGCGATTTGAAGATCACCCTGAACAGCAGTATGCTCAACATGGGCTTCCGCGTGGCCGCCGCCGCTGTGCTGGTGCTGGTGCTCAAGGTCGATCTGCAGATCATGCCTGTGAGCTACGGCATCGGCTGGCTGTCCATGCTGGTCTATGAGCTGCCCCTGCTCATCCGCTACATGAAAGAAGACAAACTTTAACTCCGACAAAAAAGAGCAGGGCGTGCAGCCATATAGCTGCACGCCCTGCTCTTTTTCGCTTTCAGGCTATTTACAAGAAGTTACTTATTCTTGTACATTTCCTCGTAGTATTTCTGATAGTTGCCGCTGGTGATGTGCTCCATCCACTCCTCGTGGTCGAGGTACCAGTCTATGGTCAGGACGATGCCCTTCTCGAAGGGAGTCTCGGGATACCAGCCAAGGTCGTTCTTGATCTTGGTGGGGTCGATGCCATAGCGGCGGTCATGGCCCAGACGGTCAGCGACGTGCTTGATGAGGTCTTCGCTGATGCCGTCGTCCTTCAGGCGGTCGTGCAGCTGCTCGATGATGGTCTTGACGATGAAGATGTTGGGGCGCTCGTTGTGGCCGCCGACATTGTAGACCTCGCCCACCTTGCCGCCGTTGCAGACCATATCAATGGCCTTGCAGTGGTCCTCAACGTACAGCCAGTCGCGGATCTGCATACCGTCACCGTAGACGGGCAGCTGCTTATGGTGCTTGACGTTGTTGATCATCAGCGGGATGAGCTTCTCGGGGAACTGGTAGGGGCCGTAGTTGTTGGAGCAGCGGGTGATGTTGATGGGCATACCGTAGGTGTCGTGGAATGCCATGACGAACATATCAGCGCTGGCCTTGGAGGAAGAGTAGGGGCTGTGGGGGCAGAGCGGAGTGGTCTCCATGAAGAAGCCCTCAGCGCCCAGAGCGCCGTAGACCTCATCGGTGGACACCTGCAGGTACTTCTTGCCCTCTTTCCAGGTCTTGGCGTCGGCGTCGTACCAGGCTTCCTTGGCGCGCTGCAGCAGGTTGACGGTACCCATCACGTTGCTCTGGACGAAAATTTCAGGGTTCTTGATGGAGCGGTCAACGTGGCTCTCCGCGGCAAAGTTGATGACGTAATCGAAATCGTACTTTGCAAACAGGCTCTCGACCAGCTCCTTGTCGCAGATGTCGCCCTGCACAAAGACGTGGCGGGGGTCGCCCTCAACGTCCTTCAGGTTCTCGAGGTTGCCGGCGTAGGTCAGCTTGTCGAGGTTGACCAGCAGGATCTCGGGGTACTTCTTGAGCATATAATGCACAAAGTTGGAACCGATAAAACCGGCGCAGCCGGTGATAAGATATTTTTTCATAATAAGATTTTCCTCAGTGTTCTCTTCATTTTCAGCGGCCTTGCCCTCTCCGTCATCTTCGGTGACTGGGAGGGTCATTTCATCCCGTTGTCGCCGTCCCAGTGCTCGAAGAAGCAGGCCAGCGCGTCCTTCCAGTCGCGGACGTCGTTGCCGACGGTGCAGCGGAGCATCCGGTTGTCCAGAGCGCTCCACTTGGGGCGGTCGGCGCTGTCCGGGTGCTTTGCCTTGTACTCTTCGCTGGTGCAGGGAGACACGGTGGCGTCCACGCCGGACAGGCGGATGATCTCCGATGCGAAATCATACCAGGAACAGATGCCCTCGCCGGTGCAGTGATACAGGCCGTACTCGTGGGTCACGCAGAGCTGCAGGATCTCGTGGGCCAGATCGACGGCGTTGGTGGGGTTGCCGCACTGGTCGTTGACGACTTCCAGCTTGCCGAACTTTTTGCCGGCGTTCACGATGGTCTTGACAAAGTTTTTGCCGTAATAGCTGTAGAGCCATGCCGTGCGGACGATGAAGTGGCGGTGGCAGAACTGCTCCACATACTTCTCACCCATGAGCTTGGTGGAGCCGTAGGCGCTGATGGGGCCGGGAATGGTGGCCTCATCCTGCGGGATGCCGCCGTTCTCGCGGCCGGAGAAGACGTAGTCCGTAGAGACGTGTACCAGACGTGCGCCGGTCTTGGTGGCGGCCTGTGCCAGATTGCGGGGGCCGATGGCGTTGGCCTTGAAGGCAGCGTCATGGTTCACCTCGCAGCCGTCCACGTTGGTGAAAGCGGCGCAGTTGATGATGACGTCCGGGCGCTGACGGCGGATGAAGTCATCCACCATCTTGTAGTTGGTGATGTCCAGCTCCGGCAGGTCCACCGGAATGACCGTGGCGCTCACCAGCTTCTCGGGGATGGGGCCAAGCTCACTGCGGCCTTCCCGGAGCTGCTTGATGATCTCGGTGCCAAGCTGGCCTCTGCAGCCGGTAACAATGATTTTCATGCGGATACCGCCTCTCTTAATACTTCAGTTTGCCGTCGGCCACATTCTTGAGGTGCTGGCCGTAGGGGCTCTTGCCGTAGCGCTCTGCGCTTTCCAGCAGGGTGTCGCGGTCGATCCAGCCGTACTTGAATGCGATCTCCTCGGGGGCGCTGATCTTGATGCCCTGACGCTTCTCGATCATCCGCACAAAGTCGGCTGCCTCCACGAGGCTGTCCATCGTGCCGGTGTCCAGCCATGCAAAGCCGCGGCCCAGCAGCTGGACGTCCAGCTCATCCTGCTTGAGGTACATATCGTTCAGGGTCGTGATCTCCAGCTCACCGCGGGCGGAGGGCTTGACCTGCTTTGCCATCCTGACGACTTCCTTGTTGTAGAAGTACAGGCCGGTGATGGCGTAGTTGCTCTTGGGGTGCTGGGGCTTTTCTTCGACGCTCAGCACCTTGCCGTTTGCGTCGAACTCCACGATGCCGAAGCGCTCGGGGTCCGGCACATAGTAGCCGAAGACGGTGCAGCGGCCCTTGTTCTCGGCGTTGGAGACAGCATTCTTCAAGATCTTGGAGAAGCCGTTGCCGTAGAAGATGTTGTCGCCCAGGATCATTGCGCAGCAGTCGTCGCCGATGAACTCTTCACCGAGGATGAACGCCTGAGCCAGGCCGTCCGGGGACGGCTGGACCTTATATTGCAGATGGATGCCGTACTGGCTGCCATCGCCCAGCAGCGCCTCGAAGCGGGGCGTGTCGGTGGGGGTCGAGATGATGAGGATGTCCTGGATGCCCGCCAGCATGAGGGTGGACAGAGGATAATAGATCATCGGCTTGTCGTAGACGGGCAGCAGCTGTTTGCTGGTGACCATCGTCAGCGGATAGAGCCGGGTGCCGGCACCGCCGGCCAGAATGATACCTTTCATTTTTGTGCACTCCTTATATTATGAAATAAAAAAGTTGTGCAGCTTGTACAAGGCCAGGCAGCGTATCCGCCGGGTCCTGTATGGATTCAAAGCGGAGCTGCGTCCGCTGTAAACAATGTTGGTGGTAATACGCCGCCAGCCGGGCTTCCCGCGCCACGCGCGCTGGCAGGATCTCGCTATGCACTACTGGCAAGCTTGCGATAGTATTACACCTCATTCTACTATCAAATCGAAAAAAAGCAAGGAAAGAGCGCTCTCCGCAAAAATTTTTGCGGAGAGCGCTCTTTTGTTTCATCAGCAAAGGCTCAGAACTTGAACCCCCACTTGTGGAAATACCGCAGCAGGCTCCCGGTCTGCCACAAAAAGGGCTTGAGGCTGCGGTGGGCTGCACGATGCCATGCATGGATGGCGGTGTACTGCGGCACGAGGTAGGCTTTGCCGGTGGTGCGCATCTTCTGGGTCAGGTCGGCATCCTCCACATACATGAAGTAGTGCTCATCGAAGCCGCCTACGGCTTTGAACTCCGCCGTCCGCACGGCGGAAAAGCTGCCGGTGCAGAACTCGATCTCAACGGGAGCGGACAGATCCTCCCCCTCCATCAAATACGCACGGTTATATTTCTCCCAGAATTTCAAAAACGGCAGCTGGCGGTAGACCATAGGCCGCAGCGCACAGCGCCGCAGCGGCAGGCTCTGGGGACGGCCATCCGGGAAGCGCAGCCCCGGCCGGGCCATCACAGCATCCGGGTGGGCGGCCATCCAGTCGGCCAAATCGCTGAGGGTATCAGCAGTGAGCTGGATGTCCGGGTTCAGGATGAAGTGATAGTCGCTCGTCAGCTCCGGCAGGACGGTGTTGTGTCCGGTGCCGAAGCCGCCGTTCTCCTTGCGGCAGCGCACCTCGACCTTCTGGCCGGGCTGAGTGCTCAAAGCGCCGCCCTTCACGGCGGCTTCCAGACGTGCGCCGCTGCCGTCGGGGCTGGCGTTGTCCACCAGATAGAGGGTCAGCGGGTGGCGGCGGGTGTATTGCAGCACCGTCTGCGCCGCCTTGAGGGCTTCGTCGCAGCCGTTATAGACAACGATACAGGCAGAGAGTTCCAAGTTCGTTCTCCTTATCATTCCAGCGGTAATATCTTCAGGCTGAAATCTTCGCGCTGGATGTCGAAGTTGGGGTTGGTGCAGGGGTCGCCCGCAGCCAGCAGGTCGCCCCAGCGGGCCTGAAAACGCAGCACCTCGCCCTGAAAACGCTTCTGCTTTTCGGGGTTGTCCTCCATGCCGCGGCTCTTGCTCTCGTAGTGGTAGAGCTGGGCAAATGGGGTGAAGACGTTGGTGTAGCCCGCCTGACGGACGCGGACGCAGAAGTCCACATCGTTGAAGGCCACGGCATAGCTCTCGTCCAGACCGCCCACTTCGTCGTAGATCTCCTTGCGGATGAGCAGGCAGGCGGCGGTGTCGGCGTAGACGTCCTGCACATAGTTCAGGCGGCCCATATAGCCGTCGGAGCTGGCGGGATAGTACTTGTGCAGATGACCCGCCACGCCGCCGATGCCGAAGCCGACACCGGCGTGCTGGATGGTGTCATCCGGGTAGAGCAGCTTGGCGCCCACGCAGCCCACCCGCTTCTGCTGGGCATACATGACCATCTCTTCCAGCCAGGCGGCGGTGATGACCTCGGTGTCGTTGTTGAGCAGAAGCAGATACTCACCGGTGGCGAACTTCTCGCCGAAGTTGTTCAGGGCGCTGTAGTTGAAGCCCTTGCCCTCCCAGATGACGACCTTGAGGTTATCGGGGTGCTCCTTCTGCATCCGCTGATAGGCGCGGAAGGTCTCGGGGGCCTTGCTGTTGTTCTCGATGAGGATGATCTCAAAATCCGGGTAGGTGGTGCGGGCGTAGATGGACTCCACGCAGGTCTCCAAGTCGCGGATGTGGTCGCAGGTGGGGATGAGGATGCTCACCCGGCCCGGATGGTCGATGGTGTAGTCGGTCTTGTAGTAGCCCGGTGTGCCCGGGATGAGGGACACATCGTCCACGGCCACGCCGCAGCGGGCGTAATGAGCCTTGAGGGCGGCAATGCCCGCGTCGATGCAGTAGGTCTTGGCGGAGATGTCGCTGGCCGTGCTGCCGGGGCTGGAACGCCAGTAATAGAGGGCGTGGGGGATGTGGACGATCTTCCGGGCCGTCTCGGTCAGGCGGAGGAAGAGCTCATAATCCTGACTGCCGTTGTACTCCATCCGCTCCGGGCCGCCTGCGGCGTCCATCAGCCGGCGGCTGAAGAGGGTCAGGTGGCAGATATAGTTGTTGGAGCGGAGGTTGTCCAGCATGAAATCCGGCTTGAAGTGGTAGAGCACCACATTCTCCACCTTGCCCTCGAAGGTCGCCTCATCGGTATAGACGAAGTCGGCTCCCTGCTCGGCGATGGCCTTGGCGGCGTACCAGAGGGCGCAGGGGTGGAGGATGTCGTCGTGGTCCAGCAGGGCGATGAAGTCGCCGGTGGCCATCTCGATGCCTTTGTTGGTGTTGCCGGGGATGAGCTCATTCTTCTCCAGCTTCCTGTAGCGGATACGAGGGTCCACAGCGGCGCGCTGCTGCACCATCTCGCCCACGCCCGGGGCAGTGCCGGCGTCCACACAGCAGAGCTCCCAGTTGCGGTAGGTCTGGTTCACGACGGAATCCAGCAGCTCTTCGAGGAAGTTCAGCGGGGTGTTGTAGAGCGGCACCACGATGCTGATCCTGGGGCCTGCGGGCTGATTGCCTGCCTGCCGCACCAGCAGTTCCACCGGTGCGAACCGGTCGGCGCGCATGACTTTGCCCGGGAAGAGGGCGGCGTACTCGCGGCGGGCGCGGGCCAGTTCCCGCACGCCCTCGATGCCGCCGCTGCGCAGCTCCCGCAGAAGCACGAAGAGGGGCAGAGTGTGCCAGAGCTGGCGGCTCTTGCTGACGACATAGCGCATGGGCCAGGTCATCTTCCAGAACTTCGAGCCGGTCACCTCGCCCAGTGTCTTCTCCAGCTGCTGCTCGTGGCTGCGGCTGAGCGAAAGGTCGCTGCGCAGCCGGGCGATGAGCTCGGCTTCCTCGCCGCAGGTGCGCTCGGCGCGCACCATCCGGTCACGCAGGATGTCCATTTCCATCTCGTAGCCCCGCACCATCTTCAGCTGAGTGGGCTGGCTGATACAGAACAGCGCCGACGGCTGGGCGCGGCCCTTGCTGCGCCAGCCAAAATCGCGGAAGTATCCCCGCTGAGCCAGCTGCTCGGCCCAGCCCGCCATAACGGTGCTCTCATCGCTCACCAGCAGCACCCGGGCGGGCAGGGTCTCGGGCAGCGTTTCCCACGCGGGGTCTGCCACCACCAGAAGCTCTGCCTCAGAGCCCTCTGTCCACTCTTCTGCCTCCACACCTGCACGGTGCAGGGCTTTCGTCAGCAGGGACATCTGCTCTCCCAGCAGGGCCGCCGAGGCGGGGTTTGCCTCCTCCGCGATGCGCTGCGCCAGTGCGCGGCAGCGCTCCCGCTCCCGCTTTTCTTTCTTTTCCTTCTCCAACTGCATTCCGTTCTCTCCAACTGTTGTTCTTTATCGTATCGCTCCCGCTCTGGAGCGTGAAACGCGAAATCGTCCGTCTCTTGTGTACAAGCGTGTACAGTATACCAAATCACGTCTCATTTGAGAAGTATTTTGCGCAATTCCTTTTGATTTTTTACATGCCCAGCAGGCGGCGCAGCCAGCCGAACAGACCGCCGCCGGAGCTCGTGCCGCTGCCCACCGTCCGGATGGAAGCGCCGGAGTAGTAGTGCTTCAGGATGTCGCGGTAGCCCATCCCCTCCTCGGCGGCGTAGCCCACGGCGCCGCACTGGCTCATGCCCACGCCGTGGCCGAAGCCGTAGTAGTACATACAGGGTACACCCGCTGCATCCGTGCTGAAATCGAAGCAGTAGCGGGAGGACACGAACTGGCCGATATAGCGGTAGCTGCGGCCATTGGACACCAGCGTATTGTACTGGACGAAGCCGCCGAGGTCTTTGTGGGTGGTGTCGGCGCTCTGGTAGGGCTCGCCGGTGCGGCTGTCGTTGTACTCGACATAGTCATAATCCTTGCCGATGATGCGGCGCATCTTCTCGTGGTACTGGCGCTCATAGGGGCTTTCCACGCTCTTGAGATACGGCACGTCCGAGCCCCAGGCGTCGAGGCTGGAACAGGTGCCGTAGACGCCGGTCTGGGTGTTGTAGCCCGCGCTGGCCGACCAGACGGCGTCGATGACACTGCCGTTGTAGGTCAGCACCTCATCCTTTACCGCCTCCACCGCCTTGCGGATGGCCGACCGGGCCGAGGACGGGATGTCCTCCACGGGGGTGTAGATGAGGGCGTTGGCCGAGGAGCCGTACTGCTTATGGTACTCGAGGTAGGAGTGGATGGCCACGGCCTGGGCCTTCCACGCCTCCTGCGCGGCGCTGGCGCTGACATAGCTGCCGATGGCGCCAAGCTCGGTGTAGGTGATGCCCACCAGGCAGTCCACGAGGTCCAGCGACAGGTTCCGGCGCAGGCCCTTGCCCTTGATGTTCAGATAGGGCAGTGTAATTTTATCTTTGGAGCCGAAGAGCCAGCTCAGACAATTTTCCTCTTCCTCAGGGATAAGGGTGGTGTTTGCACCGCCAATGGTGGTGGCACCGGGTGCGGCATCCTCGGCGAAGGCCGCCGGGACAGCCACGCACAGCATCACAGCTGCCAGCACCAGCGCCGTCAGACGGCGCGCGAAACTCAGACTCTGCTTCACGGTCATTTCCTCCTGTGGTTTCTGGATCTTTCCATAGTTGTTATCAGTGTAACACACTGCGCCCCCGACGGCAAGGACGGAAGTTGTGCAAAAATGTGAAAAGACGCCTTTGCAAGCCGCCGGAATTATGATACAGTATAGCATGAGATGATATGCCCCCTTTGGCGGGCATGACAGGGAGGGCCGGAATGGACAGCAGAGAGTTATATCCCAGCGACGAGCAGCGGCGCCGCATCATGGACTTTATCATGGCGGCGGGCGAGACGCTGCTGGAAAACGGAGCAGAGGTCTTCCGGGTAGAGCAGACGATGGAGATCATGGCCCGCAGCTTCCATCTGCGGGAGTTCCACGTCTACGTGCTGACCAACGGCATCTTCGCCAGCGCCGGCACGGCAGAGATCGCCGAAGTGCGGAACGTGCCGGTGCGGACGACTCATTTAGGCCGGGTGGCCGCGGTGAACGCCCTTTCCCGCGAGATAGCAGCCGGGGCGTCACACTGGACGAGGCTGAACACTGCCTGGCCGAGGCCCGGCGCATCCCCTTCCCCAAAGGCAAGACCCAGCTCCTCGCCGGGATGAGCGGCACAGCCTGTTTTGCGCTCATCTTCGGCGGCACGATACGCTCGGCGCTGGCGGCAGCGGCGGCGGGTCTCATCGTCAGCGGCTATCTGCTGCTCTGTGAAAATCGGAGGCTTTCCAACGGCTTCCGCAAGATCTCGGCGGCAGCGCTCATTACCTTGGTCTGCATTCTGGGGTGCCATCTGCTGGACACTGAGGCCAGCCACGCCATCATCGGCGCCCTGATGATATTGACCCCCGGCATCGCTTTCACCATGGGCATCCGGGACTTCGTGCAGGGCGACTACCTCTCCGGCACCATCCGGATGATAGACGCCCTGCTCATCGCGGCCAGCATCGCCATCGGCACCGGCCTTGTTCTGAGCCTTACTTCTCTGCTGACGGGGGTGACGGTGGTATGATGACCTTGACAAGCACACAGATCGGCCAGCTGGTGGCACAGTTCTTTCTGGCCGGGGCGGGGACGCTGAGTTTCGCCGTCCTCTTCGCCTGCCCCCGGCGCACCCTCCCCTGCTGTGCGCTGGTGGGCGCGGTGGGCTGGTTCATCTACGAGCTGGCCATCCTGTACGGGGCCGAGGCCGCCGGGGCCGCTCTGGTGGCGGTGATCCCCCTGACGCTGGCGGCGCGTATCTGCGCCGTGCTGCTCAAGACGCCGGTGACGGTCTTTTTGCTGACCGGTATCTTCCCGCTGGTCCCCGGCGCGGGCATCTACTACACCGCCTACTATTTCATCCAGGGCGAGAATGCCCTTTCGCTGGCCAACGGCATCTCCACCTTCAAGGTCGCCGTCACGCTGGCCGTGGGCATCGCGCTGGTGCTGGGTCTGCCCATGCCGAAGGGGCATGGGTGGAAGAGCAAATAAGCTGTAGCAACAAAAAGCACCCGCAGCGCTGTTTCCCTTGGGAACGCCTCGCGGGTGCTCATTATTTTAAGTCAAAGAATCCATCAGCAGACTTCCAGATGAACCTCTGCGACAGGATTTTCAGTTTCCCAATTAGTAACCTCGAACTCTTCTGCATTGTCTACCACGCCGAGGCTACCCGTGCCCAGAATCTCGCCCAGCTTCGTCAACTGCGACTTCTTGACCTTGCCGCCTTTCACGACGCTGACAGTCTCATCATAGCCACTCAGATAGCTCGGCTCCCCGCCCAAAAAGTTGTTGCGGTAGTACTTGACAGTGACATCTGCCATCACAGGGTTTTTGCTGCTATCGCAGCCAGAGAGAACACCCGCTGCTGCCACAGCCAGAGTCATCACACCAGCGCTCTTCAGGAAATTACGACGAGTCATATTAGTCATTTTCTTGCACCTCATAAACTGTTTTGTTTCTTCTTGTTTTCCTTTGCGCGTCTCCGCAAAAGGCGGTTAGTTTGCCATAACTAATGATAGGGCATCTTCTTCTTTTTGTCAATATTTTCCCAGTATGTTAGTGCTCATTAACATTATATCATCATTTTTTATCTCCGGTTTATGGATTTTTCTCTCATTTCTTCGTCTCGCAGACGTGTCTTGTCCGTGTTTGCCGCCGCATCCAAATTCCTTGCACTGCGCCTGCTGCTATGCTATAATCAGGCTGTACTTATATAGTAAAGGAGTGTCTGCCGATGTCTGTTATGGAAACGCTCAACACCCGCCGCACCTACCGCCGCTTCGCCCAGAAGCCGGTGTCGCAGGATGTGGTGGACGATATGGTGGAGGCCCTGCGCCTGTCGTCCTGCGGCGCGAACCGTCAGGCCGTGAAGCTGGTGGTGGTGCAGAGCCCTGAGATGGTGAAAAAGGTCCATCCGCTGGTCAAGTGGGCCGCCTATCTGCCGCCGGAGCAGGGTACTCCCAAAGCCGACGAGCAGCCTGTGATGTATCTGGCCGTCGTGCAGGACAGCTCCATCCCCGGCGACCTGAACACCGACACCGGCATCGCGCTGGCGAACATCACCCTCGCCGCATGGGCCAAGGGCGTGGGCAGCTGCATCATGGGCGCCATCAACAAGCCCGCCCTGAGCGAGCTGCTGGGCATCGCCGCGCCGGACAAGCTGGCGTTCATGGTGGCGCTTGGTTGCCCCACTCACGCCGCCAGGGTCGTACCGATGACGGAGAAGACCGGCATCAAGTATTACCTCGATGAGAACGGTGACTACTGCGTGCCGAAGCGGAGCGTGGAAGAGCTGGCGCGGACGGTTTAACCTCTCCGTCAGCGCTGGCGCGCTGCCACCTCCCCTATCGAGGGGAGGCTCTGGCGAACCGGGCCACTCTGCGCTGACTGCTGAAAGCTTTCAGTGGCGTAAAATGCCGGGCCTCGCTGCAGAGGGCAGCAACTTCTGGACAACGCATTTTGTCAAGCTGCCGTGAATCCAGGCAGCAGGGCACTACAGCTCCCGATAAATCAAGCCTTGCTCGTCCAGCGTAAGCCTGACCGACATGCCAAGGGCTCCCCTATTAGGGGAGCTGTCTGCGAAGCAGACTGAGAGGTTCTGCATATATACATCGTTCTCAAGCTTTATTCTGCATAATTGTTTGCAATTCGGTTTCAATTTGATGGAATTTTTGCACAACACTTGACTTTTCAAATTGTACAACCTATACTAAACACGCTCTCTGATTTTTCGATGAATCGCATCGCAGCAGAGAGATGCAAACGATATGCACATAAAGAGGAGTGTTTGAATATGAAAAAGATCTCTCGCCGCAGCTTCCTGGCTGCCGCCGCTGTTTCCGCTGCTGCTCTGGCTCTGACCGCCTGCGGCGGCTCTGCCTCCACCGCTTCTTCCGCTGCTGCAAGCTCTGTTGCTGTTTCTTCTGAGGCTGCTTCCACCAGCGCTGCCGCTGCTGAGCTGACCACCGTTGAGGCCGGCAAGCTGACCATGGCCACCAACGCCACCTTCCCTCCCTACGAGATGACCACCGACGCCGGCACCATTGAGGGCATCGATGTGGACACCGCACAGGCCATTGCCGAGAAGCTGGGCCTGGAGCTGCAGATCGACGACATGGATTTTGACGCCGCTCTGCTCAGCGTGCAGCAGGGCAAGGCCGACATCGCCATGGCAGGCATCACTGTCACCGACGAGCGGATGGCTGTGATGTCCTTCTCCGACAGCTACGCTACCGGCATCCAGTCCGTCATCGTGCCCGAGGGCTCCGACATTGCCTCTGTGGACGATCTGGTCGGCAAGAAGATCGGCACCCAGCGCGGCACCACCGGCTACCTGTACTGCTCCGACGACTTTGGCGAGGACGCCGTGGTGGCCTACGACAGCGGCCTGACCGCTGTACAGGCCCTGAACAACGGCCAGGTGGACGCTGTGGTCATCGACAACGAGCCCGCCAAGGCCTATGTGGAGTCCAACCCCGGCCTGAAGATCCTGGACACCAGCTACGCCGAGGAGGACTATGCCATTGGCATGAACAAGAGCAACACCGCTCTGCTGGAGGCTGTGAACGCCGCTCTGGAGGAGCTGAAGGCCGACGGCACCCTGCAGGCCATCGTGGACAAGTACATCAAGGCTGAGTAAACAGACCCCTCAAGGGGAGGCGGCCCACCGGGCACCTCCCCTTTTTTAAGGAATATAGGTTACAAAATTCTGACAAGATCACAACAGACGAAAAGAAAGTGAGGATGCGAATGGCCGCACAATACGAACTGTTGAGCCAGCTGCTGAAAAGCGGCGGCCGGCTGGACATGGGGCAGGAGCTGTTCTACAAATTTTATCAGGCCTTTGTCCTGAAGGACCGCTGGCTCCAGTACATCGAGGGCGTAGGCACCACCCTGCTGGTCACTGCCATTGCTCTGGCCATGGGCGTCCTGCTGGGCAGCGTGGTGGCGCTGGTGCGTGTGTCCCACGACCAGCAGCGCCCCGGCCGCTCGAACCCCGTGCTGGGGGTCTTTAACGCCGTGTGCCAGGTGTACACCACCGTGATCCGGGGCACCCCCATGATGGTGCAGCTGCTGATCATGAGCATGGTCATCTTCAACAACAGCCGCAACTTTACCATGGTAGGCGCGCTGGCGCTGGGCATCAACTCGGGCGCTTACGTCTCCGAGATCATCCGCGGCGGCCTGATGGCCGTTGATCCGGGCCAGATGGAGGCCGGCCGCAGCCTGGGCCTGAACTACATCACCACCATGGTGGTCATCATCATCCCCCAGGCCATCCGGGCCGTGCTGCCTGCCCTGGGCAACGAGTTCATCATGCTGCTGAAGGATACCTCCCTTATCACCGTCATCGGCGGCAAGGAGCTGCTGTATGCGGCCCAGGGCATCATGAACCGCACCTACGAGGCCATGTTCCCCCTGTTTGGCGTGGCACTGATCTATCTGGTGCTGGTGATGATCTTTACCTGGCTGCTTGCAAAATTTGAGAGGAGGCTGGCACAAAGTGACCGATAAGATCCTGGAAGTCCGGGGCCTGACCAAGACCTACGGCGGCGAAAAGCGGAAGGGCGCAAAGCAGGCTGCCCCCACTCTGGACGTGCTGCGGGGCATCGATATCGACATCTACCGCGGCGATGTGGTCTGCCTCATCGGCCCCTCGGGCTGCGGCAAATCCACCTTCCTGCGCTGCCTGAACCGGCTGGAGATCCCCACCGGCGGCAGCATCAAATTTGAGGGCGTGGAGGTGGACGACGACCACATCGACTCTGTCCGCCAGAAGATGGGCATGGTGTTCCAGCACTTCAACCTCTTCCCCCACCTGACCGTCAAGAAAAACCTTGAGCTGGCCCCCAGCCTGCTCAAGCTCAAGGACAAGGAGGCCATCTCCAAGCGCGCCGACGAGCTTCTGGCCCGCGTAGGTCTGGCCGACAAGGCCAACGTCTACCCCAAGAGCCTTTCGGGCGGCCAGCAGCAGCGCATCGCCATCGCACGGGCGCTGGCAATGGACCCGGACGTCATCCTCTTCGATGAGCCTACCAGCGCCCTCGACCCCGAGATGGTGGGCGAAGTGCTTGAGCTGATGAAGGAGCTGGCCCACACCGGCATCACCATGCTGGTGGTCACCCATGAGATGGGCTTTGCCCGCGAAGTCTCCAACCGCGTCATCTTCATTGACGAGGGCCGCATTCAGGAGGATGAGCCGCCGCAGGAGCTGTTCACCAACCCCAAGCACCCGCGTCTGAAGGCATTCCTCTCCAAGATGCTGTAAGATAGAAAGAAACAACACAAAACCCGGAACTCTTTTCAAGCCGTCCTGGCTCTGAAGGAGTTCCGGGTTTTGTTCATTGTTTTTTTCAGAGAGCCGTTTTGCAGCAGTCTTTCTGCTTATGCTCAGTTGTTGGCTTCCACCTTGCTCAGGAGGATGCGGTCATTGTCGAGGATCTTGCCGGCGTTCTCGCGGAACTTCTCGAGCAGGTCGTCCACGGTCATCTTGCTGCGGGCCTCGCCCTTGACATCGAAGACGATGCGTCCCGCGTCCATCATGAGGGTGCGGTTGCCCAGCTCCAATGCCTGATGCATATTGTGGGTGACCATCAGGCAGGTGATCTTCTTTTCGGCCACGATGCTCTTGGTGAGGTCCAGCACCTTTTCGGCGGTGGCGGGGTCGAGAGCGGCGGTGTGCTCGTCCAGAAGCAGGAGCTTCGGGGTGACGAGGGTGGCCATCAGCAGGGTCAGCGCCTGACGCTGACCGCCCGACAGCAGGCCCACCGGCTGCTTCATCCGGTCTTCGAGGCCCATATCCAGCAGGGCCAGCTTCTCACGGAAGATCTCCTTATCCTTGCGGGAGATGCGGGAGAAGATGGCGTTGGGGGCGTCCCGGCGCGAAGGTAGGCCAGCGCCAGATTCTCCTCGATGGTCATGTTGGGGGCCGTACCCTTGAGCGGGTCCTGGAACAGGTGGCCGATGACCCGGCTGCGCTGATATTCCGGCGCAAAGGTAATGTCCTCGCCGCCCAGCGTGATGCTGCCCTCGTCGGCGATGAAGCCGCCGGTGATGGCGTTGAAGAGGGTGGATTTGCCCGCGCCGTTGGAGCCGACGATGGTGGCGAAGTCTCCCGCTTCCATGGTCAGGCTGACGCCGTTCAGGGCCACTTTCTCGTTGACGGTGCCGGGGTTGAAGGTCTTGTGCAGGTCACGAAGTTCGAGCATTTCCATTTTACACACGCTCCTTCCGTGCCTGACGGGCCGCATTGCGGCGCTTCTCAAAGGCGATCTTCTCCCGGATGGCGGGCATCGAGATGGCCACCGCCACGATGATGGCGCTGACCAGCTTCATGGCAGCAGCCGGGACGTTGAAGCGGAGGGCCACCGCCACGATAAAACGGTAGAGGCAGCTGCCGAACACGACGCCCAGCACACGGCGCACCATCGTCCGCTTGCCCACCAGCGTTTCGCCGATGATGAGGGAAGCCAGTGCGATGGTCACCATGCCGGTGCCTACGTTGATGTCACAGCTCTTCTGGTACTGAGCCAGCAGGCCGCCGGAAAGGCGGTCAATGCGCCCGAGATGCAGAGGCCCACCGTGATGGTGAAGGCGGGGTTGATGCTGGAAGCACGCACCATGGCAGCGTTATCGCCGGTGGCACGGATCGAGAGGCCGAGACGGGTGCCGAGGAAACCCACCATGGCGGCACCGGCCAGCGCGATGACTACCGCCGCCAGCACCAGCTTATACCCGCCGCCCGTAAAGCTCAGGGCGCTCTTGGCGATGGAGAAGACGGTATCGGTCTTGACCAGCGACATGGTGGACGAGAAGCCCATCACGGCCAGGTTGATGGTGTAGAGGCCGGTGTTGACGATGATGCCGGCCATGATGCTCTCGACGCCGAGGCGGGTCTGCAAAAAGGCTGTGATGAAACCGGAGCACACACCGGCCGCCATCGCCGCCAGCAGGGCGAGGAAGGGGTGGCCGGTCAGTGCCACCTGACACGCAACAGCGCAGCCAAGGGTGAAGCAGCCGTCGGTGGACAGGTCCGCGATATTCAGGATGGAATAGCTCAGAAACAGAGCCAGCGCAACGAGGGCGTAGATGCAGCCCAGCTCGAGCGCGGTCTGGATGACGTTGAGCGAAAAGATACTCGCCAGCATGGTGTGCTCCTTAAATAAATATTAGTTGAAGTTTTCCGCCGTGGTCACTTCCACGACCTCGGTGCAGTAGGGTGCAAAGGCCTTCTTCACGGTGTCGAGGTCGAGGCCCAGAGCCTCGCAGGTCTCGGTGTTGATGGTGGCAATGCCGTTGTCGAAGGTCTGGAAAGGCAGGTCTGCAGGGGTCTTGCCGTCGCAGAGCAGTTCCACCACCATATCGGCGGTAGCCTCGCCCAGCTGGACGTAATCGACGCCGTAGCCCACGAAGGCACCGTTCAGGGCGAAGCTGTCAGCGCCGGTGTAGTGCTGGACGCCTGCCTCGGTGAAGGTCTCGTAGATGGAAAGCTCGGCGGTCATGACGGTGTTATCAGTGGGGTGAAGACAGCCTTGACACCGGCGGCGATGAGGGGCCTCAGCGGCCATCTGAACTTCGGCGGTGGTGGTGCCGTTCTTCTCGATGTACTTGATGCCCTTGCTGTCGCAGAAAGCCTTGGCGTCTGCAATGGCCTGTGTAGAAGCATCCTGGCTCAGATCATACAGCAGGCCGATGGTGTCGATGTCGGGGTTGGCGGCCAGGATGAGGTTCATGATGGCGTCGGTGTTCAGGGCGTCGGAAGTGCCGGTGATGTTCGGCTCGGTGTCAAAGCCTGCGGCAGCAGGGTCGGTGACGGCGGAGTAGACGACGGGGATGTCGGTGTCCTCCACAGCGGCCAGCATGGTAGCGGCGGTGGGGGTAGCCACAGCCACGATGACGTCCACGCCGTCGGCCACGAGGTCGGCGCCGATCTGGTTCAGGTTGGTCTGGTCGGCCTGTGCGTTGGCGTAATAGTCGGCGTAGTCGAAGGTGACGCCCTTCTCCTTGCCCACCTCGTCCAGACGCTCCTCCACCGACGCAACGATCTGGTTCAGGGAAGCGTGGTCAACATAGTTGACAATGCCCACCTTGAAGGTCTGGCCTGCCTCGCTGGCGGCGGCAGAAGATGCTGCTGCACTGGAAGCGGTGCCGGATGCAGTGCTCGAAGCGGACGAACCGCAGCCGGTCAGACCCAGAGCGGAAACAGTGGCGGCGGCCATAGCGGCTTTCAGAAAGCTGCGGCGGGAGATCATGTTCATGGTTTTCATAGCGGTTGCTCCTTCCCTGGAGCGGGCGGCATGTAAAATAAAAACCCGCTCCACTTGCGGGACGGGCTTTTGTTCTCATATAACAAAACGACCCTGTCCCTGTGTGTTCATCCACAAGGACAGAGTCGAAAAATTCGAATCTGCGGTGCCACCTTGCTTGCCTTGCTCGCTTTCCTCTTGAAAGCCGCAAAGCCCCTCACGGAGAGCCAACACTCCCCTGCCCTGTAACGGAGGCTTCCGTCCCAAGCTACTGGAGGCTCTGCCCCGTTTGCCCGGCCCTCGGCGGCCCACGAATCTCTGCCCCGCTCTCGCCCGTTTTCACTGTCCGGGCTCACTGAAGATGCGCTTTGCAGGTTCTCTTCCGCCTCATTGGTTTGATTGCATTATACACTTTATCCGTGTAAAGTCAAGAGGGAATTTCAAATTTTTCCGTCAGATTTTTTCACATTTCATCACTCGAGGTTGAGTTTGTTTCGCATCAGCCAGACCGTCAGCCCGAACCAGAAGACGCCGAACGCCGCCGCGATGCCCAGCGTGACCATCGCGCTCCCCATGTAGCCCAGAGCCGAGACGGCAGTCTCGATGCTGCCCACATCGCCTACGGCGCTATAGATGGCCGTCTCGTAGACGCCGGTGCCGATCTGGAGCAGCTTTTCGAGCCAGCCCTGCAGATACTGCATGACAAAGAAGCTCAGGATGCCCGCCAGCGCGGGGTGGTTCTTGAACTGATGTCCCACCATGCAGGCAGCATAGATGCAGGCGATGGCGCTGACCATCCGCACGAAGCTGACGACGCCGCTGAAAGCCAGCGCCTCCCAGAACTCCATGTTACAGCGGGCGAATGCCTCCCGGATGCTCGACCACATCAGCGGCAGCTGCTCAAGCAGGTCCATATCCGCCATCATCAGGACAGCCAGAATGCCGAAGGAAAGGCAGGCTGCGAGGATGCTGCACAGGCTCCACACAGTGCTGGAGATGAGCTTCGAGGTCACAAGCTGTGTTTCCGTCACCGGCAGGGTGTGCATCAGATAGCCCTCCCGGCCCAGCAGGTTGCGGTAGAAGCGCTGCACGATGGTCATGATGGTGACGACCACGGTGCCGATGATGACGCCGGTGTAGACAAGGCTCAGCAGGCCCACGAGAGTCGAATAGGTGTCACTATTGGTGCTGTTCCATCTCCAGAGGGAGCCGCCAAAGAGCACCGACGCCGCCAGCAGGGCCAGATACATTCCGCCGTAGGTGCGGGCAGTGGCCTTGAACTCATATTTCAGTAACTTTTTCAGCATTTGAATACCTCCCGGAAATATGCATCCACACTCATGCCCTCGGTCTCGCGGAGCTCATCCACCGAGCGGTGGGCAAAAATTCTGCCGTTCTTCAGGAACACGGCCTCATCCAGCACCGGCTCCACGTCCTCGATGAGGTGGGTGGAGATGATGACCGAGGCATCCCGGCTGTAGTTGGTGAGGATGGTGTTCAGGATGTAGTCCCGCGCCGCCGGGTCCACGCCGCCGATGGGTTCATCCAGCAGGTAGAGCCGGGCGTTCCGGCTCATGGCAAGGATGAGCTGGACTTTCTCCTTGTTGCCCTTGGAAAGGCTCTTGAGGGGTGCTTTGGGCGAAAGCTCCAGCTTTTCCAGCATCTCATTCGCCTTGGCGGGGTCGAAGTCGGCGTAGAAATCCCGGAACATCTCCACCAGCTGCTCCACCCTCATCCAGTCGGGCAGCCATGCGGCGTCCGGCAGGTAGGAGACGATGGCCTTCGTGTCCGGGCCGGGGTTCATGCCCGCGATTCGGATACTGCCCGCCGTGGGCTGCAAAAGGCCGTTCGCCAGTTTGATGAGGGTGGTCTTGCCGCTGCCGTTGGGGCCAAGCAGGCCCACGATGCGGCCAAAGCCGATGTGCAGCTCGATGTTATCGAGGGCATTTGTCCCCTTCTGGTAGGATTTCGTCAGGCCCTCACAAGTTAAAAGCTCATTCATTTGAATCACTCTCCTTTGTTTCCCAGCCCGTCATAAGCTTTGCGGCCTCTGCCGGGCCGTAGCCGATGCCGCGCATTTTTTCGAGATATTCGGCGGTCATGGCGCGGGCCGTCTCGTCCCGCAGCTGTTCCAAAAGGGCTGTATCTTCGGTGACGAAGCGGCCCGTGGTCCGCTCGGTGTAGACGAGCCCTTCCGCTTCCAGCTGGGCCAGCGCCCGCTGCATGGTGTTGGGGTTGACGCCTGCCGCTGCGGCCATGTCGCGCACCGAGTCCAGATGTCCGCCGGGCGGGTAGACGCCCGCCAGGATTTTTGCCTTGAGCCGTTCCACGATCTGTGCGTAGATGGGGCGGCTCATATCGAATCGTTCGCCCATCGTCTCATCTCCTTGTGTTGCTGTACTAAGCGCCTAATACAATAATACTCAAATCATCTTTTTTGTCAAGAGGGAATTTTTCAATCTCTTCAAAATATGTTATACTGTCTTTTGTATGCTAGAAGAAAATGCGCAGGAGCACAGAATCTATGAAAGCGACCATCATCATCCCCAACATCAACGGCAAAGGCTGGCTCAAGGACTCCATCGAGTCGGTCTACGCCCAGACGGAGCAGGACTTCGAGCTTATCGTGGTGGATAACGGCTCCACCGACGAGAGCCTTGAGCAGGCCCGCAGCTATTGCAGCCGCGAGAACTTCCATCTCATCGAGAACGGCTCCAACACCGGCTTTTCCCACGCCGTCAATCAGGGCATCGCCCGGGCGAAAAGCGAGTTCGTGGTGCTGTTCAACAACGACGCCTTTGCAGAGCCCCAGTGGCTGGCCGAGCTCATCCGCGTGGCCGAGAGCGACGAGAAAATTTTTGCCGTCCAGAGCCTTATGATCCGTCACTTCGACCGGGAGCTTGCCGACGACGCCGGCGATTACGTCACATGGATGGGCTTTGCCTGCAAGACCGGCGACGGCCGCCGGGCCAGCCGCTACACAAAGCAGAAGCGCATCTTCTCGGCCTGCGGCGGCGCGGCCCTCTACCGCAAGAGCATCCTCGACGAGATCGGCGTCTTCGATGAAAACTTTTTTGCCTACTTCGAGGACGTAGACCTCAGCTGGCGCGCCAACAACGCGGGCTACAAGAATGTCCTCTGCCCCACGGCAAAGTGCTACCACATCTGCGGCGCCAGCACCGGCGCGGTGCGGTACAACGCCTTCAAGAGCCAGCAGAGCGGCCGCAACAGCATCCTTCTCCCCCTCAAGAACGAGCCTCTGCTGATGCTCATTCTCAACATCCTTCCGCTGGCGCTGGGCTATCTGCTCAAGTGCTACAAGTTTCACAAACAGGGCTTCGGCGAGGCGTGGGACAAGGGAATGCACGAAGCCTTCGCCCTTCTCAAAAACGGCCAGCTGGGCAAGCGCCCCTTCCGTCTCCGTGATTTGCCGAATTATGTTCTGATGGAATTGTGGATGATTTGGAACATGGTGCCGTATCTCTGGTATCGGCTGGTGGTCGTGCGGTTTGATTTGAAGTAATTCCGGATATGCAAAAACCGGGAAGCTCTGGGAGCTTCCCGGTTTTTCTATGCGCGTTTTTAATTTTAGTATCCGATAGAGGCGGCGGTCTGGTTCCAGTGGTAATTTACTTTGGAAGCTGTTAAATCTTGATTTCTATGATAATAATCGTCTTCAATCACAATTTTATCCCACATCTCTTTCGTTCCGCCAAAATATACATTTGTTAGTGACTTACAATTATAAAATGCTCCTTCTTCAATCTTTTTCACGTTTACCGGAATATAAATATCCTGAAGTAGCCCACATCCCCAGAAAGTCTGCCGATCGATAACAGATACGCCTTCAGGTATTATAACAGCATCTATCGCACAATACTCAAAGGCATATGGACCTATTTGGGTTAATTGCTTTGGAAGAACGATTTTTTCAAGCTTATTGCAGAAGTTAAATGCTCCTTCTCCAATACTTTTAACACTTTCCGGAATCGTTACATTCTTTAAATTTTGACAATACGAAAATGTTCCCGCTTTTATTTCTGTTATTCCATCTGGAATCACAATCGATTGCAATGAATTGCAGTAAGCGAATGCTTTTTCGCCCACTTCTACCACCGTATCTGGTATCTTAGCTTCTAGTCTTTTACAGTTCATGAAGATATAGTTGCCCAAAGTCTTGACATTTATCGGAAATTGTACATTTTTTAGTATTTGGCAATCATGGAACATACTGTCCGGCAAGACACTAATTGCATTATGAAATTCTACTGTTTCCAAATATCTGCATGCGCTAAATGTTCCTTTCTCAAATTCCGTTCTTCCCTTGATAATTGCCGTTTTCATTTTGCTATTAGCACAGAATGCTTCTTCGCCCACTTTAGTCAGACTTTCCGGCAACACTAGACTTTCAATATTGCATGCCTTAAATGCGTTTTTGCCAATTTCTTGTACTCCCTCTGCTATCGATAAATTTGTCAAATTTTCACATCCAAAGAAAGCCCATTGGTCTATTATCTTTATAGTAGTAGGGATTGAAATCTTCTCTATATCCTCATTTTGATATAAGCATTTACTTCCTATCTCGCTCACCACATAACCATCGTACTTATCCGGGATGATAAGTTCCCCTTCGGGACGATGGCCGCCGTCTTGTCGTAG
>ENA-OQOA01000056-OQOA01000056.1-human-gut-metagenome-genome-assembly--contig:-NODE-56-length-65089-cov-7.296527_pt1 | contig 65089 bp, 50 predicted proteins | sample MGYA00242633_ERZ504888 | MGnify/ENA primary metagenome ERZ504888 (study PRJEB26092, sample SAMD00036372) | human gut metagenome | host: Homo sapiens | study: EMG produced TPA metagenomics assembly of...
GAGGCGCGAGCGTAAAGCGGACGCGGAGCGTCCGTAGCGAGCGGGCGAGCACGCCGGCAGGCGGGCGAAGCCGGCGCGGATCCGCGAAGCGGATGCGCGGAATCCTATACGCCGCACCATTTGAACTTGAAGCCTCCGGCAACGGGGGCTTTCTTTTATGGCGGCATCCCATGGATTCGAACCTCGGTCGAGGCGCGAACGTGAAGCGGACTATTTCTTATCGACTCGTGTAAGATTCCGAGTAGGTGTCGCGGCCCATCCGCGGCCACTCCTTCTTTCAACGACTGATCAGGGTGATATTTCGTGGCAGAGCGTCCGACATACAAGCTCAGGTTTCTCGACCCCAAAAAGCGTTTTCCATCGATGCCAGAGCAGCCTGCGGGGCGCTCATATGGTGTTGTCTGGAAAGTCTTTGGCGAGGACCCCAAAGAGTCGTGCTATGTCGTCGAATTCGTCGGCAAAACTCACATATCGCTCTTGGGCTACGTGAGCGTGTCGGGCAAGGTTTATAAGGTTGATCGTCCTGTTCGGGAAGTACCGTTGCCCGAGGACCCTGACATGGAGCTGGTCCTTCACGAGTCCGATTCCAGTATTGGCGAGATTATGGTGAGGGAAGCTAACGGTGCAATGCGCGCGTGTGCGCGAACTGCCGGCTCTCCCGAAGGCCCCATGCGCGAGCAGTCCGACCACGAGACATGGAATTCGACCCGCGCCCTTCCTTTCGGCGAGTTCATGGCCTCGATGTTCTTGCGCTACGTGATATTTGCCAACTCCGAAAGCGCTCTTGCGAACACGGCGGGCGTCGACGGTCTCGATGCAGACATGCAAAACGTTGTCGACAAGATCAAACTCGTAAAGTTGCCCGAGCCGGTCGAGGTGTTTTTGGGCTTTGACACGGCACCGCTCCCCGATGCTATCGAGACGCTGCTTTACCGTGTTGACCATGCCGAGAATCCGAGCGGTATCGAGCGCTATGCCGCCGCCCTTATGAGCGAGATCGACTTACCCCGCCTGCGCACCATTGCTGCCAAGTCCGAAATGAGCCTAGCGCGCATCGACCGCTCAAAGCTGTTCTATCTCAATTTTGATCGCAGCCTGCTAGACCAGGACGAGATTGACATGCTGCTTGCCATCGAGTGCCGTCTCAATCGCCTCTCTGGCATCCTTGAACGCATCGGGGCCGGATTGGTCCCGGCGGCATCCTCGCCGAGCCTTGAGGGCTGCGCGCTCTTTGACACGTGGCATATCGCCAAGACGACCAACGATGTTCCCCGACTGCTCGATACGGCCTCGAGCGACAACCCGTGGGGCAAACCGGGAACGGTGGCTTGCCAGCCGGGCGGTGAGTGGGGTGTGCGCAGCCGCTTCGCGCGTATTGTCGAGGCACTTAACGTGGTCACACGGCTCGACTATACCTATCGGGCAAACGTTGCCGAGGGGATTATGCTCGTTCGGTTTGGGCACTCTGTCGTGGATGCCATGCCACAACGTGAATACGACGCCCAGGATGATGTTTGGCGCGAGTTGGACGAGAGTGCGCGTGCGATTTGGGCCGCGGAGCACGACGCGCGCGTGGCGCTTACGCTGGCAGCGGCTTGCTTTGCCGCAGGTGCCTGCATTGCGCGCTGCTATGTTCAGATTGCGGCTCCCGACGGCGAGCAGGGCGAGCGCGTCATTGCAACATATTCCTTTGGGCGTGCGGCCTATCTGGCCAATTGCGTGCCTGTCGCCAAGGATCTTGAGAGCATGGATATGGACGATATGCCGTGCAAGCGCATGCTTGAGGCATATGAGTCGGACGCGCCGGATGCGATTGAGCCTGCAGAGGTTCACGCTCGCCCGCGTGACGACCACCGTTCGCTGCCGCCGGCGTTGCGCGACCTGCTGCTTGCCGATACGGCTGATGAGCTCGAGGTCATGGAGATGGACGATGACCCGTATGTGGCGCGCGTCGTTGAGTTGCGCGAGCAGGCAAAAGTTGACCGTGCAAGCGCGTTTGAGGGCTTCTCCCGTCTTGTTGAGGAGTTGGAGGCTAAGTGCGCCGTTGCCGAGCTTTTGGCAACGGGTCCGGTCCAGACGCAGTTTTGCGACAACCAGCTGGTACGCATGGTGCTGCCGGTAATGGAGGAAGACCGCTCCGTTCGTATTTTGCGTGCTCCCGATGCGCTGTACTTTGCCCAGCACGAGATCTGCAGTTATTACGCCGAGCAGGAGGATTTTGAACGGGCATTGCCCGAGGTGCGTCGTCTTTACGATCTGGCTCGCTCGTCCATGCAGTCGCACTTTGCGCTCATCAACGTGCTGGCGCGCCTGGAGCGCTTTGACGAGATTATCGAGGTGGCGCGCCACGGCCTGCGCATTGCCAGTGACCGTTCCGCAATCGGTTATCTGTTCTATCGTCTGGCGTTTGCCTATTGGAACTGCGATCAGCTCGAGCTCGCGTTGGCGTGCTACCGCCTCGTGCCGCGCGGCGAGGAGTCGGGTAGCAGCGCGCTGGAGGAAATGCAGGGCCTTATGAACGAGATGGGCGTCAATGAGCCGCCGACGTTCGAGGATGCGGTTGAGACCATCCGTAAAGCCGGGCTCGAGCTGCCTCCCGTGCCCGCCGTGACCAACCAGCTGGCGGATGCTGCCGTGCAGTTGGTCGATAACGGCTTCTTTTTCCTGGCGCGCGTCTGCATCTTCCAAATGTGGCGCACCATGGGCAACGACGAACTTGGCTCCCTCAACCGCTCGTTGGGGTAGGGGCGATATAGAGGGGCCGCACCGCGCTATTTGTATCGGCGCGGGCGGGAGGACCCGGCAGGATCGGTAAGGCATAAAGCCGCCGAGCCTGCTAAAACTGTTAAACTCTGCTAAAGTTGCTAAACTTTGTTAAAGTTGTTAAAACTAGCAGAGGAGGGCAGAATGACGAAAGCTGTTAACCCCTTTAAGCCAACGGCGGGCATGAATCCGCCTGAGCTTATCGGACGGGACACTGTTTTGGATGACTTTGCTGAGGCTCTTGAGAATGGTCCTGGTGCCCCCGATCGACTCATGCGCATCTCGGGCGTCCGAGGCACAGGTAAAACGGTGCTCCTTAATGCATTGGGTGACCTTGCACGCAAAAAAGGATTCGAGGTCGTTGACGTTGCCTCCAATGCTGGTTTTTGCAATAGAATCCTCGAGGCTCTGCAGCGAAACGTTCGTCTTGAATCAATCTCGATTTCCCCATCGATTTTAGGGGTCAGCCTTGGCTCCATGGAGATGTCGAAGTCGGCCTCTCATCTGGGCGAGGCGATGTACGATGCTGCGAAGCGCGGTGGTCTGCTCATTACGCTCGACGAGATCCAGGATGCCTCAACTGAGGAAATGCGCGAGCTAGGCAATGAGATGCAGCTCTTGATCCGCCAAGGAGCGAATGTCGCTTTCGCTTTCGCCGGGCTGCCGACATCGGTAGATGGCGTGGTGGTGGATGATACGTTGACGTTCCTTCAGCGAGCCAAACATGTTGAACTTACTCGGCTTTCCGATTTTGAAGTTGGCGGATCGTTTGAGGATACGATGAGACGAGCGGGCAAGGAGCTCGACAAAGGTGCCGCTGAGCTATTAACAAAAGCTTCGGCAGGCTATCCCTTTATGGTCCAGCTGGTCGGATATTACGCTTGGCAGGTTGCTGCGCGCAGTGGGGCGGAGAGCGTGAGCGAAGAGGCGGCTCGTAAGGGTATCCAGGCGGCTCTTGATAGCTTTAATGCTATGGTGATTGCCCCAGCGCTGCGCAGGGTGTCGGAACGGCAGTTTCAGTATCTCGCGGCGATGGCTCAATGCGAGGGCGTCGATATCGCCAACGGCGATATCGCCAAGAAGATGGGTTTGCCGGCGAACAAAGTTGGGTCATATCGCAAGCGTCTGATCGATGCGGGGTTGATTGAGCCCGCGGGCTATGGCTGTGTTTCGTTTGCAATTCCGTACATGCGCGATTATCTGTTGGAGACCGTTCGAGAGAACTAATAAAGAATGGGCTGTCCGCGCTGTCGCTGGGGCCGTCCTTGTATCTTTGTCTCAATCTGTAACATCTGGAGGGGATTACGGCCTGCAAATGTTACAGATTGAGATGATTGACTGAGACGTTTACTGGTAAAAGAGAGGTAAAAGAGGAAACGCCTCAAAATTCCCCTTGCCCAACTTCGGCTGTTTGGTTACTATAGAACGGCTGTTACGGAGAGCTGACCGAGAGGCCGAAGGTGCTCGCCTGCTAAGCGAGTATGCCCCAAAAGGGCATCTGGGGTTCGAATCCCCAGCTCTCCGCCAGTATGACTTTGAAGAAGGGTCCCATTTGGGGCCCTTTTTTATTATCAAGAATGGCGGCTGGGGATTAGAGTCCGAAAGGGCGTGAACATTAGGCAAACACGGGGCGCTTGAAAACGGGGAGACCCAGGCGTGCTCGTGCACCCCGGTGTGGGGTTCCGAGGGGATGGAGTAGAAATATGGTAAAGGTCGGGCTGCGTAAGCCGAATCTAAAGACATCACTCAAGGCAAGAACGACCGGCAGAGCGAAGCGCGCGGTAAAGCGGGCGATAATCCCCGGCTATGGTAAGAAGGGCATGGGGTGGATCAAAAATCCGAAGAAGGCTGCTTACAATGCCGTATACAGCAGAACGACCGTCGGAGTTGGGGATGTCGCTCGCGCCGTTGCTAAATCAGGCGCTCGGAGCTCGGCGTCAAGGACGTCCTCAATTACTGTTTCATCGCATGAAATTACACCTTTGGCGAAGCCTGAACAGAAATCTCTCACTCGAGAGATTACGTCGGTTGACAGGGCAAACAAGGCGCTTTTGCTATGCTTCCTTCTTGGGTGGTCGGGCGCTCATAGGGCGTATGCACGGATGTGGGGTAGCTTCTTTCTATATCTCTTTACCTTTGGCCTTTTTGGATTTGGTTGGCTGTTTGATATTGTGACACTACTGATGAGACGCTCCGAGCTAAGGCGTCTCGGCGACAGTGATCCGACTCAACAGCAAGCGCCATGTTCCGTTGATTCTACATTCGATCGAAATGTCGCCGACTCCGGAAATTGGGAACAGCGTGGAGATGGGGAGGCTGCGGCTCGGCTAGAGCTTCAACGTAAAAACCGTGCCTATATGGAAGAAAACGGCATCGACGTGGAGATGTTTACCGAGGAAAAGGTCGCGGCGGACGCCTTGCGAACCATTGAGTCGGTATGCCCGTGCATGCTTAGGTTTGACCGAGGCATGAGCGAAGAGGAGCCAAGCATCAGCTTTTGCTCTCCAACAAAGACGGGGAAAATGCCCAAGAATGTCGTCGAGGCCCGCATTTACCATCAGGACGTGAAGCTATTGATGGATTCCCACGGCTTCGAATTGCCGGAGTATGGTGACAGCATCAATGTCACGATTAGTTATCTAGCTGATGGGCGCATAAATAAAGTCGATATCCATGGGTTCCATAATGGCCGCTCCGTTAGTGTCTCCATTCGCAGGCGGAGCGACGATCTTGTTATGACGAGTGCGGGCACCATCGGAGAAACGGGTGCCTGGCAATCGCTGTGTCCTGGGGCAGACCCCTCAGCTGGGGATCTTTTCAGGGCCTTGACCAAGGAGGTCGAAAGGATCTACTAGCATGCCCGGTGGACCCGTTTTCAAGGTCCGAAAAGGCACAGCGAAGGTAAACGGCTAGCAATGTCGCTTTGGTGATTCTGACGCATCCCGTTTAAGAGGTATTCAAAAAGAGGCGCCCCGTTGGACGCCTCTCCAATCTCAAATGTAATGTTCCCCCAGCCCTACACCTCGGGTGCCTTGGCTACGGTCTCGCTTTCTGCCGTAAGTGGGCGGTTGTCGATGCGGCGGCCCAGGCGGTCGAGTTTTACAAGGAGCCACTCAATGGGATTCGGTCCCGAGCCTTCCTCGTCGGCAACCAAATCCATGACGGCGATCTTGGTGCCGTCTTGCTTGAGCGTCACGCTACCCACCTTGTCGCCCACATGTACCGTGCCCGAAAGGTCATCATAGGTAACCTTCTCGGTCACCTCTCCGGCAAGCGCAAAGACGGTCGCCTGAGCTGCGGGATCGGCGAGCGTGGCATCGATCGTCTTGTCCGTCCAGTCGGTCTGGCTGATGCGCGCGATGAGCGGATTGCCGTTGGCGGTCTTTTCCTGCGTGTTGGCGATCGCAACCGTCACCTTGTGGCCGTAGTACCAGTTGGCAAGGGCGGCCGTGTCGGCAAAGCGCTGGTCGGTGGTGCTGGAGTTCAAAACGACGGTGTAGGTCTCGTCGCCATCGCGGTTGTAGGCTCCCGTAAAGCAGTAGCCGGCATCGTCGGTGGTACCGGTCTTACCGCCGATATTGCCGTCCTGCCCCAGCAGCTCATTGTGCGTATCCATGGAATGCGAATGGTCGGAACCGTCGGCGCCCGTAACCTCAATCCAGGAATCATCGCTCGCCACGATTTCGCGGAAGGTATCGCTCTTCATTGCTTCCTGCATCATCAGGGCTACATCGTGCGCGGTGGAGTGCATGTTGCCGGCCCACTCATCAAAGTCCAGACCGTGCGGATTCTCAAAAAGCGTTCCCGTGCAGCCGAGCTCTTGAGCGTGCTCGTTCATGGCTTTCACAAATGTGGCCTCGGCATCTTTGGTCTTGGGGTCGATTTTTTTGCCTACGTGCTCGGCAAGCACGATGGCGGCGTCATTGCCCGAGGGGATCATCAGGCCGCGCAGGGCCTGTTCCACGGTGAGCTCGTCGCCTTCGAGCAGACCGGCGGTCGAATTGCCCACGGTTGCCGCGGCGTTGCTCACCGTGACCTTCTCGTCCATCTTGCAGTTCTCGATGGTCAGGATTGCGGTCATGACCTTGGTAATTGAGGCGATCTTGACCTGCTCGTCGGCACTGCGGGCGTAATAGACGGAACCGTCCTTGCTCATGACGATGGCGTTGGTCGCATCGATATCGGGCAGATTATCGGCCGTGATGCCGCGGGCGTCGGCGGTCTTGCCGCAAACGATATCGGTCGTAAGCACCTGGGCGTTGGCGATAGACGGCGCACCGGCAGCAAGGGCGAGAGCACAGGCAATGCCGGCGGTCAGTTGCGCGGAGCGCTTTACAAGAGAACTAAGGGTCTTCACAGATTTCGCTTTCGACGGGATGGTCTCTTCAGAGTTCAAAGTATATCGTTTACCGGCACGGACAATCAGTGCGCGGGCGTGCGCGGCCCATGTCTGCGCCCGAACGGACACATAGGTGCTTAAGGTCGACTTAATCGACCGCGCTTGTTGTGTGTGGCGCGCGCTGCCTCGGGCATAATGGAGCGCGAGAGGAGCACGCATGAACGAGCGCATTTTGGTAGTTGATGACGAGAAGGCCATCGCCGACCTGGTCGGTATCTACCTTACAAAAGAGGGCTTTGATGTCCAGATTGCCTATAGCGGAGCAGATGCCGCCAAGGCGATTTTAGAGCAGGAGTTCGATCTGGCGCTGCTGGACGTCATGCTGCCCGATATCGACGGCTTTGAGCTGCTGCGCACCATCCGCGCTGGCCATACCTATCCCGTTATTATGCTGACGGCGCGCGATGCCCAGCAGGATAAGATCGAGGGTCTCTCGCTGGGCGCAGACGATTACGTGGTCAAGCCGTTCCGTCCGCTGGAGCTCATAGCACGCGTTCATGCTCAACTCCGTCGTTACACCAGCTACGGCAGCCGCGCACAGGCGGTCGAGTCGCCGACCATCCAGCTCGACGGCCTCGAGATCAACCGCGACGCTCGTTGTGTGACGGTGGACGGCGCGCCGGTGCGCCTCACGCCCATCGAGTATTCCATCTTGCTGTATCTGGTCGAGCATCGTGGCAGCGTGGTGGCCGTGGGGGACCTGTTCCGCGCGGTGTGGAACGAGGACTTTATGCCCGGCTCCAACAATACGGTGATGGTGCACATCCGCCATCTGCGCGAAAAGATCGGCGACGATGCTCAAAAGCCGCGTTTTATCAAAAACGTCTGGGGCGTCGGCTACATAATCGAATAACGCCTTTGGTGGTGGGGAAGTGGATATGACAAAAGACGATAGACGGGTATTCGAGGTGCCCGATCGACTCTTTGAATACATAAGGGCGGTCGTCGACAACCGCGCGCTTGCGACGGTGCTGCTCTTTTTGCTGAGTCTGCTACTCATCGGCATTGACAATATTGTTGGCATCCTGGCAGTTCTGCTCATTGGCTTTTTGCTGATCGATCGATTCGAAATCGTTCGCCGCTGCGTGGTAATCGGCGGTGCCGCGTGGACCCTTACGCTGGCGATCGGGGCCCTGGCGCTTGGCGGTATTCGCGAGCCCGTGTTCTTTGATGCCGGCTTTGTGTTCAACATGCTTGGCTTTGTGCTGGCACTTGCCGTGTGCGTCCTGTTCTTTTGCGGGCGTGCCCTGTACTACCAGGGTTATGAGCAGGGCGAGCAGCATGCCGACCGCGTGATCGCCGCCCGCATTCAGGACCGTCTGATCGATAACCCCGACACATGGGACAACATTGACGGCGACTTCCTCGAGGTCGAGGGTGCGCTCAACCGGGTGCGCGATTGCGAGCGTAGGGTTCAACAAGCCCTGCGTGACGAATCCCACCGCAAAGATGACCTGGTGACGTACCTGGCGCACGACCTGCGCACGCCGCTCGCCAGCGTGGTGGGCTACCTTTCGCTCTTGCAGGAGGCCCCCGATTTGCCGCTTGAGCAGCGCGCACGTTTTACGGGCGTGGCACTCGACAAGGCCCACCGGCTCGATGCGCTCATCGAGGAGTTCTTCGACATCACGCGCTTTGATTTCCACGATATCGTGCTCACCCGCAGCTACGTCGATTTGGGGCTCTTACTGGCACAGGTGGCCGACGAGTTCTATCCCATTCTCAACGAACAGCATAAAGAAGCCCAGGTTGATATCTGCGAGGATCTGACGGTGCTCGTGGACGGCGACAAGATGGCTCGCGTATTCAACAACATCATGAAAAACGCCGTTGCCTATAGCTATGAAGGCTCGATGATCACGATTGAGGCCAGGCGCCAAGACGATGGCGGCGTGCGCGTACGATTTATAAACCAGGGCGATCCTATCCCTGCGGCAAAGCTCAAGGTGATCTTTGAGAAGTTCTATCGCCTGGATGCGGCGCGTGCAACCAATCGCGGTGGCGCCGGTCTGGGCCTTGCTATTGCCAAGGAGATCATCGCGGCACACGGCGGTACCGTTGCATGTGAATCGACGCCCGAACACACGATATTCACCATCGAGCTACCCGCCGCATAGCCAGCGTGCCCTTACATACACTTGACAATGTGCTCACGTGCGTATGAGCCGCGATTCCTACTATCGATACTGCTGAATTGATATCGATATGGAGGTATGCGGTATGACGGCTGCTGCGGCTGTGGAGCCCACGGAGCTTGAAGAACTCATGGAAGCGCAGGCCGAGGCCGCGCATGAGCGCGAGGTTGGGGATGCGACTCGCCCCACGGCAGAGGATCTTGCCGCCTCGCCGACACGCATCGATGTCGAGGGCCTCGACCTGTTCTATGGCGACCACCATGCGCTCAAGGACGTGAATATCAAGATCCGCGACAAGCAGATCACCTCGTTCATCGGGCCTTCGGGCTGCGGAAAGTCCACGTTGCTGCGCTGCTTTAACCGCATGAACGACGGCATCAAGGATTGCCGCATCGAGGGCAAGATTGCGCTCGATGGTCAAGATATCCTGGGCGATTACGACATCTGCCGTTTGCGCCAGCGCGTGGGCATGGTGTTCCAGCGCCCCAACCCGTTTCCCATGAACATCTACGATAACGTCGCCTACGGTCCGCGCGGTATGGGTGTGCGCGATCGCGCCGTGCTCGATGGGCTGGTCGAGGACTCCCTTCGTCGCGCTGCGCTATGGGATGAGGTCAAGGACAAGCTCAAGGAGTCGGGCCTGGGTCTTTCGGGTGGACAGCAGCAGCGCCTGTGCATTGCCCGCGCACTTGCCGTGCAGCCCGGCATTCTGCTGATGGACGAGCCGACCTCGGCGCTCGACCCCGTGTCGACGCTCGTGGTGGAGCAGCTTGCCTGCGAGCTCAAGGAAACCTGCACGTTGGTGGTCGTGACGCACAACATGCAGCAGGCCGCGCGTATTTCCGATTCGGTTGCGTTCTTTTTGCTGGGTGAGCTGGTGGAGCACGCGCCTACCGCGCAACTCTTCAAAAATCCGTCCGATCCGCGCACGGCAGATTATTTGACGGGGCGTTTTGGCTGACGCTGTCTTTTACAGGTGCTTTTAGGGTTAAGATGCGGTCATATCGGCCGCAAAGGGGTTCAACATGATCTATTACGTCGAGGACGATGACAACATCAGGGATTTGACGGTCTACGCGCTGCGCAAGCAGGGAATCGAGGCCGAGGGCTTTTCGTGCGATGGCGAGTTTAAGGCTGCCGTGGCGCGACGGGTGCCCGATGCTGTGCTGCTCGATATCATGCTGCCCGACACCGATGGCCTAGCGATTATGCGTCGCCTGCGTGCCGATCGCCTGACGGCGACGGTGCCCATCATGATGCTTACCGCCAAGGACACCGAGCTCGACAAGGTGATGGCGCTCGATGGCGGTGCCGACGATTACCTGACCAAGCCGTTTTCGCTCATGGAGCTTGCCAGCCGCTGCCGTGCGCTGCTGCGTCGCGGCGGCATGGTCAAGCAGGCGAGCGATGTGCTCAGCGTGGGCGACATCGTGCTTTCGCCCAGCCATCGCGAGGTGACCGTTGCCGGCGAGCCGCTTAAGCTCACCCTGCGCGAGTTCGACCTGCTCGAGTACCTCATGCGCAAGCCCGGCGTGGTCTTTACCCGCGAGTCGTTGCTGCAGAGCGTGTGGGGCTGGGACTTCGACGGCGGTTCGCGCACCGTTGACGTGCACGTGCAGACGCTTCGCCAAAAACTGGGCGAGCATGCCAGCGCCATCGAGACCGTGCGCGGCGTGGGTTATCGCCTGGCCGAGCCTTCTGCCGGTGATGGTGCCGAAGGCGACGACACCGCGGCCGCCGCATCGGAGGAGTAACCCGTGGTCTTCGCCCCCCAGGGAAAACATACGCTGTCGCACCGCGTTTTTGTGACGATCTTTGTCTGCGCCATGGCAGTTATCGTGGCGTTTACGGTGCTGGGTGCGTTCTTTGTGCAAAACACTTTGGCGGATGCCACGAGTGCCAATCTGGCGCAGGAAACCGAGCTCATTGCTGCCGCCCTCGACGAGCAGCAGGAGCCCATTCCGTTCTTGCGAAGCCTCGATCGCGAGGATCTTCGTATCACGCTGATCAATAAGGACGGATCTGTTGCCTACGACAACGAGGCGTCGCCTTCCACACTGCCCAACCATGGCGATCGCCCCGAGGTCATCGAGGCCTTTGAGAGTGGTTCGGGTTCCGCGGAGCGCGCAAGCTCTACACTCGACGAGATTATGCTGTATCGCGCCGTCACCCTTGATAACGGCCAGGTCGTTCGCTTGGCGCAGGCCCAGCCTGGCGTTGCGGCGATTTTGCTGTCGATGCTGGCGCCGATGCTGCTTATCGCAGCAGCGGGTGCAGTACTCTCGTTTTTTATGGCGCGCCGTGAGTCCCGTGCCATCATCGCGCCGTTGCAAGAGGTGGATTTGGATCACCCACGCCGTAGCTATGAGCACGCCTATGCCGAGATGGTCCCCATGCTTGAGCGTATCGAGTCGCAGCGCCAGGAACTCAAGCGCCAAATGGCGGTGCTAGCGGACAACGACCGTATGCGCCGCGAGTTCACGGCGAATATCACCCATGAGCTCAAGACGCCACTTACGGCGATTTCGGGCTATGCCGAGCTCATCGCAAACGGCATGGTTGAGGGCGAGGATGACCTGCGCAACTTTGGCGGTCGCATCTATCGTGAGGCGGGCCGCTTGGCAGCGCTTGTCAACGATATCCTTACGCTGTCTAACTTGGACGAGGCCGAGCGTGCAACTGAGGGCGAGGCGGTGCCCATTGGGTCCACGGAGCCTATTGAGCTCTCGCGTGCGATCTACGCGGTTGAGCAGCGTCTTGAACAGGTTGCCCGTCAGGCGAATGTGACGATAGGTCATGAGACCAAGCCTGTGGTCATCGAAGGCGTGTCGCGCTTGATTGACGAGCTCATCTACAATCTGGCAAGCAACGCCATCCGCTACAATCGACCCGGCGGTACGGTTACGCTGCAGTGCGGCACCAACGACGAAGGCCATCCGTTCCTCGCGGTCGCCGACACGGGAATCGGTATCGCGCCTGAAGAACAGGGCAAGGTATTTGAGCGGTTCTATCGCGTGGACAAGAGTAGGTCCAAGGCACGCGGCGGAACCGGTCTGGGGCTTGCCATTGTCAAGCATGCGGCCCTGTATCATCACGCCACGCTCGATCTGTCGAGCGAGTTGGGCGTGGGAACCACCATTACGGTGACGTTTCCCATACAGCAGGACGAGCCATTCGCATAGCGATACAACATAGATATTGATATAGACGCCGCATTTGACTTTCGGGTGCGGCGTTGTTGTGCAATTTTACGATTGCTTCCGACATTTTTACAGGAGAGCCTGTTTCTTATGTATAGAGTTTGGTCTCGGTAAAAAGATGCGATAACATACGGACAGTTTTGTCAATCCGAACTGGGGAAATGAAAGGCAAGCTGCATGACCCTTCTCGAACTGTTCCAGCTGCTGAAGAAGCACCTCAAGCTGGTCATCACCCTTCCGGTGGTCTGCGCGATCGCCATGGGTATCGTGTCCTTCGCTGCGATGGACAACACCTATACCGCGACGACGAGCATGTACATTCTCGCCAAGACCGACGATAGCGGTCAGATGAGCTACAACGATCTCTCGGCGAGCCAGATGCTTTCCAACGATATCGCCACGCTGCTTGATAGCGATAGCGTCAAGAGCGGCGCCGCCAAAGAACTGGGCCTCACCGATCTGGATGACTACAAGGTGTCTGTTTCCTCCGAGACCACCACGCGTGTCATTACGCTTTCGGTTACCGGCACCGATGCCAAGGAGACGGCTGAGGTCGCAAAGGCCATTGCCAGCTCGGTGAGTACGGTCGCTCAGAACGTCGGCGCTGCCCAGAGCATCAACGTTATCGATAAGGCTAAGACCCCCGAAGCCCCCAGCGGCCCCAAGCGCACGCTGTATATTGCCGTCGCGTTCCTCGCCGGTATCTTTATCGCAGTTGCCTATGTCGTTTTGGCAGACATGCTCAATACCCGCATCCGCGGTGCCGAAGAGGCAGAAGAGCTCCTGGGTATTCCCGTTGTTGGCCGAATTCCGGCTATGAAAGGTGGTAAATAGGCATGGCTAAGGCAAAGAACACCGATAAGCTCGTTGTACAGAATGCCGCCAAGACCCTTCTGGCCAACATCCGCTTTGCGAGCGTGGACGACCCCATTCGCACCATCACCGTTACCTCCTCGATTCCCAACGAGGGCAAGTCTACGGTTTCCATTAACCTTGCTCAGGCAATCGCCACGAGCGGCAAGTCCGTGCTCCTGGTCGAGGCCGATATGCGTCGCAGGTCCCTTTCCGATATGCTCGGCGTTCGTTCGCGCGGCGGACTCTATGCGGTCCTTTCCGAGCAGATCTCCATTGACCAGGCAATTGTCGAGACGGGTCAGAAGAACTTCTACTTCCTCGATGCCGAGCCGCATATTCCCAATCCTGCCGACATCATCGTCTCCCATCGCTTTGCCAAGCTGGTAAAGGCACTGTCCGCCAAGTTCCAGTACGTCATCTTCGATGCTCCTCCGGTCGGCACCTTCATCGATGCTGCCGAGATTGCCAGCCTGACCGACGGCACGCTGTTCGTGGTGCGCGAGGACTTTACCAAGCGCGAAGAGGCGCTCAACGCTATCGCCCAGCTTAAGAAGTCCGAGAAGGTCAAGCTCATCGGTACCGTCATGAATTACTGTGAGACCGAGACCAGCGAGTACTACTATTCTTACTACACCAAGGACGGTAAGAAGGTTAAGAAGGGCTCCGACGATCAGGGCACTTCCAAAAAGGGCATCTTCACCAACCGAGCAAACGTTTAGTTGATTAAGGCTGACCTATGCGTGACATTCATTGCCATATCTTGCCGGGTGTAGACGACGGCGCCGCCGATCTCGAAGAGAGCTTGGCGATGCTCGAGGCTGCCAAGCGGGCCGGTGTAACCAGAATCGTTTGCACTCCTCACTGCCGTGATCCCTATTTTGATTACGACAAGATGTGGGATGCCTTTGAGCTGCTGCGCGATAACGCTGACGGTTTTCCGCTCCAGATGGGCTTCGAGGTCAACCATCGAAAGCTCGTTGAGCTTGGTATCGATGCCGCGGATCACTTGCATTTCGATGGGACCAACGAGTTTCTGCTCGAGCTTTCGACGCATGCCGATGCGTATGCGTTTAGAGAGTACGAGAACACGATTTACGATTTGCAGTGCCGTGGCTACCAGGTGATCATCGCTCATCCTGAGCGCTATCGTGCGGTTCAAAAGGATGTAAGCGTGGCGGAGCGCCTGGTCGATATGGGCTGCAAGCTGCAGGCTTCGGCGGACTTTATTGCCGGCGGTCGCTTTGGTCGCGAGAAAAAGCCGGCACAGCGCCTGTTCGATCAGAACCTGTACAGCTTCATCGCGAGCGATGCCCATAACGTGGGTCATTACGACTGCCTGGCGAAGGCTCGCGCGAAGTTTAGCGTGCGCGGAGCTCACTTTCGCTAAAATCTGTCCCTAACGTTCGCATTGAATGAAAGGGCAGCCATGGATATCCAACTTAAGACGGGATGCTTTGATGACGCGGCGTTGGTGCGCCGCGTCGTTTTTATGGACGAGCAGGGCTACGAGAATGAGTTCGACGCTATCGACGAGGACCCGAACTGCATTCATGTGACGCTCTATGTAGACGGCGAGCTTGCCGGTTGCTCGCGCGTGTTTCCCGAAGAGCTTGAGCGCGCGACTGATGCGGAAGCCCCGGTGTCGCCGGCGTGCGACTTGGACGAAGGCGTCGCGGCGGGGGAGACCTACATTATGGGGCGCGTGGCCGTGCTGCCGGCTATGCGTCGTCGTGGTTTGGCGAGCAAGATTGTCGAGGCCAGTGATACCGCCGCGCGTGATGCCGGCGCCAAGCTCATTAAGCTGCACGCGCAGGAATACGTGCTACCACTCTATGCCAAGGCGGGTTACACGCAGATTGCCCCGGCGGACTACGAAGACGAGGGCCAGCCCCATGTTTGGATGGCCAAGCGCGTAGATGGCAGATAGGGACGTTCCTTTCCTGCCGGCAGTCGGGGACACTCCTTGGCAATTGGCGCATCAGAGCGTTTGGACATACAGTTTTTCGATTCCGTATGTATATATGCGCGCTAATGGGTTATAAAATCTAAGTCTGAACATAGCAGGTCTGCAATGCGGCTCGGGCAACCGGGCCGTTTTTGCGGACGGGGGTAGCGCGAAAGGACTGCACATGCGTCAATTTAAGACCGAGAGCAAAAAACTGCTCGACCTCATGATCAACTCCATCTACACCAATAAGGAAATCTTCCTGCGCGAGCTTATCTCCAACGCGAGTGATGCCGTCGACAAGCTCAACTTTAAGAGCCTGCAGGACCCGAGCGTCAAGATCGATCAGGGCGACCTGGCCATTCGCGTCTCCTTCGATAAAGATGCCCGCACCATCACGATTTCGGATAACGGCATCGGCATGACCGCCGAGGAGCTCGAGCGCAATCTGGGCACCATCGCCCATTCCGGCTCCGAGGAGTTTAAGACCGAGAATGCCGAGCAACAGGGCTCCGATGTTGACATCATCGGCCAGTTTGGCGTGGGCTTCTACTCTGCCTTTATGGTTGCCAGCCACGTAAAGGTTGTCAGCCGCGCCTATGGCGAGGACACCGCTCACGTGTGGGAGTCTGATGGTCTTGAGGGTTACACCATCGAAGACGGCGAGCGCGCCGAGCACGGCACCGATGTCATCCTGACGCTGCGCGAGAACGAGAAGCTCGACGCCGACGGCGAGGCCGAGACCTACGATCGCTTCCTGACCGAGTGGGGCCTCAAGAGCCTGATTCAGCAGTACAGCAACTATGTGCGTTACCCGATCCAGATGATGGTGTCCAAGAGCCGCCAGAAGCCCAAGCCCGAGGATGCTGGCGATGACTACACGCCCGAGTACGAGGACTACCAGGAGCTCGAGACCGTCAATTCCATGACACCGATTTGGAAGAAGCGCAGCTCCGATGTTGAGCAGAAGGACTATGACGAGTTCTACAAGTCCACGTTCCACGACTTTGACGATCCGGCGCGCACCATCAGCTTCCATGCCGAGGGTACGCTCGAGTACGACGCCCTGCTGTTTGTGCCGGGACGCGCTCCGTTCGATCTGTACAGCAAGGACTACGAGAAGGGCCTGGCGCTCTACAGCTCCAACGTGCTGATTATGGAGAAGTGCGACGACCTGCTGCCCGACTACTACAACTTTGTCCGTGGCGTCGTGGATTCCGCCGACGTGTCGCTCAACATCTCGCGCGAGACGCTGCAGCAGAACCGTCAGCTCAAGGCTATCGCCAAGCGTGTGGAAAAGAAGATTACCGCCGACCTTGAGGATATGCGTGACAACGACCGCGAGGCATACGAGAAGTTCTTTGAGAACTTTGGCCGCGGCCTTAAGTATGGCATCTACTCGAGCTACGGCATGAAGGCCGATGAGCTCGCCGACCTGCTGCTGTTCTGGTCTGCCAAGGAGCAGAAGATGATTACCCTGGCCGAGTATGCCAAGGGCATGCCCGAGGATCAGAAGGTCATCTACTACGCCGCCGGCGACTCGCGTGAGCGCTTGGCCAAGATGCCCGTGGTAAAGGGCGTGCTCGACCGCGGCTATGACGTGCTGCTGCTGACGCAGGATGTGGATGAGTTCACGTTCCAGGCCATGCGTGAGTACGTTGCCGCCGATATGCCTAAGATCTACGAGGACGACGCTGCCCGCGAGGCTGCCGAGAAGGCCGTGGCCGACGGTGCCGAGCCCGAGGTCGAGGATCGTCACCTGGAGCTCAAGAACGTCGCGACCGGCGATCTTGACCTGGCGACCGAGGACGAGAAAAAGGAGGCCGAGGACGCCACCAAGGAGAACGAGGACCTCTTTAGCGCCATGAAGGAGGCGCTCGGCGACAAGGTCGAGAAGGTCGCCGTCTCTGCGCGCCTGACCGATGCTCCTGCGTGCATCACCACCGAGGGTCCGCTTTCGCTCGAGATGGAGAAGGTGCTCCAGAAGGGTCCCGAGGGCGCACCTGATGGTATGCCCAAGAGCCAGCGCGTGCTCGAGCTCAACGCCAAGCACCCGGTCTTTGCCAAGCTCGTCGCTGCCCAGAAGGCGGGCGACGCCGACAAGATCAAGCAGTACTCCGGTCTGCTCTATGACCAGGCCCTGCTGGTCGAAGGTATTCTGCCCGAGGACCCCGTGGCCTTCGCAGCAGCTGTCTGCGAGCTTATGTAATTGGTTCCGCCGTTCTAACGAACGGCGGACCTGCCGACGCTGCCCTCAGTTCCGCCGTTCTAACGAACGGCGGACCTGCCGACGCTGCGCGGGCGCCAGAGCGACAACTTGTCATTCAAAGAGGACGGCATGACCAGAAGGTCTATGCCGTCCTCTTTTCATGCCAATTTGTTCGCTCTGGCGCCCGCTCGCTGGCATTGCTAAAACATCGACGTTACCGTGGTCCAAACTAGTCATTGGAGTAGTCATCGAGGACGCTCTTAAACGACTAGTCATTCAAGAATGTCCCCGATGACTATCCGGACTGCTAATTTGTGCGGGTTGTGGTTTTGTGACCTGCTGAAATTAAAGATACTGTACAACTGTACGCTAACTCATCTTCGTAGTATATTGCTACCCGCAAAACTCAATACCATTGTGCTCTGAGACGCTAAAGCGCCTACGTACAATGGTTATCGATAGTACGATTCGATTCAACGACAGGATGGATGGTCCAAGCGTGAGTCTCGGCAGCAAACTATCCGATGCAAAGGTCTCCTTTGCGATATTTAAGCGCGACATTAAGCGACTGCTCGTGAACCCCGTCGCCTTGGTGGTTACCCTCGGCGTGTGTGTTATTCCCTCGCTGTATGCCTGGTACAACATCGTGGCAAACTGGAATCCGTACGGAAACACCCAGGGTATCAAGATTGCCATCGCCAACAACGATCAGGGCACCCAAAACGACCTGGTGGGCGAGCTCAACGCGGGCGATAAGGTCGTCGATCAGCTCAAGGAGAACGACCAGCTGGGCTGGACCTTCGTAGATTCGGCGGCCGACGCCAAGGGGGGCGTCGAGAGCGGTGAGTACTATGCGGCCATCGTAATCCCCAAGAACTTCTCGGATAACCTGGTCTCGATGCTCGACGGCAACTACCATCAGCCCAAGCTTACGTACTACGTCAATGAGAAGAAGAGCGCCATTGCGCCCAAGGTTACCGACACCGGTGCAAACACCATCGAGCAGCAGATCAACTCGGAGTTCGTCTCCACGGTGGGCGAGACCGTTGCCAGTATTGCCAAGGATGCCGGAGTCGATTTAAAGGACAAGGCAACCCAGACTCAGGATTCGTTGGCCGGTTCGGTATCCAGACCGGCATCCGGTACCTTGGGTGAGGTGCGCGATTCGATTGGCGACATGAATGCCGCCATCGATAAGACGAGCGGCTCGATCGCATCGGCCGATGCCGCGTTGGCGGGCCTGCAGGGTCAGACGCCGTCGCTGACGCAGGCGATCTCCCAGGGCAACGACCTGCTGGGCGAGGCTCGCGCCACGGCGGGTAACTCTGTCGCCTCGCTCTCCAAGGCGCTCTCGGAAGGCAGCCTTGCGCTCACCAAGACGTCAGCCTCCGCGAACGCTGCGATTGGCAAGCTGACGGGCGCGGTCACATCTACGACCACTCGTATCGACAACTCGCTTGAGTCTCTCCAGGCGACGATCGACCACAATAAGGCCGTTATCGGCCACTTGGAAATTCTTGTCAATGACACGTCGACAGGTTCCAAGGAAATTGACGCGCGCATTGTATCGACCATCGATTTGCTCCGCGAGCAGAATGAAAAGCTTCAGAGCATCAAGGACGGTCTGTCTGCGCAGTCGAGCGCCATGGCGAATGATGCCGCGGCTGTCTCGGGTGCCAGCGACGCTATCAATAACGCAATTCAGACCGGTGCGACCAACCTTGGCCAGGCCCAGACGGACCTGGGTCAAAACGCGCTGCCGAAGGCCTCGAGCGCGCTTGATTCATTTGCCGCCGTCTCGGGTGATCTGACGGGAATCGTGTCTGGCCTCACGCCTACTATTGCAAGTGCGCGCGGTACGCTTTCGCAACTCAACGCTACACTCGGCCAGGCCAAGACCACGCTGTCCCAGACCGATTCCTCGCTTGCCAAGGTCCAGGACAAGCTCGCAACCGCCGCCAACGACATCGCGGCGCTACAGACCTCCGAGTCCATGGGCGAGCTGGCCGACCTGATGGGCGTCGACGTCGATGACGTTGCAGACTTCATGGCATCTCCGGTTGAGCTCAAGCCCAAGTCGATCTATCCGGTCAAGAGCTTCGGCTCGGGCATTGCTCCTTTCTACACCAACCTGGCGCTGTGGGTGGGCGGCTATGTGCTCATCGCCATCTACAAGCTCGAGGTCGACCGTGAGGGCGTTGGCAGCTTTACGGCGCGCCAAGGCTACTTTGGCCGCTGGTTGCTCCTGGTGATCCTGGGTGCGTTGCAGGCCATCATCGTTACGGTGGGAGATTTGGTCATTGGCGTACAGTGTGTTAACCCGCTGCTGTTCGTGTTGGGCGGCATCGCCATCTCGTTCACCTACGTCAATATCATCTATGCGCTGTCCACCACGTTTAAGCATATCGGCAAGGCTATCGGCGTCATTCTCGTCATCGTGCAGATCCCGGGTTCGTCGGGCATGTACCCCATCGAGATGATGCCCGGCTTCTTCCAGTGGCTGCACCCGCTGCTACCCTTTACCTACGGCATCAATCTGCTGCGCGAGACGGTCGGTGGCATGTATTCGTTCAACTACCTGTTTAACCTGTGCATTCTGGGCGTGTTCTTGATCGTGGCGCTCTTTATCGGCCTGCAGCTGCGTCCGCTGCTGCTCAACCTTAACCTGCTCTTTGATAAACAGCTTTCCACGACCGGTATGATGATTTGCGAGTCCAACGACCTGCCGCGCCAGCGCTACTCGCTACGCACGGCCATGCGTGTCATGCTCGATTCCGATTCGTACCGTCGCGAACTGCTCGACCACGCGGTGACCTTTGAGCACCGTTATCCCTACTACATCAAGGGCGGTTTTGCTGCTGTGGTGGGCGTGCAGGTGCTGCTCTTTGTCCTGTCGACGGTTCTCGATATCGACAATAACGGCAAGATCATCCTGCTGGTCATTTGGATCATCTCGGTTATTGCCATCTGCGGCTGGCTTATCAATATCGAATATATCCGCGCGAGCCTCAATACCCAGATGCGCATCTCGGCGCTTTCGGATGAGGACCTGCGTCGCGAGATGCGCGAGCACACGGCCGCCATTCCTGCTGCCCGCCACATGTTTGGCCTCAACGCCAGCGAGCGTGGTGCCAAAGGCGGCGATCAGTCCACGGGCCGCTTGCCGCATACGGATTCGCACCAAAAAACTCAGGGCGCTGACAACACGGCTGCAAATGACGGAGATACCGCCCCGCTCGGTAAGCACTCCAAAGGAGGTGAGGCATAAATGAAGAATATCCTGCATCTGTTTAAGCGCGATGTCCAAAACGTGTCTCGCTCCGTGATCGGCTTGATTGTCGTGATGGGCCTCATTATCGTGCCGTGTCTGTACGCGTGGTTTAACATCGCCGGCAGCTGGGATCCGTACGGCAACACCGGCAATCTTAAGATCGCCGTGGTCAACACCGATGAGGGTTACGAGAGCGATCTGATTCCCGTCGAGGTTAACGTGGGCGAAAACGTGACCGCCACCCTACGCGGCAACGAGAGCTTCGATTGGGTTGTGCTTAACGATCGCGAAAAGGCTATCGAGGGCGTTAAGTCGGGCGCGTACTATGCTGCCGTCGTTATCCCCAAAACGTTTAGCGCTGACATGATGACGCTTTTCTCGACCGACGTTAGACACGCCGATATCGAGTTTTACGAGAACCAGAAGGCCAACGCCATCGCCCAGATCGTGACCGAGAAGGGTTCGAGCGCCGTTCAGAACCAGGTTAACGAATCTTTTACCGAGACCATTACGAGCATCGGTCTCAAGACGGTGTCCAGCCTGCTCGATTACATGAGCACCGACCAAGTCAGCAACTTTATCGCCAACCTGTCCTCGACGCTCGGCGATTCGGTCGAGGACCTGCAGGACGTTCAGGTCAATGCTTCGTCGCTGGCGGGCATTTTGAGCTCGACCTCCGATTCGTTGACGTCGGCGAGCGGTATGCTCCAGCAGACGGGTACGGTCGATGAATCGACCAAGCAGTTGATGGAGCACGCCGAGAGCGGCATTAGTGATTCCAAGGAAGCACTCAAGGCCGCCAACGACGCCATCAACGCCGCGATTGACGGAAGTGCGGGCTCGTTTGACAACGTGTCCGCCGAGCTTGCGAAGGCATTCGATGCCGCGAACCAGCATGTCAACGTTACGGTGACCCAGCTCAACGAAGCCGCGTCGGCACTCGAATCGCGTGCCAAGGAAATCGACGACACGGCCGACCAGCTCCGCAGCTTTGCCGATCAGGTGAGTGACGAAAAGCTCCGGGACAGCCTCAAGTCTGTGGCTACATCGCTGGGCAGGATCGCGACGGAGTATCGTAACAATGCCAACGACCTGAGGGCAACCGCAAAGTCCCTTTCCGACAGCATGGCAGAGGTCAACAGCACGCGTGCCGAGGTCGACCAGGCCATCGCCGATGCCAAGGCGGGCATCTCGGGCGCTAAGTCTGACTACGATTCCACGTTCTCGGTCAAGGCCAAGGAGCTCAAGAAAACTATTTCGGGCGTGTTGGATTCACTCGACGGCATCTCGGGCGACCTGGATAGCGCTGTTGCCGGCCTGACCGACGCATCCGGTTCGCTGGCAAAGGGTCTCTCCAAGGCCGCAAAGCTGGTCAACAAGGCTTCCGATCAGCTGGGCGAGGCGTCGGACAAGATCAGCGCGTTCAAGGACGAGCTCGACGGCGCCCTGATGTCGGGTGACCTGGCGACGATCAAGACGATGATCGGCAACGACCCCGAGGGCCTGGCCGTGTCGCTTTCCGGCCCCGTCGCGCTCGACCGCAAGCCGGTCTATCCGATTCGCAATTACGGCTCTGCCATGGCGCCGTTCTACACGATTCTGTCGCTCTGGGTCGGCTCGATCGTACTGGCGGCCATGATGAAGGTCTCGGTCGACGACGAGCTCATCAATGAGCTCATCCCCGTACGCCTGCACGAGATCTATCTGGGCCGTTACCTGTTCTTTGGCGGTTTGGCCCTGCTGCAGGCAACGCTCGTGTGCGCGGGCGACATCCTGTTCTTTGGCATTCAGTGCGACAACCCGCTGCAGTTTGTGCTGGCGGGCTGGGTCGCGAGTCTCGTGTTCTCCAATATCGTCTACACGCTTACGGTTTCGTTTGGCGATATCGGCAAGGCGCTCGCTGTCGTGCTGTTGGTCATGCAGGTCGGCGGTTCGGGCGGCACGTTCCCCATCGAGATGACCGGCCCCGTGTTCCAGGCGATCTATCCGTTCCTGCCGTTTACTCACGGCATCAACGCCATGCATGCCGCCATGGCTGGCGCCTACCATATGGAGTACTGGGTTGAGCTGGGTATTCTGGCGAGCTATCTGATTCCGTCGCTGGCCCTGGGCGTCGTCTTCCGCCGTCCGGTCATCAAAGCCAACGACTGGATTATCGAAAAGCTGGAGTCGACCAAATTGATTTAATACAGCAACGTAAACGCCGTCGGAACATCGAGGTTTCCTGTTCCGACGCTTTAGCTGAGTGAATTGCATGGGCTGCTTGGTTGTTGCTACAGTAGCGGGGCGTGCCGGGGGTCCGGTGCGCCCTGTTTTTATTTGACCATGAGGCGGCATGCGGTCACGCGCGTGCGGACACCACGCCCAGATTGAGCGCGAGGATGCCCTATGCCCCAGCATGTCACTGACAATATCGAAATGATGCCCGATAGCCCTGTTGCTCGCGAGGACCTGGGTGCGGGCGGCGCCTCCCGTGGCGCCGGTGCTCGTTCGCCGTTGTTCTGGAAAGTTCTACTGCTTTCGGTGGCGATTATCTGGGGCTACTCCTTTACCACTATGAAGGACGCGCTCGACACTATTCCGGTGTTTGAACTGCTCTACGTGCGCTTTCTGCCTGCGGCGTTGGTCATGTTTGTCATCTTCCACAAGCGCATCATCGCGCACATCAACGCCCGCAATCTTATCGTCGGACTTGGAATGGGCACACTTATGTGGGCCGCCTACGTCCTGCAGACGGTCGGTCTGGCGCACACCACGGCGGGCAAGAACGCGTTTTTGACGGGTACGTACTGCATCCTCGTGCCCTTTGCGAGCTATTTTCTGAGCGGCGAAAAACTCACCCGCTATAATCTGGGCGCGGCACTGCTGTGCTTGGCGGGCATTGGCCTGGTGGCGCTCGATAGCGTCGAGTTCAACATCGGCGATGCCATTACGCTGGGCGGCGCGGTCTTCTTCGCCATCCAGATGGCGGTGACCGCCAAGTACGGTCGCAAAATGGACATCAACGTCATCACGTTTTGGATGTTTGTGGGCAATGGCGTGCTGAGCCTGATCTCGTCGCTGCTATTCGAGACCCAGGCGCCTCTGTCCGTGTGGACGCCGAATTTTATCTGTGTGATGGCGTTTCTCTCGGTGGGCTGCACATGCGTGGCTCTGCTCATCCAAAACGTCGGCCTGGCGCATGTCCCGGCTTCGACGGGCTCGCTGCTCCTTTCGATGGAGTCGCCTTCGGGCGTGTTGTTTTCGGTGCTGCTGATGGGGGAGGCGCTCACCTCGCGCCTGCTCGCCGGCTTTGTGCTTATCTTCCTGTCGATTATCTTGAGCGAGACTCACTTCGATTTTTTGCGTCGAAAGCTGCGCCCGCAATTGTAAACAACTTGTTGCGCCGCCCTCCTGGGGCGGCATTTTTTATGCCTCGCCCTTAAAGTTGTACCTTGCGCTTTACGCTATCAAAGTGCTTACTGCAAAAACGTTACTGGAGGGCATTTATGGCACCAGCTCAGTCCGATCTTCAACCGCAACCAGCGCCCAAGGCCACCGCGGCGGCGCAGGCCGCTATCGGTGACGGTCTTGTTGCAGAAGCTCAGGCGTTTGCCAACGAGCTTGCCGCATGGCGCCATGATCTCCATCAAACGCCTGAGCTCGGTAACAACCTTCCACAGACGTCCGCCTTTATCCAGGCGCGTCTGGACGAGATGGATATTCCCTATGCCGTGCTTGTTGACGGCTCCTGTGTCGTTGGCCTAATCGGTGCCGGCGCGGCAGCTGCTGCTCGGGGTAACGGTACGTGCACGGACAAACAGGCCGGTACGGTCATCATGCTCCGTGGCGACATGGATGCCCTGCCTGTTGCTGAAGAGTCAGGCGAGCCTTTCGCCTCTACGAACGGCTGCATGCACGCATGCGGACACGATATGCACGCGACGGCGCTGCTTGGTGCGGCGCGCCTGCTCAAGGCCCGCGAGTCCGAGCTTGTCGACGCCAACGCCACGATTAAGTTGCTGTTCCAACCGGGCGAGGAAACCTTTGAGGGTGCCCGCGCCGCCATCGCCGACGGTCTGCTGCAGAACCCGCGTCCCCAGGCCGCCTTCGCCATGCACGTTAACAGCCAATCGCCGCTTGGCCTGGTGCTCTACGGCAGCCCGGCGCTCTCGGGCGTGTACGGTTTTCGCATCACGCTTCAGGGCAAGGGCGGCCATGGCTCGAGCCCCGAGATCTGCATCGACCCCATTACGGCCGGCGTGCATGTGCACCTTGCGCTTCAGGAGCTTATCTCCCGTGAGGTGCCGGCGGCCAAGGAGGTCGCGCTTACCGTGGGTAAGTTCGCTGGCGGCTTGGCGGCCAACGTCATCCCCGACACCTGCGTGCTCGAGGGAACGTTGCGCGGCTTCGACGTCGAGATCATGGAGCACCTCAAGACCCGCATCGCCGAGGTCGTCAACGGTGTGGCCGCAACGTATCGCACGCCGGCGACTATCGAGACGCTTTCGGATGTTCCGCCGCTGGTACTCGACGACGGCATGACGCAGGCGTCGCTTGGCTATGTGGGTGCGACGCTGCCCAAGGCCGCCTTCCTGCCGTTGTTCCACGCCATGGCGAGCGAGGACTTCGCTTTGATCTCGAGCGAGATCCCGAGTGCGTACTTTACCGTGGGCGCCGCTGTAACCGATACGGATGAGCATTTTGCCCAGCACCATCCCAAGGCGCGCTTTAACGATGCCGAGCTGCCGCTCGGTGCCGCGGCTTATACCGCCGTCGCTTTGGGCTATATCGCCGACCACAGGGAGTAACCAATGCCCCTGCAACGCAAGTTCTTCCCCGGCTGGCTCGTGGTGGCCTCTGGCTTCGTGATCATGGCCACGTGCTACACGATTTTCGTCAACTGCATGAGCCTGTTCCAGCCGCTCATCGTCAGCGACCTGGGCATTTCCCTTGCGCAGTACACCATCTCCAACGCCCACGATCGCTGCGTCTAAGCAGTTTGGCATGGCCGACCTGGGCAAGGTCACGGGCACCATTACCTCGCTCGAGATGGTCGGTGGCACCGTAGGCGCCATCGTCTCGGGTGTGCTGTTCGACGCTACGGGCTCCTTTGTGAGCACCTGGATTGTCTGCTTGGCGTGCTCGGTAATCATGCTGGCGTTCTTGCTGGCGTCTGAGCCCATCGCCGCCAAGCTGCGCGCAAGCGTGGCGGGGGAGTAGACGTCCGTCGCTCTTTTCGTTCGCCCTGTTCTGTCCGTGGCTGTCCTGGAAGCCGAATGGATGCTCGTACCATCATTCGGTTTCCAAGGCGGCCACGGGCCTACGAAATGATCCGTTTTCCTCCGTCCCCAACAGATCACGTGATCCGAAGGGGACGGAGGAAAACGGATCACAAACCGCGGCGGCGCATCTGGCCGAACGAGTCCCCATACCCTCGTTCGGTCAGACGCGCCGCCGCGTTGCTGCTTTGTGCCGTATAATGTCCACTACCTATGACGCGATACAAAAGAAAGGTGTTTGCCCATGCAGGCACAGAAGGCGGAGGGAACCCGCGACCTTATCGGCGCCGAGATGCGCGCCTGGCAAAAGATGCAGCAGATCGCTGCCGGCGTGTTCGAGCCGTTTGGCTTTAAGCCCATCGAGACGCCCGCGATCGAGCAGGTGGACGTCTTTGTCCACGGCATCGGCCAGTCGACCGACGTCGTGCGCAAGGAGATGTTCCGCGTGTTTAGCGGCGCCAACCTGGAGCGCGTCTTTACCGAGGGTACCGATACCAAGCTCAAGCCCAAGCAGCGCCTGGCCCTTCGCCCCGAGGGCACGGCCGGTGTGGTGCGCGCCGTCGTGGAGAACAACCTGGTGCCCCAGGGCTCCACGCCGTTTAAGGCCTACTATGCCGAGGCCATGTTCCGCGGCGAGCGTCCCCAGAAGGGTCGTCTGCGTCAGTTCCACCAGGTGGGTATCGAGTGGCTTGGCGCTCCCGATCCGGCGGCAGACGCCGAGTGCATCATTATGCTCATGGAGTTTTACAAGCGTCTGGGCTTCGATCTGTCCAAGCTCCGTCTGCTCATTAACTCGATGGGCGATGCCCAATGCCGTCCGGCCTATCGCGAGCAGGTTAAGCAGTTCATTCTCGACCACGCCGATGAGATGTGCGACGAGTGCCGCGAGCGCGCCGAGCTTAACCCGCTGCGCGCCTTCGACTGCAAGAACGACCATTGCCGCGAGATCATGGCCGAGGCTCCGTTGATGGGTGACAACCTGTGCGACGAGTGCCGTGAGCACTACGAGCAGGTCAAGCGCTATCTGGATGCCGCCGGCATCGAGTATGTCGAGGATCCCACCCTGGTGCGCGGCCTGGACTACTACACCCGTACCGTCTTTGAGGTCGAGGCCCCCGGCGCCGGCGTCGGCTCCATCGGCGGCGGCGGTCGCTACGACGGTCTGGTCGAGCTCGAGGGCGGCAAGCCCACGGCCGGCGTCGGGCTTCGCCGTCGGTTTTTGAGCGCGCCCTGCTGGCCCTGCAGGCCTTTGGCAGCGACCTGGGCGCCGATGAGGCCCCGTGTGTCTACGTCGCCAACGCCGGCAAGGAGTTGCGCCAGAACGTCTTTGCCATTACGCAGGAGCTTCGCGCCGCAGGTATCGTGACCGAGGCCGACTATCAGGGCCGTTCGCTCAAGGCCCAGTTTAAGCAGGCCGATAAGGTGGGCGCCAAGCTCATCTTGATCCTGGGTGGCGACGAGCTTGCCGCCGGCAAGGTCAAGGTGCGCGACATGGAGAGCCATGACGAGGCCCTCGTCGATCTGGCCAACGTGGTCGAGGCGGTTCGCGAGCGCCTGTAGCGCATGATTTTTGAGCTGTAGTGCCGCTGAGGTGCCCAGCTCATTGCGAGCGATTGTTACGGGGGTGTTTCGCTTTTATGCGGAATGCCCCTATTTACGTATGCCGCCCACCGAGAAATACGACCATTTAGGGCAAAAACCCTTGCAATGCAGAAAATACTTTTGTGTGGTAAAGCGCAATCAGCGCCGAAAGTTTTTGCCGAGTGCCTATAATGAATACCGCATGTTACGTGCATAGAAGGAGGAATGGGAGGAAACGTGGCTGAGAACCTAAGCAACCAGTCTGTACCCGAAGCCGCGGCGCGCGTCGCTGCCGTGGTCAACCGCCTCGTTAACCGAATCGGCTCGAATGCCGAGTCCAGGGAGCGTCTCGCCGAGATCGAGATCCCCGAGGAGCTGCGCGACAACTTGGCGCTGTTCTTGCGCCTGGAGCGCCGTGTGCTTAGCGAGTATGATCCCGAGATCGCGGACCTGTTCGACAAGATCCTGACGGCCGAGATTGTGGCCAATGCCGGAAACCCCGGCGCCCGTGCTGCCGACGAGTCCGTCGACGAGCAGGGCGTGCCCACCGCCGACGAGCCTACTGCTGTGGCGTTTCGTGAGGTCGTCGATCTTATCGACAGCCTGCCGCTCGATAAGCAGCAGGTTATTGTCCGCGCCTTTACGAGCTTCTTCCATCTGGCAAACCTGTCGGAGGAGAACTACCGCGTGGCGCAGCTGCGCGAGCGCGAGGCAGGTGCGTCGACCGATACCGAGGTCGATCCCGCCAACGAACTCACCGTCGCCTATCACCAGTTGGTAAACGAGATGGGTGTCGAGGGCGCCAACGAGCTGCTCGACAAGCTCGAGTTCCACCCTGTCTTTACCGCACATCCCACCGAGGCCCGTCGTAAGGCCGTCGAGGGCAAGATTCGCCGTATCTCCAACCTGCTGGAGGAGCGTCCGCGCCTGGGCGGCTCCGACCTGGTGGAGAACGAGCGCCATATGCTGCAGGAGATCGACGCCCTGGTGCGTACGAGCCCCATCGCTCTCAAGAAGCCCACGCCGGTCGAGGAAGCCGATACCATCATCGACATCTTCGATAACACGCTGTTCGACGTCATTCCCGTTATCTATCGTCGTTTTGACGACTGGGTGCTGGGCGACAAGGCCGGCACTGTGCCGCCACTGTGCCCGGCGTTCTTCCACCCCGGCAGCTGGATCGGTTCCGACCGCGACGGTAACCCCAACGTCACCGCTAAGGTGAGCCGTGAGGTCGCCGCCAAGTATTTCATCCATATGGTGCTCAAGCTCGAGGACAAGTGCCGCCGCATCGGCCGCAACCTGACGCTCGAGGCCACCTACAGCAAGCCGTCTGCCGAGCTCATCAACCTGTGGAACCATCAGGTCGAGATGAGCACCCAGTACACGGCCCGCGCCGAGCTGATCTCCGAGCACGAGCCGCATCGCGCCGTCATGCTCGTCATGGCAGACCGACTCAACGCAACCGTGCGTCGCATCACCGACACCATGTACCACAGCGCCGATGAGTTCCTGGATGACCTGCGCGTCGTCCAGCGCTCGCTAGCCGCCTGCGGTGCCGTCCGTGCCGCCTACGGCCCGGTCCAGACCATCATCTGGCAGGTCGAGTCCTTCGGCTTCCACATGGTCGAGATGGAGTTCCGTCAGCATTCCGTGGTGCACGCCCGCGCCCTCAAGGATATCCACGAGAACGGTATCCATGGCGACCTGCAGCCCATGACGCGCGAGGTCATCGATACCTTCCGTGCCATCGGTTCCATCCAGAAGCGCTACGGCAAGAAGATGGCGCACCGCTACATCATCTCGTTCACCAAGAGCGCCCAGCATGTGGCCGACGTCTTTGAACTTGCCCACCTGTCCTTTGCACACGAGGAGGACGTTCCCGAGCTCGACGTGATCCCGCTGTTCGAGCAGCTCGAGGACCTCGAGGGCTGCGTCGACGTGCTCGACCAGATGCTCACGCTGCCCGTGGTGCAAAAGCGCCTTGCCCAGACCAACCGCCGCATGGAGGTCATGCTGGGCTACTCCGACTCCTCCAAGGATGCCGGTCCTACCACGGCCATGCTCGCGCTGCACTCCGCGCAGGAGCGCATCGCCAAGTGGGCCGAGAAGAACGATATCGACCTGGTGCTCATGCACGGTCGCGGCGGTGCCGTGGGCCGTGGCGGCGGCCCGGCCAACAAGGCCGTGCTGGCGCAGCCCAAGGGTTCGGTTAACTGCTTCTTTAAGCTCACCGAGCAGGGCGAGGTCATCTTTGCCCGTTACGGCAACCGCACGCTGGCTCAGCGCCATGTTGAGTCCGTTGCCGCCGCAACGCTTTTGCAGTCGGCCCCGAGCGTCGAGAAGACCAACACCGAGACCACGCAGAAGTTCTGGGACATGGCAGAGAAGCTCAACGCCGTAAGCCACGAGCGCTATCTGGACCTGCTGAACACCGAGGACTTTACACCGTGGTTCTCGACCGTGACGCCGCTGACCGAAGTCGGTCTGCTGCCGATCGGCTCGCGTCCCGCCAAGCGCGGTCTGGGTGCCAAGTCGCTCGACGACCTGCGTACCATTCCGTGGATTTTCAGCTGGAGCCAAGCGCGCATTAACCTGGCCGCTTGGTACGGCCTGGGCACCGCTTGCGAGCAGTTGGGCGACCTTGACCAGCTTAAGGCTGCCTACCAGGAGTGGCCGTTCTTCCGCACGTTCATCGACAACATCGAGATGTCGATCGCCAAGACCGACCAGCGCATCGCCAAGATGTATCTGCACCTGGGCGATCGCCAGGATCTGTCCGAGAAGGTCTTCACCGAGATGCAGCTCACGCGTAAGTGGGTCCTTGCCATCGTCGGTGACGAGTGGCCGCTGCAGCGTCGTCGCGTGCTTGGCTGCGCCGTTCGCGTGCGTAACCCCTATGTCGACGCCCTGTCCATCGCCCAGGTCCGCGCCCTTCGTGAGGTGCGTATGAACCAGGACGAGATGGCCGAGGAGAAGAAGGCCGAGTACATGAGCCTGATTCTTTCGACTGTGACCGGCGTCTCGGCAGGATTGCAGAACACGGGGTAATCGATAGCCCTGTAGTCGTCCGGGCCCGCCATTAGCTTACTTTTAGGCACGTCCTCGGACATGCAAGAAGCCCTCGCTGCGCACTTTGTGCGGCGAGGGCTTCTTGCGTCCTGCGGAGTGTGCCTAAAAGTAAGCTAATGGCGGGCCCTGCGATGTCCGGCCTTCGGCGGATTACTGGCTGGGGGAATAATGGCGCGCTTCGCGCGCTTTGATGGGGCTTCGTGCTGCGGAATGCATTCAGAGGGAAACCCGACGGGTCCCTTCGTCCTCGGTCTTCAGGGATTGGGGCTGAAGAGAATTAGGTGCGCTTCGCGCGTTTTGGATGGGGTCTGTCCCGACGGCGCGTTTGGGGCTTCGTGCCTCGCGTCTTATCGATCGGGATTGAGATGCATGTGGCGCTTCTCGCCTTACGACTGTTGCGGCCGCGGTCCCGTTTGGGATCGCGGCCGTTTTGTTGTGGGTCAAATATGAACGTTGTGTTAATGAGTCGGTAGACGGTGGTGTTTTTCGGTGAGCGGCGTATCCTTCCAACGGTTTATCTAGTGTGTCAGTTGAAAGGAAGAGGGCGCTCGTCATTGTTTGAATGTGAACTGCCGTTTGACCACAAGACGTTGCATCTGGAACTCGAGGATAAGAACTTCGCGGGTGTGATGGAAGGTCATCAAAACGAGTTTAAGACCACGAAATCGCAGGAAGAGCTGGTGGAGGAGTCGCTTGCCAACCCTTACGGCTCGCCTTCGCTCGAGGAGCTTTGTGCTGGCAAGAAGGATATTGTCATCATTAGCTCCGATCATACGCGTCCCGTTCCCTCGCGTGTGACGATGCCTATTCTGCTGCATCACATCCATTCCGCTGCGCCTGAGGCGCGCGTTCGCATTCTGGTTGCTACGGGTATGCATCGTCCGTCGACGCACGAGGAGCTCGTCAACAAGTACGGCGAGGAGATCGTTGCCAACGAAGAAATCGTTATGCACGTCGCGACTGACGACAGCATGATGAAAAAGATCGGCACCCTGCCTTCTGGTGGCGAGTGCATCATCAACAAGATTGCGGCCGATTGCGATCTGCTGCTTGCCGAGGGCTTTATTGAGCCGCACTTCTTTGCCGGTTTCTCTGGTAGCCGCAAGTCCGTCCTGCCTGGCATCGCCAGCTACAAGACCATCATGTACAACCACAACGGTCAGTTTGTGAACGATTCCCACTCGCGTGCCGGCAACCTGTGCCACAACCACGTGAGTGAGGACATGTTCGCCGCCGCCGAGATGGCTCACCTTGCCTTTGTGCTCAACGTGGTGCTCAATGGCAAGCACGAGGTCATCGGCTCCTTTGCCGGCGACATCCACAAGGCGCACGAGGCCGGCTGCGAGTTCGTGAAGAGCCTTGCCGGCGTTGAGCCCGTCGAGTGCGAGATCGCCATTACCACCAACGGCGGCTACCCGCTCGACCAGAACATCTACCAGGCCGTGAAGGGCATGTGCGCTGCCGAGGCCACGCTTCCCGAGGGCGGCGTGATCATCGACGTCGCCGGTTGTGCCGACGGTCACGGTGGCGAGGGCTTCTATCACAACATCGCCGACAACGATCCGGCGGAGTTTGAGCGCGCCTGCATCGATCGTCCCAAGGACGAGACCCTGCCCGACCAGTGGACGAGCCAGATCTTTGCCCGCATCCTGGCGCATCACCCTGTGATCATGGTCACCGACCTGTGCGATCACCAGATGCTCAAGGATATGCACATGACGCCGGTCAACACCCTCGAGGAGGCGCTCAAGCTTGCCTTTGAGATGAAGGGTTCCGATGCCAAGGTCGCCGTCATCCCCGATGGCCTGGGTGTTGTTGTCGCACAGCACTAGTGCGCGGCTTAAACGAATCGTTTATAACCGACAAGAAAGATAAGGTTTTATGCTTACCAAACTCCTCTGCGAATTCGGCGCAACGGCCCTCATGATCGTCTTTGGCGTGGGCGTTCACTGCGATACCGTGCTCAAGGGCACCAAGTATCAGGGCTCCGGCCATATGTTTGCCATCACCACCTGGTCCTTTGGCATCTCGGTCTGCCTGTTTGTCTTTGGTGGCGCTGTGTGCATGAACCCCGCCATGGTGCTTGCCCAGTGCATCGTCGGCCTGGTGCCGTGGGGCAACTGCATCCCCTTCATGCTTGCCGATATGCTCGGCGGCTTTGTGGGTGCCGTGATCGCTTGGTTTATGTATGCCGATGAGTTCAAGGCTTCCGAGGGCATCGTCGACCCCATTGCCCAGCGCAACATCTTCTCGACCAACCCCACCACCGAGGGCACGAACTATGCTCGTAACTTCTTCTGCGAGACTATCTGCACCTTCGTGTTTATCAGCGCCATCCTTGCTGCCGCTAGCCGTGCCGGCGAGAACGTTCTGATGCTCGCAATCTGCGTCGGCCTGATCGTTTGGGCTGTTGGCATGGGCATGGGCGGCATCACCGGCTTCGCCATGAACCAGGCTCGTGACCTTGGTCCTCGCATGGCCTATCAGGTGCTGCCGATCAAGAACAAGGCCGACAACAACTGGAAGTATGGTCTGCTTGTTCCTGGCATCGCGCCGTTTGTCGGTGCTATTGTGGCCGCGCTGTTTGTGCATGGCTTCTTGGGCATGTTCTAGTCTGAGGCTACATAGGTTGTCCGCCGTCCGCATGGGGTAACTTCCCAGCGCGTCCTCGGACATGCAAAAAGGCTCGCTGCGCACTTCGTGCGGCGAGCCTTTTTGCGTCCTGCGGAATGCGCTGGGAAGTTACCCCATGCGGCCAGCTGTGGGATCTTTGCTGCGCTCGAGCAAGCAACCCAACATATATCTGAATTTGGATGGGAGGGGCTTGTTGCTGATAGGGGCGTTGAGCTGTTGTTGACACTTTGGGATGCGTGGCGCCTTGGGTTGGGGCGCTGCTTTGGGATGAGCTTCTTACTTAGTTGAAGAGGGGTTTTATGGCTGATAGGTAGTCTTTGGCTACTTCGGCCTTATCTGCTTGGAAGTTGTGCCAGGCCCACCATTGGACCATTCCTACAAAGCTTGAGGCTATGTGGTGTAGTAGGAAGCTTCGGTCCATGGTGCCGGCGGGGCCTGAGGGGTCGACGGGCACGGTTTCGGCTGCTCGTGACATGATGGTCTTGCGTAAGCAGTCGGCGAAGACGCGTGAGCCGGCGCCGGCTACCAGTGCCCGTACACCCTGCCGACGATTCCAGAGGTTGTTGAGGATATGCTCGACCTGTACGAGTGGGTCATCGAGGGGCGTACCGTCATCGTCGAGGGCATGGGTGCAGATATCGCGCACGAGCTCAGCGAGCAGGTCATCTTTGCTCTTGAAGAGCCCGTAGAACGTGGCCCGACCTACGTGGGCACGAGCGATGATGTCGCCGACGGTGATCTTGCCGTAGTCTTTCTCGCACAGGAGCTCGGAGAACGCCGTAACGATGGCAGCGCGGCTTTTTGCCTTGCGGGCATCCATGGCTATGCGTCCGCGTGAACGAGCAGGCAGCGGAGCGTACCGGAGCAACCTTCGTAGGGGCGTTTGCCGGCGCCGTAGCCGACGGCTTCGATGCGGTAGCGTGAGGGCAGTTGGTCGGACGTGCGCAGCGCGGTGACGATGGCGGCGCCCGTCGGCGTCACGAGCTCGCCGGCGACCGGTGCAGGCGTGAGGGCGATATTGCCCGCCTGGCACAGGTTGACGACAGCGGGGACGGGAATGGGCATGAGGCCGTGGGCACAGTGGATGGTGCCGTGACCCTCGGAGAGCGACTCGACCACGATGTCCTCAATACCAAGGTCGTCGAGGCAGATGGCGACAGAGCAGACGTCGACGATGGAGTCGACGGCGCCCACCTCGTGGAACATGACGGTCTCGGGCGTTTTGCCGTGAGCCTTTGCCTCGGCATCAGCGAGTACGGAAAAAATGGCGAGGGCACGACGCTTGGCACCATCGCTTAGCTGTGAGCCGTCGATGATGGCGGTGACATCCGCCAAAGAACGGTGGTGATGGTGGTGGGCGTGGTGATGGTCCTCATGGCCATGACCGTGGGCCTCATGGTCATGATCGTGGCAGTGCTCGTGTTCGTGCTCGCCATGGTCATGATGGTGGTGCTCATGCTCGTGCGTGTGCTCGGCAGCTGCTTCGTTGCCGTAGAGCCAGGCCATATCGTGATCGTGGTTCTCGAGCTCCTCTGCCAGCTGAACGTCAAAGTCGCAGGCGTCGATGCCATACTTGTTTGCGCGCGTGACGGCGATCGTAAAGCCGTCGACCGGCAGCGTGGCGAGCTGTTCGCGCAGGTGCTCCTCGCTGGCGCCCAGGTCGAGCAGGGCCGCGACGGTCATATCGCCGCTGATACCCGAGGTGCCGTCGATGATAAGCGTGTGCTGATGGTTGAACATGGAATGCTCCTTAACGGGCGCGAGGTGTGCCGGCGCTCAGATGATTGATAAGACTTGCCTGGTAGGCGGCACCAAAGCCGTTGTCGATATTGACGACCGAAACGCCGCTGGCGCAGGAGTTGAGCATGGCGAGCAGCGCGGCTACGCCACCAAAGCTCGCGCCGTAGCCCACGCTGGTGGGAACGGCGATGACCGGACAGCTCACCAGACCGCCGACAACGCTCGCCAGTGCGCCCTCCATGCCGGCGATGGCGATGACCACCTGTGCCTGAGCAAGTTCCTCGGCATGCGCGAGCAGACGGTGCAGGCCGGCGACACCCACGTCGTAGAGGCGGTCGACCTCGTTGCCATAGAACTCGGCCGTCAATGCGGCTTCCTCGGCGACGGGCAGGTCGCTCGTGCCGGCGCAGGCGACGACGATGCGTCCGTTGCCAGTGGGGGAGGGCTTGCCTCCCACGAGGGCGAGCTGTGCGTCCGGGACATATCCCAGGTCGATGCCGTTGTCGAGGAGCTCCGAGGTGCGGGCTGCCTTTTTGGCGTCCAGGCGCGTGACCAGGATGCGCTCCTGGCCGGCATCGTGCAGCGCTTCGATAATGGCGGCAATCTGCTCGGCGGTTTTACCGGCGCCGTAGACAACCTCGCCGGCTCCCTGGCGCACCCCGCGCGAAAGATCGAGCTGCGCAAAACCCAGATCGGCGGTCGGCGCCGTCTGGATGCGCGTAAGCGCGTCGGCAGGGGCGACTGATCCGCCGGCAACATCGCTCAGCAGCTGCTCAAGATCTCGCTTATCCATATATGTTCCCTTCGACGGCGCAAAGTCTAGCACTCAAAGGGTATGTTTCCGAACACTAAGACAAAATTGTTCGGAAACTATAGGACAGACTGATTCAATTGTTAGATGGATCGGCTAGTCGCGCAGGATGATGTCCATGGCGAGCATCAGGTTGCGCTCGTCGATGGCAAACGGGGCGGCCTCGCGCGTCTTGGGCTTGGCGCAAAACGCGATGCCCGTGCCCGCGGCCTGAATCATGGGGATGTCGTTGGCGCCGTCGCCGATCGCGACGGTATGGGCCATATCGACACCGCACTCAACTGCCCAATCCAGCAGCTGGATGAGCTTGGACTCCTTGGTCACAATGTCTGCCGCCAGCTTACCGGTGAGCTTGCCGTCCACGACCTCCAGGCGGTTGGCCAGGCAAAAATCGATGCCCGCGGCGGCCACGATCTTGTCGGCGACCTCGTGAAAGCCGCCGCTTACCACGCCGACCTTCCAGCCCTTGCTGTGCGCCGATCGCACAAGCTCCAGCGCGCCGGGGGTAAACGTCACGCGCGCAAAGGTGCGCTCGAACACACTCTCATCCAAGCCGGCAAGCAGCCCCACGCGTTCCTCGAGCGCCTGCTTAAAGTCAAGCTCGCCGCGCATGGCGCGTTCGGTGATCTGTGCAACTTGCTCGCCCACGCCGGCCTCTTCGCCCAACAGGTCGATGACTTCCTGGTTGATGAGCGTGGAGTCGATATCCATAACGATGAGGCGTGCGGTCATGACGGGCCTTTCCGAGTGCGGTTGTATTGGGGCACATTGTCGCACGCGGCGCGCCTTGGCGACGGCCAGGCCGCGTCAATTGTTTCGTCTCCGTCAAGTCTTTGAACAAGAGCTACTTTTTCGCGGCACATCGACGCGGGTGCGATAAGATAGAACGCCATGTCCGGCTGCGCGGTTTACGCAGGCTGGGCAAATCTGTACGACGCCGCCCGGAACGACACGGGGCGGCACAGATCCATAAAGGAGGATCACTGGTATGAGCCAGACCCGTCCCATCGATGAGCATTCCATGCACACCCGTACCTGCGGCGAGCTTCGCTTCGAGAACGTGGGCGAAGAGGTCACCCTCACCGGTTGGGTGAGCCGTCGCCGCGACCACGGCGGCCTTATCTTCTGCGACCTTCGCGACCGCGAGGGCATCACGCAGCTCACCTTCGACCCCGAGCACTCTGACGGCGACGCCTTTAAGATCGCCGAGACCATGCGTCCCGAGTGGCCCATCAAGATCCACGGCGTCGTGCGCGCCCGTGGCGAGGAGACCACCAACGCAAAGCTCGCGACCGGCGAGATCGAGGTTCTGACCGACCACGCCGAGGTGCTCAACACGTCCGTCACCCCGCCGTTCCAGATCGAGGACGGTATCGAGACCAGCGAGGACACCCGCCTGCGCTATCGCTATTTGGACCTCCGCCGTCCCGAGATGATGGCCAACCTCAAGCTGCGCTCCGACTTCACCTTTGCCATTCGCGAGGCGCTGCACAGCCGTGAATTCATGGAGGTCGAGACGCCCTCCCTGTTCAAGTCCACGCCCGAGGGCGCCCGCGACTTCATCGTCCCCAGCCGCATCCAGCCGGGTAACTTCTACGCCCTGCCGCAGTCCCCGCAGCTCCTGAAGCAGCTGCTCATGGTCGGTGGCGTTGAGCGCTACTACCAGGTCGCCAAGTGCTTCCGCGACGAGGACCTGCGTGCCGACCGTCAGCCCGAGTTCACCCAGGTCGATATCGAGATGTCCTTCGTGGACCAGAATGATGTCATGAGCGCGCTCGAGGAGGTCCTGGCCGATGCCTTCGGCCGCATGGGCGTCGAGATGCCCACGCCGCTGCGTCGTATGAACTACTGGGAGGCCATGGACACCTATGGCTCCGACAAGCCCGATACCCGCTATGGCATGCACCTGGTCGACCTGACCGACATCTTTGCCAACTCCAAGTTCAAGGTCTTTGCGACCGCCGCAAACGAGGAGGGTTCTGTCGTCAAGGCCATCAACGCCAAGGGCGCCGGTGCCTGGGCACGTGCCAAGATCGATAAGCTCTCCGGCGTGGCCTCTACGTTTGGCGCCAAGGGCCTGGCATGGATCGCCTTCCGCGAGGACGGCTCCATCAACAGCCCCATCGTCAAGTTCTTCTCGGACGAGGAGATGGCGGCTCTGCGCGAGCGCATGGACGTCGAGCCTGGCGACCTCGTGATGTTCGCCGCCGGCCCGCGCCTGCTCTCTGACGAGATCCTGGGCGGCATGCGTTCCCACATGGCCAACGCACTCGAGATCAAGCGCGAGGGCCACGACTTCCTGTGGGTCGTCAACTTCCCGCTGTTCCACTGGGATGAGGACCGCAAGGCTTATGCCGCCGAGCATCAGCCCTTTACCCTGCCGACCGAGACCGACATCGCCAAGATCGAGGCCGACCCGTTGGCAGCCGGTTCCTGCACCTACGACTTTGTCATGGACGGCTTTGAGGCCGGTGGTGGCGGTATGCGTATCCACAACGCCGAGATGCAGATGTCCATGCTCAAGCTCCTGGGCTTTACCGAGGAGCGCGCCGAGTCGCAGTTCGGCTTCCTCATGGAGGCGCTCAAGTTTGGTGCGCCCCCGATGGGCGGTTTTGCTCTGGGCCTGGACCGCGTGTGCATGCTGCTCACCGGTTCCGACTCCATCCGCGACGTCATGGCGTTCCCCAAGACGGCCAGCGGCTCCGACCTCATGTCGGGCGCCCCGAGTGCCGTTAGCGGCGCCCAGCTCAAGGACGTCAGCCTGCGCCTGATGTAGGCAAGCAGCTACCTATTGCTTGCAACGAGGGAAGGACGTGTGCCTTCCCTCGTTTTTTGTGCGCGGGCGTTGCGAGGGCATGGGGTGACCGGACGTGACGGAAACTGTGTCCCATCGTTGACGCTCGAAGTGGGATGCGGTTTCCATCCCGCCCTCAACAAGCATCTAACGGTATAATAACTACCACGTGGCTGGGTTTGCCGGTCGAATGTGCGATGCCGTGGGAGGGGATATGGTCGAGTTTACAAAGACGATTAAAGATCCGTTGGGACTGCATGCCCGCCCGGTTGCGCTGCTCTACGACATCATTGCCAAGCACCGTAGCGACGTGTCGGTCAGCATCGGCGACCGCCATACCGACGGCCGCGATGTGATGGGGCTCATGGCTCTTTACGGCGAGTTCGGCGAGGATATTGTGTTCCGCGTTTCGGGCGTGGATGAGGCCTCGTGCGTCACGTCGATCAGAAACCTCTCGCTCTAAAGCGCAACAATGTGACGAAGGGACAGTCCCTTTTTCACATCTGTTTCGTATGGGAAACTTTTTCGAAAACTGAATAGGGACCCTTTCCAAAAAGTTAACCACGTGCTAGTTTACTGTAGCGAACATAGACGTGGTTAACTTTTGCTGCGTCGATGTTGAGGACGAACTGACGTTAGGAGCACACTCATGTCTTGCGGACCGCAGATGCCGGCCATGCCGCTTTCGATGGTGAAAGCGGGCGAAACCGTGCACGTGTCTCGTGTAAAGGGCAATGAGGACATGAAGCACCACCTCAAGGACCTCGGCTTTGTCGAAGGCAGTGAGGTTCACGTGGTGAGCTCGAGTGGCGCCAATATCATCGTCACCGTGCTCGGCGCGCGCTTTGGCATTGATACCAAGGTCGCCATGCACATCATGACTGTCGGTTAGTTCGCAGCATTCCATAAAAGCTGAAAGGGGGAAAAGAATATGAAGACGTTGGGTGACGTTAAGGTGGGCGAGAGCTCTACCATTGTCAAACTTCACGGCGAGGGCGCACTTCGCCGTCACCTTATGGACCTGGGGCTCATCAAGGGCACTTCGTTCAAGGTCGTAAAGGTTGCACCGCTCGGAGATCCGGTCGAGATCAACGTGCGCGGCTACGAGCTCTCCATCCGCAAGGAGGAGGCTGCCGTCGTCGAGGTCCAGTAAGGGCCGGCGGCACATATTTCTGCAGATAAAGTTAGGTTTTTCTAACTCAATAATGCAGTGTTGAAGCACATTATCCAGCCCGCGCGGAGAAAGCAGCGCGGGCACACAAGGAAGAAGGATTGAATGGCGGATTCTCAGATCCATGTCGCGCTGGCGGGTAACCCCAACTGCGGCAAGACCACGCTTTTCAACCTGATCACCGGCGCCAACGGCTACGTTGGCAACTGGCCCGGCGTCACGGTTGAGAAAAAGGAAGCCAAGCTCCTGAGTGACAAGAACGTCACGATTACGGACCTCCCCGGCATCTACTCGCTTTCCCCCTACAGCCCCGAGGAGCAGTGCTCGCGCGACTACCTCATGAGCGGCGAGCCCGATGTGGTCGTCCAGGTTGTCGACGCGACCAACCTTGAGCGCAACCTGTACCTGGCACTTCAGGTCGTCGAGACCGGCCTGCCCGTGGTCGTCGCCCTCAACATGGCCGATTTGGTCGAGAAGAACGGCGATAAGATCGACACGGACAAGCTTTCCAAGAAGCTCGGCTGCCCGGTCATGATGATCTCGGCCCTTAAGAACAAGGGTATCAAGGAGCTGTTCGAGCAGGTCAAGAAGTCCGCTGCTTCCAAGGGCCAGGTGCCGGAGCACAAGTTCGATTCTTCTATCGAGGACGTTCTGACCCACATCGAGAACAACCTGCCGGCGAGCGTTCCCGCCAACAAGCGTCGCTACTACGCCGTCAAGCTGTTTGAGCGCGATGCGGACGCCTGCAAGCTCATCAACCTCACCAAGGAGAAGGCCGATCGCGTTGAGCAGCTGGTCGCCCAGTGCGAGCAGGATTGCGACGACGATGCCGAGTCCATCATCACCGGCGAGCGCTACGGCGTGATCGCCCACATTATTGACGAGTGCCTCACCAAGGCTCCGGCCAAGATGAGTACCTCCGAGAAGATCGACCGCGTGGTTACCAACCGTATCCTGGGTCTGCCGATCTTTGTGGTCATCATGTTCTGCGTGTACTACATTGCCGTTTCCACCCTGGGCGGCACGGTGACCGACTTCACCAACGACCAGCTCTTCGGCACCGACGGCTGGTATGTGCTCGGCCAGGGTCGCGACGCCTACGATGAGGCTGTCGAGGCCGCGGGCGACGACGCCGACTCGGTCGACCCGGCGGAGTTTGGCCCCTATGTCCCGGGTCTCACCACCGTGGTGCACGACGCCCTTGTGGCCGGTGGCACCGAGGACGGTGGTCTGGTCGATTCGCTCGTCTGTGACGGCATCGTCGGCGGCCTGGGCGCCATCTTCGGCTTTGTGCCGCAGATGTTCCTGCTCTTTATCATGCTGTCTTTCCTGGAGGACTGCGGCTACATGGCCCGCGTCGCCTTCATCATGGACCGCGTGTTCCGCCGCTTTGGCCTGTCCGGTAAGTCCTTCATCCCGATGCTCGTGTCCTCGGGCTGCGGCGTCCCCGGCGTCATGGCCACCAAGACCATCGAGAACGAGAAGGACCGCCGCATGACGGTCATGACCACCACGTTCATCCCCTGCGGCGCCAAGCTGCCGATTATTGCCCTGCTCATGGGTTCCATCATCGGCGATTCTTCCACCACCGCCGCATGGATCAGCCCGCTCTTCTACTTCCTGGGCGTCTTTGCCGTCATCGCCTCGGGCCTCATGCTCAAGAAGACCAAGCTCTTCGCCGGTCGCCCGACGCCGTTCGTCATGGAGCTCCCTGCCTACCACTTCCCGGCGATCCGCTCTTGGGCGCTGCACGTGTGGGAGCGCTGCTGGGCCTTTATCAAGAAGGCCGGCACGGTCATCTTTGCGTCCACCGTCGTCGTTTGGTTCCTCTCCAACTTTGGTAGCTACAACGGCTCCTTTGGCTTCCTGCCTGCGATGGACGGCATCCCCGAGGAGTTTATGGATTACTCCGTGCTTGCCGTGCTCGGCAACCTGGTCGCTTGGATCTTCGCCCCGCTCGGCTTTAGCACCTGGCAGGCCACGGCGCTGACCGTCTCGGGCCTTGTCGCCAAGGAGAACGTCGTCGCCACCGCCGGCTCGCTGCTGTCCGTTGCCGACGCCGCCGAGACCGACCCGAGCCTGTGGACCGCGTTTGCAGCCATGTTCCCGACCATGGGCGCTTGCGTTGCCTTTGGCGCTTTCAACCTGCTGTGCGCTCCTTGCTTTGCCGCCATGGGCACCATCCGCAACCAGATGGACTCCGGCAAGTGGACCGCGATCGCCATCGGTTACGAATGCGCCTTTGCTTGGGTCATCGGCCTGTTCATCAACCAGTTCTACAACCTGTTTGTGCTGGGACAGTTTGGTGTCTGGACGGTTGTGGCCATCGTGCTGCTCGTTGCGATGCTCTTCCAGATCTTCCGCCCCATGCCCAAGCATGTTTGGACCGACGAGGACGAGACCAACACCGCTTCTGCCACGGTTTCCGCCTAAGTCCGAATAAGGATTAGCCCCTTTCCAAAAGCCCGGGTGTCCCAGCGACCCCCGGGCTTTTTGGTGGGGGAGATGTGACGTTTCCGCAGATAAAACCGACCAAAATAAACCTGTCCCTTTTTGGTGGGTTGAGAATGGGGTAAAGTAAGTGATGGTTAACTAGAGGAGGCTTGCTATGGCACCTATCGATATTGTTGTACTGGCTGTTATCGGCATTGCGTTTGTCGCCGTGTGCGTGCGCATTTATCGCAAGGGCACCTGCGCCGACTGCGCTCAAGGTGGCGTTTGCACGGGACATTGCTCCAACAAAAAAACCTGCGCCGCACTTAAGGGCGTAGACAAAATCGCCGAAGACTTGGGCCGCGGTATTCATTAGCCGACCGGCGTTTGGGCATGCATGATTGCGGATGCGGCAGTTGCTGATACGATAGGGTCGTTAGCAACTGCCGCCGAGCGGCTCAAACGAAAGGAAGCCTGCATGGAGTCATCCGCCTACCCGATGCTCTTTAGTCCGATCAAGGTCGGTACGACCGAGGTCAAGAACCGCGTCTTTATGCCGCCGGTGTCTACCAACCTGGCCGACCACGGCTATGTGACCGACGACCTGGTCGACCACTACCGCGCCCGTGCCAAGGGCGGCGTGGGCCTGATCATCACCGAGGTCGTGACGGTCGAGCCCACCTATACCTATCTGCCGGGTGACATGTGCTGCTACGACGACACGTTTATCCCCGGCTGGGAAAAGCTCGCCGCCGCCGTCCACGAGTATGGCTGCAAGATCATGCCGCAGCTCTTCCACCCCGCCTACATGGCCTTTAACATTCCGGGCACGCCGCGCCTCATCGCCCCGTCCTTTGTGGGCCCGTCCTATGCCCGCGAGGCGCCGCGCCCCATCACGGTCGACGAGATCCACGAGCTCACGCATCAGTTCGGCGACGCTGCCGTGCGCATGCAGAAGGCCGGCGTCGATGGCGTCGAGGTCCATGCGGCGCACGCCCACGGTATGCTCGGCGGCTTTTTGACCCCGCTCTACAACAAGCGTACCGACGAGTACGGTGGCTCGCTCGACGCCCGCATGCGCTTCTTGCTCGAGGTTATCGCCGAGATTCGTGAGCGCTGCGGCCAGGACTTCATCATCGACGTCCGTATCTCGGGCGACGAGTACACCGATGGCGGCCTGACCCTCAACGACATGATCTACGTCTCGCGTCGTCTGGAGAAGGCCGGCGTCGACATGATCCATGTGTCGGGCGGCACCACCATCAAGCGCGGCTCTGCGATTCCCGCCGCCGGCACGCAGCAGGCCTCGCACGCCGCCTGCTCGCGCGAGATTAAGAAGCATGTGAACATTCCCGTCGCCACCGTCGGCCGCATCAATGAGGCATGGATTGCCGAGGAGCTGATCGAGGACGGCGCTGCCGACATCTGCATGATGGGCCGCGCCAATCTGTGCGATGCCGAGTTCTGCAACAAGGCCGCTGCCGGCAATGCCGATGATATCCGCCCCTGCATTGGCTGCCTGCGCTGCCTGAACGGCATCATGTTTGGCAAGCGCATCTCCTGCACCGTCAACCCGGACGTGGAGCGCGACGAGGCCGGCTACGAGCCTGCCGCCGAGGCCAAGAATGTACTGGTTGTGGGCGCTGGTCCTGCGGGTATGGAGGCGGCCTACATTGCCGCCAAGCGTGGCCATAACGTGGTGCTCGTGGATAAGCAGGACGAGCCGGGCGGCGAGATGCGCATCGCGGCCGTTCCGCCGGCAAAGCAGGAGCTCACGCGCGTGATCAAGTATCAGTACCGTCGCCTGGCCGAGGCCGGCGTCACGTGCGTCTTTGGTACCGAGCTTTCCGCCGAGGACATTCAGCGCGACTACGCGGGTTACGAGGTTGTCCTGGCTTATGGCGCCGAGCCCATCGCTCCGGCCTTCATGCAGGGCTTTAAGCAGGTTATGACGGCCGACGACCTGCTGGGCGGCAAGGCTTTCCCGGGCAAGAAGATCGTCATCGTGGGCGGCGGTACCGTTGGCTGCGAGACGGCCGATTACCTGGCCCCGTTGGTCAACGACCTGTCGCCGGCCAACCGCGATGTCACCGTTATCGAGATGACCAAGACGCTCGCCGCTAACGAGGGCGGCGCCGGTCGCGCGGTGCTCATCACGCGCATGCTCTCCAAGGGCGTTCACGTGCTGACCGAGGCCAAGGTGACCGAGATCACCGAGGACACCATCAGTTACGAGAAGGACGGCGAGGTCCGCACCATCACCGGTGCCGATACGCTGGTGCTTGCCATGGGCTATCGTCCCAATACCAAGCTGGCCGACGACCTTGCCGCTGCTGGCGTTGCTGCCCATGTACTGGGCGATGCCCAGAAGTGCGGCAACATCCGCGACGCCATCGGCGACGGCTACAAGATTGCCTGCGAGCTCTAGTCAACCCCTTGGTGCGTGGGGGACAGGTTGGTTTGCACCAAGTTGGTGCATGTAAACCTGACCCCATTGACGAGGTTGCCGCCATCCCAGGGCGGCTTCATGGAGTAGCGTCCGTACGCATCGAATTTCTTCTCTCATAGATGTGCGGCACAAAGAGCCCCGAGTTCATACGAGCTCGGGGCTCTTTTCGTTTGGATTGCAGACGTATTGACAGACGAAAACAGTCTGCGTCCGGTATTGAGCCATACGAAAGCGAAATTATGCGTCTTAATTCCGTACGCAAATCAAGACGAAAACCGTTTGCGTCTTCTATAAATCAGTACGCAAACGGTTTTCGTCTTATAATACGGTTATGAATGGTACGAAACGAGGGGGTTGTGCATATGGTTGTTAGAGAGAGCCCTACAGTCGAATACAAGGAAAGCGTTACGCCGACGTTTCTTAAAACGGTGAGCGCCTATGCAAACTACGGGACGGGCAAGATTGAGTTTGGCGTTGATGACGAGGGTGTGGCTGTCGGCCTTGCGGATCCGGTTGCAGAATGCCTGCGCATCGAGAACATGATTAACGACAGTCTTGATCCCGCACCCCGTTATTCGCTTGAGCCCGATGAGAAACACGGGATCGTAATCCTTACGGTTTATGAGGGGCAGGACAAACCCTATCGAAGCAAGGGAAAGGCCTACAGACGAAACGATTCGGCAACGGTGGAGGTCGACCGGTTTGAGTATGGCAGGCTGACGCTCGAAGGCAGCAACGTAACGTTCGACGCGCTCACGTCGGCTCGCCAGGACTTGAGCTTTCATACGCTCGAGCATAAGTGTGTTGAACACCTCGGCATTTCCGAGCTAACGTCGGATATCTTGCGTACGCTCCGCTTGCTCGGCAAGGATGGCTATACCAATGCCGCGGCGATTTTAGCGGATAAGAATGATTTTCCGGGCATCGACTGCGTCCGTTTTGGCGATACCGAGGATGTGATCTTGGATCGCGAGGCAGCGACAAATGTATCCGCAATTGAGCAGGTGGACAGGGCGGTAGCTATGTTTGCACGCTACTACCGTTATGAGCGTATCGAAGGGATGGAGCGCGTCCAAACCGATCGAATTCCTCTCGAGGCGTTTCGCGAAGCTGTCGCAAATGCTTTGGTGCATCGGACGTGGGACGTTCGAGCGAACGTTCAAATTGCCCTGTACGATGATCGTGTCGTTGTGACCTCCCCCGGATCGCTGCCCGCCGGTTTGACGACGGAACAATACCTGTATGGGCAGATATCCGTGCTCAGAAACCCCATCGTTGCAGAGGCCTTCTTAAAGCTGGATTACATCGAGAAATTTGGTACGGGAATCGCGCGCATTAGACGTGCCTATCGCGATTCGATCAATCAACCAATTTTTGATGTTCGCGGCGGCATGGTGGCCGTCACATTGCCCGTTACCGATGCCCTTGAAGGGTCCGAGGAAGAGGTCCAGGTTCTCAAGGCCTTGTCGGGCGGTCGAATTATATCGCGAAGCGAGATTGAAAAACAGACGGGGCTGAGCCGCATGCGGACGTTGACGGCACTCGAATCTCTGCTTGAACGGAATGCAATCGTAAGGCAGGGAACCGGGCGGGCCACGAAATACGAGCGCTCATAGTCAAAAAGAGCCATGGTACAAGACGGACCCCAAGCCAGCGTTGGCTTGGGGTCCGTTATGTCCCGGATGGTAACGGGCCGATTATTGTCAAGTTATAGCAAAGTATGGCGACGTACAGCAAAGTATAGTGAGATATAGCAAGCCGTATAGCGCGCCTTGATTATCAACCGTCCGTATTTCACAGCAACTTATAACAGGCTCGGGGTGCCAATTTGGGGTGCAGTAGTGCTGCGCCACGAAAAGGGCCTATCTACTACGTTTAAGCCGCAGAGGTCAACCATAGTCGGCTTTTTCGAAAATCGACAAGCTGTCTACCTGCGGTTTTGTTTTCACGGTTTTCGGTATGGCCGAGGCTATCCGTGTTAATGTAGTAGATGGGCCACTTTTGTGGCAAGGGGGCCGATCTGCGGGCCAGGGTAGCTAAAAGAGCCCCGACCAAAAAGACTGATTGGGAGCTGGGGCGTGTCGATGCGATAGTATTACGTGGTGAAATTCGACAAACCGTGGGCTTCATCCGAGGGCTTTATGGAACAACACCAGCATTATCAGAGCCTGCAAGACCAGGCATACAACGCATTGCGCTCCAAGATCATCTATGCCGAGCTCAAGCCCGGCACGCGCCTTTCGGCGATTGGTCTGGAAAAGGAGACGGGAATCGGGCGCACGCCCATTCGCGAGTCCTTTGTGCGCCTGCGTGAGCAGGAGCTGGTGGAAACCCGTCCCAAAAGCGGCACCTATGTCTCAAAAATCAGCATGGAGCGCGCCGAGAACGCCTGTTTCTTGCGCGAGAAACTCGAGAGAAGCGTGCTTATTAAATGCTGTTCGGCCGCCTCGCCTGAGCAAAAGCATCGGCTCGAGCAGATTCTTGCCGAGTCTGAGTCACTCGACCATGGCGAAACGCGTCGCTTTTTCGATCTGGACAACCTGTTTCATGAGACGTGTTTCGTGATTGCCGGTCGTCACATGCTGTGGGATTGGATGAAGAGCGTCAACACGCATTTTGAGCGATACAACTGGTTGCGTATGGTGTCGCAGGACCTGGATTGGGAGCCGATTCGCCGGCAGCATCGCCGGATTCTCGAGGCCATTAAGAGGGGCGATACCGACACGGCGAGCTATCTGGCAGAGACGCACTTGCATCTGATGCCCGAGGAGCAGGGCCCGGTTATCGCCTTGCATCCCGACTACTTTGAGCTGCCTAAAGACTCGTCTATCTAGTCCATCACCGCATCTGCTCGAGACGCAAAAACGATGCTGCTCACCTACAGCGTTTTGCAACCGAGATTTTTAAAAAATGCCTAAAATGGCTCAGACCGCCGACAATTGGGAAACGGGGTGCGTTATGGCGCAGATGAGAATCAAGGACATTGCCGTCGAGGCGGGCGTGAGTCCGGCCACGGTCTCGCGCTATCTCAATAACCGCCCCGGGCAAATGACCGAGGAGACCCGTGCTCGCATTGCCGAGGTCATCGAGCGCACCGGCTATCGCCCGCGTGCCGCCGCACGCAATCTACGCAGCTCACGCACCAACCTCATCGGCGTGATCTTGGCCGACATCGCCAACCCATTCTCCAGTGCCATGCTCGAAGGGCTTTCCGCCAGTGCCGCCGCGCGCGGCTGCTCGCTCATGACGGCCATTAGCGGCAACAACTCCGCTAAGGAAGCAGAGTCGCTCACCAGACTTATCGATGCCGGCGTGGACGGCCTGGTCGTCAACACGTACGGAGGCAATGACGAGGCGATCGCCGCGGCAGCGGGACGACTGCCCGTTGTACTGCTCGACCGCGATGTTGCCGACGGCGGCATCGACTTGGTGACGTCCAACAACCGCGAGCTGGTCGCCGGCTTGGTAGACGCCTTGGTTGCCGCTGGCAGCGAGCGCCTGTGCCTGCTCATCGAGGCAAGGGACGACATTCCCGTCCATCGCGAGCGCGCCGAGGCCTTTGTCGACGAGCTTTCGCACCGCGGCCTTGCCGGCGAGGTTATCACCTTGGCCGATGGCGGTACCACGGGCGTCGGCTGCTTGGATGAGACCATCCGCGGCTATGCAGGCAAAAAGCTCGGCCTCATTGCCGTCAACGGCCTGGTCTTTCTGCGCCTGACCGAGGCGCTGGCACAGTTGGGACCTTCGTTGCCGGCTGGCCTCAAGATCGCGACGTTTGACGACTACCCCTGGAACTACGTGCTCTTTGGCGGCGTGACCACGGCCGTGCAAGACACCCTCACCATCGCCGAGCGCGTAGTCGAGCGTCTGTCCGAGCGCATCGACGTCGTTACCACTACGGTAGGCGATGCCGCAAAGCTCGCCCCCAAGCGCATCGAGATCCCCGGCCACATCGAACACCGCGCATCGACCTTGCGCTAGTCGCCCGTCCAAGTCGGTCTGTTCGTGCTTGGCACCCGCCTGTTCGCACACGTTTTTTGAGCGCTTGATACGCTTTAACCCTGCGGAAACATTTTTCTGCGATAGTATCTGCGATATAGACCAGTCGAAACCCGCCCGAAAGAAAGGGGAGCGACATGAACCAGCAGAACATCGATTACGTACTCCGCTCCGTAGAGCAGCGTGACATCCGCTTTGTGCGTCTGTGGTTTGTCGACATTCTCGGCCGCCTCAAGAACTTTGCCATTAGCCCCGAGGACCTCGAGGTCGCTTTTGAGGAGGGTATTGGCTTTGACGGCTCCGCCATCGAGGGCTTTGCCACGCCCGAGGAAGCCGACATGCTGGCGTTTCCCGATGCTTCGACCTTCCAGATCCTGCCGTGGCGCCCGAGCCACAACGGCGTCGCCCGCGTGTTCTGCGACGTGTGCACTCCCGATCGCAAGCCGTTTGCCGGCGATCCGCGCGATGCCCTGCGCCGCATGTTCCGCAAGGCCGAGAAGGCCGGCTACCTGCTCAATGTGGGTGCCGAGCTGGAGTATTACTACTTCCCCGACGAGCACACCCCCGAGCCGCTCGACAACGTGGGCTACTTCGATCTTTCGGTGAGCGATGCCGCTCGCGACCTGCGTCGCAACACGGTCCTCACGCTCGAGAAGATGTCCGTGCCCGTGGAGTACACCTTCCACGCTGCCGGTCGCTCGCAGCACGGTATGAGCCTGCGCCATGCCGAGGCCCTGAGCATGTCCGACGCCATCACCACGGCCAAGCTCATCATTAAGCAGCAGGCCTACGAGAGCGGTTGCCACGCCTCCTTTATGCCCAAGCCGTTGGCGGGTGAGGATGGCAGTGCTATGTTCCTGTGCCAGTCGCTGTTCGACCACGACGGCAACAACGTCTTTTGGGGCGAGGACGACGAGAAGTACCACCTCTCCGATATCGCCAAGCACTACATGGCCGGCATCCTGGCGCACGCGCGCGAGATCAGCGCTATCACTAACCCCACGGTCAACTCGTATAAGCGCATCACCACGGGTGGCGACTCCGTGCCGCAGTACGCCACGTGGGGCCTGCGCAACCGCGCGAGTATGGTCCGCATTCCGGTCTACAAGCCCGGCAAGCAGCTGTCCACGCGCATCGAGCTGCGCAGTCCCGATCCCATGGCCAACCCGTACCTGGTCAACGCCGTCACGCTAGCGGCCGGTCTGGACGGCATCGAGCGCAAGCTGGAACTCCCGCCCGAGGCAACTGCCGAGACGCTCAAACTTACCGACCGTCAGATGGTCGAGGCCGGCTACACGCCGCTGCCGCGCTCGCTCAAAGAGGCGCTCGACGTGTTTGAGGACTCGCAGTTTATGAAGGATGCCCTCGGCGAGCACATCCACAGCTTCTTCCTCAAAAAGAAGCGCGCCGAGTGGCATAAGTTTGAGTCTACGATCACCGAGTGGGAGATCAAGCACTACCTGGCGAACTCCTAATCACGCTGGCTTGTTCCAGTACGATTGAGCTCATTTCTTTGGAGGCCGATATGTCCGAAAAGAGTGCCCTGTTCATGGCGCGCACGACGCGCTTCCACGAGTTTGCCCGCAGCTTGACGACCACCCTGGGTGTCGAGGTGAGCCTGGCAACCCCCGATTCGCCGACTGCGGCGCACGACTTTGACCTGCTGATCCTCGATTCCGATGGCATCCGCAGCGACCGCATCGATCAGATTGCCAAATGGCTCGACGACCGCGGCGGCGTTCCCATGCTGGTGATCGTCGACGACGAGGCGCTCGGTACCTTGCGCCTGCCCAATCACGCGCATGCCGACTTTGTATGCCCCACGGCGACGCCCAACGAGCTCAAGGCTCGCGCGCAGCGCCTGATGGGCGAGGAGGAGACCGTCACCGCCGACGATGTGCTCAACATCGATAACCTCGAGATTAACCTGGCCACCTACCAGGTGACGCTCGATAACGAGCCCATCGACCTGACGCTGATGGAGTACTCGCTGTTGAGCTTTTTGGCGACGCACCCCAACCGCGCCTACAGCCGCGAGGTGCTGCTGCACCGCGTGTGGGGCTTTGAGTACTGCGGCGGCACGCGCACCGTCGACGTGCACATTCGACGCATCCGCTCCAAGGTGGGCCCGCAGATCGCGGCACACATCACCACCGTCCGCGGCGTGGGCTATCTGTTTAAGGACTAGATTTCCGCCACAAAGGGGACAGGCACCTTTGTGGTGGTTTTGACGCGGGTGCGGGTTCCTCTCGAATCTGCAGCAGAACTTAAGCCTTCCTAAAAGATTGCGTTCTCATACACTTGCGCCCGCATATTGGGGTACAACTCAACGTGAACAATGATGGCCCGCCACATGTTTGGCGGGCCTTTGGTTATTTGACGAAAGGATCGCAGCTATGAGCGAGTACGATTCCCAGCGTCCCCAGGATGCGGGCAACGCCGGCGAGACCCAACAGCAGCCGCGTGTGCAGGTAGAGTCGACGCCTGCCGATGGCAACAACATTCCTTACGTGCAGGCCTACGACACGCAGACCGGCCAGCCGCTGGGTGGCCAGCAGGTCGTGAACAAGCACACGGTGGTCAAGACCAAGCCAAAAAGCTGCCGATCTTTATTACGGCACTTGCCGGCTGCGCCTGCGGCGCCCTGCTGGTCATTGCGCTCATTATGAGCGGCACGCTCAACATTGGCGGCGGCAAGAATGCCGTGACGGCGGGCGCTTCGGGTTCATCGACGCAAAAGATCACGATCGACTCCGAGGACACCACGCTGGCCGAGGCCGTTTCTGCTAAGGCCCTGCCCTCCGTGGTTTCCATTACCGCCACTTCGAGCGGCGGCCAGAATGGCTCGCTTTCGCAGTCTGCTGACGAGTCGGACAGCTCGGGCAGCGTCGGTTCGGGCGTTGTGCTCGATACCGAGGGCCATATCCTCACCAACAACCACGTGGTCGATGGCTATGACCAGTACGTGGTTACCATGGACGACGGCACCACCTACGAGGCCGAGTTCGTGGGCAACGATGCCTCGAGCGACCTGGCCGTCATCAAGCTCAAGGATGCTGACGCCTCCAAGCTCACGCCGATTGAGATCGGTGATTCCTCCAAGCTCAACGTGGGCGAGTGGGTCATGGCGATCGGTTCGCCGTTTGGCAACGAGCAGTCTGTCTCCACGGGTATCGTCTCGGCGCTCTATCGCTCCACGGCCATGAGCTCTACCAACGGTAACACCATCTATGCCAACATGATCCAGACCGATGCCGCCATCAACCCGGGCAACTCCGGCGGCGCGCTCGTTAACGATAACGGCGAGCTTGTGGGTATCAACTCGCTCATCGAGAGCTACTCGGGCTCCAGCTCGGGCGTGGGCTTTGCCATTCCGGTCAACTATGCCAAGAACATTGCCGACCAGATCATCGACGGCAAGACGCCGGTGCATCCGTACCTGGGCGCTACGCTTTCGAGCGTCAACGCGCTCAACGCTCGCACCAACAAGCTGAGCACCGATAGCGGCGCGTACGTGGCGAGCGTCGTCGAGGACGGTCCTGCCGCCAAGGCTGGCATCCAAGAGGGCGATGTCATTACCAAGCTGGGCGATGACGAGATTACGAGCGCCGATGGCCTGATCATTGCGCTGCGCAGCCACGAGGTGGGCGAGAAGGTCGAAATCACGCTCATGCGCGGCAAGGAGGAGAAGAAGGTCACTGTCGAGCTGGGCTCCGACGAGGAGCTGCAGAACCAGCAGCAGGACGACAGTTCGACCGACACCGGCAACGGCGGTATTACCGACGAGCAGCTGCGCCAGTACCTGGAGGAGCTGCTCGGCCAGCAAGGCCAGGGTCAAGGCTACGGTCAGGGTTACTAACGAGCTTTTCGCACATATCGAGGCCAGAGGGGCTGTCCCATCAACACGGGGCAGCCCCTTTTTTCTTATTGATCCGTTGGGGACGGAGGAAAACGGATCATTTAGAACTGGCAAGAGCATGGTTTGATCGCGTGATCCATCCCGGTCCGGTGGCTGCCGATTCGGTGCGGTTCGAAAGGGTTATTCGGCGGCATGGTGACCGGTGGTACTCTTGTATCCGTTTGAAATCGAGCGAAGGAGTGCCGCTATGGAGCAATCGAGCCTGTTTGGTGACGGCGTGGACATCGATACCGAAACGCCCGCGAGCACGGATACCGCTGCGCCGGCCGATGCCCGTGCCCAGGCGGCAGCGCGTGCGGCCGAGCTGCGCCACGAGCTCGACTACCACGCCTATCGCTACTACATGCTCGACGCGCCCGAGATCACGGACGCCGCCTTTGACAAAATGCTTGTTGAGCTCCAGCAGATCGAGGCGACCTACCCCGATTTGGTAACGCCCGACAGCTACACCCAACGCGTGGGTGGGTACGTGAGCGAGCAGTTTACGCCGGTCACGCATATGGCGCGCATGTATTCCATGGACGATGCCATGGATCTGGACGAACTTGACGCGTGGCTCCAGCGCGCCGAGGATGCGCTCGGTGCCGGCAGCGTCACCTATACCTGTGAGCTTAAGATCGACGGTCTGGGCGTGGCGCTTACCTACCAAAACGGCACCTTTGTGCGCGCCGCCACGCGCGGTGACGGCACCACGGGTGAGGATGTGTCGCTCAACGTGCGTACCATCAAGGATGTGCCCATGCATCTGTCCGAGGCAGCGCTCGCCCACATGGGCGCCGACCGTGAGCGTACCATCGAGGTGCGCGGCGAGGTCTACATGCCTAAGGGCAGCTTTGTTCGTCTAAATGAAGAGGCCGATGCCGAGGGGCGCGACCCCTTCGCCAACCCGCGCAACGCTGCCGCCGGCAGCCTGCGTCAGAAGGATCCCAAGATCACGGCGCGCCGCGACCTGGCCACCTTTATCTACGCCATCGCCGATACCGACCCGCTGCACGTCCACAGCCAGCGCGAGTTTCTGGACTGGCTGCGCAGTGCCGGCTTTAGCGTCAACCCCAACGTGGCCCGTTGTGCTACGCCGGCCGAGGTCCACGAGTTCTGTGCCAAGGCGCTCGAGCACCGCGGCGACCTGGATTACGATATCGACGGCGTGGTCGTAAAGGTTGACAGCTTCCAGCAGCAGCTCGACCTGGGCTTTACCGCCCGCGCACCACGCTGGGCCATTGCCTTTAAGTTCCCGCCCGAGGAAAAGCAGACCGTCCTGCGCGTGATTCGCATCCAGGTGGGTCGCACCGGTGTGCTCACGCCGGTCGCCGAGTTCGACCCGGTGACGGTTGCCGGCTCCACCATCGCGCGCGCCACGCTGCACAACATCGACGAGATCCGTCGCAAAAACGTGCGCGAGGGCGATACCATCATCGTGCACAAGGCGGGCGACGTAATCCCCGAGGTCGTGGGCCCGGTGCTCGACAAGCGCCCGGTCGATTCGGTCGACTGGCACATGCCCGAGGTCTGCCCCGTGTGCGGCAGCCCCGTGGTCCACGAGGATGGCGAGGTTGCCTACCGCTGCGTCTCTATCGATTGTCCCGCACAGCTCAAGGAGCGCCTGCTCCACTGGGTGAGCCGCGGCTGCATGGACGTCGACGGCCTGGGCGACGAGATCGTCGACAAGATGATCGCCGCCGGACTGATCCACGATGTCGCAGATTTCTACCAGCTCACGGTCGACGACATCGCCGGACTGGACACGGGCCGCACCTATGCCAGCTCCAACAGCAAAAAGGGCGTCAAGAAGGGCGACCCCATCCCGGTGGGCCTCAAGACGGCCGAGAAAATCATCGCCGAGCTCAACAAGTCCAAGAGCCAGCCGCTCGGTCGCGTGCTGTTTGCCCTGGGCATCCGCCATGTGGGCAAGAGCGTGGGCGAGGTCATCGCCGAACGATTCCTGTCGATTTACAAGCTCATCTTGGCGAGCGAAGAGGACATCGCCGAGTGTGAGGGCATCGGTCCCAAGATTGCGGCGAGCGTCAAGCAGTTCCTGGCCGTGCCAGAGAACCTTGCCGTGCTGGAGCGTTTGCGCCAGGCGGGCCTGTCGCTCGAGGTCGACTTGGGCGCCGCGCATGCACAAGCCGCAGCCGACGCGGGCGTGGCGGGCGAGCTCGCCGATGCACAACCGCTCGCGGGTCTGACCTTCGTGCTCACCGGCACGCTCGTCAATCGCACGCGCGACGAGGCGGGTGCGGCGCTCAAGGTACTCGGCGCCAAGGTTTCGGGCAGTGTTTCAAAGAAGACGAACTACCTGGTCGCCGGTCCCAAGGCGGGCTCCAAGCTTACCAAGGCCGAGCAGCTGGGTGTGCCCGTGCTGGACGAGGATGCACTCGAGCAGATCCTGGCGACTGGTGAGGTGCCCCAGGCTTAGCACATTGATGGCCTAATTGAAGAACCACCCGGGAAGTATGATGCCTTCCGGGCGGTTCTATTTGGACGGGGTAACCGGCACCGTGATCTGCGTCACTTGGGTCGACGGGTCGTCGCTGACGATACCGTCGATGAGGGCGATCCCGCGTTGCCCCGCTACGCTACCAACTTGTCAAAAGCCCCACGCCGGTTGAGCACGGTAAACGCGACAACACAGATGACTGCCGACAAAATTGATCCGCACGGCGAAGCGATGCCCATGGGAAACAGCGTGTCGGAATAGGCGTTCGACAGCAGCCAAGCGCCCGGCACGCGAATGAGCGCCACGGCCAGCACGTTGTGCGCAAAGCCGATATAGCTCTTGCCGTATGCAGCGAAAAAGCCGCTAAAGCAAATGTGGATGCCGGCAAAGATTGCATCGAAAATATAACTGTGCATATAGCCGGTACCGGCCGCGACCACCGCGGGGTCCTTGGCAAAAAAGCCAATAAACGCCGGCGCCACCAGCCACATCAGCACCGTGATCAGGCAACCGTACACCACCGAGATCGTCATGGCGTCCTTGAGCACCTGACGCGCGCGGTCGCCCTTGCCCGCGCCGGCATTCTGCGCCGTGAGCGCGCTGACGGTGGCGCCCATGGAACTCGGCACAATGAACAAAAAGCTGATCATCTTCTCGACCAGGCCCACGGCGGCGGCGTCGACGAGCCCTCGGTGGTTGGCGATGACGGTGATAAACATAAACGCCACCTGGATGCAGCCGTCCTGCACGGCCACGGGCACGCCGATCTTAAGGATGCTGCCGAGTACCTCGGGCTGGGGGCGCAGGTCGCTGCGCTTTACGTGGATGTTCGTGCGGCGGCTCTTGAGCCACACGAGTGCGAGGGCAACGCTGGCCGTCTGTGCTGTCACCGTGCCGAGCGCCGCGCCCACGGGGCCGAGCCCCATATGGCCGATAAATAGAAAGTCGAGTGCGATGTTGATGATGCATGCCACGCCAATCACGTACATAGGCGAGCGTGAATCACCCAGACCGCGAAAAATGGCCGAAAGAATGTTGTACGCGGCGATAAAGGGAATGCCGATAAAGCAGATACGCAGGTAGGCGGCGGTTCCTTCGACCGCCTCGGGTGGCGTGCCAATGAGCGCCACAACCTGCGGGCATAGTGCAAGCAAGATGACGGCCAGCACCACCGAGACACCCATAAAGAGCGTAATGGTGTTGCCGATGGCGGTCTCGGCGCGATCGAAGCGACGCGAACCCACGGCGTGGCCGACGATGACCGTCGTTCCCATGGCCAGGCCCACGAGCGTCACGGTAATGATATAGAGCGTCTGCGCGCCATTGCCCACGGCGGTGATGCCGGCAGCGCCGCTAAACTGCCCCATCATGTACAGGTCGGCCATGCCGTAGAGCATCTGCAAAAAGTACGAGAGCATATAGGGCAGGGCAAAGACCGCGATGGTCTTGAGGACATTGCCGCGTGTGAGGTCGTGTTCCATGGGCGGGGCTTTCTGGCTTGGTTCGTTTAGCTACCAGTGTAGTGAAAACCCTATAACTATTGTAGAGTCAAGGTTTTTGTTGGGTGCCGGGCGAAAAAAGTCACGCTCCAAGCACGATGCTTTGGCCCTCTGTGCCCCTCACCTCGCCTCAAACCATCACAACATTCGCCGTTTTTTGCCAAAATCGGGAAAAGCATCGAATGTTGTGATGGGTTTTCTGCCACTCGAACGGGTGGAATCGCTTTCTTGCGCACGAAGGTGTGCGGACCCGTGGGCAGGGGAATAAGGTTGGTTATCCGACTTCATTGGAGGGCTCATGGACCTGCCGATCGTCCTGTCCCATAAGACTGCCTGGCTGTACCACAACGTGGCGCGCCCGTCCGAGCCGCTCTCGCGAGCAAGCAGCCTATACGATGAGGACTCGCTTGCTAACGAGGCGGAGCCGACCGCGAGCCTGCCCAAATTGGGACTCGATGCCAAGGGACTGAGGGCTTCAACGGCTGCCGGGATTGTTACCGACTATCTGGTTTCGTTCGGTATTCCACGAGAAGAGCTCGATCATATCGACACGCTCGTCAACTTCGATTTTGAGCGTTCGACGCCGGCTGGATTTAGGTGCCACGTGTTTGGGGCGCCGGTACCTCCAGGCCATCTTATCGAGGTGGCAGAGGGCCTTCTAGTGGTTGATGAGGCCATGTGCTTTGTCCAAGCGGGTTCGTGGATGAGTGAGCCCGAGCAGCTGGAATATGGCTACGAAATCTGCGCCCGATACCATTTGAATCATCTGTCGACAGGCGATTATATCGAGATGGGGCAGAGGTATACCGTTGCCGACTTGATTGCTTATTGCAATGAGAACCGACCTCGTCAGGGGGCTATACGCGCGGCCGCCGTGCTCAGGCGCGTGCACGATGGCGCGCGGTCGCCCATGGAGACGGCCACCGCAATCATGGTCGTAGCAAAGCGTTCCCAGGGAGGGCTGGGATACGCCAAGATCGAGCTCAACCATCGGGTCGATGTTCCCAACGAGTTCAAATATCTCGCTAAGGCCGGGTATTTCGAGATCGACGTATATGCGCCTGCGAGTGGTACGGGGATTGAATACAACGGCTCGGACCATCTTGATAAACAGCGCAGCGCGTCGGATGCGGAGCGTATGACCGTGCTGAGCGCGCTGGGCTTTAGGATGATCGTCCTCACCGGGACTCAGTTTGCCCATCAGCTGCAATTTCACCGGGCGATGAACGCCATCGCGCTCGCAATGGGCCTCAAGTGCGACCGGAGCGAAGCGTTCCAAAAACGTCAGAACGACCTACGAGAATTCGTGATTCGGCACTGGGACGGCGGCCTTTAGGGGCGTTTTGGTCCTTCTGCGGGGTGCTGTGGGCAGGCAAACCATCACAACATTCGACGTTTTTTGCCAAAACGGGAAAAGCATCGAATGTTGTGATGGTCTGTGTTGAGGATGGGCTTGGAAGGTCCGTTTTGTTCGAGGCGACCTGTCCTGTCGTACGGGTGTCGGCATGATTCTCTCGTGGGGTATTATGTTTTCCGAAGAATAAAACGCCGCGTGAGGGGAGGGCCGCGTGGACGGGCACGTGCAACATGACGGCTTTGGCCGCGATATCAACTACCTGCGCATTGCCGTTACCGACAAGTGCAATTTCCGCTGCATCTATTGCATGCCGGCCGATGGCGTGGCACCCCGCGCACACGATGAGCTGCTCAGCGCCGAGGAAATCGCCCGCTTTGTGCGCTTGGTAGCAGGGGAGGGCATTCGCCGCGTGCGCCTGACGGGTGGCGAGCCGCTGGTCAGTCGCCGTATCATTCCGCTTATTCGCGACATCCGCGCGATTCCGCAGATCGAGGACATCTCGCTCACCACCAATGGCGCCCTGCTACCCAAGCTGGCGCCGCAGCTCAAAGATGCGGGGCTTAACCGCGTCAACATCTCGCTCGACACGCTCGACCCTACGCTCTTTGGAAAGATCACGCGTCTAGGTCGACTCGAGCAGACCATGGCTGGCATCGACGCGGCGCTGGCTTGGGGCTTTGAGCCCGTTAAGGTCAACTGCGTTGTTGTGCGCCGGCTCAACCAGGATGTGGCGGCCCTCGCACGGCTGACCGTCGACCGCCCCATTCATCTGCGCTTTATCGAATACATGCCCATTGGCGACGAACACACGAGCTCGCATTGCGCTGTGGACCCGCATGCGCCCGCGCTCAATCCCGAGCTGTGGGACGCGAGCGATACCGTGCCGAGCGACGAGCTGCGGGCGCGCATCAATGCCGGGGCCACCGCGGTGGGACTGGGCGAGCTCGAGCCGCTCGACATCAACGACGCTCCTGCCGGCGCGGGCCCTGCGCGCTATTGGCACTTTCCGGGCGCGGCGGGAACGGTCGGCTTCATTAGTGCCATGTCCAATCATTTCTGCGCGAGCTGCAACCGTTTGCGCCTGACGGCCGATGGCAGCGTGCGTCCGTGCCTGTTCAGCGATGCCGAGTATTCGGTGCGTGAGGTGCTGCGCCGTGGTGATGATATGCAGGTACTTTCGATTTGGCGCGATGCTGTGGCCCACAAACCGCAGGAACACGCGATAATTGAGGGCACGCAACGATTTATGTCCCAAATCGGAGGATGATCATATGGCCAAGAGCAGGTACGCCGATGCCACCAAGGCCGCTCGCAGGGCCGCGATGTCTGCCCACAAAGTCACGGCTGCGGCGAATGCTGGCAACGCCGACGCGTCCGCACAGCCGACTGCCAGCACTGCCACCGAGCCCGCCCGCGACGCCCGTCGCGACGAGCTGACGCACGTGGACGCCAAGGGCGAGGTGCGCATGGTTGACGTGTCCGACAAGGCCGAGACCCATCGCATTGCTATCGCCGAGGGCACTATCCTCATGCACTCCGAGACGCAGGCTATGGTGCTGCAGGACCGCGCCAAGAAGGGCGACGTGCTTGCCTGCGCACGCGTGGCGGGCATCATGGCCATCAAGCGCACGAGTGACATCATCCCCATGTGCCATCCGTTGCTCATTACCAAGAGCAAGTGCGATATTGCGCCCATCGCTTCGGCGGGAACGCCTGCCGAGGATGTGCCCGAGGGCTGGGCACCGGCGCGCGCGGACGGGCAGGTTGGCTTTCACGTACTGGTTACGGCCGGCGTGACGGGCAAGACGGGTATCGAGATGGAGGCTCTGACCGGCGCGAGTGCCGCGTGTCTGACCATCTATGACATGTGCAAGGCCGTCGATCGCGGCATGGAGATCGTCGACGTTCGCCTGCTGCACAAGGAGGGCGGCCGCTCGGGCGTGTGGGATCGTGCAGAGCGTCAGGTTGCTGCTGTTGAGTCCGTGGGAGCCGCGGGCGACGCACCCGTGAGCGCACCCGTCGCCGTCGCGCCCGCAGTTCCGGCCCCGGCCGTCCCCGCGATCGCGTTTATCGGCTACCAAAATTCGGGCAAGACCACGCTCGTCGAGAAGGTTATCGCCGAGCTCACCCGCCGCGGTCTGCGCGTGGGTTCACTCAAGCATCACGGGCACCACGGCTTTGATATCGATGTGCCCGCTAAGGATACGTGGCGCCATCACCAAGCCGGATCCAAGCACGTGGGTCTCATCTGCGCCACGCGCTGGGCGGAGTACGCCGACACGCGCGAGGAGGACGAGATGCCCGCGCGCGAGCTGCTGTCGCGCTACAACGACGTCGACGTGGTGATCATCGAGGGCTACAAGACCGAGGGCTTCGACAACATCGTGGTCGCGCGCTCCGGTGTCGACCGTCTGCGCGGCAAGAGCTCGCTCGACCTGGTCGACGGTCACACACTGGCCCTTGCCTGCAATGAGGCCCTGGCGCGTCAGGCCTTCGACGCCGGCTTTGCGACCCGAGCCATCAACATCAACGACGCTCGAGCCATCTGCGACCTCATCCAAGACCACCTTCAGGCTTGACGCTGCGCCGGCCCCAAGCACCCCATCTCGCCCCTCAAGCCGTCGCTCGCGTACCAAAGTACGCGTCGCTCCTCTTTCGGGGCGACCTGGGGCACTTGGAACCGGCTCGCTGCGCTGTCATAACATGCCAAAAAGGGACAGGTTAATTTGGCAGGTTTTACCTGGGCAAACGTCACTTCCACCACAAAGGGGACAGTCACCTTTGTGGTGGTTTTTGCTTTGTTAGATGTGTGGGACATGCCTTACAATCTACCAAGTAGTTCATGACAGGCGAAAAACGGAGAGAAGGGGCTTGATGCGTCCTTAATGTTTCGTGCGGATAGATTGATTTGACTGACAGTGGCGAATGCCCACCGTCCGCATTCGTATGAAACAAGGAGTCTCTATGCTCGCCTCTCTTTTCTCAAAGCCTCAATCATCGCTGTCCGTGCAGGCCAAGCGCCTGGTGGCGATGCGCTTTCTCATCTACACTGGCTTTCAGACCAGCTACTTTATCGGCGTCATCGGAACGCTCACCTATGCAGACGGCGCTTCGGTCGTTGCGACATCGCTGGCCGTCCTTTTTATGAACGTATTCGTGATCTTGGGATCCTTTGCGGGCGGTGCGGCGCTCGACGCTTGGGGTCCGCGCCGTCATTTCTTGCTGAGCATCGTCGACACGCTGGCGACGGGTGCGGCAATCATCGCCTTTGGCAGCGCGACCGGAACAGTCCTTGCCGGCGCGGCGCTCCTAGGTTTTGTGATGGGATTTGCTCAACCCATCGCCACGTCCTATCCGGCATATCTCACCGACGACCCCGTCGAGCTCAAAGACATCAACTCAGCCATAACCATGTTCTCCAACGCGAGCATTATCGTCGGCCCCACACTGGGAGGCTTTATCGCGGCGGCTACATCGTCACGCGCGGTGTTCGTGCTCATGATGATTTTTGCCGCGTTGGCGCTCATTGCTGGTTGGGGCTTTAGGCAAAGTGCAGGTCAGGCCGCCACACACGAAGGCAAACCCGCGATCGGCGACATCACATCGGATAAGGCCAGCCAAAGCCCCGACCCCAACATATCTTCCCGCGTCACCTTCGCGACCAGCATCAAGACGGTCTTTGCCAACAGCGTCCTCGCCCTGCTGTTCTGCATTATTTTCCTTTCGAACTTTGGCTACGGTGCCTTCGATCCGCTGGAGTCGTTCTTCTACCGCGATGTCCTGCACGTCGGTGTCGAATGGATGGGCTGGCTCTCGTCGGCCAGCGGTGTGGGCGCGGTGCTGGGCGCCGTGGTCGCGCTCCACTTGCCGCCGCGCTTCGTCAGCCTCAAAACGCTGCTCGTGTCACTCATGTCCGTGGGCGTGGGAAGTCTGATTTATGTGGGGACACCGTACGTGGGCGTGGCCCTTATCGGCCAGATTGTCCTGGGCGTGGCCTGGGGCGTCGTCAACCCGCTCCACAACACGATCGTGCAAACGACGGCTCCGCTCGAGCAGCTCGGTCGCGTCAACTCGGTCATGGGCTTTGGCAACATGTTCGCCGGCGTGGCGCCGCTGGCGATTGCCCCGTGGCTGGCGGCGACATTTGGCGTGCAGCAGACGCTTGTAGGGGCGGGCATGGTCGTGACGGCAGTTCCCGCGGCGTTGCTGCTGTTTGGCCGCCGGCATTTCGATCGTTCTGCAAGGCAGTAAAACCATCACAACATTCAGTGAGAATCGCGATTTTGCCGAAAAACGTCGAATGTTGTGATGATTTGCGCTCCGGTCAGGTCACCCTTCGGGTTTGGTCACCACAAAGGGGCCAGGCACCTTTGTGGTGGTTTTTGCTTTGACAGTCCGCGCCTGCGCCTTGGTATACCATGTACGCCGTTTGCGAATACACCCCACACCGCCGCACAACCCAGAAAGGCCCCCATGGACACCACCTTCAGCCACATCAAGGCCGTGTTCTGCGATATCGACGGCACGCTGCTCACGAGCCAGCACACGGTGTCCCCGCGCACCGTGGCGGCGATCCGCGCCCTGCGCGAGCGCGGCGTGCTCTTTGGCCTGTGCACCGGGCGCGATGCCCACGCGACCGAGGCCATGTACGAGCTCTGGGGCATCGAAGGCCTGGTGGACGTGCTCGTGGGCTGCGGTGGCGCCGAGGTCATCGACCGCGCGCACGACATCAACGAGCTGAGCTATCCGCTGCCGGGCGAGACCGTCGCGCGCATCTGCAAGCACATGGCGGGCCTGCCGGCGACGCCCGTCTGCCCCCGAGACGGCGTGTTCTACGTGCCCGAGAGCAACGCGTGCGTCGAGCACCTGTCGCGCGTCGACTGCGTGCCCTACCAGGTGGTCGATTTTGCCGAGTTTTTGCGCGAGCCACAGCCCAAGGTGATGTTTACCATGGCGCCCGAGGTAATGCCGCGGGTGATTGAGCGGGCATCGACGTTTGCCGATGACACTGTTAAGGCGGCGGCTCTGCAAACCACGCAGCGGCTCTACGAGTTCATGGATCCGCGCGTGTCCAAGACGCGCGGCCTTGTGCGCGTGGCGGAGCTCAACGACATGGAGCTCCAGGACATCTGCGTGTTTGGCGATGCCGATAACGACACCTGCATGGTGGCCGACGCCGGCGCGGGCGTGGCTATGGCAAACGGCAGCGACGCCACCCGTGCCGCCGCCGACTTTGTAACCGCGAGCAATGACGAAGACGGCATCGCGATCTTTATCGAGGAACATCTGCTGTAGCGCTGGGGAGAACCGCCACAATGGGGACAGGCGCCTTTACGGTGGCCTCAGGCGATTTGGGCGAGTTGATGCCTACAGTCTGGGCGCAAATACAAATATGGTTGTCTGAACATTACGCTGCTAACCATCGATGAGTTAAAGATAGTCTCATCAGTTTGGTAGGGTGTTCTTCCCGGTAAATGACCTACTGCTCACGGTCGATTTCGACCGTTCACAGGATGGTTGCTCTTGAGCAAAATGTTGTGCAAATAAATCTAATGCCATTAAAAAATAATAGGCAACTAAATTACCAGCAGAAATAAAAAATAGATAGCGAATAAACGAAGGCAAATCAGAGCAAATGTCAAGAGAATTGAGAACTTGCTACAAAAATGTCGGTTTTGTTGTTCAGATGTTTAAACAATAGTTACAATAGTATTACTACGCGAGCGCAATTACAGATTGCGCAGATACGTTTGATAGGGAAAGAGCAAGATCGCGGTCTCTTGGGGAGGAGACATCGATGAAAGCGAATTCAGACAAATCTAAGCAGAGTAATATAGCGACGCGCCGTGTACTGGCAGGCGTTTTGTGCGGAGCATCCGTTTTGAGCCTGGTGCTGTCGCTCGTCATGCCCCCGATCTCGCAGGCCATTGCCAACGATGCCCAGACGGTTTCTACCGAGAAAACTGTGATGGGGGGGGGTTCCTCCAGTGAGTCTACTGATGTAGACAACACCAACAACGGGGATACCGAAAGGCAGGATAACAACGACGTCAAGAATGACGAAGCCTCTGGGGACGCTGGTGCGGCGAGCCTGTTGCCCGATGGCGCAGGGGTTGAGGATGCTGTACAGCCTGCGGATGACAGTGCTAATGATGAGGGCGATATTGCTCTAGCTGTGGAAGACGCGGACGGATATACGCAGATTAATACAGCGCAGGACCTCTACGATTACCTTCAAAAAGATAAAAAAACCGGCAAGTTTCGCCTGAATGCCGATGTCGAGTATGCAAGTGACATTACGTTGGGCGCAGGTGAGGTGACCTTAGATTTAAATGGTCACAAGATTAAGCATAATGGTACCGAATCAGGTCGCAACAACATGTCCATGTTCAATGTGCCTGCGGGCGCGACGCTCACGATTGAGGATCTGCAGCAGGCGGCTGATAACAAGTTCGAGCAGGGTGGCGACAAAAACGGCAACCTTGCTAAGCTCGATTACGACGGCACAACGCCCAGTATGCTCACTTACTACGTGACTGAGTCGACTTCGAGTGACACTGCTACTACCGAGACCCTTTTCAAGCACGAGGTTGCCATCAATGGCGCCATCGTGGGCACCACTACTGGCTCCACAATGAAGCTCATCAACGTCTGTGGCGGTACGTTTAACCTTCAAAGCGGCGTGCTGACCACGAATCAGGACGCAAATGTTCGCCACCTGATTTATGCCGATAACGGCTCTACCGTCAACATGAGTGGCGGATACGTTTGTGGTGCTTCTATGGGCCGCGTTGGTGCTGGTGCTGGAATTCATGTTGAGGGTGAGGGCTCAACCCTGGTGATCTCTGACGGCGTAATCGCTGGTAACTATGCCCCCAGTGGCGGCGGCGTTTATGCCCTGAATTCTAGGGTAGACATGGTTGGCGGGATTATCTCCGGTAACGGTACAAATGATAATCAAAGCGGTTATGGCGCGGGAATTTGTGCTGAGAACTCTAATGTGACCATTACGGGTGGTTACATTACTAACAACAGGTATCAGCACTATATCGATCAAGAAGGCAACACGAAGCATCTCGGCAACGGTTGTCACGGTGGTGGCGGCATTGCTGCCTTTAGCTCCACTGAAGGACAGAAAAAAGGCAGTTTGGTTAT